>CEUS01076092.1_pt1 | contig 20672 bp, 37 predicted proteins | sample 427031 | NCBI WGS metagenome assembly CEUS01 (sample SAMEA2622837, study PRJEB7988) | marine metagenome | biome: marine biome (ENVO:00000447); feature: marine epipelagic mixed layer (ENVO:xxxxxxxxx); material: "saline water (ENVO:00002010), including plankton (ENVO:xxxxxxxx)" | depth 140 m | reverse complement strand
GAATGGCCACGTAAAGGACGAATTACAAAATGGATTAAGAATAATGCGTTATATACACAAACAACTGGTGAAGCATTAGATGTAGAAAAAGATAGATTTATGATATGTGGCTCGCAAGGTCTTAATAAAGATTTAATAGAGCATTTTGAATCATTAGGTATGCAGGAAGGTAATACATCTACACCTGCACAATTTGTAGTAGAGAAGGCATTTGTACAAAGATGATAGTATTCACACCATTAGATATACCACCAATTCCAAACAAACAATCAATACTAGATAATTTTATCGGTAATGAAAAATTTGCATGGTGGAAAGAAGAAACATTATTAGGAATTAAAGATTTATCAAAACCTTTTGGTGAACCTAAAGAATGGACAAGTAATGCAAAAGAAAAATATCCACAGTTAGTAGAATGGATAGATACATATTTTCCTTTTGAGTATAAATTTTATGTAAGGATAGCAAGGTCAACAGGAAACGTTGATCCACACGTAGATGGAAATTATGTTAAAGCACCACACCCACATCACATGACAATTACTCAAGAAATGTTTGATCATCAAAGAGCAAATGAGCCAATAGGTTATAGATTTGTTGTAAGTGGGTCTAGAAATACTTTGTATATGTGCAATGATTATAATTACAGTAAGGATATGAGTAATCAACCTAAGCATTTTTGTACAATACCAAATGAAACAGATGCATTTTTAATTAATAATTGTACACAACCACATGGAGTTGACGTTAAACCAAATATAGATGATGATCGCATAGTAGGATTTATACTTGGTAAAGTAGTGCCAGAAGCACACCAAAAACTTATTGAAAGAAGCCAAAATAAATATAGTAAACAGGTTGTAAAAAAAGATGAGTTACGAATATAAATTAAAATTAATATTATTAGCAAATCATATATTATTAGCAATAGGCTTGATCTATGCTGATTTAAGTTGGTTATGGTTATCTCTAGTAGGGTGGATTATGTTTGGTAAAGTTGGTGGAGAAATTGCTTTACATAGATACCTATCACATAGAAGTTTTGAAACTTCCTATTGGAAGTCAAGAATGCTAATAGTATTGAGTATGTTTAATTGCTTTGGGTCACCTATTGCTTGGTGTGGAATACATAGAAAGCATCATGCAGTTCCAGAAACAAAAGAAGATCCACATGGTGGTCAAGCAATGTGGAAAGTATGGACAACTTTCTGGGAACCATTTACTATTGAAAGAAAGTTCGTAGTTGATTTAATTAAAGATAAATGGATTACATTTATACATAAACATTATCTTAAGTTATTAATAGGAATATATGGTGCTATCGCTTTAATAGACTGGCGTATAGCAGTATTTTTAATATCTATACCAGCAGTAGTAACGTTTCATAGTGCAGGAATGGTTAATACAATATGTCATAAATGGGGGTATAGATTGTTTAATACACCCGATAAAAGTACAAATAATACTTGGGTTAACTTATTAACACTAGGTAGTGGATTGCATAATACACATCATGAAAAACCAGCAAGTTGGAATAATAAAGAAAAATGGTGGGAAATAGATTTTCCTGCTTGGGTTATTAAAACCTTTTTAAAGGCATAAGTTATGGAAGAACAAATAAAAAATGGGTATTTAGAAATACCAAATTTTAAATTTGATCAAAATGAATTAATTGATATTGTTAAGGATATAGATGAAAACGATGCATGGATTTATAGTGGGCTAGTTGGTGACTATGTACAAGAAAAAATACCTAGCAGTATAAGAGAAAACTTTCAGTCATTAATACATACATGGATGGGGTTTGTTAAATGTAAAAAAGGAAGTTCAGTTTTGCCACATAAAGATTCTCAATATAAAAAGTATTCAAAGTTTTTTGGTGACTATGCTCTTGAAGAATCATATAGTAGATTAGATAACCGTTTACATGAATTAAAAATACAAAGGAACGGATTTCGTGAATGTGCTTTATTTTTTCCTGTGTATGGAGATTATAATGAATCACCAACAATATTGTATAGAGAAAAAGATCTTAAAGAAATTGCTAGACTGTCATTACAGTATCCTACATTAGTTGAGTTATCTGGTGGAACTACTCTACATGGAGTTGCAGAAGTTTTTAAAGACAGAGTTACATTTCAAATGAGTTTTTATACTCCATTAAGTTTTAAAGTTGTATCTAATTTATTATTAACAGGAAAAATATTAAATGAAGCATATTAATATTAGTTTAGATACAGTAGTTTCAAAAATTACAAATGTATTAGATCTTAGAAGTAATAATAATTTAACAGAAGAAAAAGATATAGTAGCATTAGAAGAGTATATGAGTATTGATACAATTAAACTTGAAGAAGATTTAAAATTTTATAAGCAATTACAACAAGGCTATTTAGAGCTACCTCAATTAAAATGGAATAAACAAGAACTGTTAGATATAGTTGTACAGCTCGACTACGAAAATAAATGGGAAATTCATAAACCTTATCCACACACGTTTCATAGAGGAAATAATTTTGCTACAGCGACAGTTAATTCTGTTCCAGAGGCAATTAAAAATCAATTTGCTATGCAAGTTTTTGATTCATCAGGGTTTGCAAACATTTATCCAAAGAGTGAAACACCACCACATATTGATGAAGGTTATGATAAGTCACTTAATAAAACTAAATCATTTATTGAAGATGGTAGGGAATGTGCTATATTTTTTCCTGTATATGGAGATTTTAAATTAGCACCAACAGAGCTATATAAAGTTATGGAAGATGATAAGAAAGAAATTGGAATTGATGGTTTGAAACCTAGAGATTGGAGTGATGTACATTTATCAAATTTTTCAAAATATAAAATATCTACAATTACATTTGAACATCCAACATTAATAAGAACAAAAGGTAACATATGGCATGGAGTAAATAATGTAAGTGATTCAATGCGTATAACATATCAGATAAGTTTTAAATCTCCATATACTTTTGAGTCCATAGCACAGATGATTAGAATGGGATTAATAAATGGATAATTTATTATATAAAAAATTAAATAACTTTAAATTTGATGTAGCTCAAATTGAAGAAGCATATAATAATGCAGAGTTTGAATCAACAGGTGAAAATGAATATAGAGAAGTACAAGGTTATGCTAAAGTACCTTGCCCAAATTTTGTAAAGGAACAGTTAAAATTGCCTATTTGGAAGTCAACTGGTTTCTTAAGAGCCATGCCAAACAAAACAGTTCCAGCTCATGCAGATATGGGTAGAGTATGTGCAATTTTAATTCCATTTAAAGGAGAGCAACAAAAAAATCCATTACGTTTTTGGAAATATGATGACGAATTAGATAAAGATATTTTGATAGCCGAAACATATATTAATGAACCAACTTTAATTGATACAACAGTTTTGCATTCAGTTGATGATAGTTCCGATGTAGAAAGAACTAACTTTACTATTTGTTTTGATTATCCATTTAGTTTTGAAGTTATGTCTGATCTGTTATCAGAGAAAGGATTATTGTATGCATAGTATTTTATATAAGAGTAAGTATACAAATCAAGATGTTGTATGGATTAAAGATGTATTAACTAAAGAAGAAATACAAGCAATGAGTGAGTATTTTGATAGTAAGTTAGATTTAATGCATGATGCATATGGTACAAAAGATTTACATAAAATATTGCCAATAGGCCCAAATTTAAATTTAGATCGTGATATAAAATTAATATGTGATAGAGTTCATTTACCAATAGAAAATTTAATTGGCGACAATTGGTTTTTAACTGGACACCCATATGGACCTCATGCTGATGCACCTGAAGGTGATATTGCACAATACTTGCATTGCGTAGTTCCAATTAGAAAAAGTTTTGCAGAAGAATGTTCTATGATTGTTTTTGATCAAGTATCAAAAGTAGGAACACTTACAATAAGTGGAGATTCAACGGTTGACTATGAAGAAGCAAATGAATATGCTGGTCAAGATATTGATGTAGACCATCCTAGATTTTCTGATTGTAAAACTATTGGTTTGGGTAGTTCCAAATACTTGCATTATCTTACAGATCAAAATATAGGTGATGACTTATATAATGAATTAGATAATACTGCGAGTCATCATACACGTGAAAGATTTTTTGGATTTACTGGAAAATCTTATAATTGGGTGCCTGGTGACATTATATTTTTTAATAGTTCACAAATGCATTGCTCAGGGAAAATGCCAAAAGATACAAATAAACTAGGAATAACAATGCTATTTAAATTTGATACTGTAGAAGAATGTCAAAGTTATAAAACAAATTCAAAGTTAAATTTTAAGGAAACTTACGATGTATAAAATAGAAGGTACAAATATAACGTTTGAAGATGTTGGAGCATTAAAATTAAAAGGTCTTAATGCATATGGTATAGAAGTAACCAATTTATCTTATCCATTTGAAGAAAGAGAAATAGAATTAATTAAATATTTAATTGCAGATCAATTATTAGTTGTTTTGCCAAAGTGCAATTTATCTGTAGATCAATTTTATAACTTATGTGATCAATTAGGAGTAGTTAGTACGTATGGACAATATCGTAGTCGTAAACTTCTTGATAATACAAAATTTTATTCCTATTTAGATAAAGATGATTGTCCAATATATCCTGGATTAGTAAGAGTTACAGGTGAAAAAGATAGTAAAGGAAATTTTTTAGGAATAGCACCTGGGCATAGTACGTTATTAAATTGGCATAATGATCAAGCTGGACGTGATGCTGTAAAAGTTAAAAGAAATGATAAAATAAAAGGTATATGGTCATACGAAAGACCACTTCCAGAAGTTATTGCTTTACAAGGAGTAAAAGGAACTAAAGGTAGTATTACTGAAATATGTCAACTAGTTGATTCTTATAATGCTGAAGATTTAAGCATTAAAAACTGGTTTAAAAATGTTCGATTAGAATGGGGATATGTAGATGGAGAAGATAAAATATATGATTCTGATGTAGTACATAAGGAAGATAAAATAAAAAGAATACTTCCAATTGTAACTAAAGCAATAAATGGTAAAGAAGGGTTACATTTTTCTCCAAGCCAAACAGTAGCTATCGATGGTAAATCAGAAAAAGAATATAATGAATTAAAAGAATATATAATGAAAAATTATGTAAATCAAAATTACATATATAGACACTATTGGAATGATGGTGATATTATTTTTACTGATCAAAAAACGTCAATTCATAGACGTGTTGGAACTCATAAAGAAACAATTCCTATGCAAAAATTAAGTAAAAGATTATTGCACCATGTTGAAATACATATTCATAATTTGAATAATGCCTCCTAAGAGGCATTATCCTACTATTTAAAATTTTAATTAGAATGATAAGTGATCAGAAGTCTCTACTAATGGTAAAGTTTGTCCATCATATTGAGCTTTGTCACAAGGTGTAATATCTAGAGCATCGTATGCCGCTCTGTCAATGTTCCATTCTTCTGTGATAACTAGATCAGCGCCAACCATTTCATATTTAAAGTTAACTCTTCCGTTGTTTGTAGCAAAAGTTCCATAATCAGCATCGCTGTAACCAACTAACCAATTTTGAACTGTATCTACTGCACCATCTCCGCCATTTGTTTTCCAAGATATAAACATATTGAGATCTCCTATAATATAGTGTATACAACTATATTTATTGAAAACTGGCCAGAATATAGTAGTATTTTTATTAAACTGGCCAGAATAATAGTGGTATAGATAGGCATCTTTTCGCTTGACAGATATCTATAATATGCTATACTATAGAATAATATGTTTAAATTAAAGGTGAAATAAAAAATATGAATAAAAATATAGATAATAAAATGCCTAGTCAAAACACTATTCAAATTGGAAAAAGAATATTTAAAGTTGAATTAGTGCAAGACCCTAAGACTAAACAGGCAACTTATATATTAGAAGGCAATAGGCAATCAAAATACGGATTGATTAGGAACACACATCAACCTGATTTATTGTTTGCTTATAATTTAAAAGGGTTAGATAAACAAGCCAAGGTGGCAGGATATACTTGGTTTACAGATAAAAATGGCAAATTAGAACCTGTGGGGTAGTAAATGACTGAACTTACACGAGGAATATTTCAAGTAGGTAAGGGCTTTTATGAAAGTAATAAAGGTTCAATTCTTAGAACAATAGTATATACAATAGGCCACTTTGCAATAGCAATAATATGTTTAATGCTAATTGCAGATGTATCTTTTGGAATTGCATTAACTGATGCAATTGTTGAACCACTTGCTAATTCAGTTTGGTATTTTGTATTAGATAAATGGTGGGCGTCAAAAGTAACAAAGGAGGACAATGATAGATAGTCACGAACAAGACAAGACATATGAAAATGAAGGTAGTACAGTTACTATTCCTTTAAAAGAATATGATAAACTCAGAGAAAAGCAAAAGTATATTACCGATAGTGATTTAATTAATTGTATAGATAAGATTGAAGAACTAGTACGAGCATTAAGAAAGCATATAGTAAGGAGCAATTTTAATGAGTAGGAAAAGTAAAAAAACTTTGTGGAACAAAATTTATGCAAAAGCAGATAGAATAGATAAACTATCTAAAGATATAATGCATCTATCAGATGAGATTAAAGATTTAGTTTATGAAAGCGAAGAAGCAAAAGATGATGATAGTTTTGGTAGGCATTATGGTTCATGGAAAGGCAATTTGTAATGTGGTATTGGATTAAAGAATTAATAGTTGATATGGCACCATGGTTGATATCTATAGTGCTTATATTAATTATAATAGGGATGGTATTTGCTTAATGAAAAATATTAAAAAAAATCATTATGTTCAAAAGTTAATAAAAACATTGTGGGCATCAGATAAGAAAAAAGCAAAACATAAGGTTATTAATATAAACAACTATGAAAGATATTGGGAAGATTCTACACCAACAGGACATCAAATTAGAATTGCTTGTCAAGATGGTTCAACACTACATTTGAATTTAAATTGGCCTAAAGGATATAACCCAAGAAATCAAAATGTTGATGCAAAGAGATGGAGGATACACAATGAAAACCAAAGTAGATAATAACATATCAGTATATAGTGATTTAGCATACGAGCAAGGCAAGTTAAATGCAGTAATGCAGGCTATAATAGATTTAATGAAAAAGCAAAAAGCATTAGAAGTTAAAATTGAAAAACTAAAGAAAAAATTAAAATGACAGAATATAGTTCACACGATTGGAGAAAAAATACAGACGATGCAATAGTCGTAGATACTCAATCAAAAAATGAAATGAAAGTTAATGAAAGTAAAGTTATTTTTAAGCATCCAAAGAGTCTTCAAATAGAAGAAGTTGATGTTTCAAGATTAATTAGAGTATTTGTAAACAATCAAGAAAGTCATAAGCGGAGTGTCAAGTAATGGCAAGGCATAAAAGAAATTGGTTAGAAAGAAAACTAGATGAGTATAACCATACTATGGAATTAGTTAGAACAATATTACCATTAATAATTTTGGTAATACAAGTGATAATATTATTAAAGGTATTGTAATGCATAAAAAACAAAACTATAAAAAAATTAAATTAGATCCACCAGTAGTTAAACACTCTGTGGCATCAGAACATGATCCTAAAGTTTGGCATCTAGAAGAACTTGAAGGAGAAATCCTTGAGTTTGCCAAATACATAAAAAATCATTACAACATAAAGTTTAATGATACAGCAATGGCACACCTAAATAGAATAGGTAAGTCAACAGGTAATCTAAGAATTACATCTGCTTTAGCAATGGGCAATCTTGAAGACCTTCACAAGTACGATAAAAAGTACGACAATTACTAAAATGATAGGCGATAACTATAACAAGGTATTAGCTAATCATATCTTCAATAGATTAGAAGAAATACAAACAGATGAGCATAGGATTCTAAATCAACCTAAATTATGGGCATCAGGCTTTCTTTTTACGGTAAATGACATTGAAAATATCATACAAGAAGTAAATAGTGCTAGTTTTGACGAAAGGGCATTATGGCACGACAAAATAAAACCCACAGAGGGCGACGTAAAGTCGGAAGTAAAAAAAGAAGAAACAGACGTAGACAAAGAAAGAAAAGAAGATAGTTCATATCTTGACTAATCATATATTTTAAAGTATAATTACTATTGTAACGTTGAAGTTATTGGAATAGATTATACGGACGTCGGGGCAGTACCGACCACCTCCACCAAAATTATACAAGTTTCGGGGGTGAACTAGGATCGACGGTAATTCGAAAGAATAATGGAGTTGCCCGGATGTAAGCTCGGTTAACGCGAACACATTTACAAATGCAGATGAAAATCTAGCACTTGCGGCCTAGTTAATAGGCTAACGGGGTTGGCAAGTACCTGGCAACAGAAACTTGCCGTTTAATGTCAAATAAATATATGTATATGGAAACTAAAATAAAAAATAGTAATGTCAGCAGTTTGACTCATTTAAAAGATATTAGTAAAATTTCAAAAACTTTTTGCGTATATCCATTTACCGTAATGTTTGTTGGATCAGGTGGAACACCTGTTCCTTGTTGTATTAGTGAACATCATAAACATCCAGTAAAAGGAGAAGGATCTACTGAAAAAGGTGAGTTTATTCTTCCTCATAATTCATTAAAAGACTATTGGAATTCAGAAGCAATAAACAGATTAAGACAACGATTACTTGAAGGTAAAAAAGATCCAGGGTGTAAACGTTGTTGGGTTGATGAAGCACAAGGGCAATCATCAAAACGTATTAAAGATGCAACAAAGATACCTGGAGCAAATTTAGATGAGTTAACTTTAGAGCAATTTAAAGAGCAAGTAATTAAAAGGCCAAAAGTATTATGGATTGATTTACAAATGGCAAACTTATGTAATATGGCCTGCCGTATGTGTAATCCATGGAACAGTTCTGAAATTGAAAGAGAATCAGAAAAGCATAAAGAATTAATATCACAAAATAAAACATTTAAAGAACTTTGGGTAGAACCTTTACCAGAAGTAAAAAAAACAAAAGATTATTGGAGAGATCCTAAATTTACAAAAGAATTAGAAGAGTTAATTCCTACTTTAGAATGTTTAACTGTAAGTGGTGGTGAACCAACAGTCAACAAATACTTTAATGATATTATTGATTTTTGTATTAGAGAAGGCCATGCTAAAAATTTAATACTTAAATTTAATACTAACGGACAACAAATTAATAGAAAGTATATGGATAAACTAGAGCCATTTAAGTATATTGAAATGAAAGTTAGTATTGATGGAACTGGAACAGTTTTTGATTATATACGTCATCTAGGCAAATGGGAAACAGTATCTAAGAATAGAATTATGTTTGAAGAATATAGATCAGAACGATTCGATGTTAATAGTGATCCAACATATCAAGTTTTAAATATATTAAATTTACCAGAACTATTACAATGGCATTTAGATAATGATTTAAAAGTTACAAATTTAAATCCAGTTCATGTTCCAGAATTTTATAATATATCTTGCTTACCAAATCAAATTCGTGAAGTTGCTTATAATAAATTGCATAAATTTCTTACAGACGATTTGCATACTACTTTAAAAGAAAGTATTGAAAATGTTTTATTGCATTTACAGGCAGAGGATATTACTTTTCAAAATAGATGGTACCCTAAATTTTTCCAACATACTGAAATGCTGGATAAAATGAGAGGCCAATCATTTGAAAAAATGGTTCCAGAATTATATAATTTAACCAAGAATAAATAACATTAACCCAATTGACAAAAACAGAATAATATGGTACAATAATAGCATAAAGAAGGATAAAAACAAATGAAAACATTATTAGTTACATTAGCATTGATATTTGCTTTAACTGGTTGTTCAAGTATTCCTGAAAACCCAAAAATGGCGTTTGGAAAAAAATGTGAAGTTACTCCAGATGGTACAGTAGTTACAAGCCATGTTTGGATATACAATAAAGAAACAGGACTTACAGCAAATAAAGATGATTGCGAACAATTAGAAAAGAAATAAAATGTCGTATGAGTTTGAAGACTATCGCCCTCAAAAGCCAAAACCAACTTGGTTACAATGGACACCAAATAGTCCTAGGCGATATCTTCTTATTCAACTTGCATTAAATTTCTTTATTCCTGGGTTTATGGGGGTATCATTAACAACACTTGGCCTACTATGTAATGTAATATTAATAGATTGGTTATTATTTGTTCGTGATACAAGTAGAGCTTGACTCATAATAGGATATATATTATAATAAAGAAAAAGGAGTAAAAATGGCATTAACAATTGGACCAGAAGAAAAGGCAAAGTTAGTGAAGTTGCTCGATGAAGGTACGCAAGTACTACAAGAAGCAGACGATTTAAGAGCTGGCTTAAGAGATACAGTAAAACATATTGCACAAGAGCTTGACGTTAAACCAAATGTTTTGAGCAAAGCAATTAAAATAGCACATAAAAGAAGCTTATCTGAAGAACGTGATATGTTTGAAGATATAGAAGCGATTTTAGATACAGTTAAAAGAGGAAGTTAGTATGTGGAGTCCTTGGCAAGTCCCAACAGAGCTATCTGAAGAAGAAAGAAAAAAATGGGAAGCTATACCAGTTAAGAAGTTTTGGACTATTATGGCAATCATAATAGTTACTATGGCTTTACTTGGTATAGTACTAGGATTTTTTATTGCATGATATACATAATTGACATTGATGGAACTATTTGTAAAGAAGTATTTTTACCAAATGGTAAAAAGGATTATAAAAATCATGAACCTATGAAAGACAGAATAGAAAAAGTAAATAAAATGTTTGACGAAGGCCATGAAATACATTATTGGACAGCACGTGGTGCCGTTAGTGGTGTAGACTATACAGAGTTAACTACAAAACAATTAGACAGTTGGGGATGTAAATATACAAGTGTAAGAGTTGGCGGCAAACCACACTATGATATATGGGTAGATGATAAAGCTCATAACTCAGAGGAGTTTTTTAAGTAATGGATACAAATTTTTATAAAGACCCTGATATTAAATTTGATATTGCTAAATTACAATCAGCATTGAAAGAAGTTGACTCAAGAGTAGCAAGACAATCTCCACTGGGTGAAAGAGATATTAATGCAATTTGCTTAACACAAATACCAGGAGATCCTAATTCAATAACAGGTGGTAATGTTAGAGGATTATTTTGGACTAAACCAGATAGTACTTATGAAGAAGTTCAAAGAGAAGCCCCAATCGATGAATCACAATATTCAGAATTTGTAAAACTATTTGAAGATACTTATTTTAAAGATGTGTATGATGCATTAACAAAAAAATATACATTAGGAAGAATTAGATTGCTTTGGAAATTGCCACGTACTACATTAAGTTGGCATAGAGATCCAGAGCCAAGACTACACATACCTATAATTACAAACTATGGTGCTCGTATGTGTATTGATACAGAAGTACGTCATATGCCAGCAGATGGATCTGTTTGGATAACTGACAATACAAAATACCATAATGCATTCAATGGTGGAGAAGAAGATAGAGTTCATTTAGTAGCAACGGTAATTAATCAACAATAGGAAATTTTTTATGAAAGATTGGTTGTTAAGGCAATTTGAATGGCTGAAGAAAGTTGAACTTATCGAACTAGATCATATAGATCCTTCTGAAGATCCAGTTAGACCAGAATTAGATAATTGGTTTAGACAGCAATACGGTAGAAAAATTTATGGCCTTAAAGATGGCGATGAAATAGTAGCCGTAATGTGCTTTGCATTTACAAATGAAGTACCAGCAGATATAAAAGAATTAGACGACTTTAGTAAAGATGCTTTTACCCAAGCTATACACAGAGCAGGGCAACAAGGATCTATAGCTATTGCTTATACCGTTTGGTCTAAGAAAAAAGGCGGTGGCAAAAAAATTGTACATGAAGTTTATAAAATGATTAAAAAATCTAATCACTTACATCGACTAGTTACCTTATCACCTATGACTGATATGGCTAGGAAGTTCCATTTAAAAAATGGAGCAAAAGAATTAAGAGTCAATAAAACGACTATTAATTACGAGTACTAATATGGCAGAGTAGCTCAGTTGGTTAGAGCGCCGGACTCATAAGCCGGAGGTCGCTGGTTCGATCCCAGCCTCTGCTACCAAAAATAAATAACAGTATGATACATATTATCGGTGGCGGTATTATCGGTTTAAGTACGGCTTATCAATTAAGTAAGCATTGTGACGTCACGGTTTACGAAAAGGATAATAGTTTCAGTTTAAGTAGTTTTGCTAGAAGTTGTGGCGGCTTTAGAAGTCAGTTTTATACACCTACAAATATTGATATGAGTAGATATAGTATAGATTTTATAAAGAATCATACTGACGTAGAGTTTACAAGCAATGGTTATTTAATGTTGTTTGGTAATAATCAAAAAGAAGATCATGATGCTAGTATTGAAACACAAAAGGCACACGGTGCTACGACTATAAGTTTAACGCCTAGTCAAATTAAAGATAAGTTTCCACAAATATATGTAGATGATTTATACAGAGGTTGTATTACTACTGATGATTCTGAAGGATGGCTTGACCCTGTAACTTTACACAAATGGTTTAAAGATCAAGCACAGGCAAATGGTGTTAAAATTATATACAAAGATGGATTAGAAGTTGATCATAGTTCAGCAGATAAAATTATTATAACCTGTGGGTGTTGGACTAATGATGTAGCTAAACATTTTAATATAAATGTTCCTGTTAAAGGACATAAGCATACAGTCTTTAATGTATCTACACAAATAGAGCAAATAAAACATTTACCATTAGTTGCAGATTTAATAACCGGAATTTATATACGTCCAGAAGGTAATGATTATATTGTTGGGTATGATGGTAATGCAGAATGGGATAGTGATAATTTAGATCCTAATTATAATAGTTGGGACAAAGTATGGGAGTACTTATATCATAGATTTCCAACTGTATTTGATGCCGCGAAAATGGAAGGTGCGTGGGCTGGATATTATGATACATCAACTATTGATAATAATGCAATTATAGATAATGTGGATAACATTTATTTTGCTACAGGATTTACAGGTAGAGGCCTTATGCATAGTCCAGCAGTTGGATTAACTCTAACAGAAATGATACTTGATAAGCAATTGACTTTTGACGTAGAATCTTATAAACTACAACGTAACCCAAACATTGAAAAATATGTTATTTAATTCTGCCCGTAGCTCAGTTGGATAGAGCGTCAGTTTGCGGAACTGAAGGTCGGAAGTTCGACTCTTCCCGGGCAGGCCATTGGAGCATAGCCAAGCGGTAAGGCATCGGTTTTTGGTACCGACATCCTAGGTTCGAATCCTAGTGCTCCAGCCAATATCATAAGTTGTAAAAATTTAATATTTCTGTAACATTTCTTCTTGATTTTTTTCATAAGTATCTATATAATAAAAACTTAACTAACACAGAGAGTGAATTAATATGTTTGAAACTTTTACGTTATGGATGTTCTTAGGTTTCATGTTTGCGGCGTATTCAGTTGTTGCAAATGATAGTGTGCAAACCCTCGGCACATGGATGGCATCTAATCAAAATAAATTTAAATGGTATTACCTATGGGCGGCCGCAACAATTGTGTTATGGTTTACTATATGGTGGGGGTGGAATATTAATGATGGCGATATTACTTATGGACGATTAAATAAAATCCCATTTCAAGAAATACAATGGTATCATGCCTGTGCTCCATTAATATTATTGTTATTAACTAGAGTAGGTATTCCTGTATCTACAAGTTTTTTAGTTTTATCAGCATTCGCTAGTACGTTTGTATTAGAAAAGATGCTTGTTAAATCTATTATAGGTTATGCACTTGCGGCAATAGTTGCTTATGCGGCATGGAATATAATAGAAAGAATAATAGACGAAAAGAAAAATAAAATATCAGACCAAAGAGTTGCAAGACGTTGGCGAATAGCTCAATGGTGTAGTACTGCCTTCTTATGGTATACTTGGCTATCACATGATATGGCAAACATCGCAGTCTTCTTACCAAGAAGTGTTCCTATGGAATGGATGTTTATTATATCAATTGTGTTTGCCTCTTTCTTAGGATATACATTTTATGAACGAGGTGGTAAGATACAAAAGATTGTAATAGAGAAAACAGGTACAAGGTTTGTTAGATCTGCTACACTAATTGATTTGGTTTATGCTTTTATACTATTGTTCTTTAAACAATACAATGATATACCAATGAGTACAACGTGGGTGTTTGTAGGATTGTTATGTGGTAGAGAACTTGCAATATCAACACTAATGAAAGATTATAAATTTAAGTATGTCTTTCCGATTATTGCTAAAGACTTCTTAAAGATGTTATTAGGATTAACTGTATCAGTAGGTATTGTACTAGCTATTCATTATGTAATAGTACCAAACGGGTTTTAGTTGGTTGACAAATAACTAAAATATGCTATAATTGTATAAATAAAAGAAAGTTTTGCTCTTAGGTGAGCAAAATTTTTTTGACTGATGGAAAAAAGAAAAGAGGATATAATATGACACAATTAATAAATCCAAGTAAATTTACAGATGTTTCGGGCCGTTTACGGTCCTTTTTTTTGGCTAAAGGTTTTCAAGAAGTTCATACACAGAATAGATTAAGTATATTGGCGGCTTGTGAAGACCCTGGTACGGTATCAACCTATAACTATGCCGGGCAAGTCTGGCCCTTACCACAAACGGGCCAAATGTGGCTCGAATATGAATTACTTACAAAGCCAGCTACGCCTGGCTTTTTTTGTGTCTCCACTTCCTATAGGCAAGAACCAAATCCTATAGATGGTAGACATGATTTAATATTTCCAATGTTTGAGTTTGAGTTCCCTGGAACAATTAAAGACTTAGAAGTAATGGAAAAGGAATTAGTAGAATATATGGGGTATTGTAAACAAGAAGATGTAGTTGCTAAAGATTACATTGATTGGGCTAAAGAGTTTAATACAAATGAATTAGGACATGATCACGAAGAACAAATGTGTGAAGGCAATAAAATATGTATGATACAAAACTTTCCAAATTATACATCACCGTTTTGGAATATGAAACAAAATGGAGATGGAACAGCGGCTAAAATAGATGTTATTATAGCAGGTCAAGAAACAATAGGTTCAGCTGAAAGATCAACTGATAAAGCAGAGATGAGAGATATGTTTAATACAATTAGTGAAGGAATGTATGCTGATTTATTGTTTGGTAAGTTTGGTAAAGATAGAGTAAACAAAGAACTAGATGAATTTTTAAGTTATGACTTTATGCCTAGAGTAGGTGGCGGAATAGGATTAACTAGATTAATTCGTGCTGATAGTATAATTAATGGTTGACAGGAAAGTTGACCTATATTATTATAATAGGTGCGGTCTTGGTGGAATTGGTAGACACGTTAGATTTAAAATTTAATGTCCATTAGGACTTGGGGGTTCAAGTCCCTCAGACCGTACCATAAGGGGTTAATTTAGGAAGGGTGGTGCCTAAACACCGCCCGCCCCTACATCATAAATACTTGTATGAAACCAACAGCAAGTGATATAGAAACTCATAAAAAATTAATAGAAGATACTTACGATACTAAAGTAACGTTTATTGAAACTCAACAATTGAATACAGGTTGGATAGTATATTCTGATAATGATTATGTCTATAAAACTTGGTATTATGAGAATACTATTGGGCATTCCTTAAACGAAGTTCATAAAGAATTTTATGCATATCATAAAAGTAAAATGTTAGTAGACTATAGAACATTTAAACCTTATGGTTGTATTATGAAGCTAATTAAAATACCAGGAGTTCCATTAAGATATGTAGATTATAAAACTCGTATTAAAATAAATTTAGATAATTTTATAGAGTGGTGGGTAAAAGAAACAGTTCATATACATGAAGTTGGCTTAAAATTATCTAGTGTAAGTGAAAGGTTTCAAATTCCAAAGTATTCAACTACAAAATCATTAATGTTTACTAATTGGCCCGAACACATCGGGTATGTTTTTTGCTTTGCTGATTTAAATGATGAAAATATAATGTATGATGAAAAGTCTGATACATTTAATTTTATTGACTTTGAACCAATTGGATGGATGCCACGCGATATGTATTGGTGTCTTAATGATGCATATTTAATACTTTTGCTTGAAAATACTTTTGACTGTAAGACTCAGGGAGTTAAAGCTTCAAAATATTTAGACACCGTATCATCAGAATTAAAAAGAAGATTAGAACTAGTCTAGTTCGCTAGTCATAAAAAAAGGAAGGAGTGTTTTTAGTACACCCCTTCCATCCATTCACGTGGGTATTTAAATCTATTTTTTGTCGTCCTCGTCTTCGTAATCACCATCAATAACATCGTCATCATCTTCTTCAAAGTCATCATCTTCGTCATCATAACGATAATCTTCGTCATCATCAAAGTCATCATCTTCGTCATCTGAATCATCTTCGTCATCATCAAAGTCATTATCACAAGCACAAGGTGCCTCATAACAATCGTCACAAACTTCATCAGCATCATAGTCATCATCTGAATCATCTTCGTGATCGTCATCATAGTCATAGTCATCATCATAATCATGTACTGAATCTAAATTTAAATGATCAAAAAGCTCTTCTAATTTGTTTTTGATAACATCTAATTCGTTTTCAATTTGTTCAATTCTGTCTTTGTCCATGTCTACACTCCTACCAGTATCAATTTATTACTAATGTATTTAGGTATCTTTACTGTATGATTAAGTATTTGTATAACGCAATAACTTATGTTATAATGTAAAATAAATATAGTAATAGCTATAGATAAAGAAGGTAAAACAATGCCATATTTTTTAAAAACATACAACAAAACTTTAGTGTATCATTTATGTCCAAAGAATGCTTGTACAACAATTGCTCATATGTTAATTCAAGCTGATGGTAATGGATATGTTAATGACACACATAAAGATTATTATATAGTGCATAGTTTATCTAATCCAAATAATAATTATGAGTATTGGACTAATTGTGATGCAGAAATTAAGTTAGCAGTTAAACGTGATCCAGTTAAACGTTTTGTTAGTGCATATAAAAATAGAATTGTGTATCATGATGATTTAAGTAAAGATGAATATTTTGATAAAGCATTAGAAAAAGATTTTAAACCTTGGCCAATTTATAATAGATCATCAGATAAAACTATAAATGAGTTTATACAAAATTTTGACAAGTATTGGGAAAATCCGTGGGTGCAAGGGCATTTTAAATCACAAACAACTTTCTTAGGAAAGCAAGATTATTATACACATATATTTGATATGTCTGAGTTAGATAAAGTACGAGACTTAATTGCTGAAGTATCTGGTAAAGAAATAGTATTACCTTGCTTACAAACAGGTGGAAATGATATTAGTGTAGACTTATCAGAAGATAGTATAAAATGGATTAATGATAGGTATGCTGAAGATTATGAAAACGGATGGTATTAAATACAAGTATGGAAAACATTAAAATAAATTTAGTTTGGGATAACTGGTCTGATAAAGGACCTTTACCAAATGGGCTACATCCAAAATATATAAATGAATGGGAAACTAAATGGAAGGACAGATATGATATTAATGTTCTTACACGTTTTATTCCGTTAGATAGATATAATTTAGGATTTTTTCCTTTGCTATGCGATCAAGCTGGAATAGATATAACACATATAAAGCCAGAAGAAATAGGAGCAAATATTTCTAGTACACCTGATTGGTATGTAATGGAACCAAATCATATGGATCTATCATTGCTAACAGAAAATATGTTTGGTAATATAAATGAGCATACTTTAAAAATGTTACGTGAAGGACAAACAAAACTAATATTGTATTATGCATATGAAGCCTTTCCAGTAAATCAAGTGAACTGGATTAATGTTATTGAAAGAAGTTTAGGCTGGCTTAAAATACCAAAAGAAAACTTTATATTAATATTTGGTGATCAAAAGTTTGATGAAAATTATCAAAAATATCTAGCATCTGGGCAAGGTCCTTTTTATGCTTATTACTTACAAAATGTTTTTGTGTATGATCATTTTGCTTGGGAGTTTTCAGATTATATTAAAAGTATGGTAATAGGAACTGAAAGAGAATCAAAAGAACTTGTTCCTATTGATGGTGATACAATGTATAAGCCAAGACCTAAAAAATTTTTATGTTTAAATGGTGGAGGTCGTCCACATAGAAAATGGCTAATGACAGAGTTAAAAAGAAATAATCTATTAGATCATGGAATAGTTAGTTATCTAAATAAATTTGATATACCATATGATCCAGCTGACTTTGTTTTTGTTCCAAGTGAAAAAGGTACTGGTGATACAGCATTGTTAGAAGCAGTTCGGTATCATCATGAGCATGGAAATGATATAAAAGAAATACAATTAGATGTTGATCCTGTGCATGATGCTTGGCATAATAGAGGAATGACAGTACAACATTATAAAGATACATACTTTAATGTTACAACAGAAACATGGCCAGCTGAACCTAGTTTCTTTGTTACTGAAAAATTATTTAAACCAATTATTAATATGCAACCTTTTATACTAGTAGGGCACCCTGGCTTATTAAAATATTTACATGAAGAAGGTTATGAAACATTTGATCAAATTTGGTTTGATGAGCATTATGATTCTATTCCTAACCATAAAGAACGTTTTTATCATGTAATGGAAAATATTAAAAATGTTTGTGCATTAGATCAATCAGAGTTACAAAATATGTATGTTAAAGTATGGGATAAATTAAGACACAATCGAGAATTATTTTTAAAGAAAAATCATACTAACTATTGGATTGAACTTATAAAAACAATGATAGAGATAAAATGAGTAACTATAAAGAAACTATAGATAAACTTGATAAAGATTTTGGTAAAACTTTTTGTATAAAACCTTTTACTGAAATATCAACGTCATCAGTTGGGCATATGAAATTATGTTGCTTTTCACAAAGCATTGGTAGTAATAATATGGCATATTATCAAGATAAATTTGAAAATGTTTTTCAAAATAATAATGATTTAATAACAATTAGAAAAGCAATGCTTGAAGGAAAAGCAATTAAAGAATGTCGTAATTGTTATGTTGAAGAAAAAAATGGAAAAATATCTCAACGACAAGAAGAAAACTTTATAATGTATAATGAAAACAAAGAATTATTTAATAATATAATAAACAAAGGAACAGCAATAGTAAAAAGTATTGATTTAAAGTTTGGTAACAAATGTAATTATGCCTGTATAATGTGTGATACAGGATCAAGCTCTTTACATTCAAAAGAAATAGAAGCTAATCCACATCCTGATGATGTTAGAAAAGTAATAAATTTTGAACCATACTATTTTAATTTTCCTGATGAAAAAATGGATGATCTTTTATCAATATCATCTAACTTGGGACGTGTTAAAAGTACAGGTGGAGAGCCATTTCTTTTAGATGGCTTTAAAGATTATATTAAAAAATTAGTTGACAACGGCTATGCTAAAAATATTGATTTTACAACGGTGTCAAATGGCACAGTTGATTGTACTGATCTTTTACCATATATGAATCAATTTAAATCATTTAGATTAAGATGGTCAATTGATGGAACTGATAAAGTTTATAATTTTATTAGATACCCTGGTAGTTTTGATAGAATGAGTAGAGTACATAAAAAAATATCTGAAAGCATTATTAGTAATAACTATACTAATGTTGAAGTTCAATTAGATCCTACAATACAATTGTTTAATGTGCATAACATAGTTGAGTTATTAAAATATGCAGAGTCTTTAAAAATAATTAGTAGAGTAGAAATGGGGTACATTTATAAAGAACCTAGGTATTTAGATACATCATTAATGCCTATAGACATTTTACGCAATATATTTGATAGTGCTGACAACGAAATTAAAAATATTAATGTAGTAAGCAATTATAATGATATTAAAGAACTTGCTTTTAAAAAGCATAATGAATATACAGAAAGTCAAAAGAAAGATATTTTTAATTTAACAAAAAGTATGGTTGCTTATTGGAAAAGAGTAAGAAAGTTAGAAGCTAAAGAGCATATTTCAACTTATGATAAACTAATAGAACATTATTCTAAGATGTAATAAATCTTTTTGGTATTTTTTTATATTTCTTTTTAAATGCTTCTTCAAATCCTACTTCAGATTCTTCCGTTTCGTTATTGCCCCATAATCTACCAAAGCATCTATCAGCCATAGACTCTATTTCTTCGTCAGTCCAATGTAATGGAATTAAATGTCCTTTGTCAATCCAAAGTAGCCTATTAGCTTCTTTAAATTGTTTCCAAGTCATGATAATGGAGGCCAGTTATTGTATTCTGGATATTTTGATTTTCTTTTGTTAATTGCTTTAGTAGGTTTTGCTTTTTTATTTCGTCCACCTGCCGTACGGTCAATTCTTCTAGGAGTCCTATTAGTAGACATATTCTTTTTAGAAGTCATATATTGTATTTAGTTTGGCCGGGAAAAACCCCTGTATATTGTATTTTATTTGTATGTGCGGTCAAATTTTTAGGAAGTCCTATTTTAATGTAAAACTCACTATCAAATCA
>CEUS01064698.1_pt1 | contig 20673 bp, 24 predicted proteins | sample 427031 | NCBI WGS metagenome assembly CEUS01 (sample SAMEA2622837, study PRJEB7988) | marine metagenome | biome: marine biome (ENVO:00000447); feature: marine epipelagic mixed layer (ENVO:xxxxxxxxx); material: "saline water (ENVO:00002010), including plankton (ENVO:xxxxxxxx)" | depth 140 m | reverse complement strand
GGATTTTGAATCCTTCGCGTCTGCCAATTCCGCCACTCGGGCAAGAACGAGAAAGTAGATACGAAGATCGCTCCCCTTCAATATCTATTTTAGTTTCTTTCAAGTAGCAGGATTAGTTTAACGGGTGATCTGTTTTAAAAGCAGCCATACATTCAGGGATTAAAAATTCGGGTTTTCCCAAAAATGGTTCCAAAAATGATTTGCCCTTCGTTATCCAACTGAATGCCACCTCCAAGCGTATTGAAACGACTGTCGCCAGTAGTCCAATAACCTAAGCTCTCTCCAGTAGACCAATCCAGCACCTCTATAGTCCACTTTCCGTTACGTGTACCGCAGGTATAAACAGTTCTGCTTCCCATGGCAACATAAGGCACTGAATTAGGAGAGCTTATATCCGTGTTCACCCATTCGTTTCGTAGTTCTCTAACTTCGGGATCCCACTCGTATTTATGAATTCCGTATGGAGTAAAATTAGGGTGATGCCCTAAAAAGAAGGAAAGTAACCTCGACCCCTGTTCGGGTAGCCAATCTGGTAAAGAGCTCGGTTCATTGTTAACTGTCATAGCGCCGTACCCTGCAACCGTGATTGACTGTTCTGTTTGAATTGATTTCTTAGCCGGATCTCCCATATGCGCTGGTCCTAGACCCGCTATCCTTCGTGAAGGCGCGTTGGGTAGTGTTTTCCAATCATCAGGAATTAAGTCTCTCCAAAAAAGAGTAATGTTTACGACATCATCGCCGTCTCCGATGACAACAAACCTGTCTTTTTCCGGATCATCCCCCATCAAAGATGGAGTGGTTCCAGAACCGTAGCCGCTCTCATTTCGATATTGAGCGCTCCAAGCACCATCACTCTCTCTAAAGGAAAAAGCTCCGTCTTTCCACACAATGCGATATAAGTGATCAACCGAATTCAGATAAATACCACCTTCTTCGTCACAACATAAGCTCGTTCTTACCCAGCCATAACCTGTGTTACCTTTCTTTGCTTCCATTCTTTTACAATGTTCAGCAGCTTGATCAACTGCTTCAGGAATCTGGACAGCCACATAGTCAGAGAAGTCGCGCTCCAAACTTACTATCCAACCATGATCAGTCGAAAGGACAAGACGCCCATCGGGGGTAATATTTATTCCAACAAAAAAACCTTCAATTTCTTTCGGTTTCTCCCAGCGCGCTTTTTCAAAGACAGGTGAGGAGCGATTTTTTGGATCAGTTTCAGCGTAAGCAACAACACCTCCTTTTCTGCCGACATACATAACGTGATCGATGTCTAGCAAGGAGTAGACCCCGTCTAAACCCGTCATAAAACGTGCAGCCAGCCCGATCGCGTGTTGAACCAGATGATCAATATCTTCGAAATTGTCTAAACCAGAGATTCCCTCTTCCCAGTCGGCACGATCACTGAATCGCTCATCTTGTCTTTCATGTGAAAGGTCAAATGAAGTCAAGATTTCGAGTGTTTCATAATCGAGTTTCACTATTTGCTCGCGCCCATTACTCCAAATGGTTCTTTTACCATCTGGATATAAACCTGATATAAGACCTCCGAAATGACCTGGACCCAACCATTGATATTTATAGTTAGTTACTTCAGTTATTTCGGAAGGCATCTCGGAAAACGGGATGGGTCCCGCTAAGTGAGTGCTGTCTCGCTGATCGCAGAAACCGTGTGCAATCGGATATTCACTTGAAGCTAGAAAAGGGTTTCGCCATCTCTGATGTGCCACGATGAGTAGATATTAGCTTGTTACTTTCTTTCTGGATAGCCCTCTTCTGGGAGTGCTGACATCGGCCCTTGTAGTATCAAACCTCCATCAACATACAAAATCTCACCTGTAATGAATTGTGAGGCTGGTGAAACAAGAAAAATAACCCCATTAGCTATATCGTTCACATCGCCAATTACTGGTATGGGTTGATCCACAAAACCATCCCCTACCCCCTCTTCGTAAGTAGTATCAAATGCCTCAGTTCGGAATTGTCCAGGAGCAACGCAATTAATTCGAACCTTTGGACCCCACTCAAAAGCTAAAGTTCTACTTAACTCGAGCACTCCTGCGCGAGCGCTCGCACTGTGAGCTATTCCCGGTATGCCACGTCCGACGGTAGCCACTATTTGGCATATAGACCCTCCATTGGAATTGAGCATCTTGTCGCCAAATGCCTGAGTCATGTTCCAAGTCCCATTCAAATTTAAGTCAATTACGCTGCGCCAGCCATTAGGGGTAAAGTCTCTCGCTTTCTGTGGAAACTGTCCCCCCGCGTTATTAACAAGGATCTCTGTCCTCTCATGATCTTCTGACAGTTTTTTTACCGAATCGACATCTCGTATATCGACAATGTCGTAAAAAACTTCATTACCAGTATCGATTGAAATTTCTCTTGAAGTATTAATTAATGCATCTTCATTTCGAGAAACTATCGTAACCTCAGCACCAACTTTGCTTAATCCAAGAGCTATAGCTTTTCCGAGTCCGGTTGCCCCTCCGGTTACAATTGCTCGTTTTCCTTTAAGTAACTCTTCTGAGTAAATTAGATTCGTGTCCATTGTCTCTGCTTTTTTAGCCGTATCACCAAATTACCAGAGCTGCCCCCAACGCAACACAAACTGATCCACTTACTGCGCGCCGTCCGAGCGCTTCTCGCGCTAGTAGAGTTGCGAAAACAACAGAGACTTGGCGCAATCCCGAAACCTGTCCTGCTTGAGCTCGCTGAAATGCCAACAAGATTAATGAATATGCACCTCCTTGCAGTATCCCAATAAGTACACCATTAAGAGAATTCTTTTTGAGTTCAATAAAAGAAGGTCTCCGGACTGCGAGCACCAGCAAACTGCCTATTAAGACGAGCGAAGATAAATACCCTAAGGTTCCGGTGAAATCTACAGAATGTGCATCTATCAATGAGTAGCCAACTGTAGATATCCCTGTTCCCACTGCATATAGAAATGCACGAGTTTCTTTTATTCCCTTTGCAACAACCGCTATGAGCATCAGACCAAATGTCAGTATAAGTAATCCAGAAAAAGTACTTGTCGTTGGCGTTTCATCCAGAATGACCCAGCCTCCTAAGCCGATCAGTAATGGAGTTATACCTCTTGCAATTGGATAGACAACTCCAAGACTTCCAAACTTGTACCCAAAAGAAAGAGTGCTTATATAGAGAGCATGAAACACTCCAGAGAGCACAGCCCAGCCCATCACTTCAGTCGGTGGATCAAGGAATATCGCTGGTGAAAGCAAAATTCCAAAACTTAAATAGCTGACAACAATTGACATTGAAGGATCTTCCGACCTGTGCAACAAGGCATTCCACCCTGCGTGAAAAAGTGCTGAAATTAGAATTATTAACACAACAAAAATTGACATTATTTACCCAAGTTGATCTATATATTGTCTACTCACTCGTTTAACACTCTGATAGAAAATATACAACTGTCACTTACTGGCAATCAGTTGCACATTTTGAGAATCAATATCAGAATTTCGTTCAAAAATATAGGCAAGGAAGCCTTCTTTTCATGTTTTTTGGTGTTTTTAGCCGCTTTACATGCTTCTAGGGCAAAATATCCCTACAGAGGAGTAAAAAATGATCGTCTTTACATATCCAGGTCAGGGCTCACAATTTCCTGGCATGGGTAACAGTTGGATTAAGCATCCGTCATGGGAATTGATCGAAGAAGCTTCCGATGCAACTCATATAGACATTGAAGACCTGCTGATCAACGCAGACGAAGACTCGTTACGTCAGACTGAAAATGCGCAACTATCTACTTTTGTTTTGAGCATGCTTATGCTTGACGCTGTTGAACGCCTGGGGATAGATGCAACAGGCCATGCTGGACACAGCCTTGGCGAATACAGTGCATTAACTGCGTCTGCCTCCCTCGATTTTTTTGATGCGACCAAACTGGTACAAATCAGAGGAAACGCTATGAAAAAAGCAATTGAAGATAGCCCTGGGACAATGGCTGCTGTACTTGGTCTTAAAGATTCTGAAGTTGAAGAACTGTGTTCGCAAACTGAAGGAGACGTGTGGATAGCAAACTACAATTCGCCGGGACAGCTTGTAATCGCAGGTGAACACACTGCAATAGAAAAGGCTTCAGAAAAGGCTCGCAAAATGGGGGCTAAAAAAGTAACCCAACTAGTTGTAGCCGGAGCATTCCATACTCCATTAATGAATGCTGCGAGGTCAGAACTTGCAGAGGCTATAGAAAACACTGACATAAGATCACCCTCCGGAATTGTCGTTGCGAACGTTGATGGAATGGTGCATGAAAATCCTGAAACCTGGAGAGCTCTAATGTCTGCCCAATTGTGCAGCCCAGTTCGATGGACACAAACTTTAGAAACGCTTTTCAACATGAACTTTTCTACCTTCATAGAAATAGGGCCAGGTAAGGTTCTAACTGGGCTTACTAAAAGATCTAAGGCTGACACGAATAGGTTAAGCATCAATGAACCCAGTGACTTAGATCAACTGCTCGACCTTATTGCTCCGACATCATCTATCGAGGGCGGTTCGAAAGACGATCATGAAGGAGAACACCTTTTTTCAACTGATCGGCTAGTTGTGAGCCCTTCAGCAGGGCTTTTCACGCCTATAGAAAATCTCGAAATTGGCGAAAAAGTTGCTAATGGACAAATTTTAGGTCACGTTGGCAATGACGAAATACACTCACCTTTTTCCGGCGAATTGATGGGTTGGATTGCAATGCCTGAAGAACGTTTAACCGCCAGTCAGCCCGTCGCGTGGCTCCGTGTAATATGAAGAAAAGTCACGGTCGAGTAGTCTTATTTTAAGAATACCGTAAGGAAGAAATGAAACGTGTAGTACTTATCACTGGTGGTAATAGAGGCATAGGTTTAGCAACCGCTAGAACTTTTGCTGCAAACGGTCACAAAGTTGCTATCACATATCGTGAAACTCCTCCTGAGGGGTATAAAGAACTTGGAATTGAAGCTTTTCCTTGCGATGTGACAATTCAAGATCAAGTAGAGCAAACCTTTAAAAATATTGAGGAAACTCTCGGCTCAGTTGAGGTACTCGTAGCTAATGCAGGCATAACTCGTGACGCGTTAGCAGCTAGAACCAGTGAAAGTGATTTCACCGATGTTTTAGACACAAACTTAACTGGTGCTTTTAGAACATCTAAACAAGCTCTACGAGGGATGATGAAAAATCGTTGGGGACGCATAATTTTTGTTTCTTCACTCTCAGGTCGAATAGGACAGGTTGGTCAAGCTAGCTATGCCGCCTCCAAATCAGGTCTTTTAGGGCTAGCTAGATCACTGGCCAAAGAATACGCATCCAGAAATATAACTGTAAACGTTGTAGCACCGGGCGCCATCAAAACAGACATGCTTGAAAAACTCTCTGATGAGCAAATAGAAGAATACATTGAATCAATTCCACTTGGTCGGCTAGGTGAACCTGACGAAATAGGAGAAATCATCGGCTTTCTAGCCTCTGAAAATGCCGGATATATAACGGGTAGTTTATTGCCGATTGATGGAGGTCTATACATGGGTTAAACCTTGTTGCAAAAGCTTGGTAGAACTTGTGTAAGCATCTATTGTTATAGGGCGGTTAAATATAAGGAGTTCATATGAGTGACGACAATTTTGCAAGATTTCAGAAATGTGCTGTCGAAGTGCTATCTGTAGATGAGGCACAAGTAACACCTGAAGCAAATTTTGCCGATGATCTTGACGCTGACAGTCTTGACTTAGTCGAACTAGTAATGGCACTTGAAGAAGAGTTTGGCGTAACTGTGGAAGAAGAAGAGCTAGAAGGAATTGAAACAATCCAGTCAGCATTTGAGCTAATTACAAGCAAACTCTAATGACTGACCGAAAGGTTGTTGTTACTGGCTTAGGGGTCATCGCATCCTGCGGGATTGGAACTGAAGCTTTTTGGGAAGGACTATGCGCATCTCCTCCGGAAGGTGAAAGACGAGTTGTTGATTTTGATCCCGCTGACTATTTTGACAACCCGAAAGACGCGCGCAGATCTGACCGCTCAACTCAGTTCGCAATTGCTGCGTCTCAAATGGCGTTAGAAGAAGCAGGACAATTAACCGCTGAATCAGACCGCTCAGGCGTTTTCATAGGGACTGGTATTGGTGGAATTGAAACTTTAGAAGAACAAATAAAGGTGCTTCTCGAAAAAGGCTCTAGACGTGTTTCTCCATTTCTCGTACCAATGATGATGCCCAATGCAGCTTCAGCTGCAGTATCAATGAAATACGGCTTTCAAGGTCCTGTTGAAAATACTTGCACAGCATGTGCAGCAGGGACTCATGCCATTATCAACGCATCACGTTTAATTGCATCGGATCGCTGTGATGTCGTGATAGCCGGTGGAACTGAATCTGCATTCACTGGAAGTTCGATCGCCGGATTTACTAATATGACTGCTTTTTCGTCGGCAGGTATTTCCAGACCCTTCGATCTCGAAAGAGATGGTTTTGTCATGGGAGAAGGCGCTGGAATTTTACTTTTAGAAGAGAAGGAAATGGCAAAGGCGCGTGGTGCAAGAATTTTCGCAGAAATACTAGGTGGTGCAAGTAATGCTGATGCACATCATATAACCGCTCCTGCACCAGAAGGAGCGGGCGCAAAAAAATGCATCGAACTAGCATTGAAAGACTCCGGTGTTCCGATCGACCAGGTGGGTTATATCAATGCGCATGGAACCTCTACCCCTTTGAATGACTTAGGAGAAGCACAAGCTATTAATTCCGTTTTTGGCTCTCCTGGGCCGCAAGTTTCCTCCACGAAAGGAATCACAGGTCACACATTAGGAGCTGCAGGAGCTATCGAAGCTGTTGCAGTTGTTTTAGCTTTGCAAAAATCACTAATACCACCAACTGCAGGTTTCGTTAATCGAGATCCTGAAATGCCAGAAATAAACCTTGTTTATGGAGGAGCCAAAGAATGGGCGCCATCGCCTGCAATTTCCAATTCGTTTGGCTTTGGCGGTCATAATGGTTGCTTAGTTATAGGTCCGGCTTAAATTAAATCGAAGCGAAAACGAATAATAAATCACAGCTGCAAGCTAAATCACCTTCAACGTGTGCTTTACCGTGTCCTTTTCCACCACGAGTTGAGATTTTTGAAAGTTCTACCGAAAGGTCTAGACGCTCTCCTGGAGAAACTTTTCGTCTAAATCGAACGTTGTCGATTCCACCAAATAGTGGTAGTAAATTCTCGAAGTTGGGATCCGACAGTAGCGTGTAAGCTCCTAGCTGCGCTATAGATTCGCACATCAAAACACCCGGGAGAGTTGGAAAGTCAGGGAAATGCCCCTCAAAAAAGTCTTCTGAAGATCCTAACTGCCAATACCCGTGTGCTGATTGAGAAATTGTCAATTGTGTAACTTCAGTCAGAAACAAGAAGGGTTTTCTATGAGGTATTACCTCTTCAGGTTTGGGAAAATTCATGTTGCCTCCAAATCAGAAAGCCTGCCGGTAGTACCAGCAGGCCTCTGAAAACATAGTTTAACTATATTTACATTTCCATTGGAGGACCACCACTCTTAGCAGCAGCTTTAAGCTTGGATCCAGCAGAAACCTTCACCGCTTTTGAAGCCGGAATACTTATAGCTTCTCCTGTTTGAGGGTTTCGACCCTGTCTAGCTTTACGAATTGTCTGCTCAAATGAAATCCAACCAGGCACTGTGACCTTTTCATTTCCAGCAGCTACAGCATCCGCCACTACGTCAAACATAGCGTCTAGGCAAGCCCCAGCATCTTTGTTCGAAACTCCAGCCCTTTCAGCCATTGCTGCGATCAAATCACTCTTGTTCATCCACCGTCTCCCTTATATTGTTAATGAACCCAAATTGGGTACAAGGGACACGCGACACTGTTTTACCCCTAATGTCAAGCATTTAAGCCTGTTTTAACAGGGTTTTTTTACAAAAAAGCTTAAAATTCCGCTATTTTTGACTTTTCCTCATTGAAATCGACAAAATATTGATTTTTAGGAGTTTTTATCTAATGCGACGCGAAATGAAGCAACCATCTCCCCCACCTCTTCAGGCGACGCACCTTTTAACATTTCGTTAACCAAAGCAGAACCAACAATTACACCATCACTTACCTTTGAAGCTTCAACAGCTTGTTCGGGTGTTCCAATTCCAACTCCTACCAAAACAGGCTTAGAAGTATGTTTTTTCAATCTTGAAGCAATTTGAATGGCGCTGTCCGCTAGTTCAGAACGAACTCCAGTCACTCCCAACAGACCCACAGCGTAAACAAAACCTGCAGAACTGGTACATATTTCTGCAAGTCTGTCGTCAGGTGTTGTCGGTGCGGCCAATAATATTGTTTCAATATTTGATTGATCCGCAGCCTCCGACCAAACATTTAGCTCTTCGAGGGGTAAGTCAGGGAGTATGCAACCAGAAATTCCCGCCGAAGCAAGGTCAGAAGCAAAACGTTCATGACCCATCCTGTAGACCAGATTGTAATAAGTCATCACAGCTAACGGAGCTGATACCGACTCTCCTCTGACATCATTCAAAATACTAACTGGAGTTGAACCAGACCTCAGCGAAGCATCATTAGCCTTTTGAATAACAGGGCCATCCATAACAGGGTCAGAAAAAGGAATGCCGATCTCTACAACATCTGCGCCGGCATTTATCACCGAGTGAAGGGTTTGTATCCAGTCATTTCCCAAGCCGCCCGTAATATAAGCGACCAGAATCTTGTGTCCAGAATCAATACGGTTACGGAGAGTGGTTTCAATCTGAATGCTTTCAGACATTCAATACGTCCATCATCTGACCGACATCTTTATCTCCTCTGCCGGAAAGGTTGAGGAGAACAGTTTTTCCAACTAATGCATTTCTTTCACGTGATACCCATGCGAGGGCATGAGCTGGTTCCAACGCAGGAATTATTCCTTCTGTGCGGCTCAATAATTGAAAGGCTTCGATAACTTCATCGTCCGTCACTGACTCGTAACGGGCTCGTCCTGTTGATGAAAGATAACTATGCTCGGGTCCTACACCCGGATAGTCCAATCCAGCACTTATAGACTCGGCCTCTAAAACTTGTCCAAATTCATCCTGCATCAGAAATGATTCCATACCATGAACCACTCCCGGAACGCCCCTACCAATTGCAGCTCCCCCGGCGGGTTCAACGCCAATCAATTCTGCTTCTGTATCGACGAATCCTGAAAAGATACCGATCGCATTAGAGCCACCTCCTACGCAGGCGCAAACTACGTCAGGAGTAGTTCCTAAAATCTGTTCACTCTGCCTTCGTGCTTCTGAACCTATAACTTCATGAAATGTTCGCACCATCCATGGATAAGGGTGGGGTCCCATAACCGAACCCAGGCAATAGTAAGAATCTTCAACTGTTGCCACCCAGTCTCGCATAGCGTCATTAACTGCATCTTTTAACGTCTTGCTGCCGGACTCTACGCTTTTGACCTCCGCTCCCAAGAGTTTCATTCTGAATACATTTAGTTCTTGGCGTTTAACATCAACTTCACCCATGTAAACACAGCATTCTAAATTTAAAAGAGCGGCTGCCGTAGCGGTCGCTACCCCATGTTGACCTGCACCGGTCTCTGCAACTAACCGTTTTTTTCCCATTCTTTTAGCTAATAGAGCTTGGCCTAAAACATTATTAATTTTATGTGATCCAGTATGGTTGAGATCTTCTCGCTTCAGTAACAATCGGCAATTCAATTCCTCAGAGAGATTGAAACATTCTGTTATAGGTGACGGTCTACCTGCATAATCTATTAACAGTGAATCTAATTCTTTCCGGAATGCATCATCTGCCCATGCTTCTTTGAAAGCAAGCTCAAGTTCTTTACAAGCAGGGACTAATGTTTCTGGAACATACAACCCACCAAAGGGCCCGAATCTCCCATTTTCGTTAGGGTTTTCTAAATTCATATCTCTCCAGTGTAGAAAGTTATTAAAACTTTTTGTCCTCACCCGACTTAGCCGCACTAATAAAACGTCTTACAAGGTTTGGATCTTTTATCCCAGGTTTAGATTCAACCCCACTAGCTACATCAACAGCGAAAGGATCAAATTTCTGAATTCCTTCCTGAACATTTTCAACATTTAACCCACCAGCCAAAAACATTCTCTCTTTAAATAGAAAATCAGTATCTACTTCCCAGTTAAATCTTTTACCTTCTCCAGGGGTTAAAGAGTCAAGAAGCAAATAATCCACTCCGAAATCCAAGAAATTAGAAAGTTCTGGTGAGTTGGGATTCAGCGCCTTGATAGTTACTGGCACTCTTTCTGCAATGAACTGACATTCTTCAAAAGATTCGCTTCCGTGCATCTGAGCGGCATTCAAACCGATATCTTCGATCAACTTAAGCAATTCTTCGATTTTAAAATCCTGAAACACTCCTACAGTCATTATCTCTTTAGGGAGTTCTTCTACTATTGACTTAACTAGTTCAGCAGTTACTTTTCTTTTGGAAGAAGAAACAAAATTGAAACCTAGTGCGTCACTTCCAAATTCAACAGCCGTGAGTGCATCTTCGAGGCTAGTAATACCACATATTTTCACAAAAGTTTTTTTTGAGTTGGAATCATTCATAACTACTCAAACCGGTATGTTTCTTAGTTCAGAAAGTGTCTTAGCCCTATCTGAAGACTTAACTAATAACTCACCGACTAGCAAAGCTGCGTAACCTGCTTCTCTCAATGCGGAAGCACTCCGAGCTGAATCTATACCCGATTCTGCTACAGACGTCACGTTTGCAGGAATTTCAGATATCAGATTAATTGCTTTTAGAGGATCAACTTCAAAGGATTTCAGATCTCGTTGATTAACTCCAATTAATTTTGCATCTACCGCTAACGCTCGTTCCAACTCTTTTTCATCATGAACTTCTACCAGTGGATCTAGATCCAACTCGATTGACAAATCCAAAAAATCTTTAAGTTCAACTTGATCTAAGGCTGACACAATCAGTAAAACTGCGTCTGCACCCATAATCCGCGTGTCGCATATATCTTTTAGATCTACTGTAAAATCTTTACGTAAGATAGGTAATTTCACTTCTTTTGCAGCTGCTATCAAATCCTCTTTAGAGCCAGCAAAGTTATTTTCGTCAGTTAAAACTGAAATTGCAGCTGCTCCTCCCTTTTCATATTCGTTCGCCAATGACGCAGGGTCCAGGTTCGAAGCTAACTCTCCTTTTGAGGGTGATTTTTTCTTTATCTCAGCAATTACAGCGATTTCACCCTTCTGGGAACTCTTTAGAGAGTCTACGAATCCTCTCGTGGGCTCAGCATCTACAGCCTTGTCATATAGGAGCTCAAAACTTCTATTGTCATTTTGAGACTCTAAACGATGCGATTCTAAAATCTTTTCCAAATACGACACTTCAATCTAACCTATCTGTTTTTGAAAACTCGTTTTGTTTTAAGCGTTGTTTCGACATTCGTCGCGCTGCTGGAATGGCTCCCAGTAGAGCCTGCGCTTTGTTTTTACATTCCAAATCCTCAGCTATGGGGTCACTGTCTGCAACAATCCCAGCTCCTGCTTGAACCGAAGCGATCCCATTTTTTACGAGCATCGTACGAATAGTTATCGCTGTGTCAATATTGCCTGAAAAATCAAAATACCCAACGACCCCTGCATAAGGACCACGTTTTGTTGGTTCAAGTTCGTCTATTATTTCCATGGCCCTGACTTTAGGTGCTCCTGATACTGTTCCTGCTGGCAGAGTGGCTCTCAAGACATCAATAGGTCCAAGGTCTTCTCGAAGCTCTCCAGAAACTTGACTGGTGAGATGCATTACGTGACTATATTTTTCTAATGTCATTGACTCGTCGACTTTTTCTGTTCCAAAATTTACTACCCTCCCTACATCATTTCTGGCCAAGTCAAGCAACATCACATGCTCTGAAATCTCCTTAGGGTCTTCTTTGAGTTGGGAAGCCAGGAGACGATCTTCGTTCTCTGTTTTTCCTCTTTTTCTAGTACCAGCTATCGGCCGGGAGAAAACTGTCCCATCCAAGAGACGCACCATTGGTTCTGGTGAAGCACCAATAATTTCCATTTCCTCATATCGAAAAAAATACATGTAAGGACTTGGATTTACTTGTCTTAACACTCTGTAGACATCAAATGGATCAGCGTCTAGCTCCACATCGAATCTTTGTGAGAGCACCACTTGAAAAATATCTCCATTAATTATGGACTCTTTTGCAACTTTAACAGCTTCACAGAATTGATCTGTTTCGAAAGTGGAGGTCACTGCAGGAGCTTCTTCATTGGACGGTGGAGGGAACATCAAAGGCTCCTCCGTTCCTCTAGCACCGGCGAGCGCTAGTGAATGTATTCCTTTAATCGCATTTTCATACTTTTCTTCAATCAGAGAGTCAGGCTCTCCGTCGCCTATTAGAACGTTAGAAATAAGAAAGGCCCTCTGTTTCCAATGGTCAATCGCTACAAGGTCACCTATCATCGCTAGTTGAGCGTCAGGTAAACCCTTATCGTCCTTAGGAGTGTCAGGAAGGTGTTCGATTTCTCTTACAATGTCATAACCCAGATAACCAACAAGTCCGCCATGTAGCGGTGGAAAATCATCCAATGATGGAGAATTAAAAGAATCTAACAAATCTGATAGTAAATCCAATAAACCCATATTTGGATCAAGATCAAAAGGTACTGAACCTTTTATATTGATTTTGCCTTCCTGGCTTGATATAGCCGCTAAGGGTTTTCCACCTATGAACGACCAACGCCCCCAATGTTCTCCACGGTCAACACTTTCAAGTAAAAATCCTTCTCCGTCGCCAATACAACGACTAAATAGTGAAACAGGAGTTGTGAGATCCGCAAGGATTTCTGACCAAATAGGAATGACGTTATATTTTTTCGCTAAATCTTTAAAGTCATTTAAAGATGGCGAGATATTTAAGTCAGTTTTCATGAGATTCAAATGACTCAAAAAAGCACGTAAACTCACCTGTATGACAGGCTCCCTTGCCCTCTTGTATTACAGAAAAAAGTAAGGTGTCATAGTCGCAGTCATAAAACGCTTCTTCCACAAACTGTCGATCCCCCGAAGTCTCGCCTTTACACCAATACTCTTTACGACTTCTGCTCCAAAACCATGTTCTACCGCTTGAAAGGGTTTTCTTTAATGATTCTTCATTCATCCATGCCATCATCAATACTTTTCCAGAACTGGATTCCTGAATGATCGCGGGAACTAAGCCATCAGAATTAAAGCTGATATTAGAAAGCACTGCTTCGTCTATTTTAAAAGACTTACCTTTTTGACTTGTCATAATGTAAGTCTACGATTTCGGAGCAGCAAAAATGGAAGAAATAAATTAAAGGTAGAGTCCTGTACTGCCTTCTTCTAATCGTTTTGATGCGACAGCGTGAATGTCACGTTCTCTGAGGATTATGTAATCGAGACCTCTTACCTCGACTTCATACCTGTCCTCTGGGTTAAATAGGACACGATCAGAAACCTCCATGGAGCGAACGTTTGGACCTACAGCAACTATTTCTGCCCAAGCTAAACGCTTTCCCATTTGCGCTGTTGCAGGGATTAATATTCCCCCAGTAGATCTTCTTTCTCCATCTTCATCATCTAGCTGAACCAGAATTCGGTCATTAAGCATTTTTATTGGAAGACCTTCGTCTTCTGCGGGACCAGGCATTTTAACTACTTTGGAATTACTCACAGAATTTACGGTATCGGAAAGCTAGCTAAGCACCTCTTACGATAAGACCAGCTTCCAACAATTCTTTTTTAACATCAGATACTGTCAATTCCCCAAAATGAAATACAGATGCAGCCAAAAGTGCGTCTGCACCACCAAGCAGAGCTCCCTCAACCATGTGCTTGGAGTTTCCTGCACCGCCGCTTGCAATTAATGGAACTGGGATTTCGTTATTGATCATTTTGAGCATTTCAATATCAAAACCCTCCTTTGTTCCATCACGGTCCATCGAGGTTAGAAGAATTTCACCGGCTCCTTTTTCTACTATCTCTCGCGCCCAGTCAAGAAGACTCAACCCAGTTGCTTTTCTTCCTCCATGTGTAAAGACTTCAAATCCGCAGGAAATTTTGTTGTTGCGTCTCCCATCAATAGCTACAACCACACATTGATTACCAAATTCATCAGACACTTCACTGACTAAACTTGGTCTCATAACCGCAGCAGTGTTCAGCGAGACTTTATCAGCCCCAAGTCTTAAAATCTTTCTAGCATCTTCAACAGATCGAATCCCTCCACCAACAGTAAATGGTATAAATATTTCTTCAGCTGTTCTTCTTACAACGTCATGGATGGTTTCCCGAGAATCTGAAGATGCAGTAATGTCAAGAAATACTATTTCATCAGCTCCTTGCCTGTCGTAGATGGATGCCATTTCAACAGGATCTCCGGCGTCTTTAAGGTCGACAAAGTTTACGCCTTTCACCACTCGACCTTGGTCAACATCGAGACATGGGATCACTCGAATTGATCTCATGCTTTTTCAAACGCTTCTATAGCTTGTTCGAGAGAAAACTTCCCCTCATAAATTGCTCTACCAATAATTACCCCAGAAATTCCTTGACCATTTGTGAAAAGATTTGACAGATTTTCCAGATCACTTATAGAACCAACTCCTCCAGAAGCAATAACGGTTTTTTTAGTTAAGGTAAGTAAATCTTCATACGCATTGATATCTGGACCTTCTAAAGTGCCATCTCGTTCAATATGCGTAACAATGTACGCCTCGATATCTTTTTCTTCGAATTGCTCAAAAATTTCTTGGAAAGTTAACTCAGTTGCAGTTCGCCAACCGTGAACTGCTACTTTCCCACTCCGTAGATCTACTGCAAGTGCCACTCTTCCGATTGAGCATATTTCTTCAACCAAAATTGGATTTTCTATGGCAGCGGTTCCAATCACGAGCCGTTCAACACCACAATCATAAATGTTTTCAGCTGTTTTGAATTCACGTATTCCTCCCCCAACTTGAATAGGTATTTCCAAACGAGAAGCGATTTTCTCTATAGTCTTTAGGTTTCTACTCGCTCCTGTTCGAGCTGCATCTAAATCAACTACATGAATCCATGAAGCGCCACTGTTTTGGAAGTCCAACGCTTGCGAAACAGGATCATCGTTGTATTGAGTCTCATTTGCATATTCACCGCGAAGAAGACGTACACATCTACCGTCAATTATGTCGATAGCTGGAAAAATTTTCTTACTCACGTTCGAAATTCCTCAAAAGTGAAAGAAAATTCCCTAAAAGAAGGAGACCTGTTTTGCCAGATTTTTCAGGATGAAATTGTGTTGCCCAAAGATTCTTTTCTGCAATAGCGGCATTAATTTCAGTTCCGTAGTCACAGAATGCAACGCTTTCTTTTGTTTTTGGTGCTGCATAACTGTGTACAAAATAAACCCAAGGGTCTTTTTCTACTCCAATAAACATTGGGTGTGAAAAATCGCATTCTAATTTATTCCATTGCATCTGCGGTATTTTGACACCTTCGGGTATAGGCCTTATTCGTTCGTTGATAATTCCGAGACCTTGCACACCGGTGGATTCATCACTTCCTTTGTATAAAAGCTGCATACCTACACAAATTCCTAAAAACGGTTTCCCACCTTGTGTGGCCTCCTTGGCTAGAGAGGTTGCTACTTCAAAAAGTCCGCTCTCCGTAAGCGCCTCGGAGCACCTTCCGAAAGCTCCTACACCTGGTAAGACAACTCCATCAGCTTCTCTCAGAAGCTCCTCATCGCTAGTTAATGTTGCATCCGCACCAGCAAATTGAAGAGCCTTTTGTGCTGATCTTAAGTTACCTATTCCATAGTCAAATACAGCGACTGATGGTCGAGGTGTCACAAGGATCCCTTAGTCGAAGGAAGATCAGCACTCTCTATTTTCACAGCTTCTCGCAAAGCGCGCGCAACTCCTTTAAAAGTCGCTTCTACTATATGGTGAGTATTTTTCCCTCTTACTAACGAAATATGTAAAGTAATTTTTGCTGTAGCAGAGAAAGCTCTCCAAAATTCCTCCATCAACTGTGGATCAAATGGTGGATCACCTAATATTTTTTCTCCTGGAAAATCAACTTCATAATTACAATATGCTCGACCCGAAATATCAAGAGCCACATCAACCAACGCCTCGTCCAATGGGACACTTACAGATGCGAACCTTCTAATTCCTAGTTTTTCACCAAGTGCACCATTAAATGCTTCACCTATCGATATTCCCACGTCTTCAACAGTGTGATGAGCATCAACTTCTAAATCACCGTCTGATTTGACTGAAAGACCCATACCAGAATGTTTCGCCAACTGCTCGAGCATATGAGTGAAAAAGGGTATACCAGTTGTGATAGATGACTCTCCACCTTCTATATCGAGAGTCACCGCAATATTTGTCTCTTTAGTATTTCTTTCAATTGTTGCTTTTCTGTCCATTATCCCAATATCTCCCGAAGTCTCTCTAAAAATTTTGTGTTCTCATTTGGAGTGCCGATTGTAACTCTCAAACATCCCTCTAAATTTTCCCAACTTGAACAATCTCTCAGTAATATCCCTTCATTTAAAAGGTCTCCCCACAATTTATAGCCATCAATACCTTTGGGCCTAAATAATAAGAAATTAGCTTCTGATGGCCAGATATCTACTGGAAGAGATTTAAGTAACTCATAAACCCTATTTTTCTCTTCCTTGATTTCTTTTACCCTTAAAAGCATTTCGGTTTCATGCTTTAAAGCGAGAACCCCCGCCTTTTGTTTTACAGAGTCAAGGTGATACGGCAGAGAAACGTTTCTGATCTCGTTAATGCACCATTCTGGAGCTAATACATACCCGAGACGAATTCCAGCTAATGACCAAACTTTAGAAAAAGTCCTTACAAAAATAAGATTAGATTTTTCGTCAACGGTTAAAGTCGATGGTTCTTCTGCAAAGTCTTCATAAGCCTGATCGAGCACTAGCAAGCCTCCAGACTCATCTAGTTTCGAGCGAATCGAATTTACCAAACCTTCGCTCTCTAAGTTCCCTGTTGGGTTATTAGGGGAACATAAGAAGACAATATCTGGGCTCTCTTCTTCAATTAATTTAAGTGCCTCATCTTTGTTTACCTCAAAGTTACTCTCACGCGAACCTTTGATAACACGAGTTCCTGTAATTTTGGCAATCTGGGAATGCATTGCATAAGTAGGTTCGAAAATCAATACAGATCTTCCATTGCCTCCAAAAGCTAAGAAAATTGACTGGATTATTTCATTTGACCCATTGGCCGCAAAAACTTGGTTTATATTCAAGGATTCTTTTTCCGCTATGGAAATACATAATTCATTTGCTTCCCGTTGGGGGTAGCGATTCAGATCAAGTTTTTTTATTTCTGAATTGAATTCTTTTTTGAAGTTCTTTGGAAGTGGAAAGGGGGATTCATTTGTATTTAGTTTCACTGGAACCTCAAACTGCGGAGAATGGTACCCCTCTAAAACTGTAAGATCATCACGCGACATTGGTTTTTTATTCGGCATCGATCCCCCTTAAACGCACGGAGTCGGCATGGCTTTGGAGACCTTCCGCATCAGCAAAATTAATTATATGTGGACCAAGACGCTGTAAAGCTTCTCGAGTGCTTTTAACAATATGCATGTCTCTCATAAAGTCATTTACAGTCAAAGCACCTGCAAAACGCGCAGTTCCAGATGTTGGTAGTACATGACTTGGGCCCGCCATGTAGTCGCCCAAGGAAGCAGGCGACCAATCACCGCAAAATATTGCCCCAGCGTTTGAAATTTTTCTTGCTATGTCGTCTGCTTTTTCGGTCATTATCTGTAGGTGTTCCGGTGCGATTGTATCGACAATTTCAATAGCGTTTTCTAAATTGTCAAGTAATACGCAGTAACCTCCACTTTCAAAAGTCGCTTTGATGCTTTCACTTCGGACGGAGTTCTTAATCAAATTTTCTAATTCATTTTCAACTTCACGAGCTATGTTCTCATCTGTTGTGAGAAGCCATGATTTTCCACCTGGGCCGTGTTCAGCTTGAACGGCAAGATCGACTGCAACGAATCGGGCTTTTGCCGTCGAATCAGCTATTACCATTATTTCTGATGGGCCGGCAAAAGACGCTGGTACACCAACTTTTCCTGAAACTTCTTGTTTCGCCAAAGATACATAAATATTTCCAGGACCAACAATTACATCGACTGGATTGATTGTTTCGGTTCCATAAGCCAGTGCAGCAATTGCTTGAGCTCCTCCTATCTGATACACGGCATCTACTTTTGCAATATGAGCAGCAGCTAAAGTTTCGATCGAGACTCCTTCTTTTCCCGAAGGTGGCACGGTTACTACAACCCTTTCGACACCTGCCACTCGTGCGACTAATGCCGTCATTAGCAATGTTGAAGGATAGGCTGCTAAACCTCCCGGAACATAACATCCGGCACTCTGAACTGGTTTCTTAAATGTCTCAACAGACAATCCTCTGTCTTCCAAAGCCTTATGGCCACTCAGCTGAGTTTCTTGATATTTGATTATTGCTTCTGCTGAAGATGCGATCGCTTCTCTGAAGCCTGCCGAAACTGAATTGTATGCATCTGTTATTTGTTCTTGGTTGACTTCAAGCTCTTCTAGATTAGTACCATCATACTTTTGAGTAAGGTCGCGTAAAGCTTCATCTCCTCCAGTTCTGACTTGATCAATAATTGCTCTTACTTGATCGATCGGCAAATTTTGAGTTTGCGCAGAGGAAGGTAAAAAGGCTGCCAAATCTAAACTTTTACCTCGTAAATCAATTCGCTTAAGCATTACACCACGCTATCTCCTAAGGAGTGCTCGTTTGTAACGAATTATAGTGTTGTTAATTTTTCATTACTGAAGCAAAATTGATCGTGCAAATAATTTCAAAAGCAGAGTTATCTTCACTGAAAACCCAACTTCAGTCTTTACTAGATTCATTAATTGAAATAAACGATAAGTCAACAAGTTCTAATGAAATCGATGGGTCTCAAAGAAACCTACTTGAAACAGAAAGGCATCTACGCGGCGCCCTGCGTGAGTTAGAGCATCTTTCAAAAGACCTATAAAAAGCTCAGCGCCCCATAAGGGCGCCGAGCGAGCGAGGCGGGTGGCGGGAACCCGATTCTCGCCAAACCGGGTTGCGGTACCCGGATAAACAAAATTACACTTTTTGAAAATTTTTTACCAAATTGAACATTTTCAAATTTCTGAACTCGCGCAAAAATCATTTAAAACGCAATCTTCACAAACTGGTTTCCTGCTAGAGCAGACTCTTCTACCGTGAAGTATCAATCTCAAGCTAAACAATCCTCGCTCAGAAGCAGCAACCATTGGATTGAGTTCCATTTCTACTTTTACTGGGTCTTTTTCTTCGGTAATTCCAATACGTCTCGAAAGGCGTCCGACATGTGTGTCTACTGGGAGACCAGGAAGGTCCAAAGCAACACTTCTTACTACGTTTGCTGTTTTCCTACCGACACCAGGCAATGCAGTTAGTTCTTTCATTGAAGATGGTACTGAACCGTTGTGATTATCAACTAAAGCTTGCGCCATTCCTAAAAGGCTTTTAGTTTTGTTTACGTAGAAACCTGTTGATCTAACAAGCTCCTGAACTCTCACCTCACTAGCTTCTGACAAAGATTCTGCATCAGGATATTCACGAAAAAGGTTTGGGGTAACCATATTCACTCTCTTATCAGTGCATTGCGCGGACAAAATAGTTGCAGCTAATAGTTCAAATGGGTTCTTGTGATCTAATTCGCATTTAGCGTCTGGGTACTCAAATCCCAGTCTCTTATGCGTCTCACGTGCCCTCCCTTTCGGCGATCTTGGTGTCCCCATACCCAAACCGTAGCGTCTTTCATTCTCTCCAGTAGCATTCTGTTTAATGGAACAACTACTTGTTTCTGACGGAACAGACACTGCAACCTTGACAAAAAAGAACGTCGGAGAAACCGAAACACAAATTAATACTTGGCTTCTCGAAATAAATGTTGCTGAAGGCAGCAGAGAACGCTCCCAGCGAATGTTGGAAGCCGCAGCTCAAACTGTCTCAATATCTGGTGGTGGAAATATAGAGTATTGGGTAGAAAATGCAAACGACGAGCTCGACTCTGTACCTATTTCTGCTGGTTATGTACCCTTTCGTGATTTAAAAATTTTGTCGCGTGCTCTTCCAGCTATTCCCTCTCAAATAAGGACACGTGAATTCACTTCCGCCGATGTTAACGAGGTTATTCGAATCAATAATTCTGCTTTTGATTGGCATCCTGAACAACGCGACATGACAGAGGATCGCTTGAGTTCAACACAATCAGAAGCCTGGCACATTGACGATGGGTTCAGAATTTTGGAGGATAACCAAATTGTTAAAGGGTTCTGTTGGATGAAACTTCATGGGGAGCATTGCTCCTGCTGTAAGAAATCCAAACAGTTACGAGGTGAAATATTTGTAATAGCTGTTGACCCTGTTTTCCAAGGTGACGGTGTGGGACGTGAACTAGCCTTGTCCGGCTTGGAGTGGCTGTCGACCCAAAAGATTCGCGAAGTATTTTTATATGTTGAATCAGATAATTTTCCCGCTTTGAAAATCTATGATTCTATTGGTTTTCAACATTCGTCAACCAATAGATGCTTTCAACGAATAATACGCAAAGA
>CEUS01283683.1_pt1 | contig 20676 bp, 19 predicted proteins | sample 427031 | NCBI WGS metagenome assembly CEUS01 (sample SAMEA2622837, study PRJEB7988) | marine metagenome | biome: marine biome (ENVO:00000447); feature: marine epipelagic mixed layer (ENVO:xxxxxxxxx); material: "saline water (ENVO:00002010), including plankton (ENVO:xxxxxxxx)" | depth 140 m | reverse complement strand
CAGGCGACATGGGAAGGTTGAAATTGAGTATGCCCTGCCAGCACTCAAGCCGATTTTGCAAGATAGCTACGGCGTCATAGCTTTCCAGGAACAAGTCATGCGAATCGCCAATGACTTAGCCGGGTTCACCATGGGGGACGCCGATGTTCTTCGGAAGGCCATGGGGAAGAAGAGCGCACAGGTCATGCAAGCGCAGCGCCAAAAGTTTATCGAGGGCGCCACCGAGCGAAGTGTTTCAAAAACACAAGCAACAAAAATTTTTGACCTAATGGAATATTTCGCAGGGTACGGGTTCAACAAGTCCCACTCAACAGCCTACGCTCTCTTGGCCTACCAAACTGGGTATTTGAAGGCGAATTACCCGCAACACTTTATGGCTTCATTGTTAACTATTGAGTCACAGAATACGGACAAACTCGCGGCCTATCTCAGAGAATGTCGAGATATGGGCGTAGCAATTTTACCCCCGGACATTAATGCAAGCGATATCGCCTTCAAAGTATGCGAGGACGGTGTACGTTTCGGCCTGGCTGCCGTCAAAAATGTGGGCGAAGGGGCTATCACTTCAGTGTTGGCCTACCGGAGTAAAAATAGCCCCATACGTTCCTTATTCTCCTTATGCGAGGATATCGACTTAAGAACAGTCAACAAGCGCGTTTTTGACAGTCTGATCAAAGCTGGCGCATTTGATTCATCTCTCCCTTCAAAGATACGGCGACCGGCTACCTACCGTTCTGCATTGTCAGCAGTGGTCGACCGGGCCCTTGACCATGGCAATCGCCATCAGCGAGACCGAGACCGTGGACAAGCCCAACTCTTTGGGACCTTAGACAACGAGATTAGTGAAGAGCAAGGTCTAGCTCTCCCTGATGTGCCAGCCTGGAGCGAATCTGAGCAACTTACCTTCGAAAAGGAGGCACTCGGACTCTACCTAAGTGGACACCCTGTCGATCGATACCGAGAACAACTCGAAGCCGCTGGTGCCAGGAACCTAAATGCACTCAGAGAGGACGAAAAACAAGCGCTGGTTGGGGGTATCGTCAGCGCCTATAGGCCACTCAAAACCAAAAAAGGCGCACCGATGGCCGTAGCCACGTTAGAGGACGGTTTGGGGAGTCTCGAGGTGGTGGTGTTTCCAAAGACCTTTGAGCGATATGGTGATCTACTTGACTCAGAACGGATTCTGCTGGTGTCTGGTAACTTGGAGAAAGATGAGGAGACAGCTCGTCTGGTTGCCGACGAAATTCGTTTAATTGAAACCTTGCATGAGTCAGTCGGCAAAACAATGTCGATACACCTAGTGTCCACCAATATTAGTCGAGACAATTTGGATGCGCTGGCCGACCTATTTCAAATGCACCGTGGTCCGAGCTTGGTTCGTATCCAAATTGAGTTAACTGATCACAACCCTCCATTACGGCTACAAGCACGCCTAACTGAAACCCGCATTCGTCCATCGGAACAGCTGGTCCTTGCTACTGAACAAATTTGCGGCAAAGGTACCGTGTCGTGGCTATAGCTGCTTCATTCGTCGAGTAATGTCTTGAAGCAAGAAAGCGAGGCAGAAACACAGTTATGGCCCAGCGCGCCAATCGGCCACCCCTCGTATGGGACCACCAGACCGCCAATGAAGACACCGTCACCAAATTGTTATCTGAGACGACACTTGACCCAGTTGTTGCCCAGCTACTCGTTCTTCGCGGCATCACAGATCCTGAAGAGGTTAAAGGGTTTCTCTATCCCGATCTTGCTCATCTACATGACCCGTTCTCCCTTCAGGATCTACCTCTAGCGGTCGATCGCCTGCAACAAGCCATCACTCGAGGAGAACGCATCGCTATTCACGGTGACTACGACGTAGATGGTGTGACTTCTACTGTGATCCTTCGGCGAATGCTAGACTTGCTAGGAGCTGACGCAATCCACTTTATTCCGGACCGCTTGCGGGATGGATATGGCCTCGAACCGACAGCAGTAGACAGTCTAGCAGCCCAACACGTCAGAGTTATCGTTTCCGCAGACTGTGGCATCAGAAGCCATGAGGCAGCCATTCGAGCTAGGGAGCTCGGCGTTGACTTAATAGTGACCGACCATCACGAGCCTCAGGGAACTCTCCCTCCTGCCAAAGCGGTGATCAACCCGAAGCGGCCGGATTGTTCCTACCCTGACAAGAACCTAGCTGGTGTCGGAGTAGCCTTGAAATTGGTTCAAGCCTTGTGCGAGCGAACCAATCACGCGAAATGGCTATCAGGGTTTATCAAGCTAGCCGCTTTGGGCACAATTGCCGACATAGTTCCGCTTAGAGGCGAAAACAGGGTTATTGCCAAACTAGGTCTGGAGCATTTGTCTGGCACTGGACATGCTGTTGGCTTGCGGGCGCTTTTGGAATCTACCGGATTATTGGGACAGACAGTGACAAGTTTTCACGTAGCTTTCCGCTTGGCTCCAAGAATTAACGCTGCTGGTCGGATGAGCAGCCCTGACTTGGCGAGCAAACTTCTTTTACTGACAGACGAGAAAAGCACTGCCGAAGCGGAGACTCTCGCCGCAACGTTGGAAGGCGAGAACGAACGCCGGCAGGAGGAGGAAGCTGAGATCCTGTCAGAAGCTCGTCGACAGGTCGAAACCAATCCCTCGATAGGGGCCCATGCCATGGTTGTCGTGTGGGGCAATAACTGGCACCGAGGAGTCATAGGAATTGTGGCATCGAAATTGGTGGAACTCTTTCACCGACCAGCCATAGTCTTAGCCATTGACGATGACGTCGCTTATGGATCCGGTCGCAGCATACCTAACTTCGATCTTTTGAGGGCACTCGAAGGCTGCGCCGACCTATTTACTCGATTCGGTGGTCATCGGCACGCTGCCGGAATGACCATTCCTACCCAGCAACTCAAAAGCCTGCGCCACCGCCTTACCAAAATGGCAGATGAAACATTGGAGCCCGATGATTTGGCTCCGCGTTTGCGAGTGGATTGCCACCTACCGTTGGCCGCTATAAACAAAGAACTTGTGGAAGGCTTGCGCCTCATGGAACCATTTGGGGCAGGCAATCCGCGCCCGATGTTCTACACCGGTCCAGTGGAGCTAGCCCAACCGCTTAAAGTGATCAAAGAACGGCACCTGGCGCTGTCTGTCCGGCAGGGAAAGCGGCTGTTCCGGGCTATTGGGTGGCGAATGGCTGACAGGGCCGAATTTGTTCGCAAGAACGCAAACAGCTTAAATTTAGCCTTTAATCTGTCAGAAAACTTCTTCCGCGGCCAACACACCGTCGAGCTGTCAGTAGCTGACATCCGGGCGGGAGGGTAGGGATCCCCATGGCACCCCTGCTTGCCTCTTGCATGTAGAACCGATTGACACTTGATACTGAGACAACTAACGAAAAGGTACACCCAGTCCCAACCCGTCCCCAATCCTGTCTTTACTGCTTAGTTTCGATCTTCTGCGGCGCACTAAGATCAACACTCCAGCAAACATGGTCGCTAAACTAACCGCCACTATCACGAGTGCGCCGGCAAAACTGGCAGCTCCAATCAGGACGTCAAAGACAGTAATTTCCTCAGTCGCTGATTCAGTTAGTTCAACGATAACGGGTGTCAAGGGTTGTTGCACTGCCAGTACATGGTACAACAAGCACTTCAATGCAAAGCTAAAATCTTCCTGCGAGCCAAGGAATGGAAGCTTGTAACGAGAGCGCTTATAATCTTTAGCTAGACCTTTTAGAGTTAATAAAATGGCACAATGACAGCCAGCATGCAACCACCTCTTGAGTCGGTCTGCTATAAGGCTCTGCCACTCTGTTCCAAGTTCCTAAGGTTTAACACTAGATCCACCAATGTTGCCCGATAAGGATGTCGCTGTTTCGAGTAGAAATTCCTCTAATATTTGGATAGCCGTAGGTCGTTGGATCCCTCGCTGGCAAATATTCATTCGTTGGGGATTGCTCATCGGGCTCACGGTATTTACCTGGTTTCTATTCACCGCGATTGGTGACCGCAGAGAGGCCATGGATCCGGTCAGCTTTCAGCGTGCAGATCTTGAAGCCGTTATGGAGAGCACCGGCAGCGAACTCATCCAAAGTGCCAGTGGTGCAGAAAACTTTCTCCTGGAAGCCACAAGGCAATTGACCTACGCCGACGGCTCGGTTCGGTTTCTGGACGGCGTTACACTGCAGGTACCCCAACTGCCAGATCGAGAGAGTTTCGAGATAAGTGGGGACGAAGCCGCTGTAGACGACACCCAGAGTTCAGTTGAGGTCTCTGGGAACGTCAGGTTTTCGACGGCTGGAGGTTTGGCAGCAAGAACCGAGAGGGCGAGTTTCTCCAACGAGCAAAACATGGTGATCATGGAAGATGACGAAAGCCTGACCACCATGACCCGGCCAGGACTCGAGGCCTCCGGCAACCAAGTGATTTATGACCGGAGTGAGAACTTGATCAGAATTCAAGGAAACGCCAAGGTCCGTTTGCTGTCAGACGAAAGTCACGCTGCGGTCGACATTTCGTCTTCACGAGCGGTACTGGCTCAGACTGACCGTCTGATGTTCTTTCAAGATGGAGCAACCGTCCACACCGGAAGCATGATCTTGGAAGCAGACGAGGTCACAGCCCACTTCGGAGAAGAGCAGACAGCCCTTGAGCGTCTGGAGCTCTTAGGGCAAACCAGAGTTCTCTCCTCAGACGGTACGTTACGAGAAATGCGAGCCAACGAAGCCACCTTGCTACTGGATCCGGTTACCCGTCAGCCTCAAGGCACAGATTTAGCGGGGAATGCTCTGATCCAAATGGCCTCAACCGGCCAGCAGCTAGGGTCGCAGATAAACGGCGAAGTCATAAGAGTCGTATTGACTCCTGACAGTCGAAATGTAATGGCACTTGATGCGGTTGGCAACGTTATCCTCAGACTTCCCGACCGACTGGACTATCCTTCCCAACAAATCCGAGCTGAAGGACTTACTGGTACAGGAGCCCCTGAAATTGGCCTAACCTCTCTGCTTTTCGACCAAAATGTTGAGTACCAAGAAACTTTATTGAACGGGAGTCTCGAAGGTAGCCATGAGCGGATAGTCAGGGCCGACCAACTCGTGGCTAACGTTGAACCAAGTTTGGAATCACTGCCAATGGCGGCCTTTCGGGGTGATGTCACCTTTGAAGATCAGACTCGCCAAATTGAGAGCCAAAGCATTGAGTACGATGTCCTGTCTGGAATCATCACCTTGGGTCCCGACGCTCAGGAAACACCGGACGCATCAGAAGCAGCTGTAGAAAACATCGAACCTCCTGTTGAGCAAATTTCACGTCTGGTTGATGCCACCAACACGCTCGAGGCCTCAACGATGACCATCTCCCTCGACGGAGTTTCAATGGCGGCTTCCGGGAATCTTCAAAACGTGTTAACTCCACCTTCTGGCGACCCGACACAGGGAAGTCACACGATGCCAGCCCTATTAGACAGCACCGAACGGATAAACGTATCGGCGGATTCACTAAGTTACGACGGGATTACGGACATAGCCATCTACGACGGAGATGTTCGCCTCTGGCAAGGTGCGACGAGTTTCGTTGGGGAATCGATTGCTGTCGATAAAGGATCAGGCGGACTAGCTGTGACTGGAGATGTCAGGTCTAACATTGGGGTGATGCGTCTCGATCAGGCCGCCCAATCGGTCCTCTCAATGACCCAAGCCACAGCTAACTCCTTCACTTACCATGAGGCGGCCCGTCACGCCCTCTACGAAGGAGAAGCCCTCTTGCTCTCAGGCTACGGTGACCTGAAAGCCGACACAATAAGTATATTCTTTGAAGAGGACGGCCAGACGCTCGACCGAATGGAGGCGACTGGTTCGGTTATGGTGCGTCTCGATGAGCGGTGGGCAACAGGGGACACCTTAATCTATTTCGAATCGGATGGCCGGTACGAGATGGAGGGGGCTCCAGTGGAGATTGTGGAAACTGTCGAGCCAGATGAGTCCGAAACAGACCAACCTGCCACTCCCAATCAAGCTCCTGGCCCCCCTCAATGTCGTACGACCAGCGGAAAGGCACTCACGTTCTACCGTTCGACAGAAACCGTATCCATGGACGGACGAGAGCAACTACGAACTGAAAGCAGAAGCCATCCATGTAGTCCGTTGACGTTTTAATGAATTGTCAGCTTGAGGAATAGTCCTATATTGTTCAAATGGTTGAACAGCGTGAAAGCTTCACCCCAGCACTTGCACCACTCAGAATGTTCTTTCGAGTGAGGAGGTTGACAACCTTCTTTCAGGTCTAGACCTCAACAAGCCCTTGAAGATGTATTTGGTATGGCGACGCTAGAAACAAAGTTACTCACCAAGTCCTATAGTGGACGAACCGTAGTCCGTGACGTGAGTCTCGCGGTGCAATCAGGGGAAGTCGTGGGGCTTCTCGGTCCAAATGGTGCAGGTAAAACCACAACATTCTATATGGTCGTTGGACTCACCCCCCCTGACAGTGGACGAGTTGCACTCAATGATGAGGACGTTACCACCGCTCCTATGTACGTGCGAGCGAGAAAGGGGATAGGCTATTTGCCACAGGAACCATCGATTTTTCGAGGGCTCACTGTGGAACAGAACATTCTAGCCATCCTAGAAACGCTGAACCTTTCTCGCAACCAGAGGAAACACCGGGCAACAGAGCTCTTGGAAGAGCTAAACCTAACTCCATTAGCGAAATCGCCGGCACATACTCTCTCCGGCGGAGAGCGCCGAAGGGCTGAGATTACCCGAGCTCTAGTCATATCACCGTCGTTCATGTTGCTCGACGAACCATTTGCCGGGATTGATCCGATCGCAGTTACAGACATTCAAGAAATTATTTTTCATCTAAAGGCCAGGGGTATCGGCGTCCTAATAACCGACCACAATGTTCGTGAGACCTTACGTATTACTGACCGAGCCTACATCGTACATGATGGAGCTATTTTTCGAAGTGGGACACCAGCCGAACTCGCCAACGACGAGGAGGTCAAACGTATCTACCTTGGTGCTGATTTCCGTTTGGACTAGAATCGTATTTAATTCTTCACGCCATTATCATTGGTAAGAAGCCCCATGGCATTGAACCAACGGTTACAGGCACGACTTTCTCAAAACCTAGTATTGACACCTGCGTTGCAGCAGGCCATCAAGCTGCTTCCGATGTCCACACTTGAGTTAGTAAACCTCCTAACCCAGGAAGTAATCGACAACCCAATGCTTGAGGAAGTCTCGTCAGAAGAGGCTCAGACAACCGAAATCAACGAGCAGTCTGACATGTCTGACACACAGGAGCCAGACACCGAATCCCCCACGGCCTGGGAAGACACTGACTTCGAATATTTCTTTAGCGATTACTTGGAGGATGGCTATCGAAACAGTCCCCCGCAGGGGCACCAGGGTCCCCCTCCGATGGAACAGACACTGTCTGTTCAAGATTCACTAGCCGATCATTTAGCGTGGCAGTTGTTTTTGCGGTGCGGAGACCATGACGAAACGGAAAGGGAAATCGGTTTAGCGATCATCGGTAATTTGGATGAGGACGGCTACCTGGTGGCCTCAGTGGAAGAAATAGCTGCTATGGGCAACTGGCCTCTAGGGTCCGTGGGAGCCGTGCTAGAACTGATTCAGAGCTTCGACCCTATCGGTGTCGCAGCACGGGGACTTCAGGAGTGTTTGCTGCTTCAGATTCAAGATTTGGGCCTAACCAACACGGCAAGCGAGACCATTGTCAAAGAACACCTAAATCTCCTCGAAAACCAAGAGGCCCCAAAACTCGCTCGCCTCCTGGGACTTCGCACCCACGAATTGAAGAGCCATATCGACATTATTCGCCGCCTAGATCCAAAACCGGGCAGCCGTTACAACCCGGCTTCCAGCCAATACGTTATTCCTGATGTTTATGTTGTTAAGGAAGAAGAAGGGTATCTCGTCAAGTTGAACGAAGACGATATGCCGCAACTGAGGATTAGCCCGTTCTACAAACAATTGCTGAATAAACACCAAGGCCACAGCGACGAAACACGAGCATATGCGAGAGAGAAGTTTCGCTCCGCATTATGGCTTCTTAAATCGGTTGACCAAAGACAGAAAACCATCTCAAAGGTTGCCACCAGTATTGTCACATTCCAAACCCCATTTCTTGACCGCGGCATCGAATTTCTTCGACCGCTGGTCTTAAGGGACGTAGCAGATGACATTGGGATGCATGAATCCACCGTTAGTCGAGTCGTTAACCAAAAGTACATCCATACGCCGCAGGGCGTCTTCGAGATGAAGTACTTCTTTCACTGTGGGATTAATAATGCTGTCGGTGAAAGCATTTCATCCATCGCCGTCAAACAACGCATTCGGAAGATAATCGATAGCGAGAACCGCCAACGCCCCCTGAGCGATTCACGTATCGGTAGCGCTCTTCAGGCAGAGGGCCTGAATCTTGCTCGACGCACCATTGCAAAGTATCGAGAGGAGTTGAAAATTCCAACATCAAGCCGCCGTAAAGTGCTGTTTTAATTTCTGTTACTTTCAAATGGCCTTACAGGTCAAGGCACCAGCCGATGCTGGGACCTTACGATTAGAGGGCAGGCTCAAGGCGGACAACCAGAACTGATTTGTGAAGAATCAAGCTTGCGGATTGTGCTACAGCGTGAGGCCAGTGTATGCCAACCAACAACTCACCTAGGTTAAGCGAAGGTAAAGCGGTCCGATTTGTAGTCGTGACCGGTCTCTCCGGGGCCGGAAAATCTGCTGCCATTCGAGCGTTAGAGGATCTCGGCTACCTGTGCGTTGACAACCTCCCTGCAGTACTAATTCCAACCCTCGCAAACCTTGCAGCAGGGCAGGGGTCGCTCTACGATGCGGTTGCCGTCGTAGTCGACGTAAGGGATCGCCTCTTTTTTGACCAGTTTACAAACGTGTTCGACTCTTTGAAGAGTCGAAGGGAGCTAAGTACTTGGCTTATCTTCCTCGAAGCCTCAGACGCTGCTCTCGTGAGACGCTTTAGTGAAACCCGACGACCTCATCCACTGGCACCAACCGGCTCCGTCATAGAAGGTATTTTGGCAGAACGGCGACGCCTAACGAAGATCAAAGACATGGCGGACCGGGTTCTTGACACTTCTAACTTCACCGTGCACGAATTACGCAGCGCATTCGGGGAACTGTTTGAAGGCCGTGATAACAACCGTAGCTTGACAGTGACGCTGTTAAGCTTTGGCTACAAGTATGGACTTCCTCCAGAATTAGATCTCTTGTTCGACTTCCGCTGCTTACCTAACCCTCGGTTTGTGACCGAACTGGAAGATCTTACTGGTCACCATGCCGCTGTTAGAGACTACGTACTCAAAGCTGAAACAACTCCCCCGTTTGTAGCAATGACGACCGACTGGTTGCGTTTTGCCATTCCAAAATATCAGAAGGAAGGGAAGAGCTACCTAACTATCGGCGTCGGATGCACAGGAGGCCGTCACCGTTCAGTAGCTATCGCGGAATATCTTAAGGACCAATTGACTGACATTACGGGAGTGTTCTGGAGGGTTAAACACCGGGATGTCTCACTTCAAGTCTAAAACGATAGTACTATTCACGCTGCGACCTTGGGGAACTAACACGAGCCCAAAGGTGCTCGTATAAAGCTGAGAAAAAAGAATGAGAGTCGACAAGCCTTGGGGCTATGAGTTGCGATGGGCACTGACCGACCGATATGTTGGCAAAGTCATTCATATCGACGCCGGTCAAGCCCTAAGTCTCCAGTACCACAACGTTAAGGATGAGACGATCCTCGTCTGGAGCGGTCGGATTCGCTTCGAAATCCAACATGAGCACGGTAATACGGTCAAAGAGATGGGTCCAGGCGATAATGCCCATATCACGCCAGGCACGGTTCACAGAATGACGGCTATCGAAGACACGGATATCTTCGAAGTTTCAACTCCAGAACTTGAAGACGTGGTTCGCCTCGAAGACCGTTACGGCAGGAGCACACAAGGCAAACCTGGATAAAGCTGTGTCGGCAACAACAGGACGACAGCACCTCAGAACGGGATGTCGTCCTCAGTCAGCTCCGGCGGAGCAGCTCCAGGGCTAGTGGCCGTTGCCGTTCCTTGAGGCTCGCCCCCGCCAACTTCACTTGCCCCTGAACTACGCCCTCCGAGTAATACAACCCTGTCAGTTCTAACTTCCGTTGTGTACCGCTTACTTCCTTCCTTGTCCTCCCATTGACGAGTTTGGAGACGACCTTCGACATAAATTTGTCGCCCTTTCGTCAGGTATTCGCTCAGGGTCTCAGCCTGTTTGCCCCAAACCACAACACGGTGCCACTCGGTTCGTTCCTGCCGCTGGCCAGAGGTTCTGTCGTTCCAAACCTCTGTGGTCGCCAAGCTCAAAGTGCTAACTGCCGAGCCCCCAGCTGTATAACGAACCTCGGCATCTTTTCCTATGTTGCCGACCAATATGACTCTATTTACAGTTCCCATAGTCCTTCCGAATTCTTGCCACCAAGGCCGCCGAACGAGAAACCTTCCACATCCTACTGTTGACCTTGAGCAAGTCGGTCAAGAGCTTGTTGGGCTAAATTCGACATGTTGTTGTCTGGATAATTCTCCACAACCAATTCAAACACCTCCCGAGCTGAATCTGGTTCTTCCAGTCGTTCCAGTGCCAACCCGCGTTTATATAATGCTTCAGCAACAACATCCCCATTAGGATAATTGAGCACTACCCGGTCAAATGCATCGGCCGCATCTTGAAAACTTCCATCCGCATAGTAGTTTTGACCGATAAAAAATTGTGCATCGTCTGATAAATCTGATCTGGGGAATGTACTAATGTAAGCCTCAAACCCTTGAATAGAAAGAGCCCATTGGCCGGTTGTGTAATCAGCATAGGCCGTATCGTAAAGACGCCTGGGAGATGATCCCGGAGCAATAGCCATCATTGGTGCAGCTGGCGCAACCAAATTGCCCGCCAGCTCGGCGTCCGGATCATCCGGATCGAGCGGAGGCTGCGACTGCAGCATGACGGGTACTGCCATACGTAGTGCCTCAAACTCCTGGGAGAGTGATGAAATGCGAACATTAGTCTCATCAACCTTCTCACGAACTATACGAACTCCACCGGTGACGTCATCGACCAGCAACCGTTGATCGGCAAAAGCCCGACGGACGTCATCCGCTTGAGCCTCCAGAGCCGCCAACAAAGTCTGGACCGAGTTCCCCAATGACCCAAGCATTAAATGCAATCGTGCGGTCTCCTGCTCCAACTTACGGATGTCCGCCATTATCTGTTGGTGTTCCCTATCAGCACCTATCACCGGTTCAACGGGGAACGGCAATAACGCTAAAACCAAAACGCATGTCAGGGAAAGCCGCTTCATATAATCCCTCCCGGTCAAGTGTCCAGCTGGACTTCCTTATGCCTGGCAAAGTTGCCGCATTAGCCTGAATTTTAACGTATCCAACGCTGTTCGCAGTGAACTTTGCTACCTGTCGGTAATAACAAAGTGTGCGCGGCGATTTTCAGCCCAAGCCCGGTCATCGTGACCAGGGTCAAATGGGAATTCTTTGCCGTAACTGACCGTTCGAACTCGAGTCGGATCCAGTCCAAGCTCCACCAAATACTGTCTGGTTGCTAAAGCCCGCCGCTCCCCAAGTGCCAGATTATACTCAGGCGTTCCGCGCTCATCGCAGTGTCCCTCTATCGTCACAATCCAGTTGGGATATCGGCGAAGCACCTCTGCATTGGCTTCCACGACTCTTTGAGCCGACGCGTCTAGTCGAGAACTATCCAATGAGAAGTAAGCAGGATCGAGAGGAGAGTCTCGATTAAGTTCTTCCAAGGATCGTGATGCGAACTCATCCTCTGGCACCACCGGGGGAGATACTCGTGGAGCAATCGGTGGCGGTGGTGGCGGGGCTGCTTCGGAAAACTCCTCTGCTGGTGGGGAAGGGACACTGTCTGGCACGACAGGCGGCGGGTTATCAGAGCAGCCACCCAGGATCAAAAGCACCATCACCCAGGCTATCCCAAGCCAATTCCTCCGACTACCTCGTGTGCCTGACATCAACGCGCTCCTTTCTTGAGCCAACCGTATTCCATTTCTTGTATAACATCCGAACTGGGAAAGTCTTTACCGCGACCAGCTCGGCATTTCGTTATTTCCAGATGACGTTATTCGACGAAGGCCATTTCCATCCCGTCTTATCGTATAGATTTGTTTCAAGCCACTCCCTCGGGTCGACATAAAGGCCACATGACGGCCATTGGGCGAGTAAGCCGGGCTTTCGTTTGTCCCAAGACCAAAGGTAAGCTGCCGAATCTCGTTGGTTGCTAAATCTAAAACCTTAATGTCATGGCCTGGCCCAGTGCGGGAAGAATAGGCGATCTCGTTAAATGGAGGAGGGGACCATGTTGGCCGGTCGCAATAAGTCTCGTAGGTTAACCGGCGAAGACCGGTACCATCTACCCCAATAACGTAAATCTGAGGGGTGCCTGTTCGGTCTGATGTGAATGCAATTTGCTGACTATTTGGGGACCAAGTGGGGCTGGTGTCGATTGCTGGGTTGTTTGTTAGGCGTCGCAGCCCACTTCCATCAACGTTTGCCACGTAGATATCATTATTGGCGTCACGGCTCGAATTAAACGCAATCATACGCCCGTCCGGTGAAAACGCCGGCAAGAAATTCTGTTCCCGACTATTTCCAGACATGGGGTTACTCAATCGCCCCTCAAAGATATGAGAAATCGAAACGTCCGGAAAACCGGAAAGCCAGGACGTGTACGCTATCGAGCGTCCGTCTGAAGACCAAGCAGGGTTCGTGTTAAGGCCTCGGTTAGCGGTCACTCGACCCACATTAGCTCCATCGTAGTCAGCCAGATAAATCTCCTTCACGGGTCTATTCTCAACTAAACCCAACACTGTCTGGCTATCTCTATCCGACACGAAAGCCAAGCGAGTTCGAGCAACCCCCTGCAGCCCTCGCTGGGTGCGGTGGATCTCATCTGCTAACTGATGGGCGTACGCCCGAAGATTGCGGTTTGAGCCTGTGTAAACAACACCGAAGGCAGATTCAAGGGATCTGACAGAAAACAGCCTAGCCGAAACTTCGATCTGACCATCACCAACTGCGGCGACGGTACAACTGACAACTCCATCAGCCCCCAACTCCTGCCATCGATCAAACGGTAGATCTATGATCGAACGAGCGGAAGGAATCGTGCCGTACACGTCACGAGGAATCAGTCTGAACTCACCCTCAAAGTCCAGATCGTTCCACAGCACTTCGGCAATCACCGTGGCAGCGTCAGTTGTGGCCGTATCACGCGTGAGGGCCAGACAATCCGGAACCGCGAAACTTGGTTGCGCCCCTATACTGTCCCCAATAATCAAACTAACTTCATCCTGCTGGAGGGATACGCTGCCGAATGCCGTCATGACGACCGCAGCCACTACAACCCCGGTGAATGCTGTCACAAAAACACGGCGTGAAATCTTGGTCAAAATGAGAACTCCTGCCTTTGAGGTCGTATTTACCGTTGCTACATCACTCAACTATAGACAGCGTCAATACAGGAACCTCGCAATCATTTACCCATGACAAACAACTCATGGCTGGTACTGAAAATTTAAGTGCACCGTTAGGCTGTCATCAGGAAATGGAGTGGGCAATTGAGGCAATTGGGATATCAACATTAGGGCCCGTTCAGCGCTCTGGTCGAGAGCAAAATAGCCACTGCTTGTCTCTTTCATCACATCAGTAATTCGACCGTCGCGCTGTATCGTGAATTTCATCATCACCTGACCCGCCACCCTCTGCTGATTGTTCCAGCGTCGACGGATTAACTCGACCATGACACTGAGGTACTCAGGACAACAAAAATCACCCACATCAAGATAGCCGCCGCCACCGAGGCCTCCAGCGGAAAGCCCTAAACCAAGACTCTCAACTCCCGTATCGGCCAGCGCAGTTCCTTCCCGAAGCATCGCACCCCGAGTGGGGGTCCTTCCTCGAGATTCCTCTGGGGCAGATTCCACGGAGACATCACGCTCCACGCGTCGTGGTGCCTCTGGAACAGGCAGAACCATTTCCGGCGGCGCTTCAACGGGAGGTTGAATCCATTGGGCCTGGTCAACTTCGTCTAAAGGTAAAAGTTCCTGGACGGGCCTCGCCGCTAGCGCCGTCTGTCCTCCTGAAGTAGGGCCTGCGGGCCCACCCAAGCTGATGGTCATTACTTCCGCGCTGACCAAACCATCGATACCACCTAAGAAACCTGATGGAAATAGGAAGATAGCCACCATGAGAATCAGGTGACCAGCTAAAGAGATCAAGCACGTCCTGAGCAAATCATCAGGCTGGCCGGCTCGAAGGATGGGTGCAAACGGGTTCATGGCTCTTATTGGGACTCCGGCAGGAACTCCGTGACTAACCCAACATTCTGGACACCACCTGCTTTCAGTTCGTCGATTACGGACATCAACTCCTGAAAGGTAATTTCTCGATCCCCCCTCACGAAAATATTTCTATCTGCCTGATTGGCAAGCTCTTGGCGCATGCGTTCATCAAGCACGTCAACTCCCACAGGTTCATCGCCGACTTGAACAATCCGGTCTGAACGGAAAGAAACAGGAATGGTCACGAACAATCTCTCAGCTAGCAACTGGTCGGCACGACGAGCAACTGGCAAACTAACATCCAGCCCCCTCTGCATCATCGGGGCCGCAACCATAAAGATGATCAACAGGACAAGCATCACATCCACAAGCGGAATCACATTGATCTCGGACAGTGAAGTTGCAACTCGCCGGTGCCCCCTACGCTTTCGACCGAATGCACTTTCTGAACCGTTCTCTTGAATCTTTGGCATCCAACACCTCGTCCGGGTCTCCAGCTGGAGCAGGGTCTACGTAAAATTCCTCTCAGCGATGCTCAGAAACTCGAGAGAAAAGTCGTCCATCGCCGAAAGAAAAAGCTTAACTCGGTTCGTTAAGTGATTATAAAAATATACAGCCGGTATCGCCGCGGCTAAACCAGCCGCTGTGGCAATGAGCGCTTCGGCAATACCTGGAGCGACAACCGTCAAATTCGTCGAACCCGTCCCTGCGATTCCCTGAAAGGCCGAAACAATCCCCATCACGGTGCCAAAGAGACCGATAAAGGGGGTAATGCTCGCTGTCGTCGCTAGAAGATGCACACGGTGTTCCAATTTATTAGCCTCTGTAGCCGAAGCCCGTATAAGCGCTCGGTCTAAAGCGTCAAAGCTTCTCAACATCGGCCGTCCCTGCTCGTCTCCATCCACCTGACGCAACTGTGCGTTTAGCTCGGCATAACCCGCCTGAAACACACCGACAAGTGGGCTCCGGCTCAGAGACTGGCAAACCGACTGTACTTCTGAGAATTTTTTACTACGACGAAAGACTTCGAGAAAACTTGAGGTTTGACTTTCTGATATGCGAAAGTGCCAGATTTTTTGCAGGAGTATCGCCCAAGACAGAACAGAAAAGGCTATCAGGATAAGCAGCACTAGTTTAGATAGTGCACTTGATTGGGCAATCCACTCGAAAACCCCTCCATCAAGGCCACTGTCAGCCTCAGCCAAGACCTGGGCCTGCAGGGCAATGGCGAAATAATCAAGGGTGGCCACGTTCCCTCCGCTATTAACGGACGCCATAGCCGGAAAACTGGCATTCCTCGGCGGACGTCAAGAAAATTAAATCAATACGGGCTGGAAGGAGGCAGGGAGCAATACTCACGCGATGAAACAGCCAAACCCACCAGCACCTAACACCATAACACTGCAACCCAGTGCGCCGCCGGGCGGCATGGGTAACAGTCCAAGGAGAGCAGAAACATCCCGCTCGCCCAAACAAGCGCCGCTGGGAGAAGCGCAGGGGACGCATTTTAGCATGGGCAAAGAACGGCTGTCAAATTAGCGATCCAATGTTACCATGACTCGGGCCAATTGGGAGAAGGCATCTGAACTGCCATGATACGTTTCCTGCGCATTCGCGATCTAGCCGTAATAGACAAGCTAGAACTGGAACTTCAAGCAGGCCTGACCATTCTTACGGGGGAAACAGGAGCGGGAAAGTCTATTGTCATTGGTGCCCTTAGCCTGCTCCGAGGCGCCCGAGCGTCTGCTAACTTGGTCCGAACCGGGGCCGACCGAGCTGTCATCGAAGCAATCATTGAAACGAAGGACGGCAGGGAACAACTACTGCGTCGCGAAGTGTCAGCCCAGGGCCGCAGCCGGGCCTTCGTTGATGACCAGTTAGTCCAGACTGCGAAACTTCGAGAGGTTGGTGCATCCTTGCTTGACCTCCACGGCCAGCATGAACACCAAGTCCTACTGGATTCCAGTAGCCATCTTGAGATGCTGGACCAGCACGGAGGCTTCGCTTCTCTACGACAAAAGGTCAGCGAATCTTTTACCAGCTGGCGGCAGGCCAACAACCTATTAGAGAAGGCCCGAGCAGAGGACGCAACCCGATCCGAGCAAATTGATACATTATCACTTCAGCTGGAACAGATTGAGGAAGTGGACCCAGGAGAAAACGAAGACACGCTGCTCCAAGCCCAGCGGCAGGTTCTTGCACACGCAGGCAGACTCCAATTGTTGTCCGCTGAAAGTTACAACGAACTCTACGAAGGGGATTATGCAGTCCTAGACACCCTTGATGGCATTTGGAAGAAAGTAGAGGAACTAGCTGAGATCGATCCATCTTTTGCAGCCCACCTCGAAACAAGGCCCACAATCGTGTCACAACTGCAGGATCTTGCCTATGCCTTGCGAGGCCACATCGAAAACATCGACGCATCCCCAGAACGATTACAAACAGTGGAAGACCGGCTGGCTAAACTTGAACGCCTAAAGCGGCGATATGGGCTCTCCCTAGCCGACATTTCTACTCATCGAAGCGAGCTCGCTGCAAAGTTAGAACAACTCGCCCACGGGGCCAATCTAGATGCAGTCATAGCGAAAGCTTCATCCGCTCGGGAGGCCTACCTAGAGGCAGCCACCAAGCTCTCAAACAAACGGCATGCCCAGGCCCCCCAGTTAACCAAGGCGCTCGAGAAAAGCCTGACTAGCCTTGCAATGGCACACCCGCGCTTTGATGTGGTCTTTGGAACGAACGGATGCGAGGAATCCAGTTGGACTGAAAAGGGCGTTGACCAAGCAGAGTTCTATTTTTCCGCCAATCCAGGCGAGAATCTCCGCCCATTGGCCCGCATTGCTTCTGGAGGCGAACTTTCTCGGGTCATGCTAGCCATTCGAACTGTGACCTCTACCGAAGACGAAGGCCGAACTCTGGTCTTCGACGAAGTAGATGCCGGTATCGGCGGTAAGGCTGCCGAGCGGGTAGGTGCTAAGCTCAATGATCTGGCTCGCCATTTCCAGGTCATCTGCGTCACCCATCTACCCCAGATAGCAGCTTACGGAAATAGCCATCACAAGGTGACCAAGTCGGTACACCGTGGAAGAACCACTACCGTAGTCGACAAACTCAAGGACGACGCACGTGCATCGGAAATCGCACGAATGATGACGGGAACCCACGTCTCGGAAAACCTGCTTCAGACCGCCAGGGAACTCCTGTCGCACGAAGACAAACGCTCTCAGGACCGTTCAGACAAAGCCCCCGAACATTGACACTTGGAAACGGGTTATAGTGAAGAATTAGAGGATACCTGGCTGTGCCCAAGAAGTATTACATCGACACTTTCGGTTGTCAGATGAATGTCCATGACTCAGAACGCCTAGGCGGCCTCCTAGACCAGGCTGGGTATGAGGCTACAAGTCAACCGGAGGACGCCGATCTGATCGTGATAAACACGTGTAGTGTGCGGGAACGCGCTGAAGAGCGCCTCTACACCGAATTGGGAATGCTCCCAGTGGGTCCATCAGGACAGAAACCTATCGTTGCCGTCACAGGCTGCGTTGCCCAACAAGAAGGAGAGGCTCTATTAAAAAGGGGACAAGACGTAGACTTGGTCGTCGGCACTCAGGCATTGAGCCGGTTGCCGGCAATGGTTGACAGCCTGGCACAGGGAACTCCAGAGCGAGTCGACATTAACCCCTACGACAATGTTTCATTTCCACTTGGTGTCGCACGCCGGCACGACCCTGTCAAGGCCAGCGTCACGGTCATAGAAGGCTGCAATGATTTTTGCACCTTCTGCGTTGTTCCGTATACACGTGGACACGAACGCATGCGACCGGCACATGAAATCGTTAAAGAGGTGGGTATCGCCGCCCGGGAAGGCCACCGAGAGATTCACCTACTTGGGCAAATCGTGAACCACTACCAAGCCCCAGACATAGCCGGATGTGACTTCTCCTCGCTACTTGAATTGGTACATGAAGTACCTGGGGTTGAACGCATTCGATTTTCGAGCCCCCACCCTAGGCATGTCACCCCCCGAATGATCGCCAGCATGCGAGACCTTCCGAAAGTCTGCCGCCACCTACACTTGCCCGTCCAATCCGGGTCAACCACAGTACTCACTCGAATGCGACGGCGTCACACCAGGGAAGAATACTTGGACCTTGTCGACAACATTAGGGAAGCCATTCCAGACATCGCGATTTCGACCGATGTCATTGTCGGCTTTCCGGGTGAAACCGTGAAAGATTTTGAGGAAACGCTCAGTCTGACTAGGGCGGTTCGCTACCACAGTATGTTTTCCTTCAAGTATTCGGAGCGGCCCAACACCCTCGCTTCAAAGAGACTGCAAGACGACGTAACAGCTAAAGAGAAAACTCGCCGCATCGTCTCTCTCCAAGGGCTGCAGAAAGAACTCCAAGCCGATATTCACAGTCGGTCGATAGGTTCCACTGTTGAAGTTTTGGTGGACTCCACCAGTCGCAGAAGAGACTCAGAGTTGGCAGGAAGAACCAGCGGAAACACGGTCGTGAACTTCGCAGCTCCGAAGGACATACTAGGATGCTTCGCTAAAGTGAAAATCACCAAAAGCGGTCCATTCAGCCTTTACGGTCAACTAGTTCAAGGCACAACAACAGTTAGGAAAACCGCCACCCCAGCGGAAGCAATTCAGGTTCATTCACGTTGATGAAAGGGTCTTAGCTGATGGAAGTCGAAATGTCGATCAGGGGCCTCATGGTGGACCCCCTCACAAATATGCCAATTGTGATGCTCCACGACCCGAATGGAGAACGAGTCCTGCCCATCTGGGTCGGGATCTTCGAGGCAAATTCGATAGCGCTACAAATCGAGAATGTGCCATCGCCTCGCCCCATGACCCACGACCTTCTCCGAAATGTGATTCAGGACCTTAGGGGTGAGGTAACAAAGGTTGTCGTGAGCGATGTCAAAGAAAGTACTTTTTATGCCACCATTCACCTTCGGGTAGCAGACAAACCTGTAGTGATCGATGCTAGACCAAGCGACGCGATCGCGCTAGCACTGAGAGCGAAAGCCCCGATCTTCGCCGAAGAGACTGTCATTGAAAAGGCAAAATCCCTGGAGGGCAAGCCTGCGGAAGGCGACTCAGAACGCCTCCAGAAATGGCTAGAGAACCTCGACTCAGAGGAACTGGGCAAATACAAAATGTAGTGGTATAACGATAGCAGACCCCAACACCTTGACAGTCATGCATTAGCTCCTTACAATTGCAACTATACCTTGGCTGCAATCAACACGGTCTCAAGAACAGAAGCCTGCAAACGTCACCGACTGGCTAATCCAGTTGGAATGTCGGCAATTGAAGTGTCCATATTGGTTCAACTACCGAAAGTAACATCTACCTTGCACTTGAAAGACCCTGACTAGGTTATGATTGTCGCAATCGCCAATCAGAAGGGCGGCGTTGGCAAGACAACCACCGCCATTAATTTGGCTGCCGCCTTGTCGCTCCGCGGTGAGAAAACCCTACTCATCGACCTCGATCCTCAGGGAAACAGCACCCTGTCATTCCTAGACCGAGGCATTATTTCAAAATCTGTCTATGATGCCTTCGCTGACCCCGACTGCAGTCTGGTCGACGTAGTGCTCCCAGCCAAACAGCAAGCAAACCTCTCAGTGGCTCCGTCCCAGATTTCTCTTGCCAAACTTGAAGCTAGGTTAATCGGTGAACTGGACGCGCACTTTAAACTCAAGGATCTCCTGAACCCTCTTCTCAGCGATTACCCTTACATCGTCATTGACTGCCCGCCAACGCTTGGACTCCTGACCGTCAATGCTCTTGTTGCTGCCTCCCATCTACTGATCCCTATCCAGTCATCTTACTTTGCCCTTGAAGGCACCGATGACCTGCTTGAGACCATTGAAAAAGTGCGTGGCCGGGCCAACCCCAGCCTAGAGATGATAGGTGTCTTGATCACCATGCACGACCGAAGGACGTCCCTGGGACGAGACATTCAAACCCAGATCAACAAGGTGTTCGGCAACAAAGTATTTAAAACTGTGATTTCCAAGAACGTCCGACTGGAGGAAAGCCCGGCTTATCGAGAATCCATCTTTTCATTCGCGCCAGACTCAAAAGGCGCGTCCGATTACTACAGTTTATGCGAAGAGGTTATTGACCGTGCCTAGACGAGGACTTCCCAGCGCTGTGTCTATGCGTCATGACGAACATTACGTTGAAGCTCTGGCTGCATCTTCAGGGGCTCCGATAGGACGCATGGTTCCTATAGAACAAGTGGACCCCAACCCGGACCAGCCA
>CEUS01274131.1_pt1 | contig 20687 bp, 14 predicted proteins | sample 427031 | NCBI WGS metagenome assembly CEUS01 (sample SAMEA2622837, study PRJEB7988) | marine metagenome | biome: marine biome (ENVO:00000447); feature: marine epipelagic mixed layer (ENVO:xxxxxxxxx); material: "saline water (ENVO:00002010), including plankton (ENVO:xxxxxxxx)" | depth 140 m | reverse complement strand
ACGGCGGCGGGGACCCAATTCATCTCAATACGATCAACCGCGAAATCCGAATCAAGAAACGGACGCATTAGAAACATCCGAGAAACATGTTTGGTACAATTCGAGTGAGCAGGGTTGCTATTGACAAAACTACACAGGCCTTTATTTTCAGGTCAAACAGGTTTTCTAACCCAGGGAGACATAGTGACCGGACCAAACGACACGGTACTTCGGGCCCAGGCAATGGTGTGCACTGGTCCTCATCAAACACGACCACTGGGGCTCAGGCCTTCAGACCCCGATCCCCATAAAATTATTTGCCTGATCCTGGGGGCGCTGAAGGGAACCTTCCCCAGCGATATCTCCACCTCCAGGGCCCAGATGGGGGCTTTTTTCGCTGCCATGACAATCCGAAGGAAGTTTCCTCCCAAAACCAACTGGAGCATCCCAGAAAAGACCGCCTTCGAGTCTCTGGCGCCAGAGCTGAAGGAGATGCCTCACGATCTCACATTCCTCCTGGACCCGACCTCTCTCCCTGACCCTTTGAGTTTAGAAGAAAAGGTAGTCATTGAGGCACTTTCAGAGATCTTGAGGGGAAACCACTTGAATTACGATCAGACCAAGAGACTGGGACAGAGCATCCTCAATGGCGATGTCAGGGATTCACTGAAAGGTGCCGCTCTCATTGGCCAGCGAATGAATCTTGAGACGTTCGAAGAGGCAAGGGGCTACCGCGACGCTGCGTTCGACCCGGGTGAGATTCTTGAAGTCTCTTCACCTTCTCTAACCCACTTTGGTGAGCCCTACGATGGTTCCCGAAGGTATTTCAGACCCACCTTGTTCGTCGCTGCGATCCGATCTGCCTTGGGAAGACCCACAGTGATCCACGGGGTGGACGAAATGCCGCCCAAACTCGGGGTTACGGAGGAACAGATCCTCATCGCCTTGGGGGCCAACACAAAGGTTACGCTCACTCAGGCGGCCAGGTTGGTGGAAGATCCCGATGTAGGTTTCGCGCATGTAAGTCAACGCCTCTATTCTCCCGGGTCCTATGCCGCAAGGGAGCTTCGACGTCACATCCAGAAACGGCCGCCCTGGGCAGCCACGGAGAAGACGCAGATGTTCCTTCGATGTTCTGAAACCAATCATATGGTCATTGGCTATTACCACTCCGGGTACGAGCAACTCTTTCTCAACATGATGGAGGACTGGAATCTTGATTCGGGACTCGTAACAAAGGGGCTTGAGGGAAGCAGCGGATTCTCGCTTAAGCCGTCCAGTGCTCCGGATCCTGCTCACAGACCGGTCAATTCAACACTGGGCGTGAAGAGAGTGAACGAGGAGTTCTTCCGCTTCTCGGCGGACGTCAATCCGGCCGACTCGGGTTTACAATATGATCAACACCCAAGGCCGGAAGAAATCTCCGCAAAGGCGTTTGCGAGGACAGGGATGGAGGCGCTTTCGGGCCGAAAGGGTGCGGCATTCGACCAACTCGTATTCAACGTTGGCATCAAGGACCATCTCTTGGGTTTCTGTACCGATCCCTACCAGTCAATTGCCCAGGCAGCCAAAGCCATTGAAAGTGGGAAGGCCCTCGCCCACTTGGAGGCATATCTGGAGAAGTCCAAGGCTATGTGCAGCTGAGAACTCGGAATTCTTCCTCGTTCCTTCCCCTACACCTTGCCTGTCCTATCTGGTATACCCAATGCTTTACGGATTGCATCCTGTCACCTCTCGGAGTTTCATGTTTCTGTTGTGGCCGCACAAACCAGTTCCTATCTTTGGTTCACGTTCAACGTGATATCGCATTTGAAACCCAAAAAGGAGCAGTTTCATGAAACGAATCGCTATTGTTGGAGGCGAAACTCACATTGGCGAAGTAACTCAACTCTCTGGAACGGAACTGGAAATTGTAGGTGCACTTGTCAGAAACGACCAGAAGGCCCACGCGACAGAGACGTTTAAATGCCCGCTCTTCGACGATGAGTCCACGCTGTTCACAGAAGCCAGACCGGAGATCGTCGCTGTTGCCAACGAGAATGATCGAAAGGCCGGCATAATCCTGAGATCACTCGATGAAGGATGCGACCTGGTGGTGGACAAGCCCCTCGGAATAACAATGGAAGAACACGTGGAGATCGTGAAGAAGCTGAACTCCAATCCGGACAGGAGGCTCCTGATGTTGCTCACATTGCGCGGTCAACCCCTCTGGTCCGGTCTGCGAAGTACCGTGCAGGCAGGTTCCATAGGCACACCCGCCCACTGCCATGTCCGGATGGCTGTTCGGTTGAAGCGGGCGGAAAGACCGCCCTGGTTTCTGGATGTTAGGCAGGCCGGCGGACTCTTCCTGGATTTGCTCATCCATGGCATAGACCAGGTCGAGTGGGCTCTGAACTCCAGGATTACTTCGCTTACAGCGGTCACGGGTAACCTAAGTGATCCCTCAGACGAACACCTCAGAGACCACGCTGCGGTCTTTTGTGAATTGGAAAGTGGTGCCAGTGCGGTCATCGAAGGGCAAAGAATGCTTCCAGATACCAAGGGATCGGACTACCGAATGCAGGTTGCAGGAACTGAAGGTTATGTCGACCTCGACATGGTGGGAAAATCGCTTAAACTGACTAACCCATCCGGGGTGGAGACCAATGTAACGGACCTGCCGGATGCAACATCTGTGGTCGCGGACTGGCTGGCCGGAGGAGATCTGGTGGGGCAGGATGCCTCGATCAGAGCGAATTATTTATCCGTGCTTGCGACTGAATCCGCTGTTCAGCACACACGCATAGAAATAAACTGATTCCGCTACATTCTGATTCCAACAGGAGAACGAGATGCCGTCACCAGCTGTAACCCTTTGCACGTGGAAAAACGATGCACCCTTCGCGTATTCCATGACGTACGACGAAGGTACGGTGGACACACTCGCCAATGCCTTGCCAATTCACGAAAAATACGGAATTCCCGGTCATCTGGATGTGGTTGCAGGCCAACTCGGTCGGCCAAGGGATGCTTTTGCAAGCAGCCTCAACGGGTATTGGCACATGGGTGTGGATGAACTTAAGTTCCTCATGGAAAAGGGATGGGGTGTTGGCAACCACTCGTGGAGCCACTATGTCTACCCCTGTCACCCCGGGTTGGATCTGTACAGAGAGATTGTCTGGAGCAAGTATCGTCTCGAGGACATGCTGGACTTTCCCGTACGGATATTCACCATCCCGAATGACGTATACAATTATGAGGTCGTGTTACCCACAATCAAGGAGCATTACCTGGCCTGCGCATTCATCGAGGGCGGACCCAATCGGGATGAATTCGACCTGTACAAAATCGGTAATTGCCTCGTTGCCTCTGACGGCTTCCGACCGCGCCCACAATGGCCGGAGGAACTGAAAACCGAGAACTTGTCATTGGAATTCGTAAAAGGCTCGTGGGTATATGAGACCTCGCACCTGTGTCTCTGGAATGTCCCGCAGGCACACAAGTGTGTTACACCTGAATACATGGATGAACGCTTCAAGAGACTCCACGAGATTTCCGATGGGAAAATGTGGGCTGCCAAACCTGATGATGTGATAGACTATGAACTGATGAGACGTAACATCCAAATCGAAAATGTAAGACATTCGGATGGAAAGGTCTCATTCGACGTGGCGGGAGAATGGCCGGTGGGTATCATGAATTGCACTGTCACTCTGAGACTTTCAAACTCGGGGTTTGACTCTGTGCCACAGATCGAACAGGAGTATCATGTATCTGAAGGTGGTTACGCTTTCCACAAAGAGGTGGAGTCTATTAGAAGGGCAGGTGATGATTTTCTACTGACGCTTCAACTCGCGCCACATCGGACGATACACATAACCAGCTAGCAGGAATTACTTTAGGAAGTGAACTCAATGGCGTATAAACCATCCCCACGGCCTAAATTCCAAGGCCCGACGCACATACCCTCTGAATCCACAACCCTTCACTTATGGGGAGAAGAGGCAGGTGGGCAGGTACCGGACTGGTGCTATGTGTCGAGTGAAAAAATCCATCAGCTCATCTTTGGCCTGCCCCCTGGGGGAGCCTTCCGCCATTCCGGGAATTACAAAACCATATTCGCCGCAGATGAAGTCTACTACGTTCTCAGCGGAACATTGGTGCTGGCAAATCCTGAAACAGGAGAGGTACATCTCGCGGAGAAAGGTGAGGCTGTCTTCTTTCGACGGGACACCTGGCACCATGGGTTCAACTATAGCAATGAGTCCTTGAGGGTGTTGGAGGTGCTTGCTCCCCCGCCCTCCTCGGGAAGCTGTGGTCAGTACGCTCTTGAACAGCCCGATCTGGTGACCCGAAAATACACAAGGGACGAGTTGCTGGGAGATTGGCCGTCCGCCAAAGCCAGGTCAACTCAGAGCGACACCATGCGGATCATTCGGAAGGCGGACTACCTGTGGGGCCTCGAGGGTGAGGAACAGCAGGTACTTGTTGGTATATTGGTCAGCACTGAATATCTCACTGTAGGGAGGATTGACCTGCTGCCTGCCAGAAGATCCTCCACCCATGAGCACCAGGGAGATGAGAGCATCTACGTACTGGCCGGAACGTTGCACATATATCTTCCCGATCACTCCGGTCAGCGCTGGTTTCAGCTCAAACCAGGCGATGGGTTCTATCTTCCCGAAGGCACACCACATCAATATCACAACATCACTGACAAACCCGCAGAGATGGTCTTTGCGGTCAGCCCGAACTACAAGTCAGGGTAGTGATGCGACCATGACAGAGACAGACACTAGCTGCGCGATTGGCCTTGATGTTGGCGGTACTAAAATAGCGGCCGGTATTGTCACCTTCCCATCAGGAATCATACTGAAGAAGATCACAGAACCAACCCGGCCTCGAAGTGGCGGGGATTCGGTACTGGCCGCAGTACGTGGAATCTCAGAGCGACTGGTCTCACTAACCAATGAGAGTGGATTGAAACCGGTGGGCATCGGACTGGGTGTTGCGGAGCTTGTAGATCTAGAGGGAAATGTTACAAGCGATCATACGATCAAATGGGTCGGTGTCCCTGTCCGAAAACTTCTGGGGGACCTTGCACCCACAGTCGTCGACGCAGACGTTCGAGTTGCATCCTTAGGGGAGGCGCGATTCGGTATTGGGATTAGGTACCAATCCTTTGTCTATGTATCCGTTGGTACAGGCATCGGATCTACCCTCGTTCAGGAGGGCATTCCTTACGCAGGATCCAGGGGAAACGCGTTGATAATGGGAAGCAGTCCACTGAGCACCTCCTGCACCGAATGTGGGTCAAAGTTGGACCCTGTTCTTGAAGAATTCTCATCAGGTCCCGCGCTTGTGCACCGGTTTTTGGCCGCAGGGGGAAAGGCCACCCGTGCTGAGGACGTAGTAGGTGCGGCCCGGGAAGAAGATCCCTCGGCTATTGATATCATCACTTCTGGCGCAGAATCTCTGGGGGTAAGTGTGGCGTTTCTTGTGAACGTTCTAGATCCCCAGGCAGTCATTGTCGGTGGGGGACTCGGTTCCTCAGAGGGAATGTATTTCAAACACTTAGTAATATCTACACGGGAACGCATCTGGTCACAGCACAGCCGAGACCTGCCTATCCTGCAATCGCGATTGGGTCCGGATGCGGGGTTGGTGGGTGCGGCAACTCGCGCACATTCCGAATTCACTTAAGTCACACACCTATTACTTAAATAAGGAGTCAGCTTTTGGACGCAAACGTGACCATTGTTGGAGCCGGACACAACGGACTTGTCGCTGCCTATTATCTTGCCAAGGCAGGATTGCGTGTCCAGATATTCGAACGCCGACCCTTTATAGGTGGCGCATGCGTGACGGAAGAGCTCTGGCCGGGATTTCGCTTCTCTACTTGCGCGCATATGATCCACGGGCTTCCCCCAAGGATTATCGAGGACATGAAATTATATGATCGCGGATTGGTCATGCTTCCTCGGGAAGGGTATATCAGAATGCGTCCGGATGGGACCTATTACGGTCCTGGGGACCATGACTCACCGAGGAACCTCGCGGCACAGGGGCGACTTTCAGAACAGGAACGATCGGAGATGCGCGCGTATGGGCAATTCAAATCCACACTTGCGGATATCGTGGAACCCTATCGTTTTCAGGCCCCTCCCAGTCTCAAAGAGGTACGGAACAAGATTTCGGGTTCACCTGCCGAACAGGTCCTGGAGAAGGCCATCTCTACCCGTACCCGTGAACTGCAGGAAGAGTTCCTTTCAACTGCTGCACTGAAGGACTGGCACGCCGGCGAAGGGGCCGCTGTCGGCCGTAACCCCATTGGTCTTCACTTTGCCTACAGCTCCATCAACCGGCCTGACCCTAATTCGGGTGAGACGCATCCCTATGGCTATGTAAAGGATGGAATGGGGTCGGTCAGCAAGTTTATGGCAGAAGCCGCCCAAGAGGCCGGAGTCGATATCCATGTAAGTGCAAGTGTGAAGGAATTCCTTGTTGAGGGCAAGGACGTGGTGGGGATTCGACTTGAAGACGGTTCGGAGGTCCGAAGTTCCACCGTTGTCTCGAACTTGGACCCAAAGAATACGTTTCTGAACTTGATGCCCCCTGAACACGTAAGTGACGGATTTAGAAACAGACTTAACGGTTTGATTACCGGTGTCAGTTGCTACAAGCTCCTGGCAGTGATCAGCGAGCTCCCAGAATGGCGACACTGGGATGGGGATTCCGATCAGCCTTATAGGGGTGCGGTTACCCTTCACTCATCGCGGCCGGAGATTGATGCGGCCTACGACGAATTGGAGGCAGGTCTCCCGGTCAGAAAACCCGTGGTAAGTTTCTCGATGCCCTCCTTTGTGGATCAGGGCCTGACGCAGGAGGGTTACCACACCGCCTCAGTCTGGATCTATCCTGCGCCCGCACGCCTCAAGCAGGGAACTTGGGACAACGTACGTATTGAAATCGCCGAAGGGATTATCGATCAGATAACAGAGTACGCACCCAATTTCAAAGCATCTATCAGAAACTACCTGTTCAGGACACCTCAGGATCTGGAGAAGGAAAACAGTCTAACGGATGGATGCATCTGGCACGTGCAGCACGCCGGCGAGCATTTGTTCTGGAACCGCCCCCTGCCGGAGCTTTCCGCCTATCGTGCCCCTCAGAATGGACTCTTCCTGTGTGGTGCTGGCCAACACCCGGGGGGTGAAGTAAGTGGGATACCTGGCTATAATGCCGCCCATGTGATCTTGAATAGCATTTGATTTTCTTCACCTACACCAACTCGCCATCACAGGATAACACTTGTCACCCAAACACAGTCAACTGATCACTCCAGAGCAGATTCTGAATGCTCGACGAAATACCGAGCAATTACCTTGGGCATCTGCCCTTCGGGATGCGGCCGTCAAATCGGCTAGTCGTTGGCTAACCCTTGACGATGACACGCTGTGGTCTCTGGTAACGGAGCAATCCATTGGCCGCAGCACAAACGCCAGTGTGCTCAAGGGGTGTCCCAGGTGTGGTGAAGGGATCAATCGTCTCGGAGGCGGGTTCACCGTTGATGTCCTGGAAGAACCGTGGAAAATTACTTGTCCGAACTGCCTCGAGAAATTCCCAACAAATGACTTCTGGGCGTTTTATCGGAGCGGCAAGGCTGAAGATGGACTGTTCCACCCCGAATTTGCAGATAGATCGTTGCTATTCAACACCCTACATCCTGACAGACATGATCCAGAGCATCTTTTTGGAGTCGATGACGGCACCGGGTGGGTCGATGATAGTGGTGAATCCTTCAAGCTCGTCGGTGTTTACGGACACTACGGCATCTGGAATGAGATACGATCGGCCTGTCAGGGACTGATGCAGGCTTTCTTGTACACAGGTCAGACAGACTATGCGCATAAGGCCGGTGTACTTCTGGCTCGGATCTCGGATGTCTATCCGGACATGGACTGGTCATATTGGTCTGGACACGGTTTTTTCAACTCGGATGGTCTGAGTGGACGCGGCAAGATCTATGGTCGAATTTGGGAACCAGGATTACTGATGACCTTTACCAGATGCTACGATCTGGTAAAATCCGCGTGGACGGGATGTAGTAGCCTGTTTGAGTTGCTTGGGGAGAAGCAACGGGCATTCAATCTTGCAACGCAAGATTCTGTCGAATCCCTCTGTGAGCATTTCGAGAAGAACGTGATTCGACAGGGCATCGACGGGATCGTGAATGGTGATATTGCCAGGAATGAGCCAGGCGACCAGGTCACGATGGCCGCATTGGCTGTCGCACTCGACGCTGAAGATACGGACGAATGGTTAGACTGGATATTCAAGGAAGGAAGGCTTCGGGGACAGATCCCGAATGGAGGTCACATCCCGCAACTCTTTGCTGGCGAAATCGATAGGGACGGAGTCGGGTCGGAAGCCGCCCCCTCCTACAGCCTGGGTTGGCTTCATAAGGCACAGGGCATGAACGACCTGGACCAGATCATCAGATGTAGAGCTTCTTACACGAGGAATAGCATTCGAAACTTTGGCCGATACCGCCAGATGTTTCTTGGTCACCTGAGGATGATTTGCCTTGGGAAATATATTCCCTCCATAGGGGATACCGGGCAAACGGGCAAACCAAACCTCTGCGGCCTTACCGCAGACCTGTGTTTGGAAGGGCTCGAACTGTTCGGTGATCCCATTTTCGCTCAAGCCGCCCACCTGATTGCCGATGAAAATCGAGCTGAAATACACAGCCCTGTTCTGGACACTGATCCAGATGAAATCGCAGATCGAGTAGAGGACATAGTAACGACCCGCGGCCAGTTTCGTCTGAGTTCCGATTTGATGACTGGATATGGCCTGGCTCTGCTTCGAGACGGGGAAGAGAAGGAGGAGCGCACCCTCTGGGTCTACTATGGCCGCAACACGGGCCACGGTCACACGGATCGACTGAACCTGGGGCTCTACGCCTTTGGCCTGGATCTCTTGCCGGATTTGGGGTATCCCGAACATGCAAGGGTCTGGCCCAAACGATCAGGATGGACGAATCACACCATTTCACACAACACGGTGATGGTGGATCGAACATCACAGAACAGCAGCTATTCGGGCAAGATCCGCTACTTCGGCAAAAACACGAATGCTCAGGTAATATCTATAGATTCACCGGACGTTTACCCGCAATGTGACGCCTACAACAGGACGAGCGCCCTGATCAAAATATCAGACTCAGACTTCTATGTCCTGGACCATTTTCGGGTAAAGGGCGGCAGCAGCCACCATTTCTCTTTTCACGCTGCTGAAGGACCTGTCCAGACCCATGGTCTTTCCCTGACCGCCCAGAACGAGGGGACGTATGCGGGCGTAGATGTCCCATTCGGCGAATTCTTCGACGGTGAGGTAAAATCGTATAAGGGCAGCGGTTTCCAGTATCTCTATGACGTCCGTCGATGCACTGATCCGGATCAATCAGTGTCTTTGGAGTGGTCAATTCAGGATACCTGGAAGGTTCTGAACAGTACTGCAAAAGCCGGCGAGGACTCAGGAGTCAAACTCAGATGGACGATGTTGAATCCACCGGGAAACATCTCGATTTGCCACGGTGATCCACCGGCCAACAAGCCAGGCAATCCTCGCCGCCTGACCTACGTCATTGCCGAACACCAAGGGAAGGCTGGGCTGACATCGAGCTTTTTGAGCTTAATTGAGGCATACAAGGGCGTTCGCCAAGTCCTGGATATCGAAGAGATCGGGGTCGCGTCAGGAGACGCGAAAGTGGTGAAGGTGTCCCTGCCCTCCGAACGAACCGATACCCTGTTCTTTTCCGAAACCGGCGACAGGATCACCCTTGAGAGCGGACTTGCGTTCAATGGATTATTCGGGATATTCTCCGAATCTGCCAATGGACCGGAGTGGGCTTCGATCACCGGTGGGACCATCATTGGCAACAACACTCACGCCATCCAGAGGCACAGCTCGGAATGGCGTGGCATTGTCCGGTCAAGGGCAGCTGGCGAGATTCGAACTGATGCCACGCCACCCGGCACGATCGATCTGGTTGGGTCATACATTACCGTTGAAAATGACAACCCTCGTGATGCCTGTTACAGAATAGTGCGTGTTACCCAGTCTGAAGGCCTGACGGTCATAAACGTGGAAGACACAGACTTCATACGTGGTATGGTCGACGATCTCGACTATCCCAGGGGGTTTCTGTACGACTTTGAACCGGAGCAACCCTTCCGGGTTATCCTGACATGGTATGAGAAGTTCGGATAGAGCCGAGGCACACGCATCCCATCGGTCCTCAACCGGCGACTCCTCCCCTCACCCTGGTCGCTGCTCAATCATCCTCCACCTGCCTGACCCGAAACCCCTGATTGCCCAGGAACCCGTCAAGTTCCAATCGCCGGTGGAATTGACCGGCCCTTTCCCCTGCAACGGTTGTCCACCTTGCGTCCTCAGCGTGCATTTTCTGCGCTTCATAGAACGCCGACATGTCCCGATCGTAGTCCTTGAGGAAAGTCAGATGCGTGGCATCATCCAGATATCGCTCCTGATGCAGGACCGCCCCAATGGGTAAACGTGGTTTTACTTCCGGCTCCTGGTTCGGATAACCAATGCACAACCCAGACACCGCGTAGACATAATCCGGCAATTCCAACAACTCACCCACAGCGCCAGGATGATTGCGCATGGCACCAATCATACAGATTCCCAGACCAGCGGATTCCGCTGCCACCGCCACGTTCTGCATAACCAAAGCAACGTCCACCGTTGCCAGCAGAAGTGCTTCTGCGAAATCACCATCAAATCGTACGACATCGTGCAACTCTCCCGCCATCTTGCACCTGTTCAGGTCCGCACAAAATGCCAGAAATACAGCACTTTCGTGTATCTGGGCCTGATCTGCACATAACTTCGCCAATGCGTCTTTCCTGTCCGGATCTTCTATGTGGATAATGGTGTAGGCCTGTAAGTTGCTAGATGTACTTGCCTGCTGTCCACACGCGATCAGCTCTTCGAGGAGCCCATCGGGCATGTTGCGATTTACAAATCTCCGTACACTTCGATGGGCTAACATCGTTTCCATGGTAGCATTCATTCCAATCCTCGCTCTTGGTGTTCTTGTCTGGTGTTTAAGGCTACATAAATATGTCCCGAAGCTCATCAATGGTCAACCGGTACCGTGGATTTGGGGCCACCTTGACTGGTGAACGGCAAAGTGGTATTTTTAGGACTCCCAAACTCACCCTTTCGATGCCGGCCCAGCGGAATTTTCTATGCCAACCGGATTACTGATCGTGGACCACGGCTCTACACATTCGGAAGCGAACCGGATGCTCGAGAAGGTCGCTGAACTCGTCCGTGTTCAGGCTCCCGGCCTGATTGTCCACACAGCTCACATGGAACTTGCCGAACCCTCCATCCGCACAGGTTTCTCAGCTTGTGTATCTGAAGGTGCCGACAACATCGTAGTGCATCCCTACATGCTCTCACCTGGGCGACATGCCACATCGGACATACCCAGGCTGGTATCGGAAGTTGCCGCGTCCTTCCCTGATGTTCCTTACACGGTAACACCGCCGTTAGGCCTACATGAAAAAATAAGTGAAGTCATTCTCGAAAGGTCGGGACTAACGTGAGACATACAATGGGAGTGTGCTCTTGAATGATGTCGCGCCTCACCCCCTGCGCCGGGTGTACTACATTACCTTTGCGCACATTACCGTAGACTTCTACATGACACTGTTTCCCCCTTTGCTCGCCTTGTTCACAACACGATTCGGATTATCTCTTGTTGAGGCATCGCTCCTCCCAATGACCATATCCGTGTTCGGCAACATGCCCCAACCCATCATGGGGTATCTCGGCGACAAGAACAACAGGATGGTTCTGGCCGCATTGGGCGTCTTTTTCTGTGGTATTTTCGTCTCCATTATTGGGTTTGCTCCTTCAGCGCCACTACTGGCAGTTTGCCTGATCTTCGCGGCTCTGGGCTCTTCACTGTTTCACCCTACTGGTGGTGGACTTGTCACTGCCTCTCTACCGGGGCGCTCTAACCTTGCTATGGCCATATTCCTCACCGGGGGGCCCCTGGGAATGGCCATCGCTCCGGTTACCGGTACTCAGATCATCCAGAGATACGGCCTGGAACAGCTCTGGGTTACCCTATTTCCTGCGGTTGTCGCAGCAGGTGTCTTGATTCACCTTTCGAGATCCGGGACACTTGGTGAGAGTACAACTGCACCCGCTCGAATCAGCCTTGCGTTCCTGAAAACCACTGAGGTACGCCCGCTGTGGATACTCTTTGCCATCAGCGTATTCCGATCGTTCGTGCACGCAACCTTTGTCAGCTTCATTTCCTTCCTTGGCCTGTCTCGGGGATGGGACATCGGGGAAATCGGGTGGACACTTTCCGCCTACCTCGTATCCGTAACCCTTGGCCGTCTTGCCGGCGGATATGTGGGCGACAGGGTTTCACCACGAAAGCTACTTGCCGTGTCCTGCGCAGTATCTACCTGCTTCTTCATCCCTTTCTGTTTCACGAGCGGAAACTTTTCCCTGCTGCTGTTCTTCTTGGCCGGATTCATATTCGATCTCGGGGCGACTACCAATATCGTCCTTGCTCAAAGGGTTTTGCCACAAAATACAAGCACAGCTACGGGTATGGTTATGGGGTTTTCCTGGGGTGTCGGAGGTCTCATGATGCCACTGATAGGGCTTCTCGCCCAGGCAACTTCGATCTCCGTAGCACTTGCCGCGGTATCCTCTCTACTGATTCCGGCTGCCATCCTCGTGGGGGCTCTCCCTTCAGACCCTCACCAACACGAGACCCAGGCTCAAGGATGATGGAGTCCTCCTGGTTACGGGAGGAACCCTCGACGTTCTTCACCGTTAAATGGTAACACACCCCAGCCAGTAAACAAGGGACTCAGCGTTTGGGCTATAGAATTTCATCAGCAAGTTCCACTCGATTCTTTCTCCTGAGCCTTCTGCTCCTATTTTCCTTGCCAATCCCCAGTTTGAGCCAACAGACCTTCTCGCCAGGCCAGATTATTGTCAAATTTCGTTCTGTTGCACCAAAAGCGGTGGATACCAGGCTGCAGGACCTTGCCCACAGGTTTCGTGTTCAATCCACCGAACCTCTCCTCGTACGTAAGGGGGTTTTGTCCAAACCTGTGGCTTCCTTGGGTCAGATTTACATGGTGAGAATGCCACCGGACCAAGATGTGCTGGTAGCGGCGAATGCATACAGCCAACATCCCCTGGTTGAGTACGCCCAGCCAAATCACCTGTTTCACCCTTTCACGGAACCTGACGACTCTCGATATTCGGACCAGGACAACCTCTCGTTGATCAACTGGCAAATCCTGTGGGAGGGAGTAGGTTCCGTACGGGAAACTATCATCATAGGTGTAATCGACTCCGGAGTCGATTACACGCACCAGGACTTGGCGGCAAACATCTGGATCAATCAAGCTGAAAATGACGGGATTGCCGGAATAGATGATGATCAGAATGGGTACGTGGACGATATTCGGGGTTGGGATTTCGGAGATGCACCTAACCTTCCCGGCAAAGGCGACTACCTTGCACGCGACAATGACCCGATGGATGAGTCTGGTCACGGAACACGTGTGGCAGGCATTGCAGGTGCTGTGGTCGACAACCTTACAGGTATCGCCGGAGCCGGAATCGATGCAAAAATCATGTCCTTGAGGGGTGGTATTACCCTGCAGTCAAACCAAACCTTTCTGGAAGAGGATGACTTGGCCGCTGCAATTCTCTATGCAGTGGATAACGGAGCTCGGGTGATCAATATGAGCTGGGGCGCCCGTGAGAATGCCAAGCTCATCCGCGATGCCATTCGGTATGCGGCCTCCAGAGATGTGGTTCTGATCAGTTCAGCGGGGAACAGCGGACAGGATGGGTTGTCCTACCCAGCGGCTCTGGACGAAACCATTGCCGTGGGTGCTACGGACAGATATGACAGGAAGGCCGGGTTCAGCAGTATAGGTGTCCCTCTGGACCTGGTTGCACCGGGTGCGGGGATCTTGAGCACCTTTCCGGGCGACCTCTACCTCAGAGGGTCTGGCACATCCTTCTCTTCACCTTTGATTGCCGGCCTCTCCGCCCTACTCCTTTCCAGACGTCCCGACCTGACTCCAGAGCAGGTACGGACAACCTTGATCCGGTCTACTGTCGACACGGGGCATCCCGGTTGGGATCCGTCACACGGGGCAGGTCGAATCGACTGCCGACTCCTCCTTCAGTTTATTCAGAGTCCATTGGATCTCCCTTACTTTTCAATCCTCAGTCCATCTACTGGATCAGGTGCCGCTTCAGAATTCACAGTGCTTGCGGATCTCTCCGGCACCTCACTTTCCGCATTCAGAATCTCCTGGGGGCTGGGGCTCGACCCGCTGAATTGGCATACCATACACACGGGTGACACTAAGCAAGTAACTGAATTTACGTGGGACGTCACTTCGGTAGCCGACAGCGTGGCCATATTGAGAATGGAAGCGGACTTCAATGGGGATCGTACCCAGGAAGATCGCGTACGAGTCTCCGTACGCAAACTCAGCACACCCATAATTGATCCATCATTTGAGACCATTCTTGTGGACAACAAGCTGACCTATCAGGCCTCCTGGTCAACACCTGAACCTGCGGAAGGATTCCTCCTGGTCCGATCACTGTCGAATTCAAGAATGGACACGCTGTCCTCGGGCTTGCTGGACGTCCGACAAACCATCGTCCTGCCAACGAGCCTCTCACCCGGGGAGTACGGTTACCGGCTCGGTAGCCGAGGCCCGGGAGGGCTGGAGCACCTCACAGATGAGGAGGAGTTCACATTTGGTCCACTCCACCTTTCACAAGACGGATTGATCGAACTCGCCGATCTTCCCGAAGCCTTTTTAGCAGATATGACGGTTGATCTGGATCAAAATGGAAGGATGGAGATTGCGGCCATGCCTCGGATTGAGAACCAGAACTATAGCCCGGTAGAGTTATACGAGAGGCTGAATGCCTCAACCTATACCAGTGTATTCAGAAGCAGTGACAGTTACCTGCCCTGGACGTTCGGTGATGGGGACAACGACGGCGACACGGACCTCCTGGGAGTAAATGTGATCTCGGGTACCGCACACTTGCGCCTTTTCACAAACACAGACTCGAATCCCTATCCTGTCATGCAAGTCCTCGATCAAGAGGGCACCAGCGGCGGCGAAATTTTGGATCTGGACGGGGATGGAAAAAATGAAATCATCGCGAATCCCGTTTGGAGAAAGGGAATGCAAGTTTTTCGTGGAGATCAGACAGGATTCACAGAGGTGTCGTTTCTGGACAACCCAACTCCCGGTTCAAATACTCCCGGGTCCAGATTTCTTGTTGCCGACCTGGACAATGACGGCCGGAGTGATATTCTTGGGGGGGACAACGATGGAGACCTATGGACTTTTCAGGCCGATGAAACCGGTGAATTTCTTCAGTCCTGGTTGCAAATTGGCGATGACGATACTGATGCAAGTTGGTTGGGTGGTGGGGTAGATTTGGACGAGGATGGGAATGTGGAGTTTATTGTGGCTCGCACGGTTGTGGATGACAACGCAGCTCTGAACGGATATTGGATTGTCGAGGTTTATAGCGCTACAGACGTAGGCGAGTTTTTTCAGGAATGGTCTATACGAATTTCAGGAGTGATCGAATCGGGCAACGGCATCTCGATCGGAGACCTTGACGCAGACGGACGTCCCGACTTTGCCATCTGTGCACGGCCTGACATCTACATCTTCAGATCTGACGCCCCGGACACTTACAGACCAGTTTGGCATGGTATCACTGGGCTGACTGACCGACCCCTTATTTCGGATCTCGATAACGATGGCCTCATAGAGATGCTGTTCAATCGTGAGGACAAGCTGCTGACATTCCAGAGCAATCTGCCGGATTATTCGCGACCTCGGCCTCAACTGCTTCTCGCCCGTCCCCTCTCACCCGATGCCGTCCATCTCTCCTGGTCGGAAACGCCCGGGACCACATCCTATGAGATTTGGAGAGGCGTCGGAGGTGACTCGCTTCGATCGCTGGCCGGAGAACTTTCCGCCACCAGCTACACGGACACAACTGTCAGCGAAGGTCAGATATACAGCTACCGTGTATCTGCAGCTACAGAGTCAGCGGGTAGAATCGAATCCAGCACTGTTTTTGTCAGGCCCAATCCTGCGCCGGAACTGCTCAGCCTGACGCATTTAGGTCCGGATCAGATAGCCCTCACGTTCAATGAACCTATGGGCGAATCCGCCGACAACGCAGACGCATTTTCCGTCAGTCCAGATCTGGGTAAGGCATCCTCTGCCATCAGAGACCACCACGGATACAGAGTCGTCCTAACCTTCGATGACAGATTTCCCCCGGAAATTGCACTCGCGCTGAATATCTCCTCCCTCACCGACACATCCGGTGTTCCTCTGTCTGCCAGATTCAATCCCCTGCCCTTCACTCAGAACAGGCCTACCTATCCGTCATCCGCGCTTGCAGACTTCAATGAAGATGGCAGCGTGACGTTTTCTGATTTTATCCTTTTCGTCCAGGCCTACGGATCCAGCAATGCCAGGTTCGATCTGGATACCGATGGCAAAGTCGGATTTGGCGACTTCATCATATTCGCGAACCTGTACGGAAAATAGCTGACCTTGCGCACCTTCCCTCGCAAACCTGCACCACAAACAATTTGACACTCTAAACCCCGGCGTTTAACATGCCCTCAACCACCTGAGGAGGCAATACGCAATGGCAACGACAAAATCCAAGAGTCCTCTCGACACTACCCTGACAGAAGCAAACTTCCATCACTACACGGTGCCAATGCGCTTCGAATAAAAAGAAATCGCATTCGTGAAGGTGGACCTTTGGAATACTAAATTCGGACCCGATCAGCTCTCAGGTCTGGGTTGGGAGGCGGTATACAATGCCGGTAAGAGCTTTTGTGACAGGACAGCGAAGATCGAAATGGACAGGATCCTCCCCTGCTGAAGACTTGCCAAATTGTGCCTCATATTCAAACCAGGCGGCATCCAGGACAAGTACGACGGGGGGTATTTGCCCATTGTCGTGCGAGACGCAACAACTGGATCTGAAAACACTGATATGATCGAGGACTTGCGCATCACGAATGCATTCATCGATCAAATCGAGATGCTCTGGGGATACAGTGAAACTTCAGCGAAATTTCTCGATTCTCTGGAATCCGGTGGCAATCTGATGTTCGCCTGCCAATATCTTCGGCTGAACAAACCCATGGAGTAACACCCAGTGTCAGGATCAGATTCGTCCGTCAAGAAGGTCCCCAGTATCACCCTCCACAACGTGGACTGCATCACGGGTATGAAGAGGAACCTGGCGACAGGGTCCGTAGATGTCATGGTTACCTCGCCACCTTACAATCTGGGTACAGACTATCGAGCTTACGACGACAGCATCCCGAGGTCGAGTTATCTTGACTGGCTCGACCAGTGGGCCAAGGTAGTTTGTGACAAACTCGGTAATGAAGGATCTCTTTTCCTGAATATCGGGGCAAAACCATCAGACCCAACAGTGCCGTTCGAGGTTCTTGCCCGAATGCAAAATCACTTCCAACTCCAAAATGTGATTCACTGGGTTAAGTCCATCTCAATAGCCAAAGATGATGTGGGAGACTATACCAAAATAACTGGAAACATCGGCGTTGGTCATTTCAAACCAATAAACAGCCCTCGATTCCTGAACGATTGTCACGAATACATATTTCACCTCACAAAGAACAGAAAAGTGAAACTGGACAGACTGGCCATCGGCGTAGAATACCAGGACAAATCCAATGTGCGCCGTTGGAAATCTGCCGGTAATGATCGACGCTGCCGTGGCAATACCTGGTTTGTACCTTACAAGACAATCAAGAGCAGGGACAAACAGCGTCCACATCCTGCGACATTCCCGGTGAAAATTCCAGAGATGTGCATCCGGCTGCACGGCCTGGAATCCACCCGCCTGGTTGTGGATCCGTTTCTTGGCATAGGGAATACAGCCCTGGCGTGTCTCTCACTTGGTATAGATTTCGTGGGATTCGAAATCGACAGCGGCTATGTCGACGAGGCTCACAGGCAGATAGACATGCAAAAAGACCATTGACAGTGTCTTCATCTTTGAGGTCGCCTGAAAACTGAAGGGAGCGGGCATGATTCTCGAGAAATTCTCTCTCAAAGACCGGGTAGGCATCGTGACTGGGGGCGGGAGAGGTCTGGGAAGGAGTTTCTGTCTTTCCTATGCCGAAGCGGGCGCCCACGTAGTAGTCGCGGAACTGGATACTCAGACAGGACCCGGAACGGCTGGGGAGGTGGAAAGCCTTGGTCGAAAAGCACTTTTCGTCGAAACCGACGTTACCAGCAAAGAGAATGTCTTTGACATGGTCGAAAAGACACTTGAGGCCTTCGGCCGAGTGGACTTCATTATGAACAATGCTGGCGTGGTCAGTCAGGGGGCTGCGGAAACAGTTGTAGAGGAAGAGTGGCAACGGGTCATAGACATCAACCTGAATGGTGTCTTCTTCTGTTGCCAGGCAGTCGCTCGACCCATGATCGAACAGCGATCGGGCAGCATTGTGAACATCGCCTCCATGTCCGGAGTTATTGTGAACTATCCGCAGACCCAGGCTTCTTACAATGCATCCAAGGCCGCCGTCGCCCATCTCAGCAAGTCCCTTGCGTCGGAATGGGCGCAACATAACATTCGCGTAAACGCAATCTCCCCCGGTTACATGCGGACGGACATGACCGCACCTCACATAGACAATCCTGAATATGGAGGCAAGTGGCTCGCAGCAACCCCGATGGGCCGTGCGGGCAGTCCTGAAGAATTGGCACCCCTGGCGATCTTTCTGGCTTCAGACGCCTCCAGCTTTATGACCGGTTCTGAGGTGGTAATCGACGGGGGGTTCACAATCTGGTAGAGAACGGGTATTTGATGAAAGAAAGGGGACATTTCCATTCAGGAAATGTCCCTTTTGCTTTTCCATATCACTCGGAAACTATAATTTGGCTACACTGCCCTGCTTCCACCAGGCTTGGAAGTCCATCGCTAGACTAAGGAACGTAGGCACAAGAAAAATTGTAACCCAACACTCGATAGAGTTCTGAGAGAGGCCATAACCAGATAAGTAATCACGGGGGAAGAGCCAGAACCCGCTTCAATATGCCCGCTATACTACCGAGGGCCACGATTGGGATTACCGATCAGACCGCATCTTCACACCTATGGAGAGTTATGACTTGAAGATACCCATGGGAGGCAGTAAATTGGGATTCACCCCCATCCAAACCCATCGAGGAAAACAGAAATCCACTTAAATGGAAATAGGCATCTCTACATATCAGCCACCAACCTAACTCAGGGAGCTGAACTATGACAAAGACTTGGACCTGGTCAATGACAGGCTACCAGTTCGAGGGAAAATCCCATCAAGAAATTCAGGATATTTGTGTAACGGCAGGTTTCTCCGGAATCGAGTGCGTCCCCCCTCTTCTACAAGGATGCACCACCGAGGAAATTCAGACAATTGGAGGCTCATACAGGAACGCGGGTCTCGTGATAGAGACGTTTCACCTCCCTTTCTCATCAGAAGATGACATCTCGTCGTTCTACGAAACTACGCGACGGAAAGCAGTAGATAAGGCGTGTCTCTGGATGGAAAGGGCCTCTGCTGTTGGAGCTTCCGTGGGCATTCAGCATCCAACAACGAACCGGTTCAATGTGGACGAAGAGGGGCTCGACAGATACTTCAATAGCATTGGTAAGAGTCTTGGCGTCCTTCTGCCCGTCGCCGAAAAACTGGGATTCATTATTGCCTTAGAGAATATGCTGCCTGCCGGCGGAGGCCGATTCACATCCAGACCGGCACATTTCGAGCAACTATTGAGTGAATTCGATCATCCGGGTCTCGGGTTCTGTCTGGATACCGGTCATGCCCTGGTGGCTGGTGGAGAGGACGCAGCGGATTTCCAGATGACTATGGGATCTCATCTAAGAGCATACCACCTGGCGGACAATTCAGGTGACCGTGATTCTCATCTCGCACCAGGCCGAGGATTGGTAAACTGGACAAAGGTCTTCCGCCGTGCCGCCGAACAGAAGTTTCAAGGGGCCATGTGCATAGAAACACCGCCGTTCGCAAAGGGTCCTGACTACAGTCTCGAAGCCTGGAAATCTCTTGTGACCGAAACCGATGCACTCGTGGAGGAGTCACTTGGCTGAATCCACCCGAATGCTCTGTCAGGTATCGTATTGAGGAATCGGTATGTCTATGGAATGGAAGGCCAAATATGGGCCCTGGGCACTGGTAACCGGGGCATCCTCCGGATTGGGGATTGAGTTCGTTAGGCAGCTGGCGTCTCTCGGACTCAATATCGTCCTTGTAGCCAGACGCAAGGATCGTATGGATGCGCTGGCACAGCAAATGCGGGAAACACACCGTATTGAAACCCACGTCGTTGCAATGGACCTGACTGCTGAAAACGCTTGCGAACGGGTCGCTGAAGAAACCAGTGACCTGGAGGTCGGGCTTCTCATCAACAACGCGGGATTCGGGTTGTCCGGGTCGTATAGTGATCTGGATCCACAAAGACAAGCCAATATGACCGTCCTGAATTGCGTGGTACCTGTCCTCCTTACGAATCACTTCCTCCCTG
>CEUS01138567.1_pt1 | contig 20711 bp, 26 predicted proteins | sample 427031 | NCBI WGS metagenome assembly CEUS01 (sample SAMEA2622837, study PRJEB7988) | marine metagenome | biome: marine biome (ENVO:00000447); feature: marine epipelagic mixed layer (ENVO:xxxxxxxxx); material: "saline water (ENVO:00002010), including plankton (ENVO:xxxxxxxx)" | depth 140 m | reverse complement strand
AACTGCCGGGGACGGCGCGGGCGCGAGGGCAGGGGCCGCAACCTCGGACACAACATTGAACCCGTCATGCCGATCGAGCTGGAACGTGTCGATGACAGTGCCGGCAGAATCAGCCAGCACAAGCGAAAGGTATTTGCTCTGAGGACAAAGCTGGTCAACATAGATTTCGTCCAGGAGCTGCCCGACGGCGCTCACTCTGTCCTTCATCGCTGCCGGATCATTTGCCCTCAGCTGCAGCACAGTAAATTCGGAACACTCGGTCGTGCTGCTCTGAACATATAAATCGCCATGCGAACCCAACTGAAACGGACCATCAAAACCCACTTCAGCATGTCCTTTGATGGGAAAAGAGGCTACTAATGATCCGGCTAACAGCGTTGTTATGACAATATAACGCATTTTTGCATTACCCTTTTAGTATAAAAAGTCTATAAATATTGTATCGGCAATTATGAATGAAGGAAAGTGAATGCTCACCCGCACATCAAAAACGTCATACCCCCAGATTTACAGAGGGACAACCGCACTCAGCGCCGTGCTGGTTCTCGCTGTCGGATTAACCGCGTGCAAATCTGTCACTAATCAGGAACTTGGAACCGTTGGTGGCGCCGTAGGCGGTGTTCTCCTCGGATCATTTTTCGGGTCGGGCACCGGTCAAATCATCGCCATGATCGCAGGCGGTGCACTTGGGGCATATATCGGTAATGAAATTGGTGCATATCTGGATGAACAGGACAAAGAAGCTATAGCACAGGATCAGAAGGAATTGATGCTATCTGAATCTGGTGATGGCACACGCATTTATGAAAACCCGGAAACCGGCGTTCGGGCAGTAAGTCGTGTGACAAAGGAAGAGGATATTGTCACCAGCACCAATTTTGTGAAGCCACAGAACGTTTTCATCAGTCCGGAATTGACCCTGATTGGCCAGCCATATGTCGTTGAGGCCAGCAGCCTTAATCTCCGCAACGGCCCGGGAACCGACTATGCCAAGGTCGGCGGATTTCCGAAGGGCACTGTGTTGAATGCGGTGGGTCGGGTGTCAGAAACAGACTGGCTGTTGGTCTCGAAGGGCGGCGTAACCCTGGGCTATTTGAAGTCTGCAAATGGTCGTTTCTTTGCGCCGGTCGAGCTAACGAAAATCGCTGAAGCCAAAAAGAACGATACATTCGCCAAAGCCGACATCACTGACCTCGATGCGGACAAGCTTGCCGCGCTCGATGCCATAATGTCGGAACCAGCACCATCCGAAAGCGCAGACGATCGCGAAGAACGCGCAACAGCACTGTTAGACAATATTATGTCTGAGCAGGGCCTTCAGCAAGTTGCCGCGCCGGCAACGTCTAATTGCAAAACCATCACCGTAGAAGTTTCGTCTAAGGAAGGTGATGGTGAGCAAACCAATACATTTTGCAGACAAGCTAACGGGACATATATCAAAGCCTGATTGGTTTCTTTCTAAAATAGCCCCTGATGGGGCTATTTTTTTTCTAAGCCGCATCATAAACCGGCCCGAACATGCCAGATTCAACAAAGGCCAGATAAGTTTTTTTCATTGCCACCGCAGTCTGTTGCTCAACAAAGAGCGAAGACCGACCGCCGTGCGGTACCCCTAAAAGATATGGTCTGATAGTCTCCCATCTTTCAGCAAACTGTTTCACGCACCAATCTTTCAGCAAGTTTCTTGCCATCAATGGCACGGCCACCCGTTTAGGTATCTGCTGAAACGGCCCCAAATCAACTGACCAGTCGCAAGTCACCAGAACAGTAGTCGCTCTCTCATTATATAACGCCTGGGGCAGGATCTCTGCTTTGATGGTTGATACAGGGCTAGTGGAATAGTGTTCATTGATAGAAGCTATAATATTGTCCCCGCCATCATACGGACAGGTCAAAAAGCCATTCACAAAATATACTGTGTGATCTAACCCATAATACCCACAGCGTTTGCTTGGTATTGTTTCAGAATAAGAGGGATAACCAAGGTTTTGCATCAGAGGGTGCCATACTGGGTATCGATCAACGACAGGGCCCAGCCGCTGAACAATCTCGTCTAAAGCCTGCTCCGCCGCATCACGATCACCAGCATATGTTCTAGGGATCAAGCGACGTTTTGCTGCCTGCAACCCTAACGCCGCCGCCTCATCTGCCCTGAATGCCATCCATCACACTCCAAAAAAAACACACAACAGAAGGTGAACGTGCACGAAAACACCGTAACGTGCAACATAAGTCGTTCACATGCTGGTTTTTGACGTGATAGCGGCGCGTTTGTAACCCCACAGCGTTTTACCAAGATGCAATTCGCCGCGTTCAGCTTTCAACGCCATGGAATTGAAGTAAGCGCCGGCATTACGAATATCGGGCCTTGATGCAAGCATCAGGATTGCAACGGTTGCACCATGCGGCCCCATAGAGCCGGGCCGCATGGCCCGCGCCACAATATTCGGGTTAATGCCCATATCCACCGCCTGCTCATTGGCGATAGCCGCCGCGTTTCGCCATGAATAGCCTGCCTCTAGTCTTTGGCTGGCTATAGGCAACAAGTGTCTAAGGTCTTTGGGCCTTACCCTGAAGCCATCAATAACCGCTACCTCTTCATCACCTACTTCTGCGACTACCTCTTCTTGAAGAGCAATTACAGAATCTTTGTATGGATTATGGGGTGTATCGTAAGGGGAGCCTTCTTCGTCTCCCTTGGGAACAAATTCATCATTAAAATGCTCATCCACTCTCGTTTCTGACAATCTCCGGATCGACTGAACGATAACCTCGGCTTGTGCCTTTGCCTTCTCGGCAAGGCCCGCGCGGTCCCGGACAGTCTGCATGAAACGGGTAAGCCTATCTGCCAGCTGCTTTGCCTGCTGTTGCATAGCAGCAGAGGAATATAGCTGGTGCATACGCTCGCTGGCCTCTATCGCACCCTTGGCCAGCTCAGAATACTCTTCCAAAGCCAGTTCATGCACCAGCTCGTCAGTATCAAGGTCGCGGATCTTAACGATCGTTGCCTTCAGATCCCGTCGCGCCGCATCAAATAGGCGCTCTTCCTGGCGCAATGCATCACGCCGCTCTACAAGCTCTGAGAAACGCAGTGCAAGCGGGCTAAGATCAAGACCATAGGCTTCTAGGATATAGCCGGTTTCCGCATCACGCCGGCCCCAGCGGGTCATATTCGCACTGTCTTTAGCTATAATCAGGCGATTGTGAATAAGCCCCTGAACTGCGCGGCGGGCAGTATTCTCTGTAATGCCACATGCCCTTGCGTGCTTTAATCTGCTTGGCCAAACGATTGCACGATGGCCTTTATGCCAATCCTGCGCACGGGTCAGGTCAATGAAATATCGTAGCGTTCTGGACTCGGCTGGAGTTAAGGCCAAGTCCGTTTCAAGATCGTCGATCACTTGTTTGATCAAGATTTTGTCGAAATCGGCAGGCAACCCGCCTCTATCTAATACAGCCTGAAACTCAAACTGGCCGGAACCGGTGTTTCTGACACTTTTTCTAGGCTTACTGCCTTGACCGAAGCACATAACTCATCCTCTGCAACTGTAGCAGAGCCGTCACAGCAAACGCCTTCCAACAGGCAATCCAAAACCGTGGCAAGAATAGGCTTGCAATCGATTCGGAATATGAGAGGATGAAGTCGAAGTTAGGTTCTGATAAATCGCTTCATCCAAGTTTTAAACGGTCGGTTCGTTGGCGCGTCCCGACCGTTTTCTATTGGATCACTATGCTTGCTGTCATACAGCTCCCGTTATCCAATGCCGGGGTAGTGGGCATCAAGCCTGCTGGCATTGAAAAAGCAGACTTGAATAGCTCAATGGTAAAGAGTGACAACAGGGTCATGCCCCTGCCCGAAGCAGATCGACAGCACCCCGCCTGAACACCGCATTCACGACATCGCTGTTATTTCGAAAGCCATGGGTTTCTTTTGCGTCCAGGATTGCGTCGTAGACACCTTCGTCTAAAAACACCGCAACTTGCTTTTTGCCCGAAGCATAGAGCCGATTGCGATGATCCGTTCGCCACTGTCGTTTTCGTTCCTGATCGTCCATGGAAGCCTCCACAAAGCTGAAAGTCATGGAATGGTGATCAGGATTGGAAAGACAAGCAAAGGGAAATGGCCAAACTCGCTAGGGATTCTTTGTATGGTTGCAAAAATCCCCGATTCTTAAATGCCACACTATAGAACTAGGGTTCGGCATTGAGGATCTGCGGAGCTTAAAGTAACCCAAACACCAAAACCTCTCGTGATTCGATGTTGAGCTATTTGCTTGGCAAATCTCTAAACGCATCGAGCTGTCGAGAATAGAATTTCTCGGGCACAACCCTGATACGGAATATCCGCTTTGAGGACGTTGCAAACAAAGCGTGGCGTTTGTGCTCACGTGTGCCGGCTTCTACATAGGTATCGCGGACCCTGATAAACTGAGCAAAGAAGTCCGTGGCAGCTTGTTGCGGGGATATGTCCTGCTCTATCTGCAATAGAAAAATATCTGTCCGGGGGTATGGCACCCCAGCATTCAAGGTCTCGTCCTCAACCTCTATGGATAACCAAGCTGCCGGCTTCTTTATCGCTTTACGGTTGGAGTTGGCACCTCGACGATCAAGTATCGTGTAGCTATCTGAAGCTAGATCTACGGTGTGTATCGTCATGGGGCTTTATCTGTTGTCACACCATGCGCGAAAACCAGCTCTCAAGCTGTCTTTAGAGGGCGGATTATGAACAATATCCACCCTACAGTTTTCGCTAGCTTCAACCATTTCACCTACCTGACGCCATATATTGGCGCTCCGGTCATTGGTTTTGACTATCACCGAAAAGCCTCTATCTCGATCATCCCAGTGCCCCCTTGTATAAAAGAACGGCACCCCTGGCTCAATGTCCACAGAATCACCCGGTTCAAGGTAAAACACCCCATTGCTCACTACCTGCAAAGGGGCGACACCAATCCGCTCTTTTGCTGATTCAAGCGCCCGCTTAACATTGCCCTCATCGAGCGCGGTTCGGGCCTCGGGAACAGCAATGCCCGCATCTTCCATAGTGATGATGATTTCCATGGCAGTATCTTCCTCACCAGTATCGAAACCAAAATCATACGCAGCTATGCCGGTCCCTATCATCGTAGCCAACCAACCAATACCCGCTAAGATCGCCTTTAACTTGCCCATGAATCACCCTTGTTTATGCCAGCGTTTGCCGGAAGCTATGCTCTTCGCCTTGGACGCGGCAGGCGACACCATAGGATAGTCCTTTGGCAACCCGTGCTTGGCCCTATAGGCATCAGGCTTCATATTATGATGATTGCGAAGGTGCACGCCAAGCAAAGCCACTGATTGCCCGCATTCCAGACAGACTAAATTAGAACCGCGCATGGTATTTTTGAGTTCAGCGCACACTACGCTGTCTGATGGCTTACCGGCGATGTTAGCGAAGGCCGTGCCGACGCCAAGCACCAGACCGGGCAGCTCGTCTGCCTTCAGTTGATTGTGTTTCAAATAGGCCGTCACAATCATGACGGTCTGCGCGTAAAATCTCTGCATGGTGTTTGGGCTTACAATTCTGCTCTTGCTCGTTGTGAAGCCAGCTCATTGTACCGCTGCGCTTCTCTGGCTATCTGCCGATAGGCAGCTTGAACATAGCGCCGTTCCTCGGCCCCTTCAGGTGATGCAGCATGGCTTTGTTGTGACCGGTCATCCGCAAGCAAAATCTGGTGCATCCCGAAGTCCGGTCCTTCAAATGCCGTTAAAGCAATCGCCGTAGGCGCGAGAAAGCCGTGGGTATCAACGAAATCCTGTTCGACCGATCGCTCAACCAATACCCCAGCCCTAATTAAAACATCGCCAATAACGCGCCGCCCGGCTTCCAGCCGAGCATAATCTTCAAAGTGCTCGATCCGCGGTTCAACTTGCAGAAGCATAGCTACGTCTTGCCGCGCTGCCAACGTATCCCTGTATGCTTGTAGCAACAATTCCGCATTGTTAGTGCGCGTATCGCGTCCCGTGTTATAGATAATCCCACTCAATCGTAAATATTGTTTCACAAACTCCTGGGCCCCGGCCTTGGGCTGCAAAGGATCTACGCCGATCATCAGCGCTTCGCCCTGCCCACCGCGATAGCGGCGAGAATTGGACGAAACAACATCCATCCACGTCTCGCGTTGTTCCGTTGTTTTGGCGGCCTCAAGCTTATCCCGTGCCGCCATCGCCAGACTCTCATTATCGTATTCAAGGCCAAAGCCAAGCTGCCCGATCAAATGTTGTGATAGAAGCTTTCGCCCGGCTCTTGGCCCCGGATTGACAGTGCCGAATATTGGCCTTCCAAGCCGCGTATCCTGAGGATCGATTGTTGTAAGCGACGGCGGCCCGGAGCGTTGGGACGACGCAACCCCATCAGAGCCTCCCCCGCCATTCCCCCCAAAATGGGAACCAGCCGCACAAGCAGTTAAAGCAATCGATGCGATAAGGCCCACGTAAGAAGAAAAATGCTGCATGTTGAAGCCTCCATTTTATCGCCAAAGCTGGTAAAACATAGTATTATTACTATATGCAAAAATTGATATTAGTACAGAAAACCAGACCAAGGGAATGAAAAATGAATGTAAAAGCATTTATAGGCATAATGTGCATGCTCACAATCGCAACCGGCTGCACCAGTAATACCCGAGGTGAGCGGCAGGCTAACCCCTTTGATATTCGCGGGGGTGAGCCTGTGCCGAGGATCAACCAATCTTCTGTTACAGAACTTCCAACACCAGAACCCCCGGCCACCGAACCTGGCGGTACATATTCCGCATACCAGCCAGCTCCACCACCAAGCTATTACGAACCGTACAACAATGTGCCCACATATTCAGGCCAAGCATCGATACTGGCATGCAGCATCACTGGTGGCGACTTTCTGTTCGGCGGCAGGAAAAACCGGAAGTACCAACCGGTAAGCTTTGCGGTGGCTCCCGGTGAGACGGTCGCATTACAGATGCTTCAGGATGATAACGGTCGGCGCGAGACAATCTATGCCCAAGGCGATCTGAGCGGGGTAGGGGTCCGGATCACCCGAAACCAGCCAAACGCAGCTGGATCTGGCTTTGCTACCTTTGGCGACCAAGGCGGCTTTGTGGCCAGTGAACCGCAGCTGGCGCGGGGGGTTTCACAACAGCTGAATATCAACGATATGTTCAGAGGCGCGACAATGAATTGCGGCTTCAGATCACCGCCCGGCGTTATTCCAGGCCAACGCTATAGAAGGTATTGAAGATAAGCCCGCGAAAGCGGGCTTATCTACATTAGCGCACCAGCCAGAAGCCCGACACCACCAGACAGCATCAATAGGACGGCGCCATAGGTTTTTCCTGCCGGCAACAGATAAACACCCGCCGCAGAGACTAAGAGGTAAGCAGCGGTGGCTATGCCAGCCGCAACCATACTGCCGCTCGCCATAGCCGCAGCAAGAAACACCGGCGCTAATAAGCCGTTTCCCACGTGAATTATCGCTCGAAACCCGCCACTAAAAATCTCGCCTATATCCGGCACCCTCCAGCACCTACCTGTGATCTTATGCTCTTCAAGCATCCTGGCCGTTAGAATATGCGCGATCGAGCCGGCGATAATCGCACACACAAGCAGCCAACCCACCACTCGCGCTTGTCCAGCCGGTATCAATGAACCGGATATAAGATCAGCGTCACCGACGATAAGCGCATAGATAAAAGCGCCGTATAGCAACGCTGAACAACCCATCAGGAGAAAATAAGGAATGGCCAAGAGGGCATGCCAGCCATAAGGCTCTGAGGATCTGCGACCGGCAGACCGAAATTTCATCGCATCTGGACTAAGCGCCGGCTTACCCGCAACAATGCGCTGCCTTTCTTGGTGATAGGCCGTATATGCGCCCGGTACCGAATGCAGGTGAGAATCGAAACCCTGTCCCGATCGGGCCGCTTGTTGAGCTTTTTGAACATCATGATTCAAGAACATATCAGCCTCGCTTGACTACCCAACGTATGAACTCAGCAGCGACACACCTATGTCGCGCTCTTGCGCTTCGCTTTACGCCTGCGGGTACTGTTCGTGCCAAGCCCTATCTGTTTTGCCAGTGCGCTGCGCTGCTTGGCGTAATTTGGCGCAACCATCGGATAATCAGATGGCAGCTCCCAACGCTCGCGATATTCCTCAGGAGTCATATCATAAGCCGTTTTCAAATGACGCTTGAGCATCTTGAGCTTTTGGCCGTCTTCGAGGCAAACCAGATAGTCCGGGGTAATCGACCTCTTGATTGAAACGGCTGGCTCGGGCCGCACCGGCTCCGCCACCTCAGCTTCATTAAAGCTGGCCAGCGCCCCGTAAACATTTCTGATCAAATCAGGGACTTCCATAGCGCTGACAGCATTGTTGCCAACATGCGCGGATACGACTTCACAAGTCAGAGACAATAAATCGAATGTTGTCGGAGCATCTAGGAGATCATCATCGTCGTTAAAATTAGTCATGTCGGACCTTTTTCTAAACCAAAAATAATATTAAAATCAGTCAAACATAAACCGCTCGGTCTGAAAAGCTGGAATAATGCTTAATCAAAAGCCTCCCACTTGGAAGAACATTGCCAATGCACCACCTGATTTGAAAAGTATGGCATTGCAAAGAGCTCTAAAGGAACGTGGCGTAAAGAAAACCACCGGCCTACGATACCAGTTCATAAAGTTTCTAGAACTAATGCCCATGGCCCCAATTCCTATTATGGCCGCGTCACTATGGCTATCTGTGGATATTATAATTATCGGTGCGAACCCATTGGTGAATCTTTTGACTGCATTTCATGCAGCACGAAATGGCGCGACAGTTTTAATTAGTAGCACCTCTGAATTTGACAGCTGGCCTTATCATTTTTTGAACGACCGAACATTCGTTCATTTTGTTGCAAAAGCTATGAACACCCAGCTTCCAGAAAGGCCGGCGCATAACCCTTACATCACCTATACCCACACGCCAGAACCACATGAACTATTGATAGAAGGATTGAGAAAATCGCTCTTAATTGCAGACAGCTGGCCAGGTCGGATTTATGTATTACCGCGTAATTACCGCCTGCTGCCCACAGACCGCATCAATAACCACAATGCGACACAGAAGCTTAGAGCTTATATGCTCCATTATACAGAACCACCAGCCTCGGCTAACTCCGGGATTATCTATCGTCAGATAAAACAGATCGAGAGCACGCTTCCAAGCATCACAGTTCATCGGAAGGCTGATCCAAGTTACGTTCTGGCGCATGAGACAATTTTGACGAGCTATAACCCACTGTTCGATTGTTTTAAGTCAGCGGAAGGTCGATACCCAAACGATGTTTCAACAACAGCAAGCGCCACAAAAAAAACGTCAAATGCTGATGAGTATATGAGAATGATCTTGGAAGACATCGTATGGGCGGGGGTACGCTTCCAGCGCCCTAAGCACTCCACATAACCAAAAAATGTTCGTTTTTTGTTCTTGACCAGCATTCAGAAATCAGGAATCAATCGTCGGTATAACCGGAGGCGATTATGAGCTGGACAACAGGCCACACCAAACCAATCATGCCAATGATCAAGCGCCGGCAGCTTGTTGAAGAAATGGCACACTGGCGTAACACCTGCTTGAAAAGCATAGAACCGCTTCGATCCGGCGATCCCGTCATTGCGGATCTGCAAGAGCTTGCCGATATGATCGAGAGAAAAGCCGAGTTGATTGCCGACCATGAAGGCGTATTAAGGGAAGGGTTTATCGATCCCTTCAAGTACGCAGAGGGTTAGTTCGCTCAAGAAACCTTGTTTTCAATTCAGCTACCCGATCTTCAATATCGCTCATGTCTGCGGCTATGTCCTCGATAAGACCCGGACTACTGGTTAGTTCACTCATGCTGACCAGCGCGCCACTCACCGTATTGCATAAGGTAAGCAGTTGATCATATGCGATCAATTCAGCGTTCAATCTGAATTTTAAATCAGTATCTAATTTCTGCTCTGGCATCACGCACTCCAACCCAGCCTGTAAACCACCCATGACTTTTTACTGATGCTCGCGCCGCCAAGCCCAGGGCAATGTGAAATCACCAGCCCATATTCCCCGCTGACCGGTCTCAGCCAGGTCTTGCTCGGACGCATAATAACCGCGGCTATATCTTGGGTATTCAACGGCAAAACCATTGGCAACAAGCCAGCTCCCAAGATCAGTAGTACCCACAAAACACTTTGCAACGGTGCGCCTATACCGATCTTTGTTCACTTTTTCGCAGCGCACCTGTGCTTCACCAACAAAAACCTGCAATGCAAATCGAGCATAAAGCCCGCAATCATAATACTCACCATCGCGCTCACATTGCTGACCCTGCTCTGGTGCATCCACGCCCCATAATCGATATGTCGTTCCATCAACTTTTAATGTATCCCCATCAATGATATAGACTTCTGCCGCCGCAGAAGGCTTTTGGACAAAACAGAACACCGGAACCAACAGGGCAAAGGCAAGCACCTTTGTAAAATCCATCACAAAATTTCCACAGCAATTTCCATAAGAAATATTATCAATTCTTGCCATATGCTGCAAAACCAGCCGCATCCATTGTGATTTCTGCCGTTCGGCTTTCAACATCGACAGTAAGGCACCCATACACACTTTGGCATAACCGCTCAAAAGACAGGCCATAATAACTCTGGCCGGGCTTGACGATGGCTTGAGCGAGAGCAAACATATCTTCACCCGGCTCATTAATATCATAATATATTACAACATAGTCTTTATCTGCCCGATATTTGAAGGTCGCATCCATCAGCATACCCCCCAAAAAAAAGAGGCCGCATAAAGCGGCCTCTATACGCATGGATCAATCAGATAGCTATGACGTTATCGATAACGAAAGCCCCGACCTGGCCTACATAATCCGCCATTCCCACCAAAGTTACAATATCTTGAGAACCGGTTTCGGTAATATCGTTTGAAATCATCAAAAGATCCGCACCCTCTGTGGTGAAGGTATAAAAATCAGCCGTATGATTACGCAGACCAATGAAGTCTTCACCGAAGACAAAATCTTCAATCACGTCATTGCCATCAGACTTGAACGTTGGCGCATGATACATGATCGTGTCGTTACCAGCTCCCGACAAGATCGTGTCATTACCACGATTGCCTTCGAGGAAGTCACTGCCGTCACCGCCCAGGATGAAATCGTTACCCTGACCACCGAAAATCTGATCATTCCCATCTTCACCGAAAATAATATCATCATCGGTATTGCCATAGATGAGGTCCTGACCCCCTCCGCCATAGAGAACGTCCGAACCCGACTGACCGAATATAAAATCTCGCCCCTCGAATCCGCTCAATGTATCAGCATTGAACCCACTGATGATTGTATCAGAACCAGCTAGGATCTCTGCCATGCCGGCCCCGCCGCTCAGAAGGTTGTTTGCATCGGCACCGCCCTCGCCCTCTGAATCAAAATACCCGGTCATGACCAATGATGCACGCGATGCAGAGGCACCATCACTGACCTCGAAAGTGATATTGCCAAGCGTACCAACCGGCGTTTGGTCAACCGTGATAGCGCCCTCGATAGTGGAACTGGGATCATCAAAAGATCCGACGAAGCCACCGGCATCATCAACATCTGTTGAGATAAATGCCGAAGGCGCAACCCCGCGACCGGAAGTATTCATAAAAAAGCTGAGGTCAGAGATAACGCCATCAGGCGCTACCAGATTGAGACTGACCCCATCATCTGGCGTAATCGCAACCAAACCCGATCCATTATCTGAAAGTGCAACACTATATCCCATGTGAAAATTCTCCTGTAGAATGCAGATGCGAATTAGATAACACTATCCTCTGGCATATAAAAAGCATTTTTGGATAATCATGTTTACTTATTTTAAAAAAATGATCGAAGCATACGGCATTACCGAAACTGGTGATTTCACGACCGACCTGCTTCAACTCTTGAAACATGACAAGAATGTTTACGAGATTGCCTTGAGCCTGCCGGACTTCAGCGGCGTCACAACAGACATTTTTTCGTTGATAAAACCGCACCTCAGCGCTGAAACAACAGTGCTTGATTACGGAAGCGGCGCCGGCCATTTGGCCCGCCGCATATTGACCGAAACCCCCAGTAACGTAATATCGGTGGAGATAGACAGGAAGCTGCGCAAACACCAGACGCGGGAAATAAAAGCCCACCTATCCACACCAGACCGGCTAAAAGTATCACGTAACCTTGCCTTCTCAAGTGCGCATGACATAGACGTGCTGGTGTTGGCCGCCCTTATGCTGCCGCTCGATGCGCTTGTTAAAGCGATAGATATTGTGAAACCGGGCGGCATGGTGATTCTGACAGATCACATTGAATCACCGACCGCCGAAGCAATCAGTGGCATCAAAGCCCATTATCAAGACCTGGGACTCGCCCTGAAGCTATATAAACATGACACTAAAGCAATGCGGGCCTATAAAGCCCGCATTGATGATGTGCTATTTCCAGCAATCGAAGCCTCCACAAAGATCCACAAACCGCCATCTGGCTGGCAGCACCGGAAGATGAAGCACGACAATATCATAATGGCATTTGAAAAATCAGTGCATCGAGCGCCTTAACGCCGCGCGACCCAAGCCCTGTTCTACATAATCCCGTGTTGGTGCATTAGCCATAACTGGCGATAGCTCCACGGAAGGTTCGTGCAAAGCCGGTGGCTCAAAAGGCTTCATTGCAGCATCCAGCATACGATCACGCATAGGCGAAAGAAGAACTTTTTTCGCAAAATCCTGCGCATATTCCGTCCAGGAGCCGGGAATATGAATAGTGTCCGCTAAGACCATCAAATCACCACTGGATACCGCCAACAGACTTGCCTGTGCCGTCTCGATCATATCCCGCAACCCAGCCGCAGATAAAGGCGAAGAGCCTTCGAGAAAAAAGCGCCGCGAAGACTGGATAAAATCGGCCTGTAGCCGCTGGACACGCTCGTAACCACGCAAACCATGGGCCGGCGCAATCGTATCCCGAAGGAATTTATGCTGCTCATCGATCCCATCAGCCAGCTCCGCCGCAAACCGATGATCTGGTAAGCCAGACAAATCGGGCTTATGCGCTACGGCTGGTTCCGCCAAAATCATATGGCTATGACTCTTAGTCAGAGCACGAAAAACAGTAGCGGTGTGCTCTGCCCGCAAATGATCGACATCATGCTTCGCTGTGGTGATAGACTGATCAACATACTGGTCAATGTTCCGCTGTTCCTCACGATCCCGCCTTGATACGAGCCGCGCCCGGCGATCCAGCTGTTCTTCAAGAAAGTCTTGGTCTGGCTCCAACGGATCATGCTTGCGCGCATTCCGCCCTCGCCGCTTCCGACCATTTTCGACACGCTGTTTGAACGCATCGAGCCTTTCGATCCGCTCTTCCATACATTTCTGCGCATGTGGGACCAACGCCCCACGCGCCCGAGAGCCAACCATAGCCAGCTTCTTGTTGAAATCAGCTTCCATTACATCACGATGCTCACATGCCGAAACAATCATGTTCCACATTTCACGCTCGCGAAACCGCGCCGCTTCATTGGGCATGCTCATATTGTCAGTATTACGAAATGAGAACTGATCCATCACGGCACCCTCTGTCTATTCCTTATATTGGGTGAACGCGGCACCAACCGCTATCCATCGTTCTGTAAAGGTTCCTTCGTACAACCAAATCAAGGACACCATAAAAACAAACACGGCAATCAACCGGATGCCAAAGGCCGGCAAGGACCACCAAGCGTTAATTTTCAGATCTACAGCCTTGTTAAACAAAGCGGTTGTCGCAGTTTCAATTTCTGCCTGCTTTTCTTCAAGCTCCAAATTTTTTTGCTCTATTTCTGCTGTCACCCGCCCGACCAGACTACTGATGTTCTCGAACATTTCCTGATGAAGATCACGATAATCTTGGGTCGTTTCAGCGATTACACTTTTTACGGCCTTTTGAATTGTACTCTGGATAAACAACTCGTTTTCATCTGCGGCTTCATCGCTGAAATGATCCGCTATATAGCGCTCAAGCTGTTGAACCCGCTCGTTGAGTTGCTGAGCCGTAACAACATCGCGTTCAACCAACGGAGCAACTTGAGCCTTCAACCCCTCAACGCTTCGGACCAGTGCCTTAATTTCCTTATTAACCGCACCCGAAGGCGTCGCCGCTGCATCAGTTACAGGCTTCCCTTCCTCTTGTTCAAAGAAACCGGGATCATCATTGTTATCATTTTTAGCCATCAAACGCTTCCTAAATTTGAAAATAGCTGCTATTTCCTACCATAATAAATGGTTATAGTAATAATTCCAACAACAAACGTATTTTGGATGCGCCGCGATGATTGAAAACAAGGGATTAAATACCGGCACCACAAGCGCCCAGAACATGAGATCAGGCGCTACCTCCACCGCCAAAACACCCACAACAAAAGCGCACAGGACGCAACATAATGACTGAAAAGAACCCCGCCGACACCAGCACAATGGACATAAAACCATCCGCATTGAAGCGGGCCAGAGACCAACTCAGCAACGGTTACGGCTTTGCCCGCGCCAATATCACTCAAGTCACCACGGCCAATAAGGCGCAGATAGCTAAAAAACTATTCCCCGACCGCCCTATTCAGGAAGGCGATATACCACACTCCCCTGCCGCCCTTGCAGAATTTGAGCATATCCAGCGAGTAGAAAAAACACCTCGCGAGGCCGCTTACAGTTTCATGGCCCAGAGAATGATCGGTGCATTCGCCGCTATCGCTTCGGTCATCTTCTCAATACTGGCGGTTATCATCGTTGCCGGCATCATCATTATCGCTATCAACGCCGCCAGCAATTTTCTCTTCGGCCCGCAAGGCGTCTCAACAGATATAAGAAAGCTCTTTCGCGGCGACGCAAAAGAATATTTCCAATATCGCTAATAAAAGGACAGCGACATGCTAGCAAACCTCCCCATAGTAGAGATATTGCCAAAACTTGTTTATCCGAAAATTCCTATCGATATACAGGGAACACACGATGTTCCCCTACAATACAGCGACCGTATCAGGGTAAGAAAGTTATATTTTTCATATCTGTTTGAACTATTTTCTGAAAAGGACTGGTATTATCGCAAACTTGCATTGTTTGCTTCTTGCATCATCGCCCTGCTTGGTTTCTTCAACCCCTACACCTTACTCATGGCCAGTTTCGCTGGCATTCAGGGCTTAAGCCTACTGGTGACTTCAGGATTGCTGCCATGGCTTATTTTTTTAGGCAGCCTGATCGTCATTTGGCTCAAGCCAAAACCGCGAGAAGATAATCGCCCTCGGCGTCGTGACTGGCTTCAATTCTGGCGCTATCGGTTTCGATCCGCTTATCCGGGCCGGATCATTCTAACCCTTGTGACCACCAGCCTATTCATCCGTTCGATGTTATTGTTGAGTGGCACGGGCGGCGTTATAGCATCAATATCGTTTGGCACTGTCACCGGTATGATCGCGGCGATTATAACATTCATTTATGTGATTGTGAGATATCGTCGGGATGACAGATTTCAGAATAATCTGTCACAGGATGACTACAAAGAAGCTCAAGCAGTTATCTTCGACCAGGAGCTATATACCCCACCTGAGGCAACCCCCGACGACCTAAGGGATATATATCGCGGCGGTATTCAAGCTGCTTGTGGTATGCCGAGAAACAGCCGTCTGTCGATGACAGACCTGTCATACGGACAGGTAGCAAAGCAAGCTACATTTACCCTGCTGCATATGGCGGCCCTTGCCTGCGGGGTGGGGATTTTCTTTGGCGCGGGCTTGATACTGATCTTTGCACTTGCTGCGATTGCTGGCGTTTCAATGCTTCTTGATGTTTCACCATTCTATGATCGCATGGCAAAGCGCAAATCGGACCCGATCAAGCGCAACGAACATCTGTTCAGGCGCAACGGCGGCCTTATATGGGGGCGAATGATGGAAGCCAAGAGGCGCAAACAATGGGCGGATGCCGCCCGCGATGACAGCCCCATCATCACATTAGGAAAAACTACTGGCATGGCCCATGATCGCGCCGATCCTATGGCACCTAATGCAGATATGCCAATATGCATTTCACTGAAGGATTGCCTCACGCACACCATTGTTTTCGGCAAGACAGGTGGCGGTAAAACTGCAGCTTTCGCTCGACCCCTGCTTGACCAGCTGCGCCATTTCGACAATGTCGGAATATTGGTAATGGATGGCAAAGGGACACTGCCCCAAGAAGTCGCGCCGTTCATAGACAACTACAAATTATTAGACCCTAGAAACGGTGAACCGGTAAGCCTGCTCGGTGATCTTGATGCATATGAGGTGGGCTATCTTTTCTCGTCGATCTTCGGCAAGGATATGAAAGGTGGCAATGCCGACTTCTTCCGGAAATCCGCCACCACCATGATTACATATGCTGTCGCACTGGCACGATACGCCGCAAGACATAATATCGAAGCACCGGCCTTGGAGCTTCAGAATGCCGATGCTGTTCCCGTCGAGAGTGATGAACCGATCCATTATTCTATCGGCACTGAATATACCGATAGCGAAGGCACAGTGCGGCGAGAAATATCGCTGTACGATATTATGGATATGATCGAGGACACGAATATCGCTTTCTCAATCGCCAGAGCCGCCCGCGCCGTTTTCCGAGAGCATAATGGCACTGAAGAAGAGTATAAGGCGATCAATTATTGGTCGATCACATATCGACAAATCCCTGCCGACACTCGTGGAAACATAAACACGTCAACCCAAACATGGTTCCAGGCCATGCTTGGCCACGATGATTTGCTGGCTTGGTTGCAAGCCACACCAACACAAGAGAGAGAGTATGGATCTGTAAACATACTGTCTTTGCTCCGAGGCGGGCGCTTTGGTTTGAACGTTCCTGAATACAGGTATGGCGATGCCGGAAAAGCCATTTCCAACCTGATCAAATCCCGCATTCAAAAGGAAATAAAAAAACGCGGCGATGATCCAGACTGGGAAGCAGCTGGTGGATCAAAAGTCATACTTGTGGTTGATGAAGTTCAAGAGATCATCACAGAAAAAGATGCAGAGATCCTGCAAGTAGGCCGGAGCCTAGGTTACGGCCTATTTGCGCTCACCCAAACGATCGAGAACATCGAGCATAGAATGCAGTCGCAGAACGCCGCGAAAGCATTCCTTGATATATTCTCTTCGGTCGTCTGTTTTGACACATTGAGCGAGCGTACAGCTCAATTCGTTACTGGAAAACTGAATGGTTATATGCAGGAACGAATTGCGACAATACCAGCTGACGATCCCTTATCAGACTTCAAGGTGGCGCAGCAGATGGATAATTCCATCTTGGTATCATCAAGCATGACAGCCAATGTCGAAGCAATCGAACCATTGTTCGACAAAGCGGTTCAGGCACTGGCAAAGAAACTTGGTATCGCCAAAAATCGCCGGTTGAACCCGGTATTGACCAGCGATATTCAGTCACTGAAGTTTGTTGATGCCAACGAGCTAACCGGGCTTCTTGGTGGTGCAGAATTTGATGGCGAAGAGTATTTTCTGGCTCTTTATGCTATCAACCGCGCTGGACAACAAAGAGCTGACATTGGCTTAACGAAAGGGCTGTTCGGCCTTGATCCTGTCGAAGAGAACCCCACCGCAGCGTGATCCTGTCGATGATAAAAAAAGGGGCTTTATGCCCCTTTTTTTATACCATGCTTCTTATCTTTGGGATGGCTTAGCTTCGGATCAGGCCCCATGACCCTTGGTTTTTTTGGTGGAGCCTGTCTGAGTGCAAATGCGCCTCGATAACTGCCCATCGCACCTTGATATTTTTCTTTATCGTCTTCCTCATCTTCATCGCAAAGCACCAGCTCGCTCTTATAACGCTTTGCGCTTTTGCGAAGCATGAAGAACATATTGAACTGCCGCCACGACATGATCAGAAAGCACTCTGGCTTACACTATCACCCTGCCCTATTTCCTGACCTTTTTTCAGATCTTTACGCTGGCTGATTTTTGGATCAGGCCCCATTTTCCTGCGCGCTTGCTGCTGCGCTTTCAAATTGTCCTGGCGGTTCTGTTGTTTTGCGGCTGCATCCGTCCTGGCCTTAACCGTCTCGGCATGAGAAGGCCCCTGGCTCTGTTGCTTGGCTTGCTGCTGACCTCCTGCGGAAGGCGCTGGCCCAGCCTTGCCGGCACCCATACCGCCCTGCCCTTGCCCCTGCTTTCCGGTATCTGTAGATGATGTGTCACTCATTTTCTGCTCCTTCGCTTTTTGGTGATCTTCCGCTTTAACCTGTGCCAATGATTGTTTTGCCGTAGGACGAAGACCCGCCTTTTCAGCATTGATCCGACCCGTTTCCAGTTTATCGAGATTGGTCGCACCTTCACGGCTCTGCTGCCGCAACCCGTCATTCAAAGAGCCGCGCATAACCGAGACCTCTTCGTTGCCATGCCCCATCCCGCGCACATCGCGATTATTCGAGAAGTTGCGATGCGCGGCATCCTTAGCCGTAAACTTCTTGTTACCCGCTCCGTTGGGAGAAGGTGCCGGCGAGCCAAAATCCTTCGCACGTTTCCGTTCAACCTCTTGCTCACTTTTTGACATCATACACCTCTATAGTTTGCTTGTAGTCTGGCTGACTGATGACTTCCGATCAGCGCCAAGACTATTGTTATCGGGCTTCATTTGGCGCGGTTTTCTCACAGCACCGCTTGGCAATGGTTTCTGATTCAATGTCTGGTTGGAAACAGAACGTGTATTGCCCAATCGAGCGCGGCCCATGGTAGCGTTCGCATCCATACCTTTTTCTTGCCATTGTTGAGCAGCTGGGATCATCCGCCTTTGTGAGGGGGTTATGTGCGCCTGCAACTGAGGATCTTTCGATAACCCCAGAAACTCACTAGCATGCCCTATGCGAGACGCGACGGCATGTTGCATCTGCGACCGGACTTCAAAGCGCTTGTCATCATATTTCTGATTGATCTTATTGAGGGCTTCTTCAGCAGCTTCTTGATAACCAGACCAGCGCTTTTTCAACGTCTGGTTCGCCTGTTTCAGGCCTTTGATCTCAGCCGCACACTGTTGCTGCTTTTTCGCATGACGTCCCGGAATGACACTGTCGAGAAAACTTCTTTTTTGAGACGCTTTGTTTAAGGCTCGTACCTGTTCAACATTGCTCCGCCATTGCTTTTTATGATCTAGCTCCGCCTGTGCTTGCCCCTTAGGGCCATAAATACCCCGAAGTGCAGCACCAGTATCCTTCGCCTGATCGATAGATAGCCTAGCGTCCTCGATACTTGCATTTTGATAATCGTTCGTGGTTTCACGGAGACCTCGGTATGCCTCATTGAAACGATTGAGCTTTTCCCTCAATGCCGGTTCCAGATGGTCTTTACCGGGCGGGTTGCGATTATCGGTACTATCGCCCGGCCCGAGTGTCTTTGAACTCATACCCATACGATAGTTACGCATAAGAACTCCCTATGGTTTGATTGACTTTTTTGGTTTTGCGCCAGCTTCTGTTCGAGCCACTGGTTTAGGGTCGAACACCGCACTCATCCGGTTCACCACACCCGAGAAAGCCACTTCGTCCTTTGCGTCATCTTCGGAAACACCCTCACCCTGACGCAACCTGCCTTTGTTTTTTGATGCCGTGTGAGCCTTGCTCCCGGTCATGGCATCTACGATCCTGCCTCTGGTTTTATATGTCATGTGATACCTGCTTAATCTAAATCAAGTCGAATTGTATTCTGTCTGCTTACTTGATTGTAATTCAAACCGGTATCTATGTCTGCACCAGACTTATCAGGTTTAATTGATTTTTGCTGTGTTTTCGCGCCTTTTGCATTCTGTTCTTGCTGGTAAATATCTAGTTTTGAACGCCAATCTTTTGATTTGGCTTCATAACGTCTTTGCATCGCCTGCCTTGCTGTAGCTACCTCATCACGTGACAGACTATCGTGAGTAACGATTGGCGCTTGCTGGCCGTATAGATCAACCATTTGATGCTGCGCCTCGATAACGGCAGTTTTTCGAGCTATGCCATAATCCATACCAGCCTTCATTGATGCCGATCGGTGCTGATCCTCCATGACCTCGTAAGTCAATCGGTGCAAACGAATGTCATCAACCATGTCATCCCGTAGATCTGCGTGTTTCTGATCACGATACGCAATGTTGTCTTGGATCTGCTTTGCTCGAACCGCATCACCAACTGCGTTAGCCTCATCCAGCTCACGGGTTTTTTCATTCATGATCTCTTGATGCTTCTCATCAAACACCTTCAGGCTGTACGCCCCATATCTATCAGTCAGCTCTACCGAATGCCGCTTTGCGGCGTCCGCTCTGACGCTTCTGGTTTTTTCATCAATCGCACGCAACTCTTCGCTATATTCTTCTTTCAGTTTCCCAAACCGTTCATCCAGCCCATCGAGTATTTGCCGCGCTTCAGCGTTGATAATAGCCGGCGTCACCACTTTCTCAGCCTCAGCAATCAGACCATAGCCGAGCTTACGGCGGTTCTGTTCGGAGAACTGTGCCAAAGCGCTCGGCTTGTTCCGACTGGCCGACAGCTGCTTGACCAGCGCCTTACGGCTTGGCGTCTGCGACCGGTCAACAAACATTTGCATCGTATCGGTGTGTCGGGTCATCGCCACATAGGCCGCTTCCGA
>CEUS01000581.1_pt1 | contig 20717 bp, 18 predicted proteins | sample 427031 | NCBI WGS metagenome assembly CEUS01 (sample SAMEA2622837, study PRJEB7988) | marine metagenome | biome: marine biome (ENVO:00000447); feature: marine epipelagic mixed layer (ENVO:xxxxxxxxx); material: "saline water (ENVO:00002010), including plankton (ENVO:xxxxxxxx)" | depth 140 m | reverse complement strand
CTGTCATTAATGGCATTGGGAATTAAAGAAAATGATGAGGTAATAATCCCAGATTTGACTTTTGTTGCAGATGCAAATGCAGTACTTGCATGTAATGCCAAACCCGTAGTTGCTGATATAAACAAGGAAAATTTCTTTTTATCACTTTCAAATATTAAAAAGAATATCACAAAAAGAACCAAAGCAATAATTCCTGTTCATATTTATGGCCAGGTTTGCAATATTGATGAGATCTTAGATCTTGCAAAAGATAATAATCTAAAGGTTGTAGAAGATTGTGCGCACGCAGTTGGAACTTTTCATAAATCAAAACATGTAGGAACATTAGGAAATACAGGTTGTTTTTCATTTTATCCGACCAAAAATATTACGACTGCCGAAGGTGGAATGGTTACTACCAATTCAAAAGAAATTGCTGAAAAAGTCAGACAGTTACGGAGTCATGGGATGACCAAGTCCCTGAAAAGTCGATATTCAAGCGAGTATCCGTGGGTTTTTGATATTGTCGAACCAGGATATAATTATCGTTTGGACGAGATAAGAGCAGCATTAGGAGTAACACAACTAAAGAGAATTAAGAAGATAAATGAACTTCGCAAAAAAGCATCTCTCTACTATCATAAAAATTTACAAAATATTCCTGGAATAATTTTACCAGATATGGTGCGTGATAGAAGTCATTCCTATCATCTTTACACAATTCGTGTAACCAAACCTTTCAAATTATCAAGAAATCAGTTATACAAGAAATTAAAAAATAATGGAATTAGAACTACGGTATATTGGATGCCTATTCATGAATATGCAGCATATCGTAAGCATGCAAAGAAATCTAATGTTGTTAACACTAAAAAAATTTATGATGAGATTTTAGCACTTCCTTTATTCCCAAATATTTCTAAAAAACATCAAGATGCAGTGATTAAAGTAATCAAATCGTTTTAAATCTATTAGCTAAATTCTGCCCTGAACCAACCAAATCTACTACATTTGCTTGATTTAACAAATCTTGCTCAAAATCAAATAGTGCTTTTTTTGTTCCAGCTATTTCCATACAAAACGTATCAAGCATCTCTAAAAAGTGATCTTTAGGTTCGATTTTAAAAATCTCTGTACGTCTACCTTCCCAATTATTTTCTGCGTTGTATTGTAAGGTAACCTTAGTTGTAAAATCAGATGGAACAGAATAAGCTCTATCTAATGAAATTACTCCATCGGTTCCCCACACTTCATATTTTGCTTGGTAATAACTTCCATTAATGTATGAAATAGTTGCAGTTTTATCATTTTCATAAAATAAAACTGCTGAACCACTTAGATCACAAAATTTCTCATTGTAGAATAGTTTGCCGAATACTTCGTGTGGTTCTTCATCAAAGATCATTCTACTTGCACAAATTGGATAGCAACCCGCATCCTTTAGGAACCCTCCACCTTTTGACAATGGAGCATATCTAATGTCACCTTCTGGAAATGCTGGAAAACCAAAGACTCCATTAAATGATTTTACTTCTCCAATCTTTCCTTCCTTTATCAATTCCTTTACTTTTTGATGCTGAGGGTGGAATCTAAACATGAAACCCTCCATTAATCTAACATTGTTTTCTTTAGCAGACTGAACCATTCTTCTTGCTGAATCAAAGTTTACCGCACTAGATTTCTCAACGTAAACATGCTTACCTGCCTCTGTTGCCTTGATTGACCATTCTTCATGGTTACCAATTGGAGTTGAGATGTATACTGCATCAACTGAATTATCTGAAATTACATCTTCGTAAGTACCAAATTTTTTACAGTTAAACTCCTTAGCAAATTCTTTTGCTTTGCTTGGCCCACGACTTCCAATGATTTCTAGTTCTGCAAATTCTGATTTTATTATGGCAGGAATTACAGAACGTTTTGCAATTCGTGAGCAACCAATGATTCCAAATTTTAGAGGTTCCATTTTTCTCACAGATAAGAAATAATCCCTCTTACATGTGGACCAACAAAGTTTTCAATCTTCATTAGCTGTTTAATTTGATATAACGTAACCCAAATGAAAGAATCTGGAATTTCAAGTTCTTCATCTTCTTTTACTTCGACAATCATATTGTAGTTTGATTTTAAATGAAATCTTCCACCATCTTCTGACTGCCATTTTGCATAGATAATTTTTGGATTATTTTCATCATCAAAGTATTCTGCAAATAGTGGTTTAGCACCTCCATGAGCTTTTAACAAATTACTAGTTGTAGCTTGTAATGTTGGTGATAATTGTAACTTTCCAATATTGCCAGGTTCAGCTTTTGCTTGTAAAAGATAATGGGGGATACCATTGATTCTTTTCATAATAATTCCTAAAATTCCACCAGGATTTTTTGCAATCATAGGTTGAGTCCAACCTTTTTTTCCAACTTCACGGTCAAATGTATTTGAGGCTTTTACACCAATAACTTCAAAGAAACCTCCTGATTCATGTTTTACATCTCCAGAAAATGGATCAACATTCCATTTATCCAAATCATTAATTCCAATTTCTTCTACAATCATATCTGATTCTTCTCGTTTTTTGTTAAACCATTCAATAATGTAATCAAGTTTGTTGATTTGATTATCATCACGTAATGATTCTATCATGGTATCAATTCTTGATATGGCATCAGAATCAACAGAATATCCATTATCTTCTAAAAGTTCTTTTATTTTATCATTTAACACGTAAAAATTTCAAATTATTCGCTAATTATATTTTCTATTCAATATGGTGCTATCTTCAATCAAAATCATTAGAAAATTTTGAGTAGTACATTTTATAGCCTTAAATCTGAAAAATCTATCTTGTAGGTTATTTTGGATAACATATCATTACTACAAGGAGAAGATTTTGACAGTTCTATATTCCCCAAAATCAAAAATAGTAAAATCTTCGTTTTTGATTATTCTGCATTAAAAACTATGAAAAAACTTGGATTTGAAGTATTTTTAGCTGATGAATTATTAGATAAAACTGAAAGAGAAAAAATTTATGATCATGTTGTTTCAAAATTATATTGGTATGAAGATGACTTATTAGCAAATTTATCTAATGAAGAAAAAAAAGTTTTCCAATTTCTTGATCCCTTATACCTACATCAAAAATTACTAATTACAATAATTCAATTTTCAATTTTAAAAAAAATTCTACTAGAAGAAAAACCTAAGAAAATTTTTGCTACTCAAAATTTATCAAAAATTCTATCTTCTATAAATAATGAAATACCAATTACTTTGTTAAATTCAGAAAATTTAAAAATTTTTGATACTTTTGATTATAGGTTCACATTTCTATCAAAAACATTTTCATTTAAAATTTCAATGACAAAACTTAGAAAATTACAAAATTTTTATGAACGTTTTGTAGGAAAATTCAATAATTTTTGGTTGGTAAAAACTAAAAAACCATTAATTCTATTGCTAGAATTTGATCCTTCTAAATTTCCACATCTTTTTACAAAACTTAAATCAAATGATTTTGATTGTGTAGTTTTAAACAGAAGAAAATCACCACTTATAAACAAAAATTCAATGCGAATTTTAAAAGAATCACATGTAAAAATTATTAATTTTGATAAATTGCTTTCTAATGAACAAAAAAATCAAATTAACATAAAAACAGAAAAGTATAGAAATTTTTTAAATAATTTCTGGAAAAATGAAAACTCATTAAATCAAATATTTAGTTTTGAAAACTCTTCATATTTTTCAGTAATTAAAGATTTTTTAAAATATCAATATCAATCCGAACTTTACTTAAATGTTCAAAATCTTATACAATCAAAAACATTATTTGAAAATTTTGATGTAAAATGTATTCTTTATCAGTATGAATCTGGTACTTCAGAAAATATTACATTATCACAACGTGGGCAAACTCCTTCATTACTAATTAGGCATGGTTTTTCTTCATTTACCGAAAAATTGGATGATCTGAGATGGAGACATGATCAGTATAGATTACTAAAATTAGATTGTGATGAAATAGTTGTTTGGGGAGATTATGATTATAATTATTATAAAAAATTCTTACCTGATATGTCTATTAAAAAAATTGGTAGTCCAAGACATGACGAATTTTTCAAAGATACCAACCAAGAAATAAAATTAAAAAAAACTGTTCTTATTACTGCTCCTCCAATAATAGAATGGACCGGTAAACAAACAGTTAATCTGGAATTACGTTATGAAAATGTTTTACACTCTATCATCAAAGAGATTAAAAACGATAAAAATGTCAAAATCATTGCAAAGCTACATCCTGGTTGGGGATGGAAATTTAATTATACTTTAATGAAAATTTTCCAAAATATTGATCCTGGAATTCCAGTTTTTAGTACAAAATCTATTATCGAACTTATTGATGAATCTGACATGATTGTAAACATAAATCCTGAACAGAACCAACCATCTACCGTAATTCTTGAAGGATTAATCATGAAAAAACCTGTAATAAATGTGGAATTAGATGAATTAAATAATGAATTACACTATGACAACGTTTCTCCTATTATCTCATTGTCATACAAATCAAATATACAAAAATATATTTCACAATTACTTAATGACCAATCATTTTATGAAAATCATAATAAAAAAATTGAGAAATTTTTAGAACATTATTTATTAAATCACAAAAATGCATCTGGTACATTGGCAAAGTATCTAAAATCATTTATTTAATTATTTTTCAATAATATGTCTATTGAGCCATAGTGCATCCAACTTTGAATTTTCAAAAACATGTAATGCATCATTTATGTCGTTAACTATTGGTTCACCATGTAAATTAAATGATGTATTTAGTAATGATGGTATTCCAGTTTCATCATAAAATCTTCTTATTAACTCCCATAATTCGGGATTCACTTCTTTCACTAATAATTGAGGTCTAGCCGTTTTATCTGCTTGATGAATTGCAGCTGGAATTTTATTTTCTCCTTCTTTAGTCTCAAAAGCAATTGTCATGTGTGGAGATTGTAATTTCTTAGGGTTTTTGATTAATTCCTCTTGGTAATCATCTAGTACAATTGGTGAGAATGGCATCCAAAAATCTCGATTTTTTATGGCAGTATTGATTTTTTGAATGTTAGATGTTTTTCTCGGGTCTGCTAGAATACTTCTATTTCCTAATGATCTTGGACCCATCTCTGCCCTTCCTCTACAGGTTGCCAAAATTTTATTTTTTAAGATCAAATTTAGAACCTGATCAACATTTTGAAATTCAGTCACCGTATATTTGTCAAAAATCTTTATTTCATCGTCATTATAATCTGCATCAGTTCCAAGATAGAGACTATCAAGAGGTTTTGGTTGAATCTTTTGTTGTGTAGCATAATGATAACATGCGCCAATATGCAAAGTTTCATCTCCACCTCCTCCACAAACAAAAAATTTCCTTAGATTGTCTATTTTGGAAATCATTAGATTAGCTTTGATATTTAGTGAAACTCCACCAGAAAATACAATTGAATCAGAATTGTATTCTTTTAATGCATTAGTAAACCATTCTACTAAAATTTTTTCTGAAAATGATTGTACACCTGCTGCAATATGATCAAATCTGAACTCACTCAAATTTTCTTGCAGATAATGGTAGATATCTTTAATCTCTGAATTAAATTCAAATTCTAAGCCGTTTATTTTTAACATTTTGTCATAAACTTTCTCAACTTCCTGTGTCATTTTTCCGTTGTAATACGGTGCCAATCCCATTACTTTGTACTCATGTTCATTTGGAATCATCCTTAGAAGTAGAGTAGTATATCTGTAAATTCTTGCTAATTGGAATTGTCTGTGATCGTATTCTTTTACTCTCTTAATCTGTCTAGTCTCAGAATCATAAATTGAGATTGTACCACTAGTATTGTCGCCCCATGCATCTGCAGTCAAAATTAGAGTATTTCTATCTCTAATCGGGCTTCCATAAAATCCGTATGAACCATGACATGTATCATGTTCAACATGAATAATTTTTTCTTTATCTATATCTAGTTGTTTTGAAATTGCTTCTTTAAAGAAATTAGATATTTCTTTATCGTTATCTGAATTGAATTGAATTTGTTCAATTTTTTCAAAATCTAAATCTTTTACAAATGGTTGATCAAATGGATATCTCTCTGTATCAATTCTATCTCTAAAGAGATCAATCATTTTCACCGAATCATTCTGTACTAATTTAGGATACCAGTATTCTTTCATTAATCTTAGGTGATCTTTTAATGAAAATTTACTATATACACGAAGTAATGGAGGTATGAAAGGAACTCTGTTTGCGGCTATGAGTACTTTATCTAATTCATCTGGACTGATTTTACAGAATTTTAAAGCCTCCTCAATTGATCTTTTTGGGTAAGATTCATCAGATTTTATTCGAGAAAACCTTTCTTCACTTACAGCAAATTTAATCTCATCGTCAACAATAACTGAACATCCTGAACACTTTCCCCAGTGAATGGATAATACTTTCATTTTTCTACGCAGGATGAACCATAAATAAACATTAGTTAGTAATACTGCCCACTTTTCATATATTTTTATTATAATATTTTTTTAAGAAGTAATATGAACACAATTCTAATTGTCGGTTATGGTTCAATTGGTAAAAGACATTTCAAAAATATCTATGGTAGGCCTAGTACAAGAATTATTATTTTAACTAAACAGAAAAATCTGCATAAACTAGAAAAAAATGGTGTTATAGTAACACATTCTATAAAAGATGCATTAGAATACAAACCTGATATAGGTTTTGTAACTAATGAAACTAGTCTACATATTGAAACTGCAATAAAATTAGCAACTTTCGGTATGCATTTGTTTCTTGAAAAACCATTATCTCATTCAATGAAAAATATAAATAAACTTACAAAAATTATTAGAAAAAAGAAACTTATTACTCAGATTGGATGTCATATGAGATTCCATCCATGCATAATCAAAATAAAAAAGCTCTTAGAAAATAATTCTCTAGGAAGAATAATTTCAGTGGATATCGAAAGTAGTTCATATCTTCCAGATTGGCATCCTTATGAAGATTATAGATTGGGTTATGCTGCAAGAGATGATTTAGGAGGTGGAATATCTCTAACTTGTATACATGAAGTAGATTTATTGTATTGGTTCTTTGGAAAACCTAAAAAAGTTTTTTCAATCACTGGAAAATTTAGTGACCTGAAAGTAAAATCAGATGATTTATCTGTAATGACATTCATGCTTAAGAATCGTGTTGTAGGTGAAATACATTTAGATTATTTCCAAAGACCTGAATACAAGAGTCTGAAAATCAAAGGTACCAAAGGAACTTTATTCTGGGATTCAACATGTAATGAACTAAAATTTTTTAACCATAGATCTGAGAAATGGAAATCAATCATGAAACTCAAACATTTTCAAAAAAACTCAATGTATGTTGATGAAATAAAATACTTTTTTAATTCAATTAAGAATAATCAAAAAACTATGAACAATATTATAGATGGAAAAAATACCCTGGAAATTGTTCTGACTAGCAAAAAATCATCTAAAACTGGTAAGTTTGAATCTCTAAAATAATTATTTTAATTTTACAGATTTAGTCTCTAGTAATAATTTTGATATTTTAAATTCAAATTCAGTATCAATCATTAATCCATTTTCTAATGGAATCTCTAGTGGTATTGATTTTCCAAAATCTGTTTTTTTAATTTTCAAAAATTTACTTGCGTCATATGTGTACAGTCCATTTAATTGGTAAACTTTTGGAGCCTGTTGTCTTGACTTAGGTCTAGTCTTTAATTTCTTACTTAATTTTAGAAATCCATCTGAATTTGTTTCAACTATATTAAAATATGGATTCAAGTGTTGTTCATAAACTGCACATACAACTGGAACTTTTTTCTTTCTTAATAGTTGAATAGATTTTTTAATATCAGTTGTCGTGATGAAAGGTGTTGTAGCATCTCTTAAAACAAATATGTCAAATTTATAATCTAAGTTATACAATTCTTTTACTGCATGAAGTAGAACTTTATCCATAGGTGTTGTATCAGTTGCTAGGTTTTTTGGCCTCATGAAAGGAACCTCTGCACCATGTTTTCTTGCAATCTTTGCAATCTCCAAATCCTCAGTTGAAACAATCACCGCACTGAATATCTTTGATTTATCTATCTGTTCAATAACATGGCCAAGTAATGGTTTTCCTGCAATTTTTCTAATATTTTTTTTCGGAACGCCTTTAGAACCACCTCGTGCAGGTATTATACAAATTGGCTTCATTTGATAAAAATGTAATAGTGTTTATTATAACCATTATTATCATTCAAGTATATTGCAACCAGTACAAAAGAAAAAATTAAAAAAAATCAAATTAGTCATAACTGATGTTGATGGAGTTTTAACTGATGGAGGCATGTATTACTCAAAAGATGGAGAATATCTAAAAAAATTCAATACCAGAGATGCTATGGGTATGGAATTATTATTGAAAAAGGGTATCAAAACTGTCATGTTAACACGAGAAAATTCTAGTATTGTTAAAACACGAGCAAAGAAAATTAAAGTCTCAAAATTATATTCTGGAATATCAGATAAAAACAAACAACTTAAAAAAATTCTAAAAGAGTATGGACTCTCTCCTGAACAAATAGCGTACATAGGTGACGATGTAAATGATTTTGAAATTATGAAATCAGTTGGTTTTGCTTGTAGTCCTAATGATGGAATCAAACAAATTCAAAAAATTTCTGATTATGTCTGTAAATTGAATGGTGGTGATGGTGTTTTTAGAGAATTTGCTGATATTATAATTTCATGTAAAACAAATTAATATCCTCTGAATTTTTTTCTATTTTTTAATTCACAGTCTAATACTCTTTTACTAGAACTTCCCATTGCATTGAAAATTCTTTTAGATCTTACGACAATATGTCCCATACCGTTAGGTTCGACCGAAGATGCATGATCTGGTCCCTTCAAAGTTCTATCCAGAGTGAAATGTCTTTCAATTATACATGCACCAATAGCAATAGCTGAAGTACAAATTGCTATGCCTTTTTCATGGCCAGAATAACCTATTGGACAATCATATTTTTCTTTTAGAGTTGGTATGACTCTAAGATTAACATCATCATCTTCTGTTGGATAACTAGAAACACAATGTAAAACTGCAAAATCTTTAGAAAATTCTTTAATTAGTGATACTGCTTTATCAACTTCTTCTTCTGTTGACATTCCAGTTGAAATGATTATTGGTTTACCTGTTTTACAAATAGCTCTAATCAAATCCAAATCTGTAACATGAAATGATGAAATTTTATAGATTGGATTTCCTATACTCTCTAAAAGATCAACTGATTCAATGTCAAATGGTGTTGAGAAACAGATTATTCCTATCTTTTTAGCATAATCATACAATTTTTGTAATTGCTCTTTAGAGAATTCCAAAGCTTCTTTATGTTCTCGGTATGTCTTCCCAAATGAATTCTCATTTACATATGGAGAATCCAATAGTTCTTTTGAAAATGACCTTTCGATATTTTTTACTTGAAATTTAACAGCGTCAACTTCTAGTTCTTTTGCAATTTTCATTAATTCGAAGGCTTTTTCTAAATCTCCATTATGGTTATTCCCAATTTCTGCTATGATGAATGGAGGTTCATCGTCTCCAACCCATCTGTCATCTGTTAATTTTATTTTATTCATACGTATTTCCTTTCTGCATATATTAAAAATCTATTACCATGAACTCCATCCACCATCTACAATGAGATTGGAACCTGTCATGTAAGATGACATATCTGATGCTAAAAACAATAACGGTCCTGCATATTCATTTCTATCTGCCATTCTTCCTAATGGGGTACGTTTAGAATACTCTTTTACAAACTCAGCTGGGTTTTTGTTGTGCACTCCGCCTAATGTTAAAGTATTAACTCTAATTCCATCTTTTGCAAATTTTGTAGCAAGGAATCTTGTAAGATTTAAAATTCCAGATTTACTTATTGAATATCCTATTGGTTTTTCAATTTTAATTCCTTTTTTCTTTTCTTTCAAAGTTAATTTTTTATTAAAATAATTATATAGTCTTTGATCTGGTGAAAGAATTCCATATGTTGATGAAATATTGATTATTGTTCCGCCTCCATTTTTTTTCATTAGTGGAATACATTTTTGGCATAATAGTAATGTCCCAGTTAAATCTACAGAAAAATATTCTTCCCATTCGTCTGGCTCCATTGATAAAAATGGTTTGTATGAATCTGATAAATCATCTTTTCCAACCTGTTTAACTAACGATGCATTATTAATTAGAATTTTTAATTTCTTTTCTTGTTTTAATTTTTTAAAAACATTATTTACTTCCTGCTTTTTTGTTATATCGCATTCAAAAAACTTTATTTTTTTTAGTAAGTTCTGCTCTACTTTGAATTCTTTTTTCAATTCATTTAATACTGATTTTTTATCAAATATTTTATCTATTATAATCACATTTGCACCATTTTTTAATAGTGTAGAAACATAGACCTTTCCAATATAACCTGCACCACCAGAAATTATAGCTGTTTTATTTTTTAAACCAAACTCCAATATTTACTAAAAATTTCTTAAGATAGTTAAACGATTCTATTTCTCAATCCTAAAATCTTCCCATGGTAGTTCCTTATCAAGTAGACTCGTTAAATCTTGAACATCTTGTTCATATAGATTTTTCAAGAATTGTCTGTCGTCATCATGCATTGGTGGCTTTTTAGTTTCTTCCAGAAGAAATCTCTCGCCTATTTTTTGTCTTGTTACAGTTGGAATTACTGATGTTGCCATTTTTCTTACAAAATTATTCTCAAAAGCAATTTTTCCAAATCTGTTTTTTGGTTTTCTATATCCCATCTTTGGTTGTTCAACAAAATCTATTCTGTTATCCAATCCTAAAAAATCTAGAATTGACTCTATTGTTTCTTCTGTTTTTTTAATATATTCCTCAAAAATTATAACTTTGATTTTTTCGCTACCAAAATCATCTTGAAAACGTCTGATATGTTTAGAATAAAAACCAGGTTCTAAAATATTATAAATAAAGAATTTATGCTCATCAATCATTTTTTTATGCTCATCAATCATCTCTCTAAATGTTTGATTATTTTTCTCTCTTAATTCATTAGATAAATAACCTGAATATGCTCTTTCTATTGGATTTCTAACAGAAATTATTATCTTTGATTCTGGAAATCTTTCTTTAATCATTCTTGCAGAATTTGGAGAATGTAAATACGATGGTGTTGCTTCTCCAATTGCTTTTTGCGTCTTTGCAGATTCAAAAAGTTTCAAATATTTTTTTTCACTAGTTATCATTGATTTTCTAACTTGATTTGAGATGTCCCATTTACAAAAATAATATGGCTCATTCAATTTAGATATAAAGACATCTTGATGTAAATCCAAATAGTAAGAAATGTTTGTTGTTCCACACTTTGAACCCCCAACAATGAAAAAATTTGGTTCCAATTCTACTATGTAAAACTATCTTTTACTTAAAATATACTAGTCATTCTTTTGTTTTTCAAATAACTCAAGATCACTTTCATAATCTATGTCCACATCATCACTAATCTGATAAAAATATGTATCAGCATTGTACATATTTTTATTTAAATTACTAATCTCATCTATCTGAAAAATACAAACAAAATGACTTAATTCTATACATTCTGGATAATCTTGACGTCTGTACAAATCATGTGAAATTATCTGTTTTCCCTTTCCATCTTCTTTTTTCAATAAACAGAGGTATGGATGTGTTTTTGGTTTTACACAACATGTTAATGTTTTACATTTATTTTCAAAATAAAATTTGATGATTTTTTGTATATCTTCATACTTTCTATTTGGTGAAGTTAAGTATAACATTACAATAGTACTACTTTCATCTAAATCATATTTTTCAACAACATTCTGTATTACATCTCTTATACTTGTTTCATCATCTGACAATTTTTCCTCTCTTTTTAAAACATTAAATTTAGTATTGGATAATTTTTCTATAATTTCTTCATCGTTTGTGGTCACAATGACTTTCTCTCTCATATCATTTGGGAATTCATTTAGAGTGTAATCTAGTAATTTTCTATTCTTGAATGGTAAACCTTTAGAATCTCTTCTTGCTGGAATAACAAAGAAAATATCATCTTTTTTCATATTTTTAATTAATTATATGATATTCAATCTTTACTGATAATGAGTGTTTTATGCTTCTAATAAGATATTTTACTCGTAATGTTTTAATTATAACTTAATCAAAAATTGTTGTAAATTGCAGAACAAATTGTATACTACAGACGAGAAAGTTAGATGGTTTGCTTCCGAAGAAGATGTAAACATCAAGCTTGCATCCATTATTGGTGAAAAATTTAGCAGTTATAGAAAAGATTGGGATGCTATTAATCGATTTGAACTTGAAACAGATTTTCCCATATTTCTACAACTTGAAACGCATCAAATCTGTAATCTTAAATGCCCTTCTTGTCCCATAGGTCAAGAAAATGGCGATAAAAAATACATTTCTGATCAACAGATGAGTTGGGATGTGTATAAAAAAATCATTCTTGAGGGTGAAAAATATGGTTGCCCTTCTGTTGAACCTCAGGGTACAAACGAACCACTTCTAGATCCAAACTTAGAAGCATATATCAAATTTGCATCACAACACGGTTTTATGGATATTATGTTGAATACTAATGCAACATTACTGTCCGAGCAACGTGCAAGAAAATTTCTAAAATCTGGAATTACACGAGTTCGTTTTAGTCTTGATGCTGCAACAAAAGAAACTTATGAAAAAGTTCGACTAGGTGGAAACTATGAAACAACCATGAAAAATATTGACAAATTTCTTGAAATAAGAAAACACGAAAAATATGAGTTGCCTGTGGTTGGTGTAAATTTCTGTAAAACAAAATTCAATGAACATGAAGAACAATTATTTATTGACACGTGGAAAGATAAAGTTGATTTTATTGTGATTCAAGATTTCCAACCTCCTGATCTAACCAAAAATTATTCAGAATTTCTTACTTCATCAACGACTGATTTCCGTGAAAAAATTCAAAATTCAGGATTTAATTGTCAACAACCTTGGCAACGTGTTCTAATACGTAGTAATGGTGAAGTTTGCCCATGTTGTGCGTTCTTTAGCGAAGAACTAACTCTTGGAAATCTAAAAGATCATAGTATTCATGAGCTTTGGAATTCCAAAGAAATGCGTAATCTTAGAGATATTCACAAAACTGGTAATTGGAAAGAAAATGAATGGTGTAAAAAATGTATTAATCATATGGGTGGTGATTATGCTGATTCCCAACTTATTACAATCAAAAGTCCTTCAAAAAATTAATTATTAATATCCATATTCTTTTTGATCCTTCAATCCATAATCAATATCAAAAAGATGAATAATTTTCTCTGATATGATGCCATCTAATGGTCCTTGTTTGATTTGATTCATTATATTTTCTATATGATTTCTATTTTTTATCCCAAAAATTATTTTATCAATATCATTTTGTGATATGAGAAATCTAATTGCCATATCTGCCAAACCTAATTCTGATATTTTTTTAATTTCTTTAATCCTTAAAATTAAAGATTCCAATCTTTTTCCTGTCAACCATCCTGATCTATGATCATCTTGAGGAAAAATTGTTTCATTAGTTATTCTCCCAGATAATAGACCACTAGCCAAAGGTGAACGCGCCATTAAAACTCCTTTTGGTTTTGGTTTTTTTAATGCATTTAATGATAATATATTGATATCTTCTTGTATTACATCAAATTCATCTAAATCTACAACTTTTTCATAATCAAAATTCTTTGCTTTACTTAATCCAATATTATTTATCATTCCGTCATCTTTTAAATCATGTAAAAAATCTAAAACTATTCTATAATCTTTAATTTCATTTCGTGGATTATGTAAAAATAATGTATTTATCGAATCTCTATCTAGTCTATTGAGACTATCTTCTAGTGATTTTTTCAAATCTTTTATATCATAGCTCTTCTTTCCAAAAGGCAAATTACCAATCTTGGTATTGATCATTACATTTTTGTCATCTCCAAAAACTTTCCCTATTTGAATTTCTATCTTGCCATTTCCATAATTTGGTGCAGTATCAAATTCATTTATTCCTAATTCCTGACAATATTGCAGAATGTCTTTCACTAATTCTGAATCAATTTTCCCATAATCTCCACTAAGTGGCCATGTTCCAATTACAATTTTTGATTTCATTTATTTTCCGATTTTTTTAATTCATCTAGATTGTCCAGACCTTCTCTTACAAGTTTCGTGAAATTCTTTTTATAGAAATTTAATGTTTCTTTATCAATTGTTGAAGATTTTGTTACAGTACGTAATTGATTATCAACATTATATTCATAATCGTTGAAATCACCGATTTCTTTTGATTTTACTTGCAAATTTGTTCCTAAATATGGAGAATAAAATGCAACTGTAATATTATCTGGGTCAAGAATTGAATTAAATTTTATTGTGTCTAGTATCATATCTTCGGTCTCATTTGGAAGCCCAATTATGTTATATGCCGTTCTTTTGATATTTGCATCTTTTAATAAAGAAAATGCATTAATAATTTTCTTTTGTGCTGGAAATCGGTTAAGATTATTTTTTCTAAAATTTTCTGATGATACTTCTACTCCCATTCCAACTCCATCGACTTGTAATTTTTTTAACAATTCAATGGATAATGGATTAATTCCTTCAGGTCTTGTTTCAATGTATAAATAAATTGGTAATTTTGCCTCATTCATTAATTTAGATAATTCATCTAACACGTTTCTATCAATTGTTAAGAAATTAGTATCTTGACATCTAATTAATTCAATTCCAAATTTTTCATGTAAATTTTTAAATTCAGTAAAAATTCTATGTGCACTTTTATTTCGTAGATAATTATCTGCATTTTTTATTGTTCCTTGACTTGTAGTTTCATTAAATCCATAATATTGTTGAATTGTAGTCTCTACACAATATGAACATGCATAGACACATCCACGGGATAATTCATAATCTACTGATTTGATAACTTTTCCATTATATGGTCTTAAGAATATTTGATTATCAAATAATGAATAGTCATATTCAGAAATTTCATCCATATCCGAAATAATTTTTTGTGGTTTGTTTATGATTACTTTTTTATCTTTTAACCAAATTAAACCATCTGTATTTTGATAGTCTATATTTTGTTCTAACTTGTCTGCTATTTCTGCTAAAACTACTTCTGATTCACCTCTAATGAAATAATCAATATTTGGAAATCGTTTCATCATATTTTCTGGTTCTGCAGTTGGTTGTAACCCTCCAGCTATTTTTTTTGCATTTGTTATGATTTTTTCAATTAACATATTTCCATATTGAATATTCACATATTCTCCTTCTCCATGAATATGTGAAGATAATGCAGACCAGAAGATTATATCTGGTTTGAACTCGTCAATAACTTTCTGAAATTCTTGAAAAATATCATTATCATTGAACTTAATCTTTTTTTGGTAGTCTGTTGGTTGATATTGTTGGTTTTCAGTATTAAATTCTATTTCATGTTCTGCCCAATTTTTGTAAAATGTACAATCAAATAATTTCACATCATGATTGTGTGATCTTAAAATCCCTATGTGACTTGGAATCCAAATGGATGTTATACCCCGTCCCCATCTATTTGGTTGAACTAGAAGAATTTTTGACATGTATCATAATTTTGAATTAATTATTTATAATTGCCTAGGATGAATTATTACAAAACATTAAATCTAAAACTTTTTGATAAAGTGTAATTGGTCTTCATAATTGCTGAAATAGGAATCAATCATAATGGTGATGTTGAAATTGCTCAAAAATTAATCCAGATGGCAAAATCCGCTGGTTGTGATGCCGTAAAATTTCAAAAACGAACAGTTGAAAAAGCGTACTCAAAAGAGATTTTAGATATGCCACGTGATAGTCCCTGGGGTTCTACTACTCGTGATGAAAAAATGCATCTTGAATTTGGAAAATCTGAATACGATCAAATTTCTAAATTTTGTTTGCTTAATGAAATTGAATGGTTTGCGTCATCTTGGGATGTAGATAGCCAAAAATTTCTTCGTCAATATGATCTAAAACACAATAAAGTTGCGTCTGCAATGATTACAAATAATGAATTATTGAATTGTATTGCTGAAGAGAAAAAATCAACATTCATTTCTACTGGCATGAGTACAATTTCTGAAATAGAATCTGCTGTGAATATATTCAAAAATCATGGTTGTCCATTTGAATTAATGCACACCAATAGCTCCTATCCGATGAAATATGAAGAAGCAAATTTGAATTGTCTCAAAACACTGAAAGAAAAATTTCATTGTAATGTTGGTTATAGTGGTCATGAGGTTGGTGCATCTTTGGTATGTGTTCCTGCAGTTTTACTTGGAGCAACATCTATTGAAAGACATATCACTTTAGATCGAACTATGTATGGTTCAGATCATGCTGCATCTTTAGAATCAAGAGGACTGAATATACTTGTACGTGATATACGTATGCTAGATCAAATTTTGGGTGATGGTGTTAAACGTGTATGGCCTTCCGAGTTGGTAAAGAAAAAACGATTAAGAAATAATTAATCTGACTCAAACATCTTGATAGAACCCTCTAAATAATTAAAAAAATTTCTTCTATTATGAAAAAAAAGATTATTTTTTGGTTAGGTGTGGAATTTACACACTTCTGTTTATCAAATATTCTTCAAAAACACTTTGATGCTGAATACTATTCTGTAATTGATATCACTTCTAAACCAAGAACTTTCTTTGAAAAACAGAATCTTACTGAATTCAAAAAATCATGGTATTTCTTTGATCATGTTAAAAAGACTAATCACAATATTGATTATGAATATTTGAGAAATTTTGAAAAAAAATACCAAATCAACCTTTGGAACTTAGCAGTTAATGAAAGAATATTTTATCGTTTTAATGAATTTTATAAATTTTCTAAAGATGAAATCTATTCAATTCTTGAACAAGAATGTAAGTTATTTGAACAAATTCTTGATGAAATAAATCCTGATTTTTTACTTACAAAAGATGCATCTAGACATCATCACCATCTTTTTACTGAAATGTGTAAGAAAAGAGGAACAAAAGTACTCATGTTAAGTAGAACCAATCTTGGCAACAAAGTACTACTATCTCAAAAATCACATCAATTTGATTTGAAATTTAATTCTTCTATAAATAAAAATCTAAATCATAAAACTTTTGATGAACTCAGAAACTATCTTGAGAGTTTTAAATTTTCAAAATATCTTAATGAATACAATTCCCCAACAACAAAAAAACAAAAAATTGATGCTGCATTAAAATACATTTTTTCTGATTCCCAGAATAATCAAGAACAATATTATTACTATGGACGTACAAAAATGAAAGTTCTTCTGAATGCTATATCAAATTCATTTAAAACAAAAATCCGAAAAAACTTTCTTGATAATAACTCAACTCATATGCTTATTTTTAAAACTCCTTTTGCATATTTCCCTTTACATGTTGATATGGAAAGACCATTATTGATTGAAGCTCCTTATTACACAAATCAAATTGAAATAATAAGACATATTGTAAAATCACTTCCAACTGGAATGCAATTATTTGTTAAAGAATCTCCTGCAGGTCATACAAGATCCTGGAGAACAATTAACGATTATAAAAAAATCATAGATATTCCTAATGTAACACTTATTCATCCTTCAGTTCCGGCAAAAGAATTATTTGAAAAATGTTCTTTAGTTTTTACTGTAGCTGGAACATCTGGATTTGAAGCATCTTTTTATGAGAAACCAACCATAGTATTCTCTGATGTGGCATATATTGACATGCCTTCAGTATTTAGAGTCACTGAAATTGAAAAACTGCCTGAATTAATTAATACTGCATTAGATACAAAAGTCTCTCTAAATGATGTAAGTAACTTTCTTGAATATATTAAAGAAAATACAATTGATTTTGATTGGTTTGGATTTCAAAAAGCTTTCTATCAAAAATTTTATTTTGATGGCACATTACATGATACAATAATACCTGAATCTGATCTGAAACAATTTATTGATTTACATTCGAATCAATTAACACAATTGGCTAAACATCATATAAATAAAATAAATTCATTTAGTTAAAAATTAAATTTGATTATAGATTTTCAGCGTTTTTCTCTAACAACACTAACTAGTGAAAATAAAAGTATTGCAGAAATCAATAAAACAATTCCTATCAAAATTGTTCCCATTGCCAACAATGCTAAATTTGGATTTAATCTTCCAACTTCTGCATAAAAACTGAATGTGAAATATGTAAAAATGCTTCCAATAATTAAAAATATGACTGATGGAATTCCATAAAATTTTAGTGGATGTTCAATTGATGTAAATTTTATTGTACTGATTAATACTGATGTTCCATGTGTGACTGGATTATGAGTTGAAGTATCTCCATAATAATTAATTTTTATTGGAACTTCTGTAATTCTATATCCATTACTACTCGCTTTAATCAAAATTTCAGTTGAAATTCCCATTCCTAGATCTGAAAGTTGAATTGAATCCAGTATCTTTTTGTTGTAAGCTCTAAAACCACTTTGTGAATCTGTTAGTTTTTGTTTAATTGAAGCATTTGTTACTTGAGTAATAACTTTAATTCCCAATTTTCTATAATTTGGAACATCACTTTCATCATCTAAAAATCTTGAACCAATTACTATATCTGCTTCATCTTCTACAATTGGTTTCAAAATTTTTTCTAAATCTCCAATTCTATGTTGCCCATCTGCATCAAATGTCACTAAAACATCTACTCCTTCTTCATTACATTTCTTAAAAATAGAGTTTATTGCTGCACCGTATCCCTTATTTTTTTCATGTTTGATTACTTTTGCACCTAATTCTGTTGCAATTTTTGATGTCATATCAGATGAACCATCATCACAAACAATTATTGAATTTGTTATTTTTTTTAAACTGGTAATAATTTTTCCAATATTTTTTTCTTCATTATATGCGGGAATTCCAATAGTTGGCTTCAATTATATTTTTTTTATCTTTTAGGTATAAAACCTAACTGATGAATTATACTTTTCAACTTACAATCTACTTTTGATAAAATCTATTGCATTTACTGGTGATGGGTCTATATCATTTAATATTGAATGATAAATGCTACAATAATCAAAGATGAATATAAAATTTACAATCTTTGATAAAATATTTCCATTAATTGATTCAATCTCAAAATAATCGATTTCTTTATCCTTAAAAAATTCAGTTAAAATTTTCCATCTTTCGATTGTTTTTACATAATCATCTTTACCTTTTATTAGAATTGGTTTTACATTGGATTTTTTTTCCCATGCAACCACGCCATTGTGACAAGCTTCAATTACATCTTCTGTAATTACGTGAAGTTTTGAATTTTCTTGTAATGAATTTTTGAATCTAATTGCAGCTGATTCTAATCCCCATGGATAGTAAATTAATGGAATATCTTGAATCCATTCGGCTAATTTTAATGAAATATTTGATGACACTAAATTATCTGAACAAATCTGTTTTCTTGTTTTTTCTAATTCATTGACTGTTTCAATTAGAATACTTGGTTTGATAGGAATTACTTGTTCTAGACTTTTTAATATTGTAAATAAGAATTTTGGAAATGATGCTCTAGGTGAATGAACTACTTCGATCTTTTGGTGAAATATTTTATTTGTTCTACAGAAATCTTCCATAATTCCTCCCGAAGAAAACGCTGCTATTTTTGCATCAGTCTCATTTGCATTTTTAAGAATCGTTAATGTTTCTATAGTATTACCTGAGACACTTGTTGTCACAACTAGTGATCTTGAATCTAAATTACTTGGTAGTTGGTATCCTTTTACAACTGTTACATGGATATCTTCTTTTGATAAAATTGAGTTTATCACATCTCCTATTGAACCTGAACCACCCATTCCTGAAAATATAATGTGATCTATATCCTTCACTTCTAATATCTTTGGATTATTCTCAAGACTTGATCTTGCTATTTCTGACCAATTATCATAAACTTGATACATTTTTTTTGTATCTATTTTTTGTAAATGTTCTATGTTCATATATCTTATTTTTGTTAAAACCTATTGTAAAATACTTAACTACCGAAATATCAATGCCAAAAAATAATTACTCCTATTTTTTTCAATAATTATTGAGTCTAAAAACTGTAGAATGGAAAGATAATTCTGTAATAATGATTGATCAAACAAAATTACCAAATACTCTTGAATATGTTACATATATTGATTATAATCAGGTCGCTGAAGCAATTAAAACACTGGTGGTACGTGGCGCTCCTGCTATTGGGGTATCTGGTGCATTTGGACTTGCACTTGCTTCATTACAAAGTAACGCCACTCAAAAAGATGATTTAATTTCATATATGGAAAATGCAAAAAAAATCTTATATGAAACAAGGCCCACTGCTGTAAATCTAGCATGGGGATTAGACAAAATCATGCAAGTTGCAAATCAAGGAACAACCGTGGATGAAATTAGAAAAAATGTTGTTGATTATGCAAAAAAAATGGCGGAAGAAGATATTCAAATCAATATGACAATGGGAAAAAATGGTTCTGAATTGTTTAATGA
>CEUS01242413.1_pt1 | contig 20734 bp, 42 predicted proteins | sample 427031 | NCBI WGS metagenome assembly CEUS01 (sample SAMEA2622837, study PRJEB7988) | marine metagenome | biome: marine biome (ENVO:00000447); feature: marine epipelagic mixed layer (ENVO:xxxxxxxxx); material: "saline water (ENVO:00002010), including plankton (ENVO:xxxxxxxx)" | depth 140 m | reverse complement strand
ACGTTCCCACTGGAAAGTGGTATTTATCTTGATTTTTTCTCAAGTTTACTCTTGACATTGCCGATAATTATAGTATACTTAAGACATAACAAGGGCAACATTCAACTGGGGTAACCGACAGCACCCTAACACGAAAGGTAATAAAGTGAAAGACATAAAAGACATAAAAGAGATTAAGCGAGAGCTATGGGAAGTTATCTTCAAGGCTCAAGCACTAGGTGCATCAAAGGCTGTGAAGTATGCCATTATTGACGCCATGATTGTCATAGACAAAGAAGCAAAAAAAACTGAAGTTTGCTCTTGACAACCGGCGCAATTTATGGTATAATATATACATAACGAAAGGGAAATTATGAAAGACAAAACTTGGACTTATAAGAATCACGATTGTAGGATTGAATTCCACGTTGAGCCTGACGTGTGTAAGGCTTGGCATACGGTTACAAAGCCAAACGGCGAAACCGTGTTTGCTGACATCTCACCCTACGACACCACGAAGGGTACAGTCAACCACTGGATTGACGCTGGCTACCCTAGCCGTATTGGTGCTGGGCCTCTTCGGTACGAAGATTTGAAAAACTTCAAAAAAAACTAAAGAAACCACTTGACAACGCCGATAATTATAGTATAATAAAGACATACGAGTGACAGGCACCCCGACCACTGGGGACGACTCAAAACGGGAACTGGAGCCAACCGGCTAGGGTTAAGAGCCACTGCATCCCACTTTTTTACTCTACGAAAGGTTTTACTATGAGCAACGACAACATCCAACGCAGCAAGCCGTTTATGGACGACTACCTTCCAGAGGTGGATGAGCCTACGGTGGACGACATCATGGAAGACGACGGCCAACCGTCTGAGTATGATGAGTGGCAGGATTTTTACGGCGGTGATGATTGGGATCACGGCCAATACGATCACGCTGAATACGAGTGGGATTGTGACCTATATAACGAATTTTGATACAAGTGCGTGATAGCCAGATAAGGAAACCTCTGCGGCTTGGACATGTCAGTCCGCAAGTTAATTCGCTTTTCCGGCATCACAACCTGCTCACGACACTGGCGTGGGCTTCACTGTCCGAGGCATCGGGTCGCAGTGAATGAGAGCGTGGTTGATCGCCACACTCACCAGTGCAATACAACGCCGCTCCCCTTTAGTAAAGTGAAAGCCTAACGTCTGCTACTGGGGTATAAACGCGGCACAATACAATGGCTTGGCGTAGTGCGCCGGTTGATAAGCCACTGAACTGATAGATAGGACACGAAACCGAGGATGCCCCGAGGGGCGGTTAACCAAATCGGTGGATACGATGGGACAGCTTAGTCCCTCCAGTTCAGTGCAATCGGTAGGGGTGCAAATCCCCTGCAAGTCGCCACACAATTATCCCGCGCTTGATGCGCGGTTCACCAGCAGCCTCGCCGGTTTCCTTTCGTGCCGGTTTGAGGCTGCTATATTTTTGGCACAAAAATCGCGGGGCGTTTTTTTATTTTTTTGCCCTTGACATCGGCGGGGATATGTGCTATAATGATCTGTCCCCCTCAATCCTATCGGGTTAAATGCTCCAATGTATAGCCAGCGGAAAGTCAGTAAAAATGCGAAAAAAAGTTTAAGTTGCCCCTTGACATATGCCGATAATATATTATAATAGAGGAAACAATCACGCGAAAGGAAAGCACAATGTTGAAGTTCTCAAAAGCCAATGCCAAAACTGAAGCCCTGAAGCAAGTCGAGGAGCTGAAGCCGTATCTTGCAGACAAGCGGAAAATCTATTCTCTTGACCTGCTGAGCGGTTATAGTTGTCCGTTTGCTGAGAAGTGTCTTTCTAAGGCAACAGTTGACAAGGCAACCGGCAAGCGGAAAATCAAAGACGGAAAGAAAACAGAATTCCGTTGTTTCTCTGCTAGCCAAGAAGTGCAGTATACCAACGTATACAATTCACGCAAACACAATTTTGATATGTTGCGTGGATCGTCACAGTTGGAAATGAATCGTATGTTATATGATGCACTTCCATCGGATGCGGGTATCGTGAGAATCCACGTTGCAGGCGATTTCTTTAGTCGTGATTATATGTTAGCATGGATGACGTTGGCGGAACTCAATCCCAACACGTTATTCTATGCTTACACTAAGTCACTGAAGTATTGGCTTGAGTTGGAGGATTACTATTGTAGCATTGATAATTTTGTTCTTACTGCTAGCTATGGCGGAAGAAATGACGAATTAATCGAATCCCAGAATCTACGATTCGCACAGGTTGTGTTCAGTGAAGCGGAAGCGAATAAACTCGGATTAGAAATTGACCACGATGACAGCCATGCGGCACGTCCATCATTAAAGAATCAGAGTTTTGCCCTACTGCTACACGGAACGCAACCAAAGGGAACCGATGCAGCGACGGCACTGAAAGCCCTGAAAGGCGTCGGATCTTACAGTAGAAAAAAGTTGACAACTGTATAAAGTATGATATAATAAAGTTGTACTAAACAATATTACGAAAGGAAAGAATTATGACACTTCCAAGAATTAACATTGATACCATATTAGCAACACTCGACAAGGCTGTACAATCGAGGCCTGATGAGTTTGCAATGACTACCATGCTTGACGGTATGACTGAACAGCCGGAACTGACTATGGCCATTCACGAGGTTATTAATAAATATGTTGAACCGCTGATTGAGCATGACGAAGACATTAACGCACAAGCGGCGGCGTCGATGTTGATTGAGCTATCCGCGTGTGTATACGGTATCACAATGAAAGCCATGAAAGCCCAAGCCGATGCCGAAGAAATGAACGAGGCTTGGGGATAAGAATTCCTTTCGAGAGAATGCCGGTTGACCTTTGTGTTGGTTGCCTGCCTGTCGTCTTACGCTAACAACGGTAACTGTAAGATGAGAAGAGGGCGGCGGGATAACAGGACTCAAATAGATCTCTCATCGCCAACATGAGGGTCGCCGGTTTCTTTAAATTTCAAAAAACGGCCCGCAATTTTTATGCCAAAGAAAATTCTGGAATTGTCTCAAGTCTACTTGACATATAGCCGATATATACTATAATGGAGTAGTGACAACACCCCAGTTAAAGCCTTCGTAGCCCAGACGGGACAGCATCGGTAAGACGGTGTAGGGTACAGATGGACAGGCTTGCCATCGTGTTGTCTTCCCTAAACTAAAAGAGTCAAGCGGCGATGTGGAAGTCAGCGAAAACTCACCGCCAGCGAAAAAAAGCAAAAAAAAGATTAAAGAATGACTTGACAAACAGCCGATATATGTTATAATAGAAGAGTAACAAAGGACAACGTAAGGAGAAAAGAAATGGGATTAGACCAATACGGGATGGCACGCAAAGGCCAGCCACAGAAAGATGAAGAAGGTTATATCTTCTATGAAGATGAGATGGAGCTAGCCTACTGGCGTAAGCATCCAAACCTGCAAGGGTGGATGGAAAACCTTTGGTATGAGAAGGGTTGTCCTAACGGTAATCCTGAAACCACTGACACTGGCTTTGGCAGTGACTTCAACTGTGTTGACTTAGAGTTGACACTGAGTGACTTGGACTGTCTTGAACAGAGTCTTGACGAGGAAGCACTACCGGAAACAGCAGGTTTCTTCTTTGGTACTGACTCTAGTATCCACTACGCCGAGCAAGACCGTGAATTTATCGTTCAGGCTCGCGCCGCAATCAAGCAAGGATATACTGTTATATATTCTAGTTGGTGGTAAAAAAGTTAAAGAAACCGGTTGACAATGCCGATAATTATTGTATAATGAATGCTGTAGCACAGTAACACTACTTTTTTGAAAGGGAGAGAAAATGAAAGTTTCTCAACAAATCGAAGCTGGCAACCTGACCGCTTCATACGTTTCCAGTTGGTCTGAGAAGATTGAACTATACTTTGGTGATGACAAGGTGGAGTTCAGCTACGACGAGCAGCAGCTACGGAGCTTGACCAAACGTCTGAATGAGCGAATTGCTCAGTATGACAGCGAGAGAGCTGAGGAGTTGGCTAAAGAGATCGCTGAAGCCAAAGCGAAAGAAGAAGCATTTTCAGAGGAGATTGCTGATGAGTAATCAGAAGCCACTTGTTAGTGTTGGCACTGAGTTGCCGCAGGGTACTGTTGTATCCATCAATCATGATAGTGTCACGGTTGAAAAGAATGGTAAGAAGTCTACGTTGGACTTCGCACAAGTTGAACTGTCTTTCAAAGGAGACAAATAATATGTTTAATAATGTAAACATCGTCAAGGGCGATACACTCGCCTGCAAATACCCAAAGCATGGTCGTCGCAACATCTTGAAGCGACACGAGGGAGTTGTCGAGAATCTCGGCGTTAGCAAGAATGGTCTGTATGCGACTATTCGCAGCGAGGACAACACTGTCCGCACACTCTCGTTTTCAAAGATGATTGACCCGCAGAAAGTCTAATCTTTGTTGTGTCCCTGAAAGGGGTGTTTACTTGTGCGGGGGAGTCCAGCATTACGCTGGGCTTCCCTTCACTCGTTTTCATTTCGTATATATGTTAGGGTGTAGTATGTTTTACTGGGGCTGTAGCTCAACTGGTTAGAGTACCGGACTGTCGATCCGGTGGTTGCGGGTTCGAGTCCCGTCAGTCTCGCTTTGGCACGAAAAATGCGTAGGCGTTTTTTGACGCAAACCCTTCCCGGCCAAGGGGTTACATCCCGGCCACCCCAGGTCTTAGCCAATCTTCCCGGATCTAAGACACCATAAGATAGCCAGCGAAAAGATTGGAAAATTCTGAGGAAAAGGCTAAAGACTATTGACATATAATGACGATATAGTATAATAGAGACATAAGAAACGATTTCTATTTCACAGGTAAGCACAAGGAGAGACGAGATGCGTTACACGAAGACGGTTGACCTTTGGGACGGCAACACGGCACATATGGTTCGTACTGGTCAGTTGAAGTTGCAGGCCGGTCAGTGGGTTAAGTGCGGGCAAGAGAAGCCTTCACGTTTCGTCAAGATTGAGGATAGCGGCGTAATCGTTGCGGCTCACCCTCAAGATGGAAGTACGCACAAAAGATTTAAAACTTTGTGCAAAATCTACTTGAAATCTGTTGGAGATGTGGTATAATATAACCATGATTAACACGGATGACTATAAAGAGCAGGTCACTCTGGTAGACCCCAGTCGCAAGATTGAGGTCTACCGAAACCTGCATAAGAAGTGTTGGAGCGTTAGGCAAGCCGGTCTTGTCAAGTTCCACTGTAGCGTTGTCAGTCTAAGGGATTGCGTGTTCGTAGTCCAACCGGCAGGACACGCTAAGGTTATACGAGAGAAGCGTAAGAATGTTCATGCTTTCGTTAGAGGTTATATTTCAAACAACTGCTCGCCAGCGGTTCTAGATGAAATATATTACAACCCCTACAAAGCAAAGACGTTTGTAGACTTTCAAGGTAACCCAGTTCATCAAGCAGAGTTTGTTGAACTAGACTTAAAACATGGTGAACCGCCGGTATTGGCGTTGAATCCAGAATAATAGGGACTAGCTAGCAATCAAGTGAACTTAGTCCATTGCTCAGAGGTTGCCGCGTATGCAGGCTTTGGACTGTCCCTAAAATATATGTTAGGTGGGTAGCTCCCATCTGACAGGAAGGTGGCTGAAAGCGAAAGCTAGTCAGAGGTCGCAAAGGCACACCGCTAACGGAGTATGTCCGAATGGATGAGGCTGTTAGAGGTGGTACAAAGTAGGGAAGCGGGTCAAACCGTAGACATATCTGTCCCTGAAACGTTGTGGGTGATACATAAATCCCACCCTTCCACAATACAACCAGTTAGCCTTCTGATATAAAAAGGCACGCTGCGGGGCTGTAGCTCAGTGGTAAGAGCGCCGTCCTTATAAGGCGGGTGTCGTGAGTTCGATTCTCACCAGCCCTACTATATATATCAGGATAAGCTAAAGTTTGGTTGACAAAATGACGATGTATGGTATAATGAAGGAGTGTACGATGTAACCTTTTGAGGAGTGCTGCCTATGGGAGCGATTTTGCTTTTAGTTTTAATGTTTGTGTTAGCTGATGGTTGGGAGTAATTCTAACCACAAGGAGAGAAAAGAATGAGTAACCCAGAAGAACCTATTTTTCACGGAGACTTTAACTTGCTGCATGACTATTGTGAAGCAACCGACGACGGAAAGCCTATTGATATGGATGACGACGAGGGTGCAAGGGACTGGCTGAATGGCCTGTTTGCCGCAATGGGAAGTGACGTTACACTAGAGTAGCCTGACTAGGAATACCGGCGAGGTCACAAGTGCGGTGTGATCCAAAACCGTAACCGAGTAGCAGGACTAAGGACGTTAAAGCACTGTGCGCCTGCTGCGTAAGTCGGACAAGCCGGTTTTCTTTTTAAGAGAGATTGAAGATGAGTGAGAAGTATGAAAATTATTTGCCTTCTAAATTGTTAGAGGATTGTAGGGAACTTGCGGCTAAGGCTAAACGTAAGAGCAATTCCTCACATACTCTTAGCAATAGAATTACAAGTGTTAGAAGAAGGTTAAAGAAAGCAGCACGAGAGGGTTATACGAGTCTTACTGTCAGTGATTGCTACTATCATAGAGATGCGATTGCTGACGAATTTGAGAAACATGGCTTTGTAGTCAAGGTAGTTGAATCCGCAACCCACTTACGTTGTGAGATTACAATATCTTGGGGAGAGGGAAGTCGGCGGGTTCCTATGGACAGACCTGCACTGATGTTTAAGCCAGTATAATGGTAGACTATATAGAGGAGTTGAAGATGAGTGATCTTAATTATAAGACCGGAGAAATTGCTGATAGCGATAAGCTAGTAAGCATTGTTGTAGAGGGTGGCATGGTAGTCGAAGTTAATGGACTACCTGCTGACTGGCAGTATTACATTGATGATAGAGATTGTCCACCGGAGATTGAAGATGAGTAGAACTATATACCTACATTTAGAGCCACATATGATAAGCCCTGAGTCTGGTGCTACTGTTGAGATTCAATTAGGTGATGAGGGTATTGTTGCCGAGGCTTGGAGCTTAGATGCCTGCATAGCAGCTACTAATTATTCTTATAATGAACTTGGTATTGAGGTAAAAGGGGTTGAAGATGAGTAGTGATGGATGGGATATTATGAGGCAGGTTTGGTTAGATTGGCTTGAAGAAAATAAAGTGGAAATTGAAGATGAGTAGTACAGTAGTAATATATTTAGACTTTGAACGTGACGATATTGATGACATAGATGTATATGAATATCTAAACGAGCTAATGGATAACAATGATTTGGAGTGGGAGATTGGTACGACATGCCGGATAATTTAACAAATGAACAAGTTGACGCTATTACACACGCATGGCTGGACTGTATGGCTGTAGCTCACATAGGTGAGTCAGACGTAGACTTAGGAAGTTTGGCGGAGGCTGGGAGAGATAGCGCACAGGAATTAGAAGATGCGTTTCCGTGGTTGAATGAGAAGAGGGTGTGACATGGTGGAGTACCTTGAATAATATATCAAAAAACGCCCCGCAATTTTTGTGCCAAAAAGTTTTTCGCAAAACTCTGGTTTTTCTGGTAATTATCTCAAGGTTAGAGCTTGACTTTGCCGATATATATGATAGAATGGTAGTGTAACAACAAAGGAGATTGACCATGAAAGAGATGCAAGAGTACCAGCTTGTCTGCCGCCTGTGCAGGGAAACCACCGTTGTCAAGGCTGATCCAGATGACATACGCAAGTGGGGAACCGGCACGCTGATTCAGGATGCACTGCCGTACCTGCCAAAAGGTCATCGTGAGTTGCTGATGTCGGCAACCTGCGATTCATGCTGGCAAGAACTTTTTCCGCCGATGGATGATTGACATTTAGATTTTATATGCTATAATGTATGGCATAAGCACAAGTTTTTTCAATGAAAGGTTTTGAAATGAATTACGAAAAATTGCAAATGACCGCTGACAAGTCCGAAGGTTCCTTCGTTAGGAATCTGGAAGGTAAGACTGGCGTGGGGTTCGCTGAGAATCATCATGTCCATAAGGACTGGTACGCCACAACGATGTCTTACGACGATGCGTTGGAACTGGCGTATGATGCTGCCCGTGACCGTGAGGATATTCTCGCACCTGTCAAGGATATTCAAGGTTCTGTCGATTCTGACGGCAACTTTGTTTTTAAGGTTGGTGACCGTGAGTTTATCCCAACCGACCATGCCATTGAGCAATTCGCAATTAGGGCTGGCGTTCCATCGTCTAGCGTTATGCGTGAACTGCGAAAGCAGGAAGATTATGACGCACAAGATGCTGACGTTATGACCTATCTTGCCAACAATGCTTTGCGTCGATTGAATCAGGATAAAGAGTATCGCTTGCGGACTTACACTGATGGGACTTGCCGCGCATTTGTGACTGACAAGTACGCACCAGTTGACAACCGTTGGTATCTTGAGACTCTCCAAGAGTTCATGCCTGAAGGCCGTTTGTCCCACTGGAAGGGCGACGAGGATACTATATATGGTAACATCCTTCTGCCTGATACCATTCTGGATTATGGTACTGACGACGATTCTGACTACGGTGGAATGATTAGCATTGGTAACTGTGAGATTGGTAAACGCCGTATCTCTCAGACTCCAAGCCTGTTCCGTTCCATTTGCCTGAATGGTTGTATCTGGGGTCAAGTGTCTGGCAAGCAGATTCGTCGCCGTCACATTGGTACGATTGACTTGGAAGCGTTGAAGGTTGAGATTGGTGAGAACATTGAACACCAGTTGCCATTGTTGCCTAACGGTATCACCAAGTTCCTCGCTATGCGTGAATTTGAGAATGGCGATGTGTCGATGAAAAACATCATTGCCGCTGTCTGTAAGGATGAGCGATTCACCAAGCGTGAAGCGTCAACGGTTCTTGAGCAGTTCGTTACCTACGAGAACCATGAGCGTAACCTGTTCGGGGTTGTCAACGCAATCACGAGAGCAGGTCAAGAGTTTGACTCTGCTACATGGGTGAAGTTCGACGAAGTTGGCGGTAGCCTGATTGATACTGACGCAAGCCGATGGTCTGCGATTCTCAAGCGTGCCGATTCAATGCAGGATAAGGACTTTGAGAAAGTCTTTATGACTGCGGTTTAGGTTTCCTTTCGTTGGGCCGGTGGCGGTTGGTTGGCAGCCGCTGCCGGTTTTTCTTTTTGGAGGTGTCATGTTTAACGAAACAGAACGTAACATTATTACTATGGCTCTGATGTATCTTAAAAATGATTATACAGAAGATGACCTAGCCGACTTGGGCATGGAGTGCAAAGGCATATTGCTAGAGCGTATGTGTCAAGAGATGATTGAGGATTTCGTCGGGCCTACTTGGGATGAAGAAGCAACGGCCAAAAATATAGAGCAATACCAATTGAAATTATTTCGAGAACCTAAAGAATAGGGGTTGACAACGGGCCAAAAAACGGCCCGGCTTTTTTCAAAAACACCCCGCAATTTTTGTGCCAAACCGCCCTGTCATATATTTTACTTAACTACTTATAGACTCAAGACTTATGGACATTGTGTCGATATATGGTATAATGGTATAGTCTGACCACTGTATGTAGCCCAGCTCTCTCCCGGTTGATATTGAGACTCAATCTCTATCCCGGTGTACAGCTCCCCTGCCCGGCCACCTCTTGTTTCCCGGTGTCTCCCCCTATTCACCCCGGTCAAGTGATTCAGTGACAGCCAGCGAAAAAGTTGCGTTTTGTAACCCGGTATCAATTCGTTTGTCCCGGCCCAACTTATCAGTTCCAAGTGATTTAGTGACAGCCAGCGAGAAAAGACCATTTTAGGATCTATGGGAAGCTAAAGAATCCGAGTGTGTCGAGCCACGGTAGCATAGCGGCCCAGTAGAGTATAGTCCCGGTAATTAAGAAATAATGCCACTTCCATTTCTTCCAGTTGAGGAAATATAAGAAGAGGATAGAATATATACTAATCCGGGATATCCAGAGTGCATTATATACACCAAACCACTTAATACAATATCTCATAGGTAGAAATATTTCTCGCTCCCAAGAATTTCCAATATAGTATCTTGTGAGCCACATATCTGCCGTATGTATCAATAGAAGCAAAAATACGAAGAGGATAGAAATAGTTTTAGACGGAGTATTATTACTAGGCTTCGACGCCTTTATACAAGGACTTATCATAGTTATTACCTCGCTAACGACTAGAGGGTGGTAGTATATTATACACGGCTAACCATATATTCCACCGAGTGTCTCTGCTAATCATTTCAGATCCGCCCAAATAGTTATAGCCAGCGAGAAAAACCATTTTTTCTAAAGAATCTAGTTGACAAATACCGATACAGATTGTATCATATAGCGTGGCTGTCGCACCAAACCCAATTGGATGAAAGCGTTTATAGTATAGCCAGCTAAAAAAGGAGAGAATTATGGGTAAGAAGAAGAGAGGACAGAAGGTGTGCCCTGAGTGCGGTACAGTGAACGGTGTGCGCGCCTACTACTGTAAGGAGTGTGATTATGCCTTTAAGATGAAGAAGCGTTCTAAGAACCGTAGAGGGCGTCCTGTGAAGGACTGGCGAACCTTGGAGGTAGGGGATTACATTCGTGTCATTGGTAGGTCGGGTAGTTACTATATCAAGTCTAATGGGGATAAGATATATTTTACAGATGCCGGGATCTATCATATAAAACAGAAACATGGGGAAGGATTGACTGTAATAGGAGTCGGAAGACAATCACATGGATTCGAGTTCCTGTATATGGGTAAGGAGAAGCAGTCTAAGCTCCTAGATAATATGTTCAACGCCCCACATAAACTGTGTAAGGTAGACTATATACCACGTTAAACTTCGAGGGATCTGCTAACGATATTATTCAAAAGCGGAACTGTTTTGTGAATTTTCGCGGATTCGGGTTGTTTTTTGTAGTCGCCGCCCCTATTATATAATAAAACGTTTGCTTCCAAAAGGAAAGAATGAATATGAATATTACTTACTTCACAGATATGTTTGTTAAAGCAAAGGAAGAAACAATAGGTCTTGATTCTAATTCTTCTACAGAGATTAACGATGCTTATGAAACGTTTGTCGATCTGGTAACTCAACTGAAGTCTGGAGACGATTTTGCCCTTGCTCAAATGGTTAGAATGTCCACTATGACTCTTAAAGAGAAATTACGATGGCGTATGCACTTAGCAGAAGAAGGTATTGAAATGACCCCTAGACAAGTAGATGAATATGTCGTCTTACTAGAATTAGCTATAAATCACTCACTCGACGAATAACATGCGCGTACTTTGTGCTTATTGCCATGCCAGCAGGTTCAAATCAATATTTTTCTCTCCCCTTAGACCTCCTGTATCCTTTGTGGTATAGGGGGTCTTTTAATACTGTATATAGTGTTATAATGGTATATATTGTATGTCGTACTACCCTTTGAGTATCCGAAATGGCATATCTAACGTGTATAATTAAGTAGAGCATTAGGGTAGAAAACCCAATAAAAAAATAGAAACTAGAAGAAAATGGGCATAAAACCCACAAAAGGAGGAAATCTATGAAATCCGCTATTCTATCAGTAATTGTATTACTATTTTCATCTGCAACATGTGATGCACAGGAGCCTAATCGTATTATTAAACCTCCTCAGCCTAGACCTCTAGTTGGAAATAGACTGGGTGTAGGTAAACAAGAGTGGCAAAATTCTCGTCCACAACAGCAAACCATTAGGCCTAATAATTATTACAGACCCTATGTACATCCATTCTACTACCCCTCTGTGGAGACTAGGTTTCACCCACTACATGGATTCTATAGAGTTTACAGACCTCCAGTAATCAACCCCTATTACAATCCTCCGGTTATTACATATCCTCAACCAGTATACCCAGCGCCATTCCAAGGTTTCTACTTTCAATTTGGATTTTAGGAGACAACCATGAGACTGTTCCAAGTAAGAAAATTACCTGACTGGGTGATAGATGAAATCACCCCTTATCATAATAACTTACCAGAAACGAATCACTTGGATGGAAAATATAGACTGCGGAGATACTCAGTTGTAGCACCAATTATAGAAGGACATTTAATGCCTTTGGGGTATGGAAGGCTCTCTACAAATGAGTTCACACAATCATCAAAATATAATAAGTTTCAGGGAGACGTAAAGAGAGTATTTGAACCACTTGAGGAATCTTTTGTCAGATCTAAGGCATTTACCTTTATCTGCAATCTATTTAACAAGGAGTTTAATTGGCAAGGGAACATAGAAGTTCACCAGATGAGAGTTCTAGCTAAGGAGGGAGGTAAGCTTTCTCCAGAGGGAATTCATCAGGACGGCTTCGATAACATAAGCATGCTAGGCGTTTCCAGAAAAAATATGACAGGCGGTCACTTATTATTATATCGTGATAGGAAATCTGAACCTATTGTAGATATGATACTAAGAGACGGCGAGTCTGTATACCTTGACGACAGGGAGCTGTGGCATAACGGAAGTCCTGTTGTTGCAGTAGATCCAGACTCTGAAACATACATGGACATGTTAATACTATTAGCAAAGAGGTGAAATAAAGAGTGATGAGCGGCGACTGCGACAAACCAACCAACAACGACTGCATAAAACCAGATCTAGACAAGACCATCAACTTCTTAGAAAGACAGGGTGTTAGTGTACATAACGCAAGTGACATGGCTGGGCTTGGGGATATGGTGGAATCAGCACTAAGTACTCTCGGTATTACTGAAGAGAGATTTAAGAACTGGTTCAATCTACAGGAATGTAACTGTAGCAAGCGTAAGGCTTGGTTAAATAAAGTGTTCTCATGGAAAAGACGTAAATCCTGAATTATGTGTAAAAGTCAATAATTATTTAAAAAAATGGGTGCTGTTCGCCATATTTAGCTATAATAGGTATGGAGGATTCACCGGATGAAAGTTACATGTAAAGAGATTTCCGAATTATTTGGAGTTGACTATCTACAGGCCAGCGGGCTTCTGAAGATATTAATTAAGAGTGGCGTATGCGAGATCTCTGGAGAGAACAGGAGTTCCGGCAGAGGTAGACCTACTGTAGAATATAAACTACCTAGATCTGTCACTATTGATTTCTCAAGCGGCAAAATAGATGGAATCGGAGAATGTTAGATACAACTCTGCTAGGTTTGAAAGGCCTAGCACTGATAGCTGGTTAACTGTGAGTTTTCCAGACATCGTTCTTGGATTTAGTGTTATGGAGTGGGAAGTATTTGCGGATATTTTCTACGAGGGATGGGAACTTGTCTGTTGTGGCGACAACATAGAGTAGGAAAACAAATGGCTAAATATTATGTTACATGCCTAGATAGAAAGACTATCGTCAATGCTGACAGCGAACTAAAAGCTTGCGTTGTAGCCAGCGAAGTTATGAATGTGACGACTGCTGGTATTAGCTGGATAGTCTCTGAACGAGGGTTTGAAAAACACGAAGATGATGTCATGGTTCCCGACCATGATATCATAGCAGAATTATTAAAACGAAATGGGAATTAACCAAAGGAGGATGAAGATGTTTAACAAATTAGTGGTGGCACTACTACTAGCAGTAACCTTTACGCCCAACGTTTCTGGTCAGGCTCAAGACCCAGATAGTTTATATGACAAGTTCCAGCAAGTATCTGTTACTGTAAAATCTGGTTCAGGCGAGGGTTCTGGAACTATCATTACAAGAGAAGTTCAGATTGCACCAAACAAGACCGCTAAAATAAATTTTGTCTGGACTGCTGCTCATGTCATCGACAACCTTAGAACGGTCAGGAATACTGTTTATGATGGTAAGGTCAAAACAAGCGTAGAGTTCAAAGACGCCCAAATTGTACAGGAGCTTGTAGAAAACGGTAGACGTGTGGGTGAAGTTAAGATGGACGCTAAGGTTCTGAAATATTCAGATTCCGAAGAGGGAGAAGACTTAGCACTATTGATGATCAGAAAGGTCAACTTCACAGACGCAGGAATTAGTTTTTATAAAGGCGAAGGGAATCCAGTTGCCATCGGAACGGAACTATACCATGTAGGCTCACTACTAGGACAGGTGGGAAGTAACTCTATGACAAGAGGGATTGTATCTCAAGTCGGTAGAGTATTAAATCTTGGTAGCGGAGACGGTGTAGTATTCGACCAGACAACCGTTACAGCGTTTCCCGGTTCCAGTGGAGGAGGAATTTTTCTCACAGAGCGATCCGGGGATAAAAAGGGAGAATATGTAGGTATGCTCGTAAGGGGTGCTGGTGAAACTTTCAATCTAATGGTACCAGTAAGAAGGCTCAGGGAATACGCCAACAAGAATGGTATTGGATGGGCTGTTGACGAGACCGTACAAGTCCCCTCTTTAGAAGATATCCTAAAACTTCCCATCGAAGGCGAAGTAAAGAAGGACGAAGGAAAAGAAGGCGAGAAGTCAATTTCTGCCGACTCAAAGAAATTTCCTACTCTTCCAGAGCTTGACAAAAGCAAACAGGATGTTACAATAGACAAGAAATAATGAAAATTGGATTCACATGTTCTTCGTTTGACCTGCTCCACGCAGGCCACATACTAATGCTAAAGGAGTGTAGCAATAATTGCGACTACCTCGTAGTTGGATTACAGACAGACCCCACTATTGACAGGGAAAACAAAAACAAGCCTGTTCAAAACGTCTTTGAAAGATATATTCAACTAGACGCTATTGATTGTGTGGATGAGATAGCTATCTACGAGACCGAGGATCAGTTACTACAACTCATTAACTACATTAATCCTGACATAAGATTCATAGGTGAGGACTGGAGAGACAAACGGTTCACTGGATGGAGACAAGCCAAGCTTAAGCATTACGAGATGTTTTATAACAAGAGGTATGGTTACTCTACTAGCGAGTTAAGGAAAAGGGTCAATGGATCTAATTGAAGCCTGTGATCACTGCGGAACATTCTGTAGAATTCCGGTAGAGGATCTCTATGAGATGGGAATCTCAGACAATATTTGCCACAATTGCCTAAAGATTTTGGTTGACATTGACGATAAAGAAGGTATAATAGGAGACGTAACTTGATCAAAAGACTCTCAAAGTACATTTGGTATACATTTATTATAGTTATTCCACATGCACTAAAGTTTTTTACCGATCTTGACATAGACTACATGCTACTGTGGCAATGTGCTATGATTTGTTTAGTTGCATCTGAGTATGAACACAGGAATTTAAGCAGGAAATAAAATGCGTAATAGATCCACTAGCAATTTTACTAAAGCTGTAGACTACTTGTTTCACAAAGCGGTTTCCGATAGAAACAAAGCGGAGCTTTCATTGAACCTCCTAATGAACAATGGTGTTGGTATTGGAGATCATTCCACGGGAGATTTCTGGTCTAACCTAGACGAGGCCTTAGATGCCCTTGTTGATGCAGAAGATAGGCTCGAAGTAATTGAGGAACGGTTTGGAAGGTCTGAAGACGAGGAAGAACCTCCATTTTAACACACTACGATTAGAGACCCTGTAGCTCAATCGGATAGAGCAACGGTCTTCTAAACCGTAGGTTACAGGTTCAAATCCTGTCAGGGTTACTTATGAGAATATATGAATTTAAACAGTCAAACACATCACCACTTAAATATAATATACAACTCACTGAAGCGGAGATGTCAAAATTAAAAAGTGAGAACCACACAGAAGTTTTTGATATTATCGGTAAACTTCTTGACCGATTAGATAAAATAGAAATTAGAGAGGAAACGTGAGATGGGAGACCCACTAAAAAAGATAATCGTAGATTGTGACGGCGTAATTGCTGGAAAGGATAACGGTGGCGAGTACGCTAAAGCTCCACCGCTACAACACGGTATTGATCAAGTCAACAAGCTTTACGATATGGGATATGAGATCATATTGTTCACTGCTAGATATGGCGAGAGAAAGCAGGGCAACATCAACCAAATGTATGAAGCTGGATACGCCGAGTGGGTCGAGTGGCTTAATAAACACGGTGTCAAGTACCACCATGCATATATGGGTAAACCCGCAGGCGTCTTGTATATAGACGATAAGGCGGCTAGAGTCGAAGCTGACACACATGAGGGATGGAATCAAGTTTGGAAAGAGGTCAAGGCTCTAGAAGGTAAGGATAAGTACGGAAATTACACAGAAGAACAAAAGGCTTATTGGGACAGTTTCGTAAGCTAACTGATTATATTTTAACAAGGGGGTGAAAAGGCATCGACAGGTAATAAAAGTATTAGTTGCATTGACTGGTTGATCGGTAGGCCAGTATAAAAACCGATTAAAGTTCTAAGTGCCGAAAAGAATTTCGCACTAGCCGCTTAGCGGCAGGGGGTTGCGTAAACCTTCTTACCCAATTACGCTGACTCCGATAATCGGATAGAGTTTTCTCACTTGAAGTAAAGGAGGGTGATGGCAATAATTTGTCTGATTCAGGTAATTCCTGATAGCTTTGTCTTTTGTGCGACTACAATAGACTAACAATGTAGATACTAGTGTGGATATTATACTGGACGCGGGTTCGATTCCCGCCGCCTCCACTTGCCTGTGCGGGCAAACAGCTACGCCTAAGAGGGTAGCACTTTAATCTTGCTTTAACAAGGAGAAAAGATATGAACGTAATTAAAAATTTTTCCCACAAAGGGAAAGAGACGCCAACTCTGCACGATAAACTATTTAATGAGTTCTTTCGTAGTACCATTGGTTTAGACAGACTATTCAACCAGCTAGTTTACACAAGTCAGGTTAATAGTAACTTTCCCCCATATAATATAATTCAGAAGGACAAGACCACTCTTGTTGAGGTTGCCTTGGCTGGATATAGCAAGGACGACCTGAATGTAGTAGTCGAGGAAGGTATTCTTTCTATTGCAGCTTCCGGTCACTCTGAACATAGTGAAGATCATGTACATGTACATAAGGGCATAGCCACACGTAAGTTCAAGCGAGACTTTAAGCTTGGGGAGCATGTGGAGGTTAAGTCCGCAGAATTTAATGATGGTCTGCTTACAGTAACTCTTGAGGAGAATATCCCCGAAGAGAAGCAACCTAAAGTAATAAAAGTTAACTAATTTATCAAGTCCCGCACAGGCTTCTATTGACAACTAGGTTTTTTATACTATAATGGAGAAACAAGTGCCTGACAAGATTCTCATTAAGGTAACAAAACACGATACAAAACGAGCAGAATCAGACCCCTCAAAAAGTCCGTTAGTGAGGGCAATATCAAGAGCACTTAAAACCTCAATAGATGATGTTGAGGTAAACAGAGAAAAAGTTTACATTTGGAATGAATGGGACAGCCCAGAGTATATATTCTCACTAGACGATAAGGCGAAAAGCTTTAACACTAGTTGGGAACTTAAAGAGGACTACCCAGAAACACTTGAATTTAATATCACAAGAAGGAAGTAATGATGAGCACTAGCAGCGGAGTTGCTACCATGCACCAACCCATCAAGAACAAAAACGTCAAGAAGACCGTTAAAAAACAGGGAAACAGCTTCCCTTCAGACAGGTCTATACTAGAGTGCTTGTATGCACACTACGGAAGACCTACTAACATAGAAAAAGAAAAGGTTAAGATATATAGATCTTACAATAGTCCAGCGGGCTGGGCGCAGGAAGACTGGGTAGTAAACGGCTGGCAAATGGGAAGAGTCACCGTTTTTAGCGGATACCGAGACAACCCAACAGACCTCTTTGCAAAAACCAAAATAGGGGCAGAGGGAGAAGGCAGTTGGTTTATATCAATCAAAGGGGATCAGATGAGAGTCTACCTCAAAGGTAAACTAGATACAACTTTAAAGGTAGAGGTTTAATGAGAGCTTAATGTTTTATGTGTTAGCGGCTGTAGTATTAGCAGCTTTAATTGTAGTCTACAACATCTTTCTAAAGACTCCTCCAGAGATAGACGAACCTGAACCTGATTACTTGAACATGACTAATCAGGAAAAGAAGGAAAGACGTAGAGAGTGGAGAGAGAAAAGAAAAGAATCACGACGAAACTGGCGAATAGAACGGATAAATGCAGTTAAGGAAAAAATTTATGCTGTGGCGTCTAAGAGAAAATGGTTGTTTTTTATCATTGCCGGTGCTATAATAGCATATCTGGTTATCTTTAAGGGTGTCGGTGGTGGAACAACAGATGGTTTATTAGAAAAGATTAAAGGGCTGTTCTAAAATGGGATTACACGAAGATTCGGTGGTCGTGGACTTGCATACACACCCATGTATAAAAGCTTCTATATTTCATAGAGACCTAGGCTCTAGACGTAAAAAGTTTTTAGCGGAACTATTTAAGCGTAAATTCTGGCCGCTCAGCAACAGAGCTTCCTTCCCTTTATTGATTGAAGGTGGTACAGATATTATATTATCTACGGCATACGTACCTGAAGGTGGCTGGTATAGCGACATGAGGCTTGCTAGATGGTTAATAAACCTAGCCCCGAGAGTTAAAAAGAAAATCTACAAGTCACCCTACTTCAACGCTATAATGACAGTGTTAGACGATGTTGAAGAGCAGGTTCTTTCTTGGAACGCTAGTCAAGAACCGAAGAAAATTAAGATATGCCGAAATCCCAGAGATCTCAAGAAAGCATTAAAGGACGACTTGTTCTGCCTCATCCATTCGGTTGAAGGCGCGCACTCACTAGAAACAAAATCTGCATCTGACTATCCCGACGATATTAAAAGAGGTCTACACGGTAGAGCGCAGATGCTGGAAAACTTAGACATATTAAACAACAGAGGTGTTGCATATTTAACCTTAGCACACTTCTACCCCAATGCATGTGTTAACCCAGTTTTTCCATGGCCTGAGTACGCTTTTAATCACGGCGACTGGAAAGGGCTATTATCAAAATGGGATGAGACGCTAGGTCTTACATCCAGAGGTGAAGCTGTTGTTGAAAAAATGTTAGATCTAGGAATGTTGATAGATATATCACACTGCACGTTAAGTGCAAGGAAAAGAATATATGACATAGCTTCCCACCACAAGAAAAAACAGTGTATATTAGCTACACACTCAGGAGCATTTGGCGTTAACAGAAATACCTACAACCTACACGATTGGGAACTAAAGTGGCTAGCTGATAATGGTGGAGTTGTTGGTATTATTTTCATGAACTACTGGCTCACTCCTCACACCACAGACCTTGGCTTAAAATATATAGAAGAAACGATGAGCCACATGACAAATGTGGCGGGTGAAGATGTCGTCAGTATAGGTACAGACTTTGACGGATTCACAGACCCGCCAGATGAAATTGTAGACGCTTCACAGATGCCTAGGATAACAAAATATCTTCAGGCAACAGGACATAGAGATGAAGCTATTAGTAAATTCTTAGGCGGCAACGCTTTGAGATTGTTGTTGGAGGGCTGGAAAGGCTCTCCTGTTTAATTGTTTTTAGGAGGTTTAAGGATAGAATATGGGAAAGATTAAAGCTTTATTTGCCTCTCGTCGTTTTTGGGTTGGTGTAGCTGGCGTTATCGTCATCTGTGCTGATACCGTTCTTGGCGAAGGTACTATCGACCCGACCACTGTTCAGAATGTAGTACTGTTAGCTGCGTCTTGGATTGTAGGTGACAGTATCCGAGTTACCGAATAATGAAAAATTATTTGGCTGGTATACTTTGTTTGGTTTTCCTAAATTTAAACCAGACAGATGCTCCAGACTCAGGGAGCAACGAGGCTCAATGGGCTGAGTTTGTGGCGGGTGTTCTCAACGTTGAGGAGGAAGGCGTTGAGTACATCTTGCCAGACGGAAGACGTATAGATATATACGACAAAAGCAATAATATATCATACGAAGTAGACTGGTGCCAAAAATGGGAAGAGGGCATAGGTCAATCTCTTGGCTACGCTATAGCCACCAATTCAGATCCCGGACTTATCTTATTATTTAAGAACGGAGATGATGAGTATTACAACACTGCTCTTGGTGTTGTGAACCAACTCAGAGAAAGAGGCTTCAACTACAAGTTCATTGTGGTAAATGTTGGTTCTGGAAAAATATGGAAATATTAGCCTAGTGAAAATTACAGACAAGCCGTTCATTGCGTTAATGTCCATACTTTTTACCATTCAAATGCCTTTTGAAGGATCTATACTTGTGGTTCTCCCTTTGTTTTTATTTGATTTTGCTCAAAAAAACTTAAAGAACCTTCTTGACATTGACGATACATATAGTACAATAAAGCCATGAATATATTTTACCTATGGAGCCTGACCAATGGCTAACTTTTGTTATGACTGTTGCTTGGAGCTTTTTTCAGGCAGCGAAGAGGAAGCGATGGAAAATGATTTTGCAGGGATCGTTAGAAACAATGAAAAGTATTTCTGCCTGTGTGAAGGGTGCGGGTGGATTACCGTAGATAAAAATGGAAAGAAGATCAATGAGACAGATGAATAAGCGTGAATGGCTTAGCTTTGTTTTAGAAAACAGAGATAAACTCATATCCGAGATAAGTCAAGATCCTGTAGCCATTAGAAATGTTATGGCAGAGAGTGGTGTAGAAGTAACCCCAGTAGAGCTTTCAAATCTAATAGGCCTCATCAAGGACACTATCCACTATCTTGATAGCACTATTGATTTTTTTTCAGAATAATTTAAGTCTAGGGTTGATAAATGAAAACGGGCATGTATACATGTTTCACAATGCTTGTAATTGCCGATCTATTTGTTACAGAATATGTGATAAGGTTCCCATT
>CEUS01272020.1_pt1 | contig 20770 bp, 19 predicted proteins | sample 427031 | NCBI WGS metagenome assembly CEUS01 (sample SAMEA2622837, study PRJEB7988) | marine metagenome | biome: marine biome (ENVO:00000447); feature: marine epipelagic mixed layer (ENVO:xxxxxxxxx); material: "saline water (ENVO:00002010), including plankton (ENVO:xxxxxxxx)" | depth 140 m | reverse complement strand
TCGGCGGCCTGAGGAAGCCACCGATACCCGAGTATTGTTCTTTCCATTCAACCCGGTACTCAACAAGCCCGAGGCTGGGCAGACGCCGTCACCTAGCCAATGGCTCAGGACGGAGTTGGAAGTGAACGATCTTACTCTTCGTCCCCTTCCCTCCCTCAGTGTGCCAGATGTAATTCGAGCCATAATTGGCCCACAATCCACGCCCCTTCCAGCCAGTATCAGGATCATCGATCCGGCCATCAAGTCCACGTGAATAAAAAGCCATCGGATATGGCACACGGAGGACAACCCATTCCCCACTGTCCGGGTCGAGGGCTAACAGTGAGTCCGAGGTCGACCCATTGGCGATAGGAACATTCTCTCCTAACCCCAAGGTATTGTACTGATCGACCCAGCTATAGTAATGAAAATCGGCCCCGACTCGGCCTTCCACACCACGCATCTGCGGCCCAGGCATAGGATACAAGGTCCAACCTTCAGGACAGTGCTGTCCGGTAGCCTCTGGACCACTGGTAACAGCGCACTTGTTCCGATCGAAGCTGGCCATGTGGCTACTACCTGACAGAGCGGCCCAAATAACTCCATTTCGGTCGACATCGATTCCACGCGGGGAGAACCCGGTCTCCATGGGATCGATCGCCGAATTCTCAATTGAAGGCGGCTGATACATCTCGGCAATGCAGGTCTCTGGCGGACTATCTCCGCGTTCGAGTCGAACGATAGATCCTGGAAACGGCCCGGTCCGACTTATCCATACTGAATGGTCTGTCGGGCTCGCAATAATGCCATAACCAAATCCGGACACACGAGTGTCCAGCGCTGGGTCTGGGTTCTCATCACGTGGTTCATTCCACGGGCTTGTGATCTGACCGTCACCATTAGTATCAAGAACAGTCGGACACCAACCCTGTGAGCCCTGCTCATCAGCGGTCTCATCGTAGACCCTTGTGTTCAACCAGCCGATAACATTACCGTCACCACTAAACCAAAGCGTATCGTCTTCGTCTTCACCGAATTGCAGATGGTGCGTGCCGAAACACGTGTCAACTAAAACAAATTCTCCGTTCGCAGGATCGTAGTAAGAAGCATGACGTCCAGTTCGCCCGACAGAGTAGTACTGAGCGTACTTGTTATCTGAACCATCACGGCACCAATCGGGGTTCTGGAATTGCCGAACAGTCGACGTCATCCAGACTCGACCTTTGTGATCCAGCATTGGGTTGTGGGGATCTGAACGCTCATCTGGATTTACCCCCCAGAGCTCCTCATCACCCCAGTAGTAAGAAGGCACCTGAACATCAGGGAAACGAGTCGGCATAGTCTCAGGATCGGGCCGAACTGGAATTGTCAACTCGGTCGCTGTGTTGGCAACTGGATCTACGAATGTGACTGTACCATGGCCAGCCGACACCCCATAAACAGGGCCATTACCATTTAGCTGAGGGTTCCGCTTGTCGGTAGCGATCTCATCGTGAATAAAGGATGTGTCCTGCCCCCAGTCCCACACTGTCACAACGACATTCTGTTCAAGACCGCTGGGTCGAGGAGGAGCTTCAGGAAGCTCACCGCCGGCAATTCGTTCGGTCCAGTCGGCCCACATTTCGAGCGCCGGCTCACGACCAAAACGATTCATCGCATTGCTCATCTGATTGCCGCGCTGGCCTGTTTGCACCCGGTGGTCCCATGCAGCAACTGCCGAGTCGAAAGAGGCCTGCTGGTGAACGACACGTGTAGCCTCGTTCCCAAGTTGGTGACAGAGCTGACAACCCTGCTTCATGTTGTCCACCCAGTGGGATTGAGTAGCCATCGCAGGGTTGATTCCGTTGCCGCTATTGCCGGTTCCAGGGAACTCGCTAGCTGCAGGCGGTTCAATCAAAGAATACCAATAGTTTCCGGGATAGTACTGAGCAGCATCTCTAGGAGTTGGTGCTATCACAGCAGTTAGCGCAACATCCTCTCGTCCAGTAGCCAGCCGGACTTTCGGTGAGTCGACCAGACCATAGCCACGGACCCATACGTCGTAGGTCGCGTCTGGCATTTGGGGCAACAAAAAATCCCCGTCATTGTCAGTCACCACCATTTTGGCAAATTTCGTTTCAAGCTCGGTGGTCTCGGCAATCACCCACACACCAGCTTCCACTCCGTTCTCACTGGTAACACTGCCAGCAATGACGCCATCAGCCATTTGGCCCTGTCTAGCTGCTGCCGTGTTGCTCCATACAGCAACGCCTGCAACCAGCAGGCCTACCAGCGCAAGCGAAAAATGCCTGCGATAATCGATGCGCATGTCTCTTATCCTCCCCGGCACACACTTATTTAGACGTTAAATTCAGCGTTCAGCGGTAAGTCTACCTGAGGTTCTTCGAGGTGGTCAACGGTAAGACTTCACAAAAGGGTTGGCTCTTGGCCTCGATGTTCGATATGATTCCGCTCCTGCATCATGTTACCCCGCCCATTTACAGTAGGCGTACGGGTCAGGTGCGTTGAAGTTGCCAGTTAACCCGATATCTAATGAGAGTCCGACTTGTCTAGCGGCACCCCTGCGTACACCAAGGTCACACCGTCAATAGTGTTGGCCCTTGCGGGAATAGCTTTAGTGGCTATTGGAAATCTCACTATTTTTAATGCCCAGGAACCCGAAGCGCCAGCAGCCACAATGTCCCAAGAGAAATCTGGCCCAACAACGCAGCCAATTGCTTTCAGCCATTCCCATCACGTCAGTGACATTGGGATCGATTGTCAGTTCTGTCACGCCTACGCACGCCGTGGACCCGTGGCTGGAATTCCTTCAGTCCAACGTTGCGCTGGCTGCCACCAAAATGTTCTAAGTGACCAGCCTGAAATCCTTAAAGTGCTTGAATATTGGGAGAATGAGGAGCCAATCCCATGGATCAGGGTTCACGACCTCCCAGACTATGTCCGATTTAGTCACAAGACACACGTACGATCCGGGGTGGCCTGTGAGAACTGTCATGGCAACGTTGCAACGATGGACGCGGCCATTCAAGTTGAGTCCCTAAGCATGGGCTGGTGCTTAAGTTGCCACAAAGATCGTGGCGCAACCCGAGATTGCTTGGCTTGCCACTACTAACTCGCCAAAACCAACTCAAGAGCTTGCAATGACCGACTATTCCAATAGCGCCGGACCTAAACGGCAAGAACTGGGCTCTGCAAGAAGCGAAGTGACTCAATTGGAGACACCACTAACCGAGGTCATCGAACGGCGAACTTTTCTGAAAGTGATTGGCAGTGCTGGTCCGGCAGCAGCAATCACGGCCTGTTCACCCGTCCCACCTGAAAAAATCATTCCATTCGTCACGCCTCCCCAAGATGTTATCCCTGGCATTGCCACTTGGTATGCCACGGTTTGCGGAGAGTGTAGTGCTGGGTGCGGCACTCTAGTGCGTACTCGAGAAGGTCGAGCGGTCAAGATAGAGGGCAACCCGGAACATCCGGTCAACCGCGGAGGTCTGTGTATCCGTGGACAATCTTCGTTGCAGGGGTTATACAACCCCGATCGAATCCCTGGCCCTCAACGACGTCGCCAGACAGATGCTGCGACCGGACTGAGCGTGGTTGAATCGACGACATGGGATGAGGCACAACCAGTATTGATCGACAGGTTACGGGAATTGAGTGATGGAGGCAACGGCAACCGCATCGCTCTGATAACACCGCCGCACACCGGAGCACTGGCTTCACTTATCTCAAGCTGGACGACTGCGCTCGGGGCAGAATGGATTCGTTACGAACCGTTCGCCTATGAGGCCATTAGAGAGGGTTCTCGCCGCGTTTTCGGCCGCCAGGAACTACCTCACTACAACTTTGCCCAAGCCGAATTAGTGGTTTCCTTCGGTGCCGATTTCCTGGAAACGTTCCAATCACCGGCCGAATTTGCCAGGGACCACGCCGGTCAGAGACGAGTTCGAAATGGCAGCAAAGGCCGTTTTATCCAGATTGAACCGAGGCTATCCCTCACCGGAGCCAGCGCTGACGCATGGTACGGGGTGACACCCGAAACCGAAGGCTTGGTCGCGGCAGCGATGATCCAAGTCATCATCAGCGAGCAACGAGCACAGGGAGTAGCAGACGATCTTGCAGTCAGGATCGCAGAACTTGTCGCTGACGCCGCTCCAGAGCAGGTAGCTAACCAAACCGGCATCTCAACCGAACGGATCCGGGAGCTGGCTCGCGCATTCTCAGACCCGAGCTTAGGAGCAGGACGGACCCTAGCAGTCGGTGGCGGGGTCGGGGTCTCCGGATCTAAGGCTACCGCCACCCAAATGGCGGTTGCACTCCTCAATTATGTCGCAGGGAACATCGGGGCTACTGTCGATTTCTCCGAGGCTTCCTCAATCAAGTCTTCCCGCTATGCCGACATGTTGGAACTCGTCGAGAAGATGAGGTCTGGGGAAATCGACGTAGCGATCATTCAAGACGTCAACCCGATGTTCAACATGCCTGGGGCGGCCGAATTTGAAACAGCTTTAGCACGAGTCCCCTTCGTAGTTAGCCTGTCGAGCCAATCGGATGAAACCACGGCCCAAGCAGACCTGCTCCTACCAACCCACTCGGCTTTAGAAGCCTGGGGGGACAGCAATCCCAGACCTGGAGTCTATGGTTTACAACAACCAGTGATGCAACCGGTGTTTGACACCCATCATATGGGAGATCTTTTGATCGAGGTGGCACAAGCACTTGGTGGCCCCATAACCTCTGAATTACCTCGACGGGGTGGGTTTTACCGGTTCCTCCGTGACGAATGGGAACGAGCGCAGCCGGCGGGTTCGCTACCCTCCACGACTTCAGCCGCTGATGCAGAGACCGTCATTGATTTTGAAGACTACTGGGCAGATGCCCTAAGGCGAGGCGGCGTGGTTTTTCCGGTTGACCCAGTCGAGGTAAAAATTCAGCCTCAGTTATTCGACACGAACCTGATGGTTGAACTTGCCAGTCCAATCCGGCAACAAGACTTCACGCTGATCACATATCCGTCCCTTCACTTTTTTGATGGTCGTGGAGCCAACCGCCCGTGGTTGCAAGAAATTCCGGAGCCGCTACTCAAGACCACATGGGGCACTGGCCTCGAAATGACATCAAGCACGGCCAGTAATTTGAATGCTACGGAAGGCCAATTGGTCACCGTGAGGTCCGACCATGGCCAAGTTGACGCAAGCGTGATTATCAACGAAGACTTAGTCGATGGCGTGGTCGCTATCGCCATTGGGCAAGGTCACACTAACTTTGGACGGTACGCTACTGGCCGCGGAGTGAACCCAAGCCTCCTACTCGATCCCAGCCCTGAACCTCTCTCGGGTGGAATTCGTTGGACTGGCACTAAAGTGACACTAACGCCGAGACAATTGATTAGACCGATTCCTCGACTACAGAGAACTTTTGACCAAGAGGATAGAGGCTTAGCACAAGCAGTCTCGCTAACAGCGCTGGCGGCTGGAGAGGTCCATCCAGAAGAACCTCACTTTAGCCTTTCTCCTGAACACGACCACCCGATTCATCGCTGGGGTATGTCGATCGATCTAGACGCCTGCAACGGCTGTAATGCCTGTGTCGCAGCCTGTTACGCCGAAAACAACGTCCCTGTCATTGGCGCAGATCAGATGCGCCGAGGCCGCACCATGTCTTGGTTGCGCCTCGAGCGGTTCAACGAGCCTAACCCCGGGAGTAGCGGGCCGGATGTGCGATTCTTGCCGATGTTGTGTCAACACTGCGACCATGCGCCATGTGAAACCGTATGCCCAGTCTATGCCACCTACCACACCGAAGAAGGCTTGAACGCACAAATCTACAATCGCTGTGTCGGGACACGCTATTGCTCAAACAATTGCCCATATAAAGTACGACGATTTAACTGGTTCTTGCCAGAGTTTGAAGCACCCTTACAACTCCAGTTGAATCCAGACGTCACCGGACGCAGCGATGGTGTCATGGAAAAATGTACGTTCTGCGTCCAGCGAATCCAGGATGGCAAGGAGACTGCCCGAGATGAAGGTCGGTCGGTCCGTGATGGGGATGTTTCGCCAGCCTGTGCCCAGAGCTGCCCGTCCCAAGCTATTGTCTTTGGCGACATGAACGATCCATCTAGTCGTGTAGCTAGACTCGAAAACGACGCACGCGCCTATCACGCGTTGAGTGTCTTCAACACGAGACCGGCCGTGACATATTTAAAGAAAGTTACCCAAGACGGCTAGAACGCCGACTGTGTTCGATGACTTTAGCGAAGATTAACGACGACATACTGAACACGCTTCGGCCACCCAGTGCGACCTACTACGCCGCTGTGTTGCTGGCGGTCTCCGCGCTATCACTCGGCCTGGCCGCCTTTTTGCATCAGGCTCGGACAGGTCTCGGAGTCGCCGGCTACGAACACCCGATTCTCTGGGGTATCTATATCACCGACTTCGTCTTCTGGGTTGGGATTGCCCACTCAGGCACTCTCATTTCGGCAGTCTTGTTCCTTTTCCGGGCAAGGTGGCGCACTGCTGTTGCTCGAGCCTCCGAAGCAATGACGGTCTTTGCAGTCGCCACGGCTGGCTTATTCCCAATTATTCACATAGGGCGGCCTTGGTTCTTTTACTGGTTGATCCCCTACCCCAACGAGCGTGAGTTGTGGGTTAATTTTCGGTCCCCGCTAATCTGGGACGTGTTCGCCATCACTACGTATCTGACCGTGAGTGCGATGTTTCTCTACCTCGGCTTAATGCCTGACATTGCCGCAGCACGCGACAAGATCACGGATTGGCGTCGCCCAATCTACCGACTACTATCCTTCGGGTGGCTAGGTAGCAACAAGCAGTGGCGACACTACACAGCTCTTTACGGATTCTTCGCTGCCCTAGCAACACCGCTAGTCATCTCAGTGCACAGTGTGGTGTCCTGGGATTTCGCGATGTCAATCTTGCCAGGCTGGCATAGCACCATCTTCGCACCATATTTCGTGGCTGGTGCTATCTTCTCTGGATTGGCTATGGTGATCACCCTGCTGGTCCCAATGCGCCGGCTCTTCAAGCTCGAACCCTATATCACTGTGCACCATTTCGAAAATCTGGCGAAATTGATGCTAGCGACATCACTTATCGTGGGTTATGCCTATCTGACGGAGTTCTTTATCGCCTGGTACAGTGGTAGTCCGTTCGAACAGGGAACATTTTTCGACCGGATGTTCGGCCAGTATTGGGGTTACAGCTGGATGATGTTCACCTGTAACGTAATTCTTCCGCTCCTTCTCTTCTGGAAAACTGTCAGAACAAGCTTGAAAGCACTGTTCGTGATGTCGATTTTCGTCAATATCGGAATGTGGCTCGAACGCTATGTGATCATCGTCACGTCACTATCGCACGACTTTGACCCGGCAAACTGGGGGGGGATCTACCAACCGACGTGGGTCGAAGCAGCCATTACAGTTGGGTCCTTCGGAATGTTCTTCACACTCTTCTTGCTCTTTATCAAGAACTTCCCTGCTGTGTCGATTACGGAAATGAAAGAAGCTGTAGGACATTCGCCCAAAACCAAAACGTCTGAAATTGTATAGCCATGACACAACCAGTAGTAGAGCTTCTTGGTGTCTTCCCTTGCTGTGCATCTGCAGCCTCCGCCGTCAGAAGCATCCGCAACGAACAGCTCGGCGAGCTCGTCGTCTATTCACCGACGCCTGACCATGGGCTCGACACCGCCTTGGACGCTCCCGTTAGCTCTGTCCGTTTATTTGTGCTCATTGGCGGCCTGCTTGGTTGCGCCACTGGTTTCGCATTTCCGATTTACACGGTCTTGGAGTGGCCACTGATCACTGGAGGCAAGGCGCTAATTTCGATCCCTCCATTCGTGGTTATTGCTTTCGAGTTAACGATCCTGCTGGGAGCGCTTGGAGGCATGGCTGGGTTTTTGTGGTTATCGAAACTACCTCGAATAACCGGAGAATCCGCTCCTGATAAACGATTCACGAACGACATGACCGGTATCACTGTGACCTGCTCGCCAGAACAGATCGAGTCCGTCCGGACGTGTTTCGAACGAACAGGCGCTAGCGAAATACGGGAGCTACCATGAAAACATACCAGCCCAGATTTCGAATGACAAAGATCAAACCTACCTTCGGTCCAACAGTCTTCACGCTGGTGCTTGGTGGTTCGGTTCTCTTGGCGCAACCAACTTTCATGCGCAACATGCACACCGGTCCAGTAGTCATGCCACACACTCAACCCATGACACCGGTCGAGGGCACCATTGCTGTGAACAATCAGCGCCTCCGGGACCGACTAGAATCTCGAGATCTGCCGAATCCTGTCCCGAATACGACAGAGACACTCGAAGAAGGTGAGTGGCTCTACAATGTCTATTGTGCTGTCTGCCACGGTATAACCGGCCAAGGTAATGGGCAAATCGCTGACCACTTCCGACGAATGCCAAATCTTTCAGCTCCCCATGTCCAAAACTACACTGACGGCTGGATTTACAGCATTATCGGAGATGGCGGGTTTGCGATGCCCCCCTTTGCTAGCTCGATGAACGAGCCTGAACGCTGGGCTCTCGTGCATTTTGTCAAGACGTTCACTCAACCAAGCGGCCAATAACCATGATCGCTGTTGGCACTCCAGTAGTCAGTGAATCTACTCGCCGTCTCTACCTAGCAGCTGGCCTGATCGGCGGATTGACATTTCTTTATGGCCTAGTCTTTGGCGACAGCCTCAGGGCTTGGCAGTCACTTTTGGTGAATTTCTTGTTCTTTGGAGGCTTGGCTCAGGCAGGCGTAGTGATCTCAGCAATTATGCAGGTGACTTCATCCCGCTGGGGCAGGGCATTGAAGCGAATCGCTGAAGCTACCACCGCTTTCTTTCCTATCTCTTTCGTGCTGCTATTAATCCTGCTGGCCGGTGTGAAGGCTTGGGCCCCTTGGGTCCACGAGCCAGTGGACACCAAAGCAGCATGGCTCAACATCCCATTCTTCGCAACCAGACAGCTGATCGGTTTCCTCGTTCTGACCGGTCTCAGTCTTCGCTATGTCTATCAGTCACTCAGGCCAGACATCGGCCTTCTTGATGAGACCAATAAACACCAAGCGGTCGGGTTCAGCAGACGTCTAATTTCGAATTGGCGTGGCCTTGACCAAGAGCGCCAATCTTCTCAACGGTCACAAAGCCGTCTCGCACCAGCTCTGTTGATTGCATACGGCTGGGTTTTTACTCTTGTGGCGTTTGACTTCTTCATGTCGCTCGATCCGCATTGGTTTTCGACTTTGGCCGGGGGCTACTACTTCATCGGCAACCTTTTGCTTGGATTTGCATTTCTCAGTGTAATCGCAGTCTGGTCTCGTCGGCGACTAGACTTGACTAGCTACATCGGTAAGCACCACCTTCATGACATCGGCAAGCTTTTGTTCGGTTTCTGCATCCTCTGGGCATACATGTTCTGGTCACAATATCTCGTGATTTGGTATGGAGATCTCGCTGAAGAGACCGAATTCATCTATCACAGAATGCACGGTCCGTGGGCTCCACTTGCATGGACGGTCTTTGCTACAGTCTTCGTCATCCCATTTGTGGTGTTATTGAGTCGCAAGGTCAAGACCAGTTATAGAGCGTTGCAGTTGATCGCATTCGTACCCTTTGTAGGCATGTGGCTTGAGCGCTTCATCTTGGTATCTCCATCAATGTGGCACGGGCCAGGAGTACCGCTAGGCCTGACCGAACTACTAATCACTTGCGGGGCAACTGGTCTGTTCGCATGGTGTTACACAACCTTCCTACAGGTATTTCCGGTTCTTCCACTAGCCGACCCAAGACTCGGCCTAGTAGACACTCACCCCCAAGCCCACACTACGCATCCGGAGTGAGACCAAACTTCAGACTATTCGACATGAGGTGGCCCAAGGCATTTCATTGCCTACTCGACTCTTCCTAGACCTTCAACGAGCCAATCAAGCTACGAAGCTCTACCTAGTGCGCCACAGAACCGGACTCTCAAACACCAGCCCTCGAAGATGGCTCGACTGGAAACAAACCGCAGGTCATCACGGCTGGGCGATATCGCAGAGAACCTGAACAAGAACCTGTCCTGGCAAGCAACAGTTCTTCCTGAAATGATATTGAAACAGGGAAACCTTGAATATCTCATACGTACTTGGCTGAGAGGGTTCAACAGGCAGGCTTGCAACCTCATTTTCGCCTTCCTAGAACAATTTGGTTTGCCGCTAATGCGTAGACTGTTTTACCATCTGCTGGACTCGGTCGCTGGTCCAGAGCAAACCGGCCGCGTCCCGAGGGAGCTCTTGATCTGCGAAATATACGAGCTACCACCGTTGGTCCACGAACGGCATCGACTATTTCATTCTCTCCAAGCGATGAACGAGTCAACGAACCGTCTCGAAAACCCTTTAGCAACTCGACCATGACAGTACTGAGTGAGATACTTGATTTTCTGAACTTCTCACAGTCAACACCATGCAAGAGTTATCGTTCCGCTACTGAGAGACATTTCTTGTATGGTAGACGGGTCGTCCCTGGCTGGAACGCGCTATCGTATACGCCAGAACCCAAACAAGAAGACCGAACCAACCACCGAATTAGGAACTATCAGAGCAACAGATTCTGTAAGGAGAACTACACCATGAATATCGCTGTGATCGGCATGGGAACAATGGGCGCTCCAATGGCCAGAAACCTCCTTAAAGCGGGACACCGTGTCGTAGTCAACAATCGGACTCGTGAACGAGAGGAGCCTTTAGCAGCCGAAGGAGCAACACGGGCAGAAAACCCGGCAGCTGCAGCCCGTGAGGTGGACATTGTGTTGACTTGCGTGTCAGACACCCCAGACGTGGAGCGGGTTCTACTCGATTCCGAAACAGGCGCCATCAACGGCCTTCGCAACGGCGGGCTGGTCATTGACTGCTCATCCATTGCACCTGCAGCAACTCGTGAAATTGCCACCCGCTTTGCAGAAAAGGGCATCGGCTACGTAGATGCTCCGGTATCGGGTGGCTCAGAAGGAGCTATCAAGGGAACATTGGCAATCATGTGCGGTGGTAGCGAGGCAGACTTCGACCGAGCAAAGCCGGTTCTTGAAGTTTTGGGAGCCAAAATTACCCACATAGGTGCGGTTGGTGCCGGTCAGATTGCCAAAGTAGCCAATCAAGTAGTCATCGCTGGAACCTTCCTTGCCCTTGGCGAAGCACTAACACTCGCCAGCAAGGCAGGCGCCAATCCAGAAAAAGTCGTCGAAGCGATCGGTGGCGGTGTAGCAGGCTCATGGATTCTCCAGAATCGGTCTGGAAATATGCTTAACGACACTTACCCCCTTGGATTTCGTACACGACTACACCGCAAGGACCTAGGAATAGCCCTCGAAACAGCCCGCACCTTTGAGGTCCCAGTTCAAATAGCAAGTCTCGTGGCAACCATTGAAGATGGATTGATAGCCCAAGGCTTCGGCGACGAGGACATGTCCAACCTCGCACGTTTCGTCAGGCGGGGGGCTGGGGTGCCAGACGGTCCTATGAAAGGGTAGTCTTTAAAAAAAACAGAGCGGAGAACACGATGGGAAAGAAGGTCTACTCAAACTCAACAGAGGCACTCGCAGGGTTGCTTCACGACGGTATGACAGTAATGGTCGGTGGCTTCGGCCTCTGCGGTGTGCCTCAAAATCTGGTGCAAGCACTGCGTGACGCTGCAGTCAAACAACTGACCTGCATCAGTAATAATGCCGGTGTGGATGGCGGTGGCTTAGGCCTGTTACTCGAGAGTAGGCAAATCGACAAAATGATTGCCAGTTATGTGGGTGAGAACAAGTTGTTCGAGCGGCAAATGCTTGAAGGCACCATCGAAGTAGAACTGAATCCTCAAGGAACCATGGCAGAACGAATTCGAGCCGGAGGAGCCGGAATAGCCGCCTTTTTCACCCCGACAGGTTATGGAACTCCGCTCACCGAAGGCAAAGAGGCTCGAGAGTTTGACAATAGCTGGTGTGTATTAGAAACCGCACTAAGAGCTGATGTTGCCCTAATCAAAGCTTGGAAAGCTGACGAAGAAGGCAATCTCATCTATAGAATGACAGCCCGCAACTTCAACCCTCCGATGGCCGAAGCCGGTCGAGTGACCGTGGCCGAAGTTGAAGAAATAGTCCCGGTAGGCAGCATTGATCCGGATCTAGTGCACACCCCTGGCATTTATGTGGAGCGAGTGGTGATTGGAGAAAACCAAGAAAAAGTAATCGAACGCAGAAAAACCAGACCTAACGGTTAGAACACGAGACTAGGAAGACATCACACGAAAGTGAAGAGGTGGAGCATCCTGCTCAGCTTCTTTCAGTGCCTCATCAACAAGGTGGTGCTGGGGGGACAACTGGCATACAGGATCTGTGGCATTTACATCTCCGGTCATCAAGAACGCCTGGCATCGACACCCACCGAAATCGACCTCTTTCTTGTCGCAACTCCGGCAGGGTTCAGGCATCCAATCCGTCCCTCGAAAACGCTTGAATACCGGGGCACCTGTCCAGATCTGCTCGAGTGAGTATTCAGACACATTTGGGAATTCCAAGCCCGGTATTTCCCGAGCCGTTTGGCAGGGCAGCACGAACCCATCTGGAGCAACGCTCATGGAGACCATCCCCCAACCTTGCAGACAAGCTTTGGGATACTGGTCGAAATAGTAGTCTGGAAGCACATGTAAAACATCCACTCCGCCGGTACCAGCTGCGCGCGCTCTCTCAACCACCTCATGAGCTCGCTCGAGCTGCTTGCGCGTCGGCATCAACGCGGCCCTGTTGCGGAAGGCCCAGCCTGTGTACTGTGTGTGGGCTAGTTCAAGCCGATTCACTTTCCACTCCTGTGCAATCGCGATCACCTCCGCAATACGATCTAAGTTCTGTCGATGGAGCACGACGTTTAGCGTCACTGGAAACCCCAGGCGCTTAGCACCCAATACTGCTTGCCGTTTCCGGTCAAAAGAAGCAGCGCCAGCGAGACGATCATTCGACTCCGGCTCAGTGTCTAAAAGACTGACCTGCAGATGGTCCAAACCAGCTTCTCGCAATTGTTCAAGCTTTCGATCATCGACCACAGTCGCACCAGTACTCATGTTGGTATACAGCCCGGCGCGGCTAGCCTCCTGCACAAGCTCCATGATGTCTCGACGCACCAATGGCTCGCCACCAGATAGATGCAGTTGTACAACTCCCAACTCAGCCGCTTCCCTAAAGACTCTCACCCACGTGCTCGTATCAAGCTCCTTACGATACCGACCCAGCTCTAGCGGATTGCTGCAATAGGGGCACTGCAGCGGGCACCGGTACGTGACTTCAGCCAGCAATGCCAGCGGTCTAGTCGTCAACGGATCCATCATGAATTAGGCCCCTCTCAGCCAACTGGTCGAGAAATTCAAAAACATCGTCGCTTGGTTCTGACCCAGGATAAGTCTCTTTCAATGCCGCAATCAAATCATCAGTGGATCGACCATCACACAACTTCACGATAGCCCGGCCAGGTTCGTTCAGCACCATCATGCCTTCAGGAAACACCAGCTGGTGTTGATTGCGCACTTTGTCCCAACGGTAGCGCGTACCAGTCGCGAGAACCGGATAGGTAATAGGAAATTTTTGTGTCATAGCTTTCCTTGCAACGGCAACCAGTATTTCACGCTCTTGATAATACAACGAACAGGAAGCTGTTCCTTCCCTGAAAGAGACATCCAGAGGCAGTTAGTGTTAGTGTTTATTTAGCGAGGCCAAAAGTGGCTACAGCCCCGCCAAGCCTGAGCCTGAAGCTCTGCGAGTTACCGATACCCTGTGTGATAAGGGAGCCACCTGGAATATTGGGATTTGGTGTCAGACGTCGGTCTAACCAGCCAAGCACGCATCGATATAATCAAGCTCAGTCGACACCGTAACTTATTGGGGCCATAACTATGTTTGTTCACGTACTTGGTTCGGCCGCAGGGGGAGGATTCCCTCAGTGGAACTGTAACTGCCGAAACTGCAAACGACTCCGCGACGGAACCCTAAATGGAAAGGCCCGAACTCAATCCTCGATCACCGTTAGTAGTAACGGCGTAGATTGGGTCCTCTTCAATGCTTCACCAGACATAAGACAACAACTAGCCTCATTCCCACCTTTACAGCCAGGGCGAGCAGTCCGCGACACAGGCATTTGTGCCGTAGTGTTAGTTGATGCCCAAATCGATCACACAACCGGCTTGGTTGTTCTTCGAGAGCACACTGAACCTTGGAACGTGTATTGCACCAGAGCTGTCCAGGAAGACCTGACTACAGGTTACCCTTTATTCAATATCCTCTCTCATTTTCAGGGAGTGAATTGGCATGAAGTCCCTATTGACGAGAGGTCATTCACCGTACCGAAAGCGAATGGTCTCCGGTTCACGGCGGTACCATTGAAGAGCGAAGCTCCCCCCTATTCACCCCACCGTCACAATACAGTACCTGGTAACAACATCGGTATGAGACTAGAAGATACAGAAAGTGGGAAAAACCTATTTTATGCTCCAGGGTTGGGTGAGCTTGAGCCCCATGTAAGACGCTATATGGAAGCAGCTGACTGTATTCTGGTCGACGGGACCGTATGGACAGACAATGAGCTATCTCGAGAGGGAATCAGCGACAAGCGGGCTCAAGATATGGGTCATTTAAACCAATCCGGGAAAGGCGGGATGATCGATATCCTTCAATCCTTGAATTGTCCTCGAAAGATTGTTATCCACATTAACAACACCAATCCAATACTGGATGAAGACTCACAGGAGCACGCTGAACTTGTTAATGCTGGGATCCAAATTGCTTACGATGGCATGGATATCACCCTCTAGGTTCAGTTGACCAGAGCACAATATGCAAAGTGTTGACGACCTTTCCTTTCTGGTATTTATCTGGGTGGTATCATCACAACAAACGGCCTCGATGAAGAGAAACCATAATGAATGAGACGCCCACCACACCTTGGACTCGTGAGGAATTCGAGTTGCAATTACGCGGAAAGGAAAAGTACTACCACGCGAACCATGAGTTTCATGTCCTAATGCACTCAGGGAAGCTGGATAAGACAGCCATCCAAGGCTGGGTCGCTAACCGCTTCTATTATCAAGTGGCTATACCAGTCAAGGATGCCGCGGTGATGTCCAACTGCTGGGACCGCGAGATTCGTAGAGAATGGATCAAAAGAATCATTGACCACGACGGCGCCAAAAATGCTGAAGGCGGAATAGAAGCTTGGCTGCAACTAGGAGAGGCGGTAGGGCTCACCCGCGACGAACTATGGTCTCAACAGCACCTGCTCCCCGGTGTCAAATTCGCAATCGATGCATACGTCAATTTCGCTAGGCATCAACCTTGGGAAATAGCTGCAGCCTCCTCATTAACTGAACTTTTTGCACCAACCATCCACCAACGGCGTCTGGACAACTGGCCCAAACACTATCCCTGGATATCAGAGCAAGGTTACAACTATTTCCGCAAACGTTTATCAGAAGCTCGGCGGGATGTGGTTCACGGTTTGAATATCACGCTGGACTACTGCGAGACCAGGCGCCAGCAGGAAGCTATGCTAGAGGTATTGCAGTTCAAATTGGACGTACTGTGGACGATGCTCGATTGTATGTGGATGGCGTATGTCGAGCACAGGCCTCCCTACCACAATATTGCCTGAGTTTCAGAGGGGGGTTGAGCTCAAACAGCCACCCTATCATTTTACTGGTTTAGGGCCATCGTGAAAGGTCATTTGGTTTTGGTCAAGAGGTCAAAACTTAGGCCGGAAAATCCGAGGGACTGCCGTCTCTGGTTACCGGTACACAAATAATGCGCGTGGGCCCTAAAACAAATGGCACCCACGCGCATGACCGGCTTGGGTCTGGTTTCTGCCTAGGCTATGAAACTCAAGACCCAGCAGAACGTCCCGATGGACGTTCTTGTCTGAACTAGCGAGCGGTAACGTAGAGAGTTACTTCCATGTTCAGAGCAATCGCTTTGATCTCAGGCTTGGTCCAAGTCATGTTTCAACTCCTTATATACAGTTTCCAACTAGCTGAATTAAGAGGAACGATAACAGTTTGAATCCAGTCGTGCAAGTGGAAAAAGACCGCGTCACTAGGCACTGAACTGTTTCCAGCGTCCAGATCTGAAAAGTCGTTGCATTAGAACAAGTTGTACAAATGGTGCAAATACCCATGCCAATAATGGCCCTTCGGGCACCCACTCAAAACCGAATAGCAAGATCATCGTCAAAGCTAACAATAACCCCCACTGGGTAACGACCGTGTAGCGGAAAATTGGCTTGGTATCGCCAGCTCCGGTCAACGCCCCTTGCGTACAAATGCTGACGGAACTAAAGAATTGAGCCACCGCAAACCAACGCAAGACAGTCGCAGCGAGCGCTGCCACCTCTGTGTCCGCTATGAAGAGCATAGCAATCGGCCGAGCAAGAACAAAGGTAGCGCCGACGACCCCTAACATGATGAGAGCCAACAGACGAACGCTGCGACGACCTAAGGCCTCAGCCCGATTAAGGTCACCAGCTCCGATCGCTTGTCCCACCAATGTCGCCGTCGCTATCTGGAAGGCCAGCGCTGGAAGTACACTCACAAGCCTCACTTGAAGGCCTACCCCTGCAGCCGCATGCATCGAAGCTCCCAAGACACTTGCACCCAACAAAGCCATATACACGACCCGTGCGCCATTACGGGCAATTCCAGCCAGGGCAGGCGGAAGACCGATTCTTAGAATCCGCCTGACCAGTATCCAGTCAAAACCCAACAAAGGTCTGAGCTTAAGGCGGAGACTTCCAGCACCCTTAACCAGTACCCATAGGTATACGCCAGAACCAACGGCACGTGCAGCCACTGTGCCTAATGCGGCTCCCGCAACACCGAGCGGCTGTAAGGGGCCTAAGCCGAAGATAAACACATAGTTCAACGACACGTTCAAAACGCTGATACCGGTAGCAAATTTAAGAGGTGTCATGGCATCGCCCGTGCCTCGAAACATGGCAGCCGCAATGACGTTGCACCAGAGAAACACCGTGCCAAGAAAATAAATGTGGAGATAAGGCAACCCCTGGTTCAAGGTGCCTACCGTAGCCTGCATCGCAACCAAAAGAGGTCGGCTCATCAGGAACCCTCCCAGCGCTATCGGTATTCCCAAGATCAACACCAACCGGGAGCTCTGATGAACAACACCCTCTATCTGGTCACTATCTCTCGCCCCTACGCCCTGGCTAACCAGTGTGATTACTCCGGTCGCAATAGCCAGCACTGAAGCCTCCACTAGAAACGCAATCTGCCGCGTCAAACCAATGGCTGCCGTCGCCTCATACCCCAGCCCCCGCACCATAATAAGATCAGCAGCGCCGAGGCTTAGCTCGAGCATGCTATAGAGGATGGTCGGCCAAGCAATCTTCCAAATTCGCTTATACATAGCCTTGTCACTACGATCAGTTAACACGATGAGTTCTCACTCCAGTCACGACAGATTCAACTGATACAAACGGGTGATCTTAACTCTTTGACGAGAGTTTTCTGACAGCTTGTCATTCGCAGCAAGCAACTCCATGCATTGATTAAAATTCAGGCAGCCTCAGAGTTCGGGAACATAATGCAACAAGCCGCACACGCCACGGAGTCTGCAATTTAATGGGCAACGAAAGAACGCACAGTCGCTACATATCACCGGTCGCTCAATCAGCAGCCGCTCACGCAGCACAGCACTACTTCGACTCAGTCGTCTCGACTCTCGCGGATCTTGTCGAATTTCGCACTGTGGCTAAGGACGGAGTCGCCAACACTGACCACCCGGAGTTTATACGTCTAAAGACATTTCTCGCTCGCACAGCAAAGCAGTTGGGTCTTGATTTTGAGGACCACGGCGCTGCAGTTGTAATGGGCTTTGGTCAATCAGATGACCGTCTAGGGCTCCTCACACATGCGGATGTGCGTCCTGCCAACCATGCCGCATGGGCTGGCGACCCTTTCCATCTTGATACCCAATCTGAACCTGGTCGCTTAATCGGGCGTGGAGTAGAAGACGACAAGGGTCCACTTGCTGCAGCCCTGTATAGCATTAAAGCATTCAGCGATCAAAAACTGCCTGGCAAGCGCCGCGTCGAGCTAATCATCTCACTGACTGAGGAGTCAGACTGGACACCTTTCCGAAGATTCTTAGATGTCTGGAAACCACCGGATCTAAACATTGCACTGGATGCTTTCTACCCTGTAGTCAGTGGAGAACGCGGCACCGGAGCAATCCACGTAACGTTCCCCGCACAGGCGCCCCCCAAGACTCCCTACGGTAAGCCGAGCCTCACCTCGGTCAACGGAGGAAACTTCTTGTCACAAATACCAGCCGAAGCTGAGGCCCTTATCGCTGGAGCAAATACGGATCGTATTCCCACACTCTTCCAAGAACTTGAGGATTCACCCGAAGGGAGTTTCGAGTTCGAAATTGTCGGTGACTCAACTCGTATTCTGGCAAAGGGCATCGCCGCCCATTCATCAACGCCATGGGAAGGACGCAATGCAATCACGCAGCTCGCTGGAGTTTTAGGCAAATACTGCTGGCCGCCAACTACAGCGGGAACACTGATACGTTTCATTAACGATCTGATCGGAACAAGCCACTACGGAGAACATTTTGGAAATGTAGCATATTCCCATAATTTCATGGGACCTCTAACACTCGCATTAACCACTCTTCGCAACATTGACGATGGAAGCATAGTAGCTGGGATCAACATCCGACGGCCTGTGGGACGCAGTGGAAAGACAGTTGAGGAAACGATCCGAAAAACACTAGACGAGTGGCAGCACAAGAACCAAACGCCTGTCAGCTATACGCTCGAGATTGGAGAACCCTATCACCTGCAATCGGCTCCCCATATTCCTGTGCTTCTGGACATTTTTCGCTTGTATAGCGGTCGCCCTGCCAACGGACCAATCTCGATCGGAGGAGGAACCCAAGCTCGACTTCTTCCCAATGGAATCAACTTCGGTCCGGCAATGCCTGATGAACCTTATACTGGCCACAGTGAACATGAATTCATGACAGCTGAACGCCTAGAGCTGAATCTAAAGATGTATACGGCAATGCTTGTAGAACTTGCCGCTAGCAACTCTTGAACACACAGAATTAGAAGACCGGCATTGGCAGGGACTTCGCATAACCAAACAACCTCAACCGCCGGACCGAGGTCAATCAGGTAACAGAGACCGAGAGTGCAGAACAAGGTTGACCCTATCCAACCTCATTGCTAATCTGTCGCAGCTATGAGAAGAAATTATGGCTCTGAGTCGTGAAGAAATGGCCGCCCGTGCAGCCAGTGAGATCAAGGACGGATTTTACGTCAACCTAGGCATTGGAATCCCCACGCTGTGCGCGAATTACATACCTCAAGACGTCAAAGCCAAGCTACAAAGTGAAAACGGCCTGCTTGGAATAGGACCCTATCCAACAGACAAAGAAGTCGACGCCGACCTGATTAACGCCGGCAAAGAAACCGTAACTGCCGTCCCAGGAGCTAGCTTCTTCAGTAGTGCTCAAAGCTTTGCGATGATTCGGGGTGGCCACATCGATCTCGCAATACTCGGCGCCATGCAGGTCTCCCAGCGCGGAGATCTAGCCAACTGGATGATTCCAGGGACCGTCGTCAAAGGCCCAGGAGGGGCAATGGACCTGGTAACTGGAGCCAAGCAGGTCCTCATCGTCATGGATCACGTGTCAAAGCGGGGCGACCAGAAAATCCTCAAGAGTTGCAACCTACCGCTAACTGGCAAACAGGTGGTCAACAAATTGATAACGTCGCTTGCTGTGATCTCTGTAACTCCAGACGGACTACGACTCCTTGAAAGAGCACCCGGCGTATCAGTAAGCGAAATCTGCGATGCCACTGAACCCGAGTTGTTGATTAGCGATCATGTCCCAGAAATTGCTTTCTAGTTCCCCGTTCCGATTCCAATTCCAAAAGCACCTGGCAAAATCCCACGCCCCTGCAAGCAAGATTTAAGCAAAATTACATCGGGATTAATTATGAGACGCACATCTAGCCAATAAAGTTCCATCTAGGGATAGTCTGGTGGGGTTTATACATACACTTTATTCGGAGTCCAGTCTAGAAAGACCACGGTCTTTTTCCTCGAAGCAGATTGGAAATACTCTTCCTCAGACAGACCAAGTCCCGTATGATCAGGCTTTCACCAGTGGAAATTGAGAGAACCAACAGCAATGAGACGATCAATAGTTCGGTATGCTTGGCTCCTAGTTGTCATCGTCATGCAATCTACCGGGCTGTCACAGGCCCAAGACAGTCAGGTCCTACCGGAGCAATATCGTGAAGCGATTCCACTCTACCCAGAAGTAATCGGTCCGTATACCTTTGCCATATCGTCAGACAACGAAGAAGCCAGGAGATTCTTTCGTCAGGGCATGCAGCTTATGTACGCCTTCGCGAAAGTTGATGCTGTCAGGTCATTCCGCGAGTCATGGAATAACGATCCTACCTGCGCCATTTGTTACTGGGGTGAAGCGTGGGCATGGGGTTCATACCTCAACGGCCCTATGCGCCCACCAGAAGCACCGCACGCCTATGCCGCAGTAAATAAAGCTCTTGAACTCGCATCACAGGGGCATGCTAGCCCCCGAGAATTGGCCTACATCGAAGCCCTATCAGTGCGCTACGTGGAGAATTTTCAGGTCGACAATCGACGTGAACAAGATGAAGCTTACCGGGACGCCATGCGGGCGCTCTCGACCCGCTACCCTGACGACC
>CEUS01033535.1_pt1 | contig 20802 bp, 17 predicted proteins | sample 427031 | NCBI WGS metagenome assembly CEUS01 (sample SAMEA2622837, study PRJEB7988) | marine metagenome | biome: marine biome (ENVO:00000447); feature: marine epipelagic mixed layer (ENVO:xxxxxxxxx); material: "saline water (ENVO:00002010), including plankton (ENVO:xxxxxxxx)" | depth 140 m | reverse complement strand
CAGCAGTTAGAACTCAAGGCGGGACTCTTCTTCAACCTCTATCGTCTGTTTTGGTTGAGAGTTTGCCCATGAATATACCAACTTCATTTGAATTGGATGTGAGCCAATTAGACGACTTTGAAAAGTCTCTTAGAGTAAGAGACATCTTAAGTAACTCAGATGTAAAACTACTCAGAAATGAAGATGCGATGGTAGCGAGAGTAGTTGCTCCCAAGATAGAGGAAGAGCCTGTAGCCGAGCAGGAGGAATTAGAAGGCGAAGAGGGAGAAATCACTGGTTTGGTCGAAGGCGAAGGTGAAGATCAGTCCACAGAAGAATCAGCGCGCGCAACTGAATAACTTTACGGAAGCAGATCGAATCCGAGAAATAACATCACAACGCATCATCCCGTACGACATCTTTGAGTATTAAGTCCGACTTTAAGTACATGAGTCTGTTCATTCCCCATTTATGCTAGATTTGATATCTATTTTCCTATAATCTGGTGACTGAGCATTTTGTATGCATCTCTTTGTAGAAACCACGTGTTATTATATTTTGTATCAGTCAAATGATTCTAAATACCGATACCTTCACCTAAAGCCTCAAGGATTTTTGGAGACGGATTATGGCCAAAATACATATTCTAGGTGGTGGCACCCCCACCCCAACGGTATCTAGGTTTGGCTCCTCATATGTTGTCGAAATAGGTGGTGATTATATAATGGTGGATTGTGGGCCTGCCACCACCCAAAAATTGGTAAAGGTCGGACTGTGGCCAACGACCATAGACTATCTATTTTTTACCCACCATCATTTCGATCACGATGTCGATTACCCCTGCTTTCTTCTATGCCGATGGGATCAAAGTGTTGGAAAAGAAAACGTGCTAAAAGTTTTTGGTCCTAAACCTACAAGAAAACTTACAGAAGGTATCATTGGTGATGAGGGATTGTTTTACCATGATATAAATGCTCGAATAAACCACCCTGCTAGCCAAAAAGTCTTTGTAAATAGGGGTGGGTCACTACCCCGTAAAGCTCCACATGTTTTGGCTTACGATATTGAACCAGGGAAAGTATTTTCAACTCCAAATTGGGAAATTACGGCGTCGATAGCCGAACACGCACAACCATACTTAGATTGTCTCGCTTATCGCATAGATAGCCGAGAAGGATCAATAGTTTTCACTGGTGATACCCGACCTTGCGCATCCGTAGTAAAGCTTGCAGAGAATGCCGACATAATGTTTTGCATGTGCTGGGATCACCAAGAAATTATGGATGAGAATGGGGAATCTATTGGACAGACTGGAACATTGGGTGCAGCTCAAATGGCACAAAATGCAAATGTGAAGAAATTGGTTCTAGTACATATGGGCCCAAATTTGTCACACAAGGATTCTGAATTCAAAGGTATTAATGAGATGGCCAAAATTTACGATGGCGACATTGTATTTTCAGAAGAACTAATATCTATAGAAATATGACTCATATTGGAATACATATCTTAGACAGTCCAAAGTAATAGTATCCATGCTAATATATTTGCCTTAGAGGCTAGCCTAGTTACATTAGGCTAGCCCTCTAGCGCTTGACACATCTTAAACTTAAGTTCCCAGAATAGTACATTGAGAACCTAGCTAGTGAGATAACTATATGAAACTTAATAGGCTTGGCTGTCTACTAAATAACCATCCTTCTTTTCAACAACTGGCCCATGCTCTTGGGAAAAAATCTGGCAATCTACATATACAAATACTATCAGAAGCCACACCGTACTTTCTTTCTACACTATTAATCAAAACAGGGCGGCCAATTATTGCAATCGCTCCGACTCCTAAAAAAGCACAGTCTTTATACGAACAGCTTCTGTTATGGACTGATAATAACCCCCAAATATTACATTTTCCTGATATGGAAATGTTGCCTTTTGAACGGGCTACGCCCGACATTCCCGCAATGCATCGAAGAATTCAAACCCTGTCTCGACTTATTAACAAGGACAATGATGTTCCTCTACTTGTAACTTCGTTATCTGCAATTAGACAGAAAACTATTGATAGAGAAATCTTTGAATCTAATATACAAATCGTAAACATTGGAGATTCTATAGCCATTAGCGAATTATTATCATCTTGGATTCGCACTGGATACGAATTTCAACACAACGTAACATCTCCCGGTCAATACAGCAGAAGAGGGGGAATATTGGACATTTTCCCCGTAGGATCCGAATCACCATTCCGATTAGAATTTTGGGGAAACAATGTAGAGAGCATACGTATTTTTCATACCGCAACTCAAGTGTCTACCCAAAATGTCAATTCGATAGAAATTACTCCTGCTACCGAATGGGCCCCCAGTATACTCGATCCTGAAATGCTACATACGTTAGTAGAATCAATTGATTCATCCAACTGCACAGTCAAGACAAAGGGACTCATCAGTAGAGACTTAGATTCAATTAATGAAATGGGTGATTTGGATAATTTAAATCTCTACTCCAGTCTCTTTACAACGGGATCAGTTTTTGATTTCGTACCAAGTACTGGGATTTTGTGTTCGGAAATTCCAAACGACATCGCATCTCACTTAGAATCAACAGACAGACGAGTTAGCGAAATACAACAAAGTAAAGAACAGCGGGGAGAATTACCTTTGAATGTTCCCTCTCCTTTCTATGCAGGAGGGGATATTCAAAATTTCCTAAATGAATTCAACCATAGACTTGACATTACTCAATGGGGCACAGATACAAATGTTCACAAAAAAATATTTAAGTTCCCTATTGAATCGATCAACCCATACGACATCAACAATGCGAGATTTTCTCAAGAAATTTCAGACATGGTTTCCAAAGGACATTTTGTAGTAATGATTACTTCTGTGCCGAAGCGACTGAAGGAAATTCTTGAAGAAAAAAACATAAACGTTATCTCACTAAAACACGTTGATCACATTCCCGTAAAAGATAGAGTGCTTATTCTAGATAGCCAGGATGAAGGACCGATTGGAGGACTTATATTCCCTACAAAAGAATTCAAATTAGTAATCCTAGGTGACACCGAAATTTTTGGTGTAGCCAAAAAGGGTAAATCAGCAAGGCGTAAAAACATCAGAAAAAATTCCTTTCTATCCGAACTTGCAATTGGAGATTTTGTAGTACATGTCGAACATGGCGTAGGGAAATTTAAAGGTATAGAGGAATTTCCAGAAGACAAAACTGAGCAGGAGTATCTGGCATTGGAATACGCCGCAAATGACAAACTATATGTGCCTATAGAACATATCGACCGCATCGGCCCTTATGTAGCCCCTATTGACAAACCACCTAAACTTACACGCTTAGGTACTCAGGAATGGATCAACGCCAAAAAACGTGTGGCTCGTTCAGCAATGGAAATGGCATCTGAGCTCATATCTCTTTATGCATCCCGAGAAATGGTAACCGGGCACAAATTCAAACCAGATACTAAGTGGCAACAAGAACTTGAAAATTCATTTCCGTACAGAGAGACATTAGACCAATTAGAAGCGATTAGAGATGTAAAAACAGACATGGAACGAAACACTCCTATGGATAGACTGATTTGTGGAGATGTTGGATACGGAAAAACAGAGATAGCTATAAGATCCGCTTTTAAGGCTGTAATGGATGGGATGCAGGTCGCTATACTAGTGCCAACCACTGTCCTAGCTCAACAACATTACGAAACATTTTCCGAGCGTCTTAGTGCCTATCCAGTAAACATTGATGTTTTAAGTCGATTTCGTAGTGAAAGAATTCAAAGCAACATTTTAGACGGGCTTAAGCATGGGAGCATAGATATTTGCATAGGCACACATCGCCTCGTACAGAAAGATATAGGATTTAAGAATCTAGGACTAGTGATAATCGATGAAGAACAAAGATTCGGCGTTGCACACAAAGAACGGCTAAAACAAATTCGCAATGAAGTTGATGTTTTAACTATGACTGCCACTCCTATCCCACGAACTTTGCATCTTTCACTTGCCGGTATACGAGACATGAGTATGATTGAAACATCTCCAGAAGAACGTTTGCCTATCAAAACATACGTTTCTGAGTTCAGTGACGATCTAATTGTAGAAGCTATCCGTCGAGAAATGGACAGGCAAGGACAGGTCTTCTTCCTGCATAACAGGGTCCAAGATATCGACTATATGGCCAAGTATATTAACAATTTAGTTCCAGAAGCCAAAATAGGAGTAGCCCATGGGCAAATGCTTGAAAAACAACTCGAATCCACAATGCTTAATTTTGCTGCAGGAAACATGGATGTACTGGTCTGCACAACGATAATTGAATCGGGTTTGGACATTCCCAACGTGAACACTTTAATTATGAACAGAGGTGATCGATTTGGATTGTCCCAATTATATCAACTCCGTGGACGTATAGGACGAAGTTCTCGTAGAGCCTACGCCTATATGCTAATTCCCCCATCAAAATCTCTCACCGAGACTGCTGAAAAACGTCTCAAAACTATGTTGTCAGCAACCGAACTAGGATCTGGATTCCAAATTGCGATTAAGGACCTCGAACTTCGAGGCGCCGGAAATGTACTCGGTTCAGACCAAAGCGGACACATCCATTCAGTAGGATTTGACCTGTATACCAAACTGCTAGCGGAGGCTGTTGAAAACATAAGAGGGAAAGAAGGGTATTTGAATTTCAATAATGAATCCGATTTACATCCTAATGTAGAAACCCATGACAACGTCCATGTGGACTTAAGAATCCCTGCTAATATACCAACCTCTTATGTCGAAGATGTGTCCACAAGACTTGGGATTTACAGAAAAATTACGTTGATAAATACCATAGAGGAAGTTATTTCACTGGAACATGAATTCCTAGACAGATTTGGTTCCATCCCAATCCAAACTGTTAATTTATTGTACGTTGTAAATTTAAGGATTAATGCCGCGAAAGCCAGCATATCGTCAATTGTCCAAAATGATAAAGAAATAATTCTAACTCTATCTGATGAAACTGGAGGAGCAAAGAAAGCGATACAAAAACTATTGGGGGGAAAAGTCGTAGTAGGAAATAAGCAGATACGAATAAATATCTCTGGATTGAACGGAAACTGGGAAACCTTCCTTGCAAACCTTATTGATCAATTAGTGACATTTCGAACTAACTTATTATCATTGTAGACCTGATTCAAATATTTACTTACAAAATCGGATATCAGAAATTTGCCTGCAAGGCATTGGGTAACTCCTTGAGTGTGGTTACGTAAGGATATTTTGTAAATTTACTATGATTGCCATCACGGTCTATGAGAACCGGATTTATACCTACTTCAGCTGCTCCCTGAATGTCAGAAATCAATTGATCCCCTACGTGAACAGCTTCTTCAGGCTTTACACCAGCACTAGAAAGTGCCGACTGAAAAATCTTTGGATGTGGTTTAGCTACGCCCACCTGACCAGAAGTTACCATAAAATTTATCCTGCCATTAAGACCCAAATCTGACACTAATTCTTTAGGTGTATGATCCATATTTGAAATTATTCCAATCGTCAAACCTATCAATTTGAGACGGTCTAGACATGGAATTACATCATCGAAAATTGCTAGGTCATGAGGTATTGTCTGTACCTTTCGAAATATTTTAATTGCCGTGTCCAAGCTAACTTCAATTCCACTACCTGCAAGGACTAATCTCTCGTACTCAGCGAATAGGCCATCACGCTCCGAGCTATCTAGTGTGTGGAGTGGATGAATTGAATTACTCATGCTCATATATTCATCAGCATCAGCATAACCCCTGATAATACCCTCAGGAGAAACTTCGATTCCAAAGTATAGGCAGGCACGAGATTGCACATCGTACCTCGAAGGGTGGAACCCTGCGATTGTGCCATAAATATCGAAGAATACTGATCTGATCATAGTAAATTTATGGTAGCATTGACGGTGAAGTATATCCATCAGCGGAAACGTGTTCCTTTCATACAATTTCAGTTCTATGCACAATCGAGATATCAACACAGGTAAAGTACCTTCCTCCCTACTATGTGACCTGCTCCACAAGGTCAAAATAAGTGACCAGAGAGTAATCCTAGGCCCTAAGCTAGGAGAAGATGCCGCTTTAATAGATTTTGGGGATAAATACTTAGTCGCAACCACAGACCCAATAACATTTGCTACTGAGCTACTAGGATGGTATTTAGTACACATTAACTCTAACGACATCGCAGCCATGGGAGGTACGCCACAATGGCTATTAACTACACTATTACTCCCGGAAGGCACCACAACTGAACAAACAGAAAATATATTCGATCAAATAGTGGATACTTGCTCCAATCTAAACATCACACTAATAGGTGGACACACAGAAGTTACAACTCAAGTATCCAGCCCAATAGCTATCGGCACTATGTTAGGTGAAGTAGATAAAACAAAGACCATCTACTCCTCTGGTGCCCAACTTGGAGATTCGATATTATTGACCAAAAGAATAGCTATTGAAGGAACGGCAATCCTTGCACGAGAATCTTCAAACGCACTCCATTCAGCAGGTATCTCAGACCAAGTCATCAAGCAAGCTGCTAATTTACTATTCTCACCAGGCATAAGCATAATCAATGAAGCAAATATCGCGTGCAATGCCGTAGACGTCCACGCTATGCATGATTTGACCGAAGGTGGCCTCGCAAATGGTATACGCGAAATAGCCTTAGCATCCAAAATAGGCATTGAAATATATCCTGAAAAAATTGGACTGATTCCAGAGTGTGAATATATATGCTCAGTCCTTTCAATTAACCCGATGGGTTTGATAGCATCCGGATCACTATTAATCATTATTTCACCTGATGATGTGAAATCTCTAACTGCGTCTCTAAATGAGAAAAACATCGAGGTACAAGAGATTGGCCGTGTGACCAATCCAGAATCCGGAATCAAACTTAACGAACTAGATGGAATTGTAGACCTTCCGATATTTGAACAAGATGAGCTAACTAGATGGTACGCCGAATAGGGATTAAATTTAGTAACTGTATTAAACTGATTTTTAATGAGTGAATAATAATTTGTGGGGAGCATAGTAGACTCTGTAAAAATTTTCCCCTAGAAAGGGTATCAATGGCTGACAAAAATGGATTTGGCAAAGCAATGGTTGTTATGGCACATGCTGATGATGCTGAATACGGAGTTTCTGGAACCGTAGCAAAATGGTGTGCTGAAGAATGGGACATCGTATACGTGGTGTGCACTGACGGCAGTAAGGGCAGTAGCGATCCCAAAATCACCCAAAAACAGTTATCTGAAATTCGTAGAAAAGAGCAGATTGCTGCAGGTAAAGTATTGGGGCTTAAAGATATAAAATTTTTAGGTTATGAAGATAGTTTATTACAACCCACACTAGATTTACGGAAAGACATTGCCAGAGAAATCCGAAGGTCAAAGCCAGATATTCTAATTTGTATGTATCCAATGCGAAATCTAGATGCACACTGGGGATTAGGTCATCCAGATCATATAGCTTCTGGTGAAGCAGCCATGTCGGCCGTCTTCCCTACGGCCCGGGATCATATGACTTTTCCAGAATTACAGGAAGATGGATTTGAAACACACAAAGTGTCAGAAATTTGGATAGTGGGCCATCCAGAACCAGATCACTGGGTAGATGTTAGCGACTTTATTGATACAGCTGCGAAAGCTTTATCTCAACACAAATCCCAAGTCGAACATCCTTATAACAAAATCCGTGAAATGATGGGCAGCTGGAGAAGGAAAATTGCTACAGGTCATGGAATGAAATATGCTGAAGCTTATAAGAGGATAGTGTTAGAACAGCCTAAAAGTACGTAATTCTTGATCAGTTTATACCCTGAGCCTACCTCAACCTATAGCGCCAGAGCTGAAATTAATCCACAGTATTCTATAATCCTTGCCGAAGGTTCCTCGTTGAAGATACAATCATCTGCAGGCCGGGGTGTGGCGCAGTTTGGTAGCGCGCGTCGTTCGGGGCGACGAGGTCGCTGGTTCAAGTCCAGTCACCCCGACCATTAACATATAAAATAATTGTTGATGTAATGCTACTATCTGTTATAAAGGAGCATCCTTCGTAAAATGATTGTACTGATGGACCAAAGAATGGATTCGACAGAACATCAGGCGTTTATCAAGTCGCTTCGCAGTGAATTCCAGGATGTCGAATTCATCACAGAATGTACTAATGAGGCCTTGGAAACTGCAATCCCGATGGCTGACGTCTACTATGGAATGCCGTGGCAAGCCCTGATCGAAAAAAGACAATCTCTCCGGTGGATCCATTTTCCTGCCACAGGCATTGATGGATTAACGTTCAGCGACATGAAGCTTGAAGATACGGATATCACTGTTACTAACTGTAGAGGCCCTCATGCAAGTTCAATGGGTGACCATACTGTTGGAATGATGGTGACATTAGCGCATCAACTTAACGAAGTGTGGACGGATCAAGAAAATGCTCAATGGGACAGAACTAAGTATATAGGTAGGCAAGTGGAACTGACGGGGAAAAACTTGGGGTTACTTGGGGCTGGCGATATTGGCATGGCAGTCGCTCACCGTACCCATGGATTTGGCATGAACATATATGCTGTTGACAAAAACACTTCACCCCGAGAACCGTACATCCCAGAGGTTTGGGGACCAGAACGTATCGATCATCTTATGGAAATATCTGATTGGTTAATAATAGCTGCTCCGTTGACTAAAGAAACAATAGGACTTATAACTAGTCAGCGTATCAAATTAATGAAAAAAGGGTCGTACATCATCGTAGTATCTCGAGGGAAAATTGTTGATGAAAATGCCTTGGTAAAAGCTTTGGAGGAAGGACATCTCGCAGGAGCAGCAGTCGACGCTTTCGCAGAAGAGCCTTTACCAAAAGATAGTTTGATGTGGAAGACGAAAAATCTCCTTGTCACTCCGCATATGTCAGGCTCAACTCTAGAATTAACCGAAGGGCGATTTAACATATTCCGAGAAAACCTTCGCAGGTTTAAGGCAAGCAAGCCATTTTTATACACACCAAATCTGGCTTTAGGCTACTAGAATGGATTTAATGTTATTCCCCTTCCTGAAGTATGTGTGCCAATCTCATGATCCCCACTTTTCATACAAATCTATGTTTTTAATTCAAACTATTCAAACCACAGTGCATGAATCTTATTAAACTAGCTTGGAGATTAATCCCATGATAATAGGCATACCCAAAGAGGTTTTCTTGGGGGAACGTCGAGTGTCCCTCGTACCGAATTCCGTGGGCCAGTTAGTGAAATCTGGATTAGATGTCATAGTCCAATCTAAAGCAGGAAACGAATCCATGATTTCTGATGATGAATATGTGAATGTAGGGGCATCTATATCTAAAGATGCGAAGTCTTTATATTCATCCGCAGAAACAATATTAAAAGTTCAAAAACCACTAGACGTGGAAGTAGAACTTTTCCAAGAAGAAGCCACACTAATATGCTTCATACAACCTCTAGCAGATTCAACTTTATTACAGCAACTTGCCAAGAATAAAGTATCCGTTTTTAGTATGGACACGATACCCAGAATCGCTAAAGCACAGAGCATGGACGCACTTTCTTCTATGGCATCTATATCGGGATATAAGGCCGCTCTTATGGCTGCTGAATCCATGTCAAAATACCTGCCTATGATGATTACGGCCGCAGGAACGACACCCCCATCTAAGGGGTTAGTAATCGGCGCAGGTGTTGCTGGACTACAATCTATAGCCACTGCAAAACGACTTGGTGCGGTAATGTATGCTTTCGATGTACGGCCAGCTGTTGAAGAACAAGTCAAAAGCCTCGGTGCTAATTTTATTAGCACCTCTATTTCAACTGAGGATGCTGAAGGCTCTGGAGGATACGCAAAAGAAATTAATGACGAAGAACAAAACAAAGATAGGGAAATACTCCAGAATCACATTAAAGACATGGATTTTGTTATTTCAACCGCGGCAGTACCAGGTAAACGTGCTCCGTTACTTATTACAAGTGATATGGTAAACAGTATGAGGCCAGGATCTGTGATAATTGACTTAGCAGCAGAAACCGGGGGAAACTGCGAACTGACACATCCTGGCGAAACGTACAATCATAATGAGGTTATAGTTTCAGGCCCATTAAACGTACCTAGCTCGATGCCATTACATGCTAGTCAATTATACTCACGAAATATCTATAACTTACTTATGCACATTATGAAAGAAGACAGTCTAGAAGTCGATTCAGAAGATGAGATTATTCTAAGCAGCCGCATAGCATACAAAGGGACTGTACTAAGAAAATGAAATCTATGTTGATAGTTTATACAATCAGGATCCTATAATACTAAATTTAATGGAGAATCTCGTTAAGTGATAGAAAATACACTGCTTACACAAATATTTATCTTCGTCTTAGCTGCATCTGCAGGCTTTGAGTTGATTACTAAAGTTCCACCGACTCTTCACACACCTCTTATGTCTAGCGCTAACGCAGTTTCAGGAATAACTCTCCTAGGAGCTATTCTTGTGGCAGGACAACTCGGAGGTATAACTGCCACAATTCTCGGCCTTTTTGCAGTTATCCTATCCACAATAAATGTAGTGGGAGGATTTATGGTTACAGATAGAATGCTGGGCATGTTTAGGAAAGATAGAAGAAAACAGGAGTAGAAACGGCATTGAACACAGATAATTTAATTGGTGTAGCCTATTTAATAGCTACTTTACTCTTCATTATTGGACTAAAGCGATTTAACTCCCCTGCCACAGCGAGGTCTGGCAACTTCTTGTCATCCGCAGGCATGTTTATAGCCATAATAGCTACGTTATATGACCAAAAAATAATAAACTATCAAACTATAGCTATAGGAATTGTAATAGGATCCGTAATTGGTGCATTGATGTCCAGAACAATCCGAATGACCGCAATGCCTCAACTTGTAGCTATTTTCAACGGACTAGGGGGAGGAGCTTCAAGCATTGTTGCAGCGTCGGAATTTACAAGATTGTATACCAAGTCTTCCATAGAACCTGCGGTTTCATTTTCCATAATGTTTGGCACCTTAATTGGACTAGTTACTCTATCCGGAAGTGTTGTCGCTTTCCTTAAACTACAAGGGATTTTGCGTGGCCAACCAATCACATTCCCTCTTCAAAAAAGTGTGAGCACAGTACTGTTTATAGTTATACTAGCCGCAATTGTATATCTCATACAATCATCATTTATGCCTCTCTACTTAGCATTGGTAATTGCTTGCTTGCTATTAGGGCTACTCCTCGTAATCCCAATTGGGGGAGCTGATATGCCAGTAGTCATATCTCTCCTTAACTCATACTCAGGTATCGCTGCTGCTGCTGCTGGTTTTATATTGGGCAATGTAATGCTAATAGTCGCAGGAGCGTTAGTAGGTGCGGCAGGAATAATTCTCACTCAAATCATGATAAAAGCTATGAATAGATCTCTCGCAAACGTAATGTTTGGTGCCTTTGGTGCATCTGATCAAAGCATTACAGCAGATATCTCGAGCAATAGTAAACCGATCCGGCAAACTACTGCTCAGGATGCTGCTGTAATGCTCGCCTACGCGAGATCTGCTATCTTTGTCCCAGGCTATGGACTCGCCGTCTCACAAGCACAGCATCAACTCAAAGAACTTGGCACACTCATGGACCAAAGAGGTGTATCAGTAAAATACGCTATTCATCCAGTAGCCGGAAGGATGCCGGGCCACATGAACGTCCTTTTGGCTGAAGCTGAGGTGTCATATGACAAACTGTTCGACCTAGAACAGATTAACGACGAATTTAGCAATACTGACGTTGTTCTAGTTATAGGTGCCAACGATGTTGTAAACCCAGACGCTAGAGATAATTCGACCAGTCCTCTATACGGGATGCCAATACTGGAAGTAGACTTAGCACAACAAGTATTAGTACTAAAACGTAGCCTCAACCCAGGATTCGCTGGTATAGACAACGAACTCTTCTACAAAAGTAATACTTCCATGCTATTTGGTGATGCAAAAGCATCTCTGGGAACTTTGATTGAAGAGATTAAACAGGCATAAAATCCCTATCAATGGCAACAGATACCCTGAAGCAGATTCATAGGCTCAACGGTTAAATTTAGCGGCTTCATCTGAGCCACCGGTAGTATCTCCTTCACTATAAGAGTGTGCTCCTGTACCTGCTAGATGACCCCCTTGAACAATTAGATATTCATCCCTGATTCGATTCCCATTGAACCAATTTTCCAAAATTTCTCGAACACCAGCCGCATATCTCGCTTGGGCTGATAATGATGTGCCGGATGTATGAGGTGTCATAGCGTGGTTAGGCATAGTGCGCCATATGTGATCGGTTGGAGCTGGCTGAGGGAACCAAACATCACCAGCGTACCCAGCCAATTGACCAGTTTCAAGCGCTTTCGCTACAGCGTTCTTATCGCATATTTTACCCCGAGCAGTATTTACTATGTATGAGCCTCTCCTCATTTTGCTAATTAATTTCTCGTCAAAAAGATGTTCTGTTTCTGGATGCAACGGACAATGGATACTCACAACATCACAAGCTTTGACCAATGATTCCACATCGGGGTGGAATGTTAGCCCAAGTTCATCTTCCTGCTCTATAGTAAGTCTATGTCTATCCGTATAGTGAAGGGAAACATCAAACGGGTACATTCGTTTTAGAACCGCCAAGCCGATACGGCCAGCAGCCACTACGCCCACACTCATTCCTTCAATGTCATAAGACCTAGAAACTGCGTCAGCAATATCCCATCGTCCTTCTACTACTAAACGGTATTGCGGGATATAATCTCTAACCAAGGCCAATATTTGCATAACCGCATGCTCTGCCACACTAATGCTATTGCAATAGGTAACTTCACAAACCGTAATGTTATTGTCTATCGCTGACTGAAGATCAACATGATCCGACCCTATCCCAGCAGTTATAGCTAATTTCAAATTACGGGATTTCTTGATACGATCTGCTGTTAGGTAAGCAGGCCAAAATGGCTGAGATATAACAACATCTGCGTCAATAAGTTCACGTTCAAAAGTAGAATCTACCCCATCCTTATCTGAAGTAATGACTAAATTATGCCCTAGACCCTCAACAAATTTCCTGAGTCCAAGCTCCCCTGACACTGACCCGAGCAACTCTCCTGGAACAAAATCTATCTTTCCCGGCGAGGGCATAGATTGACCACCCGGGTACGAAGTTAGACTAGGGATTCCATCCCTTGCATACGTAGATGGATATCCATCTACAGGATCATCATAAAGCACACACAATATTTTCTGAGCCGTAGTCATAATGCCTCCAAATGAATGATTACTATGAAAAGTATACCATTGCCCACACATACAAAGTTGTACATCTACTGTCATAGTTTCATCTGGAGTAAAACGCTGGATAATGAAATACAACCTACGTCGAGGGATAATGTCGAGATATAAAATATATTGAGTAGCCTACCTAGCAGTCCAACCAGCATCTATGGAATAGGATGATCCCGTTATCAACCGCGCTTCTTCTGAAGCCAGGAATGAGGCTAATTTGGCAATGTCATCAGGATCTATAAGTTCTTTTATCGCTGCTGGGGCCAGCATGACCTTATCAACGACTTCATCTTTTTCAATACCGAGCGTTCTTGCCTGATCATCAATTTGGGCCTCTACAAGCGGTGTACGGGTATAGCCTGGGCAAATCGCATTCACTGTTATACCGTATTCACCCACTTCTAATGCCACAGATTTAGTTAAACCTACTAGACCGTGCTTTGCTGACACATATGCAGATTTAAATGGACTCGCCACTAATCCGTGAATGGATGATATATTGATGATTCTGCCCCATCTGTTTTCCTTCATAGCGGGAATAAATTGCTTCGTAAGGAGAAACGGCGCTACTAACATAATGTGTATAAGTTTAACCCAAATATCATCTGGGAAAACATCCACTCCGTCAACGTGTTGTGTTCCCGCATTGTTTACAAGAATATCGATTCTGCCAGCTATTTTTATTGCTTCTTCGGCTAGTTGTGATACGCTATTTTGATCAGAAAGATCGGCTTTTAAGAATTCCCCACCTACATTATTAGCAACTTCTTCTCCTACGTCTCGAATGTCATTAATTAATACCCTAGCACCAGATGCAGCAAATTCGTGAGCGATTGACCGCCCTACACCACTACCTCCTCCTGTTACGAGAACTGTCCTATTTCTCATCCGACTAACGGAATTCATATTTGATCACCTAGCTGTTTTCTTCCTCGGCAATACGAATGAATATTTCCATGGATTTTGGATTTTGCATTGACTCAAAACTAACGACGTCTTCAACATACAAGCCTTGCATTAGGCGTTTTACTGGTACTTCCATTTTTTTTCCATTCAAAGTGTATGGTACTTCAGGAATTGCAACGATATTGTCTGGCACATGGCGAGGAGACAAATGGGTTCGAAGTTGTTGATTGATACGATCTCGTAACGTTTCATCAAGCTGTCGTCCCAAGTTCAAAACAATAAATAAGAGTAACTTGCCATCAGTACCGGAACTGTCTATATATACAACAAGACTATCTTTTACCTCAGGTATATCTTCAACAACAGTGTAAAACTCACTAGTACCCATCCTGACTCCTCCTCTGTTTAGAGTGGAATCTGAACGCCCTTGGATAACGCAACTTCCCCTAGCCGAAATTTTTATCCAATCACCGTGTCTCCATATGTTGGGATAAAGGTTGAAATAACTTTCTATATAACGACTTCCATCAGCGTCACCCCACAAACAAATTGGCATCGATGGCATCGGAGAGGTAATAACAAGCTCCCCGACTTCTTCTATTACGGATTCAGCTTGCTCGTTGTAAGCCTCTACTGGTGCCCCTAAAAGTCTACAAGATATCTCCCCTTCATAGACAGGAAGTATCGGGCTTGATCCCACTATGCCTGTACAAATATCAGTCCCTCCACTGAATGAATTCAGTAATACGTCACGACTGACACTTTCATACACCCATCTAAATCCGTCAGGCGATAACGGAGCACCTGTCGAGCCAACGCCTTTTATTTTCGAAAGGTCAAATTCTCGCCCTGGTTCCAATCCGGCCTTCATAGAAGCGTGGATGTACGGAGCACTGGCACCGAAATAAGTCATCTCGGTATCCTGAGCAAAACGCCACAGAGATCTTAAATCAGGGTATCCTGGGTTACCGTCGTATAGCAAAACGGTTGAACCCAGCTGAAGACCTCCAATAAGAAAATTCCACATCATCCATCCCGTACTTGTAAACCAGAAAAAACGATCATTTTTTTTGATATCCAAGTGTAAAGATAAAGTCTTTAAATGCTCAAGTAATATCCCTCCATGGCCTTGGGTGATTGCTTTAGGCAATCCAGTCGTGCCCGAAGAATACAAAATCCAAAGAGGATGATCGAAAGGTACAGGCTCAAACACTAGATCTGCTGTGGAAGATACCATCTCATTCCAACTATACGTGTCATCCAAAGCAGTGGATATTTCGTGTTCCTGAACAAGCGGCACCACTACGGTTGCTACCAGCGAGTCGAGGGATTTTTGAAGTGTAGATATGTGGTTACTATTTTCGAAAATCTTCCCCCCATAAACATATCGATTGGCGGTTATCAACACATTAGGTTTAATTTGATTAAACCTATCGATTACGCTACGTGTGCCAAATTCTGGCGAGCAACTGGACCAGATGGCCCCGATACTGGCTGTAGCCAAAAAAGCTATGATCGCTTCAGGAATGTTCGGCAATAATCCTACTACGCGATCCCCCTTTTTCACTCCCAGCTCGCGCAAGCTAGCTGCGAAAGAGGCTGTATTAGTCCGCAGTTCATCGTATGACAATGTGATTGGTTGTCGAGATTCGGACCAAGCAACTATAGCTGCATTTTGTCCAGGATACCTCAAGGCATTGTTTGAATAGTTAAGTGTAGATCCAGGAAACCATTTCGATCCCGGCATAATCTGGTTATCAAGCACATCTTCCCCTCGCGAACCAATCACATCGAAAAAGTCCCATATCGAAGACCAGAATGACTCCAAATCTGTGACAGACCATTCCCAAAGTTCATTATAGTTAGAAAAGTTCAGGCCACGTACACGCAGAAGCCAATGCATATACTCTGCCACGTTAGAATCTTCGATAAATTTTTCAGAAGGCTGCCACAGGAGAGGGGCATCTGAAACAGAACCTAATTCACCCATACTAGTGATTAATCCTCTGCATAATTGCGCTTACTATAGAAACGGTAATCCCTATCCAATCTCAACCGACATTCCATCAAGCTTGGTAAACATGTGTCTAAAAGCTATTCCTGGCGCGAAAAGGACCAAACTGATACGGAAAGTAGGGACAATCCTAACACTCCAATTATAAGGGCGTCCTCTATAATACCCATCTTATACCCCATGACAGTAACTCCCAAACCAGCGTCACCACTTAGAAACACCTGGCGTATTGCATCTACTCCGTACGTCAAAGGGTTTAATTTAGCTATCATTTGTAACCAAGGCGATACATTATCGACAGGGAAAAACACGCCAGACAGAAAAATAAGCGGGAAAATAAGCAAATTCATAACCATCTGGAATCCTTGCTGAGAACGCATCCTTGTAGCAACAAAAATCCCCATACCCGAGAGCGAAAGAGACAACAAGAGTACAAGAAATATGTATTTAACCACCATTAAAGCAGTCAAATGTATCCCTAGAAACGGTGCCAAAGTCAATAAAATTACACCCTGGAGCATCGCAGTCACAGATCCTCCAAGAGCCTTGCCAAGAACAATTCCAGACCGGCTTATAGGTGCAACCAAGATTTCTTTCAGAAATCCAAATTCTCGATCCCAGACTATAGACATACCAGAAAACATAGAAGACATGACCACCGTCATCGACAGAATTCCAGGATACATAAATTGAATAAAATCTACGCCTTCGGTCATTGGCCCGACTATCCGGTTGAATCCTGCTCCAAAAACAACAAGAAACATTATCGGAAAAGCAAATGAAGTCACCATCCTGGAACGCTCTTGTACAAATCTTAAAAGTTCCCTATAAGCAACGACCCATATGCCTCTGTAGATTTCGTTCATGATTTTACCTATGCCTGTATTTAAAAGACTGTTTGAGTTGAGTTACTTCATCAACTTCTTCGTCCCGTATGTCTCGTCCTGTCAATTTTAGGAAAACATCTTCAAGCGTAGGCCTTCTAACGTTTATTGAAAGTAATTGCCCTTTAAATTTTCGTACAAATTCTGGCAAAAATTCATCGCCTCTAGGCACACTAAATATAACTAAATCATCCTGAACCTTCGTTTCAAGAGACCAGCTTTCAGCTAATTCCTTAACTGCATTTTCATTATCAGATGACTTAATAGCAACCAAGTCGCCTCCCACATCATCCTTTAATCTCTCAGGAGTATCTATGGCCACAATCCGTCCGTTATCTATAACAGCTATACGGTCGCAGTGCTCGGCTTCATCCATGTAATGGGTGGTCAAAAATATGGTTAGATTTTCATTTTTGCGAATATCTTTCACATAATCCCAAATATATCTACGTGTTTGTGGATCTAATCCCAATGTAGGCTCATCCAAAAAAAGTACCCTGGGATGATGAATGAGTCCTCTTACTATTTCTAATCGGCGCTTCATGCCTCCTGAATATGTCCTGGTCTTTCCTTTCCTGCGATCCCATAAGTCGACTAGGTTAAGCAATTCTTTCATCCTTTGTAATCTCACGTCTCTGGGAACACCATATGCATATGCATGGAAAAGTAAATTTTGCTCCGCCGAAAGATATTCGTCCAGGGTAGATTCTTGAAATACAAGGCCGACTGATCTACGAACTTCGTTTCTTTGATTGACCACATCGTAACCATTGACAGATGCAGAACCGCTGGAGGGACTCATAAGAGTACATAGCACATTAATGATAGTGGTTTTACCTGCACCATTGGGTCCCAAAAAACCGAAAATCTCGCCCTCCGGGACATTAAAAGAAACATCTTTCACTGCCTCAGTGTCGCCAAATTTTTTACCAAGTCTATTCACCTGGATTGAATTCATTAGCACTCCTTAGATTTGATTGTAGCTAAGTAATGAAACAGCCGTCAATTCAACCATAGTGTATACTCCACAAAGTCACCAATTTCCTCAATGTTTATAATTTTTCTGAGAGGTATCAGGAATGAGAATTGTTGAAATTATTGCCTATCCTATCTCGTATCTAATAGCAGAGAAAGATCAGGTACGTCTAGGAATAGGTAAAGCTATAAAACGAGATGCGGTAATAGTCAAAGTGACTACAGAAAGCGGTTTAGTTGGTTACGGTGAATCCCACCACGGTCGTTCACCTGGAGCAATTGCACACTTAACTAATACCACATTGCGTCAATTGGTAACTGGTATGGAAGCAACAGATGTGGTCGGAATTTGGAAACGAATCTACAAAATGCAATTGAGTAGTCACGGAATGGGTTCTGCTACTTCAATGGCGATGAGCGGTATAGACCAAGCACTATGGGACATTAGGGGTAAAGCAGTAGGCTGGCCAATTTATCGGTTGCTAGGAGGATCCAACCGTCCTATCCCTGCTTATGCAGGTGGAGTAGCACTAGGCTTTGGTAGCCCAGAGTCCTTAGTGGATTCAGCTCATGAATTAATACAAAAAGGTTATAAATCCATAAAAATTAGAGTTGGAGACAAGGTAGAACGTGATTCAGATCGTATCCGCACTATACGAAAAAACATAGGGGATAAAATTTCGATTCTAACGGATGCTAACACCAACTATACTACCGCTGATGTTAGGTCGATACTACCAATCTTGGTTGATAATAAAGTGGATTGGCTAGAAGAACCATTTCCACCACACGACTATAGGAGTTACCAGACTGCCGCTAATCTAAGTGCAATACCGTTAGCAGCAGGGGAAAATCACTACACCCGTTTCGAATTCAATCGATTGATAGAAGACAAAGCCGTAACGATTATACAGCCAGATATATCAAAAACGGGAGGTCTAACAGAAGCTCTTCGAATCGCGTCCATAGCTTCAGCATACAAACTACATATACACCCACATACATCAATGACTGGTATCAACATGGCCGCGACCATTCATTTCCTTTCAGCTATTGAAAATTCAGGCTATTTTGAAGCAGACGTTTCGAAGAACAATCTATTTCGAGATGAGTTGGTAACAAGCCCTTACTCGTTAGAAAAAGACGGAACTGTGCGACCAATTGATAAGCCTGGAATAGGAATAGAGGTGGACGAAGACTTTATTGCAAAACACCCGGTAATTGATGGTCCCATGTATGTTTAAACATATTTTAAATCCTTTGAACCCAAAAAGGCCTATACTATCAATCGGGCAAATAATAGCTCCCTAAATTATCCAGTTCTGGATTCTTAGGAATAGCACCCTTGGAAGAAATGATGTCTACCCATGAAATTAAACGATCTTCAGGAATTGACCCTACCCAGCGGCTAACCACTATACCTGCATCATCTACGAAAAATGTTACTGGTAAACCTATCACTCCATATTCCACCGTTACACGTCCATCGACATCTCTTCCGTTGGGGTAAGTTATTCCAAATTCTTCCAAATATTCTAAAGCCATAACTTCAGAATCTGGAATTATTGGCGTATCTATCCCTATAAAAATCACGTTGTTTTCACGGTATTTATTCCATGTATGCTCTAATCCTATAGCCTCATCTCGACATGGCTGGCACAGTGGGTTCCAAAAATTGATAACCACCGAATTACCCACTAATTCAGACATAATGATCTCATCCCCACTGAAAAGCTGGAGCGTGAAATCAGGAGCAGTAGAACCCACTCTAGTAATCCCACTCATGCTAGTCACTGGCGATTTCGAAAAAATACCCCAGGACATTAACATTATGAAAATAATTACTGCGAACGTAATAAATCCGATTATTATCCAATGTAAGGAACTCGTCACAACTTTAAAGCTCTCCAATACTCTATCTTGAGGGAAATTAATCGTACAAGAATTTAGATTTAAATCTGTACCACATCAACAAGTGCTGCAGTGACCAATAGTCTTTTGTCATAATGGAATCTGGGCCAGCATGTTACCAGCGTTATATCACGCAAACCTGAATCTGTGATGAATAAATCTTCACCTGCGACCCATTTTGTTTCATATACTTGGTACACATATCTCAAATTGGCTGCCTCAATCACAACCTGAATCGTTTCTCCATTTTGAAGAAGGGATGGAATTTCAGGTAACCTATGAAATACGTTACCTCCCCCCAATACAGGACTTTCTAAATGACCGAAATACCACCCTTGTCCTCTCGCCCCAGGGTACGCAGTCGTGGGAATATGACCAACAATATGTGTAGGGTTCTCCCAAACTAACTCATCACCTCCAGAGACTAATTCCAAATCTCTAACACCAGAATCAACCCCAATTGTTGGAATTAATAACCGCCTAGCAGGCTGAATTCCATCACTGACCCCCGAGAATTTTGATGACTCTAATTGCAAGTCAACTATATCAGCCATAGATACAGATACATCCAAAGAACTAGGATCAGCAGAGTACCCTGTTCTAGAATTAAGCGAAGATCCCAAATTAGTGTTGCCAGATTGGCCCTCACTATCCACTTGGTTTAGTACCGGAGATTGAATCGCACCCTCAGATTCTGCAGATACTCCATTAGAATTCTCCTGATGTAATTCTTCTGCCTTCAGAATATCG
>CEUS01054950.1_pt1 | contig 20811 bp, 28 predicted proteins | sample 427031 | NCBI WGS metagenome assembly CEUS01 (sample SAMEA2622837, study PRJEB7988) | marine metagenome | biome: marine biome (ENVO:00000447); feature: marine epipelagic mixed layer (ENVO:xxxxxxxxx); material: "saline water (ENVO:00002010), including plankton (ENVO:xxxxxxxx)" | depth 140 m | reverse complement strand
CCACCGCTAAAAAGAAAGTGAGTGCCACCGCTAAAAAGACGGCGAGTACGGGTGATGGCGGAAAATATATTCCAAGAATGCAAGAGAAATTACGAGACGTAGTAACTCCTCAGCTTATTAAAGAGTTCGGTTATACGAGTATCATGCAGGCTCCGCGTCTGGTAAAAGTAGTGTTGAATATAGGTATAGGAGCTGAGGCAATTGTGAATAGTAAGGCTATAGAATCTGCGACACGTGATTTGACTATTATATCTGGGCAGCAGCCTGTAATCACAAAAGCCAGAAAGTCCATAGCTGGTTTTAAAATTAGAGAAGGCATGCCCATGGGTATAACGGTTACGCTGCGTGGCAAAAGGATGTACGAGTTTTTAGATAAATTGGTTAGTTCTACTTTACCTAGAATACGGGATTTCAGGGGAGTTTCTAGGAAATCTTTTGACGGTAGAGGAAATTATGCTTTAGGTATAAGAGAGCAGGTGATTTTCCCTGAAATAGACTACAATTCTATCGATAAAATGAGAGGTCTTGAGGTTTCTATAGTGACGACAGCTTCAACTGATGAAGAAGGATCTAAGCTGCTCGAATTGTTAGGGATGCCGTTCGCTGAGTCCGAGGCTGATACAAGAGTGGCTTAGTTTATTGGTCACCCTGTGTTACAAAAGAAATGAGAGGTAGTAGTGGCTAAAGCATCAAAGATAGCAAAATGGAAGAAGCCGCAGCGGTATGCTGTGAGGGAAACCAATAGGTGTGAAAAGTGTGGTAGGCCTAGGGCTTACATAAGACACTTTGGATTGTGCCGTATTTGTTTTAGGGAGATGGCTTTAATGGGGATGCTACCCGGCGTTCGAAAGGCTAGTTGGTAGAGGGAGAAATATGCCAGTAACTGATCCGATATCTGACATGCTGACTCGTATTCGGAATGCGATAATGGCCCACCATGATACCGTTAGTGTGCCAGCATCAAAAATGAAAGCTTCTATAGCAAAGATACTTAAGGAAGAAGGATTTATACAAGATTACCGCGTCGATGAATCTTCTCATAAGCAAGGTAACATTCAAATACTGTTGCATTATCGTGGAGAGGGCGTTCCGGCAATTGTGGGACTCAAGAGGGTCAGTAAGCCAGGATTAAGAATGTATGTAAGGAAAGGTGAAATTCCAAGATACTATGGTGGATTAGGGGTGTCTATACTATCTACCTCGAAAGGTGTAATGACCGGAAAACAGGCATGGAAAGAGCGGACAGGAGGAGAATTACTGTGTTACGTCTGGTAAGGAGTCTCTAATGTCTAGAGTGGGTATACAGCCAATCTCTCTGCCGGAAGGTGTGGAGGTTTCAGTAGATGATACTTTAGTGAAGATTAAAGGGCCAAAGGGTTCGCTGGAGCACGTGCTTCCATCTGGAATTGATGTCGTAAATGAGAGTAATGAGATTAAGGTTAACAGGACTTCAGAATTACGGGCGCATAGAGAGCTCCATGGGTTAACTAGGTCATTACTTTCTAATATGGTTGAGGGAGTAAATGTCGGGTTTACAAAAATATTAGATGTAGTTGGTGTTGGGTATAGGGCACAGCAGAAAGGAAAGGGAGTAACTCTGAGTGTCATGCTCAGTCATACTGTTGACATAGATCCTTTACCGGACACATCTATAGAAGTAGAGGGTAATAATCGGATTTATGTCAGAGGTGTAGATAAACAGTCTGTTGGCCAACTTGCGGCTGAGATTAGGAAAGTTCGTCCTCCGAATGCATATACAGGTAAGGGCATTAGGTATTCCTACGAACAGGTACGAATTAAACCCGGAAAGAGTGCAGCGAGGGAGTAGTAGTGTCTAATACAAGAATAGCTAAGAAAATGAGATCGGTCAGACATTCCAGATTGCGTAAGCATTTGAGAGGAGTTTCTGATAGGCCTAGGTTGTCGGTTTTTCGCAGCCTTAACCACGTATATGCTCAGGTAATTGATGACAGTCTTGGCGTCACGTTAGTTTCCGCTTCTAGTGTTGAGGATGCGGTACTTAGCAAAGCTGAAGGTAGAAATAAAACAGATATATCTAAATTAGTTGGAGACTTGGTTGCTTTAAGAGCTAAGGAAAAAGGAGTTGAGACGGTGGTTTTTGATAGGGGTGGACATAAATATCATGGTAGAGTAGCCGCATTAGCTAATGCGGCACGTGATGGGGGTCTTAAATTCTAATGACGTCTAGATTTGGAAGAAAACAAGAAGATGACTCAGGTACCACTGAACGTGTGGTGAAGATATCTAGGGTTTCTAAGGTCGTAAAGGGTGGAAGGCATCTTACATTTAGCGCGATGGTAGTTGTTGGGGATAACCAAGGAAAAGTGGGAATTGGCATGGGTAAGGCTGAGGCGGTTCCTGATGCCGTTAACAAAGGTGCTACAAAAGCAGAATCGAACATGATAAATGTTCCTCTGAAGGATTCAACAATTCCTCACGAAATCGTTGCTAGGTATGGTGCTTCAGAAGTGATGTTAAGGCCTGCACCTCCAGGTACAGGAGTGATAGCAGGAGGGGCAGTTCGGGCTGTGGTCGAGTTAGCGGGTGTTAAGGATATAGTTACTAAGTCAAGGCGTAGTACGAATCCTATAAATACTGTTAAGGCTGCTTTCAAAGGTCTTTCCATGCTTAGAGATTTGAATGATGAGTTCGCGAGGCGTAATGAGCTATCAGGATTAAGCCAGGGTAAGTGATACTACAGTTGTGTCGCGACCCTTTATATATCTTAGGTTAGGAAGTGTATGATTTGGGTAAATTAGCTATAACATGGAAGAAGAGTACTATAGGGTTCCCTGTGGGCCAGCGTAGGACTATAGAAGCGTTAGGGTTAAAGCGACTCAATGCTACTGTTGAGCACCAAGATAGTTCGTCAGTATTGGGCATGGTGAATAAAGTTCAGCATTTGGTTACAGTAGTTGAAGTTCCCGAATCTTCTGGTAAGAAAAATCCCACATCTAATAAAACAAAAATCAAAAAGGATGTTAAGTAGGGGTTTTTATGAAACAACACGAAATATCGTCTCCAAAAGGTGCTAAAAAAGCTAGGAAGCGTGTTGGCAGAGGGGATAGTAGTGGCCACGGTAGTTATTCAGGTAGAGGAATGAAAGGCCAAAATGCTCGTAGCGGTGGTGGAGTCAGGCCGAATTTTGAAGGTGGCCAGCTCCCAATCACTAAGGCCATGCCTATGATGCGTGGATTTACTAATATTTTCCGAATAAAATATCAGGAAGTTAATATAGATAGGCTTCTTGATTTTTCTCCAAACACACAAATCACCCCCCAAGTAATGGTTGATTCAGGGATAATAAAAAATACGAATCATCCTGTTAAGATTTTAGGTCGTGGAGATATTAATGTCCCTCTGGTAGTAGAAGCAAATAAGTTCACTAGTTCCGCAAGGACAAAAATTGAAGATGCCGGTGGAACTGTAAGGGAGATTCGGTAGTGAGACAGTCAAGATCACCCAGGGCGGAAGTCACAAGGCCTCAGTTGATACAATCAATGATCGATGCAATGAGGGTGCCTGATGTTCGTTCCAAAATCCTTTTTACACTGGGGATGCTTGTAGTTTTTCGATTTGTTGCCCACGTACCTGTCCCAGGTGTGGACGTTCAGGCTTTAGCTCAGGCGTTTGAGCAGCAGGCCTTGCTTGGCTTTCTTGACCTCTTTAGTGGAGGCGCTCTTTCTAACATGAGTGTGGCAGCGCTTGGGGTATACCCTTACATTACTGCGTCGATAGTGATGCAGATATTAGTTCCGGCTATTCCTCAATTAAAAGCGCTCTCTCAAGAAGGAGAGTATGGGCGTCAGCGAATTAATCAAATAACTCATTGGGCTACAGTACCTATTGCATTTTTGCAGTCATATGGTCAAATGACTTTGCTTCAACAATCAGGAGTTCTTCCGGGTATATCATTCGGTTTTAACTTGCCCACCTTAGCCATGGTAATATCTATGGTGGCAGGTACGATGTTTTTGGTCTGGCTTGGTGAATTGATTTCTGAACGTGGGTTAGGTAATGGGATTTCACTTATTATATTCGGTGGAATCGTGGCAGGGTTCCCGCAGATGGTTGGGCAAGGTTTTTTGGAGCGTGATCAAGCCTCCGGTTTACTACTGTTAGCGATATTTGGTATAGGTATAATATATGTGATTGTGTTGTTCAATGAGGCGCAACGCAGAGTACCAGTACAGTATGGTAGAAGTGTTTTACGTGGCGGTCAAATGCAACGTCAGAGTGGGTCCACATTCCTTCCTTTAAGGGTCAATTCTGCTGGCATGATTCCGTTGATATTTGCTTTTTCCATCATAATACTACCGGCGACTATAGCGAGCTATTTTAGGGATCCACTAAGTGATGGAATTTTTGTATCGTTTTCTAGATTTTTAACAGACACATTAGATCCAGTCAGATTTCCGTATTGGGCGGCAGTATTTGTATTGGTGGTGGTGTTTACATTTTTTTATACCCTTGTTATCTTCCAGCAACAAAATTTGGCAGATAATCTTCAGCGAAATGGAGGGTTTATTCCAGGTATTCGTCCGGGTAACCCTACCCAAGAATACCTCAATAGAGTGATACTCAGAATAACTTGGGGTGGGGCTATTTTTCTTGGAATAATAGCAATATTGCCATTTTTTATGACTATGGTTACGGATGTGCGTGCCCTTACTATTAGTAGTACTAGTTTGCTTATAATGGTTGGAGTGGCTTTAGACACTATGAGACAGCTTGAAGCCCAAATGCTGATGCGCAATTACGAGGGATTTATTAGTTAGTAGAGAGTGTTGATATTTGGATAATATAGTTTAGGGGAATTGGTTTGAGAGTGGTATTGTTGGGTCCCCCTGGAGCAGGGAAAGGGACCCATGCGGCAAGGGTTGCAGGTGAGATGTCCGTCCCTATGGTGGCTTCGGGTGACCTTTTCCGAGAGCATCAAAAAAATGACACATCTCTCGGGCGATTGGCTCGGTCATATATGGAACGTGGTGTTTTGGTTCCTGATCAAATAACGATTGATATGGTGATGGATTGGATAGTGAAAAATGAAAATAAAGGGGGTTTTCTTCTAGATGGATTCCCTCGTACTTTAACTCAGGCAAGTGCTTTGGAAGAATCTTTAGGTGCCGGGTCAGGAATTGATAGGGTCCTATATATAGATGTACCTATAAAAGTTTTGATCAGGAGGTTGAGCGGGCGGCAAGTATGTGGATCCTGCCAGTCTATATACCATTTAGAATTCTCTCCAGTAAAGTCAATTGGAGAATGTGATAATTGTGGAGGGGGAGTCTATCAAAGAGAGGATGATAAAAAGGAATCAGTACTTCGCAGACTAGAAGTTTACAGGACCGAAACCGAACCCGTTATCGAATACTATAGGAACTTAAAGATATTAGTTGATGTAGATGGTGACAATGATGTTAAGGATGTAGAAATGACACTTATGGAGGCTATCAAGTCGTGATGCAGAAAAATTCCGGTATGTGTGGTTGTTAATAATCAGATGACTCTGGCATCCTCTATGGTACTATATTATTCGGCTGCTAACGTCTATGTATTAGGGTATGTCATTTGAATATTGCGACAGATGGTATGCATTTCGACAACAGGGTAGATGGGATAACCATTAAGTCTGATCGTGAGATGTCATATATGAGGCAGGCTGGAGCTGTTGTTGCAGAGGTAAAAAAGTCTATAAAGTCAGCAATAATTGATGGGGTAACAACGCGAGAGCTTGATGTTATAGCTGAAGAAGAAATTGCACGACTGGGTGCAGAGTCGAATTTTAAGGGATATACGGGAGGTGGTTCGGTTCCATTTCCTGGGACTATTTGTGTATCTGTGAACGATGAGATAGTGCATGGGATACCTTCAGGGAAAGTTTTGAGGAATGGGGACTTGGTAAGTGTAGATGTAGGGGCGATAGTTAATGGTTTTCATGGGGACAGTGCTTTCACTGTTCCGGTAGGTAAGGTGTCGGAACAGGTGGAGGCTCTGATTGATACTACAAGAGAAGCGTTAAATATAGGAATTTCCCAGATGCGTGCGGGAGCTAGGGTCGGGGATATTTCAGCGGCGGTCCAGTCTTATTCTGAAGGTTTAGGATATGGTGTAGTTAGGAAATATACTGGTCATGGGATCGGACGATCTTTACATGAAGAACCTCAGGTACCTAACTATGGTTTGCCTGGGAGGGGTCCTTTGCTTCGCACTGGGATGGCCTTAGCTATTGAACCCATGTTGAATCTGGGTAGTGCTGATACTGTGGAGCTTGAGGATGGATGGACGGTTGCTACAGCAGATGGCAGTATTTCTGCTCATTTTGAAGAGACAGTAGGCATTTTGGATAAAGGGATCGTTGAAGTGTTTACGTCTGAAACCATGAGCAGTGGTATTTAGATGGCTAAAAAAGAAGGGATAGAAGTCGAAGGGAAAATAACAGAGTCACTGAGAGGTGCAACTTTTAGAGTTGAGTTGGCAAACGGCCATATGGTATTGGCTTATATATCAGGGAAAATAAGAAAAAATTATATACGGATTCTTCCAGGAGACAGGGTGCTTGTTCAGCTTTCTCCTTACGATCTTTCTAGAGGAAGGATTACGTATCGGTTTAGGTAGTTTAATAGTTAGGATAATGGAATGAAAGTTTCGGCTTCTGTACGTAAAAGATGTGCTAATTGTAGAGTTATTCGTCGCAAAGGGCGCGTGCATGTCATATGCAGCTCAAATGCAAGGCATAAACAAAGACAAGGTTAAAGTAATGTACATATATAACGTGAACCTAACGTTGAGGGGTAATTTATGGCTATAGTATCTGGGGTGAATATACCTGATAACAAGCGAGTGGAAGTCTCGTTGACACATATATACGGGATTGGTCCTGTTCAAGCTCGGGATGTTCTCGAGAAGGCAGGGGTCGTAGGTAATCCACGTGTGAAGGATATGGGTGAGTCTAAATTGACGATGATACGTGAGATAATCGATAGTGAGAAAAGAGTCGAAGGTGATTTGCGGCGAGAGATTAATATGAATATTCGTCGTTTGATAGACATTGGAAGTTATAGAGGTCTTCGTCATAGGAGGGGATTACCGGTTAGAGGACAACGTACCAAGACGAATGCACGTGCTAAACGTGGCCGACGTATGACAGTGGCGGGAAGACGTCACACTGTCGCAGCAAAATAGCAATTTATTTAGTAGCCAGCCTTATATATATATGAGGAGACCAAATTAATGCCGAAAAACACAAGATCTAAAAGGCGCGAGCGTAAGTCTGTACCAGTGGGCAGAGCATACGTGCAGTCTACATTCAACAATACCTTAATAACATTGACGGATTCTCAAGGTAATGTTATAGCCTGGGGCAGTTCTGGAACGCAAGGATTCAAAGGTTCTAGGAAAGCTACAGCCTTCGCGGCCCAAAAGGCTGCGGAGAGTGCAGCTCGTAAAGGGATAGATAACGGTCTTAAACAGGTAGACGTTTATGTCAAAGGTCCCGGTCCAGGCAGGGAGGCAGCCGTTAGGACTCTACACTCCTCTGGTTTGTATGTTACGAGCATACGTGACGTCACTCCGACACCGCACAATGGGTGCCGACCTCCAAAAAGACGACGAGTTTAGGGAGTTGTTTCGTTGATGGAAACTAAAATATCACGGCCTATGCGGATCATGTCTGCTAGAAACATGCACGATTTACTAAGTGAGACTTTTTCTGTCTACGCCAGTAGTTTTCGGGATTTTGTTGCTGTTGCTGCGGTTGTGCAAATTCCGGTCGCACTAGTAACATTAGGGGTTTCAATTAGTTTCCCGCAAACTTCAACCTTGGTCCTATTGCTTACATCAATAATTAGTATGTACGGGGTAACTGTGGGATACGCTGCTGGTGTTCATGGTGTGTGCCTGCATTACTTGGGTGGAGATGTAGATTTGGGGAAGTGTTATACAAAGTCTGTAGGTAAGGCAAAAACATTAGCCCTCTTCACTGGCTTGTTGGCTACACTTTTGTTTCTACCAATGATTTTGTTACTTCAAAGTAATGGAGTTGTGGTATTTCTAGCGGGGATTATAACGTTGCCAGTCTTTGTATTGGGGTTATATTTGTCGTTTGTAGTTCAGGTTGCTATGGTGGAGGGAGTGACTATCAATTCAGCTTTGCGTCGAAGCTTCGAATTAGTTAGGGGAAGTTGGTGGAGAGTGTTTGGTATAACAGTAGTATTGTTTCTTGTTGTATTAGGTGTGAGGATTGTAGTGAATATACCTTTTGCAATACTGTTTCAGGGTTTGTCAATTGAACAAGTTTCAGTGCTAAATCAGATATTAGCTATCTTAGTGGCTACTATTTCAAGTATAATTGCTCTCCCGGTTTTGTTTATATTTTCGACCTTGCTTTACTATGATTTAAGGGTAAGGAAAGAAGAGTATAGTTTGGTTGACATGTCTTCTGAAACAGGGATTGCTTATAACGTGTGACTTAGGGAGTATTCGACTAAATTATAACGATAGCTCTTTTAGCTAGGCTTATATAGAGGGATGGTTAAGGAAATAGTATGGGACGTTACATTGATCCATCGTGTCGTCAATGCAGAAGGATTGGCGAGAAACTTTTCTTGAAGGGAACCCGATGTTATACACCGAACTGTTCGGTTGAACGTCGGAAAAGACCTCCTGGAGATGCTCCTCCCAAGAGGAGGCGGTCATCAGATTGGGCTATCCAGCTCAGAGAGAAGCAAAAAGCGAGGTTTACTTACGGAGTCTTAGAGAGGCAATTCCGTAATTATTTTGAGACAGCACGAGAGCAAGACGGTGTCACAGGAGATATGTTATTGCAAGTGCTTGAAAGACGTTTAGATAATGCTGTATTCAGGCTGTCGTTTGCAGATTCACGAAAGCAAGCAAGACAATTAGTTAATCACGGACATTTTTATGTGAATGATAAAAAGTCTAACATTCCGTCCTACCTTGTAAAACCAGGTGATTCAATCAGTTGGAAAATGGTTGGTGACTCAGTTCCTAGTTTCATAGGTAGCTTGACGGATGGGTTGCCCAAACGGCCGGTGCCAAATTGGTTGAAATTAGACGTGCAAAAACTGCGTGGTGAAGTATTGGGAGTTCCTGATATTTCGGACATTGACACAGGAATAGAATCACGATTGATAGTTGAGTTTTATTCAAGGTAGCTTATAAATAAAGTATTATTTTAAGAGGTGAAGAAGTGGACGAAGGCATGATAGATCTGCAAAATTTTCAAACTAAAGATACAGTAGAATATGTAGAAGAACCCGTACCGTCTCCGTCTATAAAGGTGGAGGAAACTAGTGATCGCTATGGTAGATTTTCTGTAGAGCCTCTGCAAAAAGGTTATGGTATGACGTTGGGCAATCCATTGAGAAGGGTTTTATATAATTCTTTACCAGGAATAGCTATAACTTGGATTAAGATTGAAGGTGTTCTGCATGAATATGGTGTGATACCGAATGTTAAAGAGGAAGTGGCCGAGATATTGCTTAATTTCCAGGGTGTTAGAATTCGGTCAGAAGTAGAACGTCCTGGCAAACTTCGTTTAGAGGTTGCTGGTCAGGGGGCTGTATGTGCTGGGGATATTATGGCGTCATCGGATTTTGAGGTGATTAATCCAGACCATTACTTGGCCACGCTTGATTCAGATGATTCAAAATTATCCGTAGAGATAAATGTTGAAAAGGGAGTAGGCTATACGGAGGCCTCTAGAGGAGAAGGGTTACCAATAGGTGTCTTACCCATAGACGCCTTACACACTCCTATAAGAAAAGTTAGTTATAATATTGAGGACGTCCGAGTGGGTCGCAGGACTGATTTCGAGAGGCTTGTATTAGAGGTGTGGACGGATGGAACTATATCACCTATAGAATCCGTTAGGAGTTCAGGTAATATTTTAGTATCTCAATTTTTCTTTTTTGCAAATACTCCTAAAATTTCTGATGATGGTGTACAAAGTAGTTCGGTTGCATCAAAGATGTCACCTGAAAAGTATAATGTATCTGTCGAAGACCTTGATTTGTCGTCCAGGACGCTTAATTGTTTAAAAAGAGCAAGTATAGATAGAGTCGGCGAAATACTTGAAATGGATAAAGCTGATCTGTTAAAGATTAGGAATTTTGGAGAAAAGTCTCTCAATGAGTTGTTTGGTCGTCTTGAAGAGAAGGATCTCTTAATTTCGGAAGAAGAGGGTTCACAGGATAGCGTGGAAAAACCCGAGGGGAATTCTGATACTGAAGACTCGAACGGAGAACAGTCGTGAGACATCGTATTGCAGGTAGAAAATTATCCCGTCCCACAGGACATCGCATGTCTATGCTTAGGACTGCGGTGACGGACTTGTTAAGATATGAGAGTGTTCGTACTACTGAACCCAAGGCGAAAGAGATAAGGAAGCTTGCTGAAAAAGTTATAACGAGGGGTAAAAGAGGTGGTCTTCACCAAAGGCGTCTAGCTTCAGCGTTTTTGACTGACAAGATAGTCTTGAAGAAAGTTTTTGATGAGTTGGGACCTAGGTATAAATCTAGGGACGGAGGGTACACACGTATTGTAAAGCTCGGTCCTCGTAAGGGCGATTCAGCTGAGATGGCTATATTAGAATTGGTGTAGCGTACGGGATAGTTGTATGAGGGTGGCCTTAGTCGTTGAATATGATGGTACCAGGTATCATGGGTTTCAGTATCAGACTAATGCGTCATCAGTGCAGGAAGAATTAGAAAAGGCGTTAGGATGTTTGACCAAAAAGAATGTTAGAGTGAAGGGAGCTGGAAGGACGGATAGAGGAGTTCATGCAACAGGTCAAGTGGTTTCCTTCGATGTTGATGCAGTTTACTCGATCGATACGATTGTAGGAGCGTTAAATTGGTATCTTCCTAGTGATGTAGCGGTTAAGGCGGCGTATCAAGTTGGTGAGGAATTTGATCCTCGTAGGCATGCTACAAGTAGAACATACATCTATACAATCAGCTTGGGTTCTACACGGTCTCCGCTTGATAGGTTTACCACTTATTACGTGAAGCAGAGTATTAATGTAAGAGTAATGGAGGAAGCAGTATCATTATTCGTAGGGAGACACGATTTTTGTAGTTTTGTTGGGAAATTAGATGATCCTGAATCTAGCACAGTTAGAGAAATCGTTAAAGCTGAAGTGAGTCAGTGTTCTAACAAGGTGCGGATAGAATTTGAGGGTAATGCATTTTTGAATCAGCAGGTTAGAAGGATGGCAGGAGTGCTTTTGGCTTTGGGCAGAGGCGATTTAACGAAGACAAAATTTAAGTCCATGATAGAAACAGGTCAAGGTGATTCTGGCAATTACGTTTTGCCACCAGAGGGACTGTGTCTAATTGGTGTTAAGTATAACGATTGGGTGTCTATACCACTTTAAAATAATGTGAAAAATAGGTTACTATATAGGTTAAGCAAATGGAAACCACAAAACCATACAAATCTCGTGTTGCTGATATTGATCCGCAATGGCATGTGCTGGATGCTGAAGGTCAGACTTTAGGTAGATTATCTTCACGCATAGCTGTTTTGTTGCAAGGCAAACATAAATCTACCTGGGTACCATACTTAAATATGGGCGATTACGTGGTTGTTTTAAATGTTGATAAAGTGAAAGTTACTGGCAGAAAACTTGATCAAAAAATGTACTATAGGCACAGTGGTTATCATGGTGGACTTAATGAGCAGAATCTAGCCCGAGTTATGGACAAAACACCCTCACGGGCTATAAAGCAGGCTGTAAAAGGTATGCTTCCGAAAACGATATTAGGGAAAAGGATGCTATCTCGTCTGAAGCTATACGTGGGGAGTACTCATCCCCATAAGGCTCAAGTAGGGCATAATGGTGGTACAGAATAGATCCATATACTTTTCCTATTCAGGTTGGAAAAATTATTTTCTTCTAGAGTCGAGTTAAGAATAAAGAGATTTGTGAGTTAAGGAGGCTTAATTGCCCGAGCAGAATTATTACTACGGTACTGGTCGTAGAAAGACATCTGTTGCTAGAGTCCGTGTTTATATGGAAAATGGTCCTGTGATCATTAATGGTAAGCCTATGGAGGATGTGTTTAATTGGAACGCTTGGCAGGATGCCATAATGGAGCCTTTTAAAATTACTGAAACTGCAGGTCAATTCAGAGTGGTAGCCAAAGTTAGTGGTGGTGGAGTGGTTAGCCAAGCGGGAGCTCTCAAACATGGTATATCGAGGGCGCTTATAGTAGCGGATCCTTCGTTAAGAGCCTCCCTTAAGAAAGCTGGATTGCTAACTAGGGATGCAAGGGAAAAAGAGAGTAAAAAGTATGGCCTTAAGCGTGCCCGTAAGGCGGAGCAGTATTCAAAACGTTAGCTTGAGGTTGTATGTAAGTAGTGATCATCGGTTAGGCATTTCTAGCAGTTGAAGGGTGTTCTGGTCTGGATCAAGGAAAGTACAGACCCATCCTCCCCAACGTTGTCTTGTTGGCCGACTAATAAATATGACGCCCTTGGATTCCAACTGACTGAATTCATTTTGAATGTCGTCAACTTCTAGATTAATCATGAGCCGGTTGGGTTCCTTGTTTACTCCGAAAATTTCTGAGTGTGTTCCTATGTTAAGTCGCATATTACCCCATTTAAAAGAGACGAAGTCTCCATGATTAGAGTTAAGTTGTAGTCCTAGTATTTCAGTGTAGAAGCTCAAAAGTTTATCTAGATTTTGAGTCCATATGATTACACCATTAATTCCGTATATCAATGTGAGTTCTCCATTGCAAGCAAGTTTACTAGTGTTTATAATACCTGAAGAGGCTATAGGGTGGATGTTGATAGTTTATGGTGAGGTAGCCTTTGGAAAGGAGGTGTTATTTTGGATAGCAGTTGTAGGAGGTGTTCCCAGTAGGTGTTCTTGAGAACACCTCTTCATCAGGGCCCTGCCTCAGGTAGGGCCCTGTTTTTTTTCGACCAGTCAGGTTTAATTACAGATCATTATTACTTCTGAAAATGCAATATAGGTGTTGAATTGCCATCACACATTTTATCCAACCAAAACTAATCTCAGTAAATCTATAGCATTAGAACTAATGCGATTGCGGTCAGGGTTTCCTCGTCCTGACATATTGTAGGCGCGAGATGTTGTATTTTCCCCATCTGTAATACATATATGAGTTTCACCTCTTGCTAAATTTTGTGCGAGGTCTGATTTGTCAGGAATACCGTGTACAGCTAAACCGTAATCAGATCCTGATTCTAATCGTACCGCGTTTGCCAATAGCTTAACCAAAGATTCCGGTTTATTCACCTTGTCGGAGTTGGTTGTGAATTCCCTTGTGAGTTTCTGAATCATTTTTTCTCCACCACAGACTACTCCCTGCAAAAACCTTTCAGGGTTAGCTTTCATTAATTTATTTGAGAGGAGACCACCTGTTATGTCTTCATAGCATGAGACGGTTTTATCGGATGATAATAACAATTCACCTACTACGCTTTCTAGTGTTTGATTGTCCTCGCCAAAGATGTGTTCTTTAAGTACATCTCTTATAGAATTTTCCAGTGGTGAAATTAGTTTTAGTGCCTCTTTGGAGCTGGATGACTTTGCTGTAATACGGATGTCAACTTGACCGGGATGGGCTAATACGCCAACTGTAGGATTATTGGATGTCTCCATGAGATGACCTATGAGTTCATCAACGTTACTTTCACCCATTCTTGCTACTTTGAGTACCTTGTATAGTATAACTTCTGAGAGGTTGAATTTTTTGCGCAAGTAAGGGACAACTTCGTTTTCGAAAAGCCATTTTAGTTCAAAAGGTACTCCTGGCAGACAAAATATGGATATGTAGCCGTCATCTACGATGAATGAAGGAGCGGTTCCGTTAGGGTTGTTCACGATGGTGGCGCCTTCTGGTATAAGCGCTTGCCTTTCGTTGTTTTTAGTCATAATTAGACCACGTTTTTGGAAACGATTTTTCATTTGAACAACGAGATTTTGGTCAGTTACAAGTTTTCGTTTAGTAACATCTGCTATTATCTCCCTAGTAATATCATCTTTTGTAGGTCCTAAACCTCCGCTAGTTATAACAACGTCGGCACGGGAGAGAGCACGCGCTAAGACCTCTCTCATCCGATCTGGGTTATCTCCTACAACTGTTTTAAAATATAGGTCAACACCTACCTCAGTTAGTTTTTTTGCCATCCAAGCTGAGTTTGTGTCTACTATTTGCCCTAGAAGTAACTCGGAACCAATGGCTACAATTTCTGCATTTGCCAAATTAGTTACCTTTCTTATTATTGAGTCACTTAGAACTCAATGCATTAATTAAGCCCATATCCCAAGCGGATTTCATGTCGGCTATTTCAATATCAAAATATGGTTTGATATTGAAAGTATATCCACCTAGTATGCCGATATTGGTTAATGGCACATTTTTCTGACGGCAGATATTTTCTAACTGCTCTAATTTTTTAGAGGGTAGAGATACGACCACTGATGATTGGTATTCCCCAAAAAGGGCAGCTTCCCAAGAGCCAATGATGTTGGTAGTCGACTGAAACCCTACGTTACCAGATATACATGATTCAGCTAGTGTGACTGCGAGGCCACCATCCGAGCAATCATGAGCTGATGATAGCAGGTTAGATTGAATTAACTGTACACACACTTTCTGGACTTTTTTTTCTAAGTCCAAATCTATTGATGGTTTGCCTACATTTAATCCGTGTATCGCTTCCAGATATTCACTACCTCCCAGGGATGACAATTCACCTATAATTTGATTCCTGCCAATTAACACGACTATGTCACCAGGGTTCTTGAATGATCCAGTTACGCTATGATTGAAATTCTCAAGCAATCCTAGTGCACCTATAATAGGTGTTGGATATATAGATTCCCCACGGGTTTCGTTATATAAGCTGACATTTCCGCTAACGAAAGGGACACCAAGAGTATTAGCGGCTAGTACCATACCCTTGATACAATTCTGCATTTGATAGTAAATTTCGGGTTTCTCGGGATTCCCAAAGTTAAGGCAGTCTGTCAGGGCTATTGGTGTTCCCCCTACGACAGATACGTTTCGACAAGCTTCAGCTACAGCGATCATTCCCCCGGTTAAAGGATCGAGAGAGCAATACCTTCCATTTCCGTCTGTAGACAACGCTATACCTTTAGAAGTACCTTTAATTCTTAAAACCGCTGCGTCTGAACCAGGACCAGTTATTGTATTAGTCTGTACTTGATGGTCGTATTGTTGGAAGACAGATTCTTTGCTGGAAATGTTAGGTGATTTTAGTACCTTCAGTAATAGTTCTTCTGGGTTCAAATTATTAACGGGTAATTTTGTTAAGTCGTAAGATTGAACTGACAGGAGGTTTTTGGGTACTTTACTGTCGGGGATGTACTGCGGAGGGTCAGTAAGAATTTCCACAGGGATTTTAGCCTGTAGACTGTCTCCTTCAAATAGTTGAGCATAGCCATCACTTGTGGATGTGCCTATAACAGTAGTACTAAGACCCCATTTCCCAAAAATTTCATTGACTTGATCCATACGATCTTTCTTAACAATTACTAACATGCGCTCTTGTGATTCTGACAACATTACATCGTAAGCACTCATCCCATTTTCACGTCTAGGTACCTTAGACACGTCTATAACGATTCCACCATTTCCGTTTGCAGCTGCTTCTACCGATGCGCTAGTGAGTCCGGCTGCCCCGAGGTCTTGTAATCCGGCAACGTGGTCAGTCGCTACAATTTCCAGACAAGCTTCGATGAGAATTTTTTCCAAAAATGGGTTCCCAACTTGTACAGTAGGACGTAATTCACGATCGTCTTCAAAGGATTTTGAAGCTAATCCTGATGCACCATGTATACCGTCCCGACCTGTCTCAGCTCCTACTAGTACTAATAGGTTGCCAGAGCCGCCTGTCGTGGACTTAACAATTTTGTCACTTTCTACTAATCCTACGCACATTGCATTAACCAAAGGATTCCCCGTATATGATTCAGAGAACGATATTTCACCGCCTACGTTGGGTATGCCAAGGCAATTTCCGTATCCTGATATGCCCGCAACTACACCATTAAATATGTATTTGTTGTGAGAGTTTGTAAGAGGGCCAAATCGTAGTGAATTTAATAGAGCTATTGGTCTAGCACCCATAGCAAAAATGTCTCTAACAATTCCTCCTATTCCTGTTGCAGCACCTTGGTAAGGTTCAATCGCTGAAGGGTGATTATGGGATTCGATTTTAAAAACAATTGCTAGTCCATCTCCTATGTCAACTGCTCCAGCATTTTCCTCTCCTGACGACACGAGAGTTCTGGAGCTGTCTTTCGGAAGTAATTTAAGTAATGGTTTTGAATGTTTGTATCCGCAGTGTTCGCTCCAGAGAGAGCCAAATAGACCAAGCTCCAGTTCGTTGGGAACTCTGCCTAGGAGTTCTAGGATCGCTTGATATTCATCTGAAGAGATTGCTAAGGATTCTAATAGTTGTTTAGTTATACTCATATGGGATCCCTAGTATATTGGCCCGTTTTTAAGCTTGAGATAACAGATTCGAATATTACCCTTCCGTCAGTCCCTCCCAATACAGATTCACAACACCTTTCTGGGTGGGGCATCATGCCTAATACATTTCCTGATTCGTTTGTAACACCTGCTATATTCTTATAGGATCCATTAGGGTTGGCTTTCTCGTTCACATCCCCATTCTCTGTACAATATCGAAGTAGTATTTGACCGTTTTGTTCAATTTTCCCCAATGTGATTTCATCAGCAACATAATTTCCTTCACCATGAGAAATTGGGATTCGTAAAATTTGACCAATCGAAGCTTTGTTAGTGAACTGGGATTCGATGTTTTCTACCTTGATGTGTGTCCAAGTACACCTAAATTGCAAATGTGAATTTCTGACTAGTGCTCCTGGTAAAAGTTTGGCTTCACATAGGATTTGGAATCCATTACATATCCCTAGCACTGGCTTGCCATTTTGTGCGGCGATTTCGATTTCACGCATGATTGGTGAAAATCGGGCTATTGCTCCTGGTCTCAAATAATCACCGTATGAAAATCCACCTGGAAGTATTAGGCAGTCATACTCAGAAAGATCTGTGGTTTCATGCCAAACATATTCGGCATCCTGTTCCAGTATTTCAACTAAAGCATGATGGCAGTCAGTGTCACTCCAAGTTCCAGGGAACACAATAATCCCAAACTTCATTGGTATAAGTTCGCGATTCTAAAGTTATAAACATGCTCTACTTCAATGATTACAGGTGCGTGGTAAGTAACGAAATATCTAATCTGAATTTTGGTAATCATAGGTTGTCTTGGGTAATTTTGTCATCCGTGTTGACTTTGCTTAGTAAAGTGAGGATATCATGTTGTCATCTTGTGTTTTATAGCATGGCATCCAATTAGTTAATTTAGTAATTTAGATACAATTTTACTTACTATTTTGCCATCTGCTTTACCTTTTAGTTGGGGCATAAGCATATTCATTACTTTACCAATTTCTTTAGCAGTTTTTGCACCTGATTCGTCTACGGCTTTTCGTGCAAGACTCTCAATTTCCGTTTCAGTCATTTGTTGAGGTAGGTATTCCATTATAATTGTGAGTTCGGCTTCCTCAATTTCAACTAGATCAAGTCTGTTGCCAGATTTAAAAGCTTCAATACTATCTCTTCTTTGTTTGGCCTGTTTAGTAAGTATACTTATGATTGCTTCATCGTCTAGAACCGCCTTGCGGTCAATTTCAGCGTCATGTATCGCAGATCTTAGATATCTAATGACGGTTTTCTTCAACGTATCGCTGTTGAGTATGGCTTCCTTGAGGTCGTTTACGAGTCTTTCTTGTAGAAGCAAATCGTTTATCTTATCCTGCTAGTTTAAAACTTAAATTCACCATCATCATCGAGTATAGGTTCAGCAATCTAGAGTGTCAAGGAACCAGAAATCTTGGATATAACATACTTAGAGTTGTAATATTATTCAAAATTTTTATTTGAATACGTTTTATTTTATGAACCACTACCCTTTAGTATTTTGTGACTTTATCTATACTTTCAATTAATTCTTTTTCGGTTACAAATCCTTCATATTTGTACCGTAACACTCCATCATTGTCTATTACAAAAGTAAATGGCTCAGTTTTGATACCCCATTCCATTACTATGGGAGACATGGTTGCATTGGATGGATTACCAGAAATTTCGTGGGGGTGTTCATAAATTTCTATGTGGATGAAATTAACATTGCCTTTGTATAGTGTGCTAAGAGATGAAATAATTTCGACTTGAGGGCCACAAGTTGCAGTTGAGCAGAATGCAGGTGTTGCGAAAGTTAATACAGTCGACTTCCCGTTACTTATAGCTTCATCAATACTTAATTCATACAATTTTGGATTTGGAATTAGCGAGGTAGTTAGCTGAGATAAAGCAGATACATCTTTCGAGGTTTTGCTTGTACTGCTGGGTATGAGCTTGCCAATGCTAGGTGAGTCACTCCGGTCTTTAACTACGATGCCCGCCTGAACATTGTACATTCCATCAGGAGTTATAACAGATACGCCCCACTTACCCGCTTTATCAAACGAAGTGTGTGAAACATAGACGCCTTTATTCGAAGCTGGCCATTTCACAAATTTGGCAGGTGCATGAAATTTAAATGTAGATTTAGGGTCAAGGTAGTAATAATTTACCCTAACTTCATCAAGAATAATCGGACCATTTTTTTTATCAATTATTGAGAAAATCATTCTGTTGGTTCCCACAGCTATATCAGTGTTGCCAATTGCCAAAAAATAGTTTTCTTCAACGCTGGTATCACTTTGATTGATATCTATGTTGTTAGAATCTTGATTTAAACAAGATAGTCCAATAGACATTCCTACCAATAATATTGGAACAAAAATATTAAATTTCTGGAATATGTTTGATTTTCGTGACCTATCCATTTTTATGTATGAGATCTTTGGCATGCCAAGCATGATACCAGATTAAATATACGGCTACATATAGTGCCCAAATTGACACCTAGCACTTTATATGGTACAAAATTGTCGCTGGTGCTAACTGATGAGCCCCTTCCCCTCCTCGGCGGAGTCCATCTTATTTGGCACTAGTTCCTCCTTGAGTAGCCCTCGGTGTTGCTGAGCGCCGGGGGCTTCCTATGCATATAGGTGCTTTAAGTGAGTATGTCTACCTATTTTCCAGCGTAAACGCATCAGTGGGAATTGTGAATAACTGAGTTAATTGTCTGGTGGGCCCGCCTGGGTTCGAACCAGGGACCAATCGGTTATGAGCCGACCGCTCTACCACTGAGCTACGGGCCCGCATGAGACGGCTTTAGCGTAGCTTAGGGTGTTATACCTGTCAAGAATTACCAGTGGCAAAAATGGATGTGTGAATATTGAATAGTATCGGGTCATATTATGCTATCTTTTGGTGTTAGAACAGTAATATCTAGCACTCGGTTGACATACGAGATATGGTGGAGTTAAATCGGATTTGTAAAAGTATCGAAAATTTCACGAGTGGAGATTCAAATGAGTATATCCAAGAAGGTGAAAAGGGTAATGGAAGAAGGTTCTTGGATACGTAAAATGTTTGAGGAAGGAGTTAAATTAAAAGAAGAATTTGGGGAAAATAATGTTTTTGATCTCTCTCTTGGAAACCCAGTTATAGAGCCTCCAGAGGAATTTAGAGACGAACTGAAACGGATAGCAAATTCTGATGAACTTGGGACACACAGGTATATGCCAAATGCTGGGTATTCTGATACGAGGATTGCCATAGCGTCACAGCTAAAATCGGAAACCGGGTTAAATTTTACGGAAAATAATATTATTATGACTTGTGGTGCAGGTGGCGCGCTGAATGTAGTGATGAAATCGTTACTAGATCCAGGTGACGAGGTCGTTATATTTGCTCCATATTTTGTGGAGTATATATTTTATGCTGATAATCACGGAGGTATGTGCAGGGTTGTGCCTCCGGATCCCAATTTTTTGCCTGACTTTGATGTATTTGAAAAAATCATTACTCCAAGGACTCGTATCGTGCTGATTAATACGCCTAACAATCCTACGGGTGTTGTATATAGTGAAAAGGTATTGGCCAGGCTCGCCGAAATTATTCATGCGAAGGAGAATGAGTTTGGTATACAAATATCACTTGTTAGCGACGAACCATATAGAAAAATTTTGTTTGATGGTCTAGATTACCCGCAGGTTTTCAGATATCACAAAAATAGCGTCGTGGCTACTTCGCATTCCAAAGATCTGGGCCTTCCTGGAGAACGTATAGGTTTTATAGCAGTTAACCCGTCGTATTTCTGCGTGGAAGAACTATTGAATGGGCTAGTATTTTGTAATAGAACGCTAGGTTTTGTTAATGCACCTGCACTAATGCAGAGAATAGTAGCTAATCTCCAAACGATAACAATAAATGTGCGCCAGTACGAGTCCAAACGTGATTTTATGTATTCTAATCTTGTCGATATAGGTTATGAGATTGTGAGGCCTCAGGGAGCTTTTTACATGTTTCCCAAAGCACCTATAAATGATGATGTAAGATTCGTTAAAAATTTGGGTAAACACCGAGTATTAGTGGTGCCGGGTAGTGGATTCGGTTTGCCTGGTTATTTCAGGATTGCTTACTGCACTGATGATGAGACTTTAAGGAGATCGTTAGATGGATTTCGGGAGGCTAGGGCTTCTTTTTCTTGAAATTGCTGGCAGTGATATTACGATTCTTGGAAGTTAGTTATTCTCTTTATAAACGACATGTGGGATTG
>CEUS01280860.1_pt1 | contig 20813 bp, 18 predicted proteins | sample 427031 | NCBI WGS metagenome assembly CEUS01 (sample SAMEA2622837, study PRJEB7988) | marine metagenome | biome: marine biome (ENVO:00000447); feature: marine epipelagic mixed layer (ENVO:xxxxxxxxx); material: "saline water (ENVO:00002010), including plankton (ENVO:xxxxxxxx)" | depth 140 m | reverse complement strand
GGTTCAAGAGTTGCAGGCTTTGCACCACCTCCATCACAAGCCACTAACAATATGAGCATTGCGGAAAAAAGGATTAGTCCGATGAGTTTTCCGTTCATGCTAAATGAGAATCCTAAAAAGGAATTGGCGGGTAATGGACTCGAAACATTGATATCTTGTATTTAAAGCAAGAGAATAGAAATCTACCCTCTTGCTTTACAAATTATTCGATTGGGTGGCTATGTTCTTCACGTAATACGTTTTTAAGAACTTTGCCCATCTGATTTCTTGGCAATTCTGATACCCATACTATGGACTCTGGTTTCTTAAAGCTTGACATGCGTTGTCTGCAATATTCTATGAGATCATCTTCAGATGGTTTTTCTTGATCACCGCGTAAGACACAAACGGCACGAACTCGTTCTCCCCAGGTCACATCTTGTATGCCAATAATTGCTGCTTCATCAACGGATGGGTGAGACATAAGGCATTGCTCAACTTCTTCAGGAGCGATCATTTCTCCACCACGTTTGATGAAGTCCTTGCTTCTTCCTGAAATGAATATGTAACCTTCGTCATCAAAATATGCAATATCCCCGGTATATAACCATCCTCCACGCATAGTATCTGCGTTTGCTTCGGATCTATTCCAGTATCCTTTCATTAAACGAGGACCTCGAGCAACAATTTCTCCTGATTCACCTACCGGAACGTCATTGCCTTCTTCATCAACTATACGAACCTCAACGTCTGGAAGTGCTTTACCAATTGAGGCTAGTCGTTTGAGTCGTTTTTCTGTTTCTTCTTCGGATAATCCTTCAGGTATCTCATGATCATCAGGGGAAAGCATGGTTATAGTTCCTGCACCCTCAGTTTGCCCAAAAGCGTTGATGAATTTGCATCCTTTTAACTCAATCATAGCTTTTTTAATTACTTCTAATGGCATCGGAGCTGCTCCGTAAGTGATTACCTTCATGCTTGATAAATCATATTGACCGAATTCCTCATGATCCATTAGGTTCTTGAGCATTGTTGGCACCATCATTGCACGGTCAGCTTTTTCATTTTGTACAGACTTCATCCAATCTACTGGATCAAATTGTCGATGAATGATAAGCGTTCGACCACCATAAATTGCTGCCATCACTGCTTGTAATCCAGCTATGTGATTTAATGGAACTGTAAGTAGATTCTTTTCTTCTGTTTCTGGATCTGGTGGTTCAACGTTGGCTAGAATAAATGACGAAAAACTGTTATGAGAAAGCATAACGCCCTTTGGAGTTCCAGTTGTTCCAGCTGTGAACATTAGTACAGCTAGATCATCTTCATCCGCAGTTCCGAAAACTTCATCATCTGCAGAAGATGATATTATTCCTTCATATTCAGTCCAACCATCTTTAGAACCTTCAAATGCTATGTAAGTGTCGACTGTCTTTGTTTCTGGTCTTAATGAGTCTAGCATGTCTAGGTATCGACTACCTGCAAATACTGCTTTTGCCTCTGCATCGTTAAGCATAAAACTTATTTCTTCTGGTTTAGCCCTGAAGTTTAATGGAAGAAAAACAGCATCTATTTTTGCACAAGCAAAAATGACTTCGACCATGGCATTTGTGTTTACATCCATTGTTGCAATACGATCACCTGATCCTATGCCTAGATCTGTCAGACCGTTTGCCAAGCGATTTACTCTATCATTTAATTCTTCAAAATTTAAACGCGTATTCTCGAATACAACTGCTTCCCTTTCAGGAACAATTGCAGCAGTAATCGTTATAAACTCTCCAGTATTCAAATTTCCCTCCTGGTATGGATTTCGGTGGATAATATTAACCTTAAAATATTATTTAGCCAACTTTTCATAATTTTTTTGTAATAAATCAAAAATGTTTACTATTCTTCAAATTAACATTTTTCTCTAATTCTAATCCTTGACTAAGACTGATATCATTACCTGTTTTCACTAAATTTAAAAGAGATTGGGTATTGTTTATATTTATTCCAGCAATATGTTCGGCGATATGTTCGACTTCAGATTGTAATTCTGAAGCCTTGATAATTTTTGAAATAATTCCCATTTGTAAAGCTTCATTTGCAGAAATGGTATTTGTAGTTAGTAACATTTTACTCGCGGTACTTATTCCTGTTAGTTTTGTAAGTGTTTGTGAGCCGCCTGCGGCAGGAAGCATACCAAGTGCAACTTCTGGCAATCGAATTTTTACTTCTGGGCTAGCAATTCTGATGTCACATAATAATGCCATTTCTAAGCCTGAACCAATTACATAACCATGAAGAGCACATATAAATGGTTTTCTGATAGATGCCCAAAGTTCCCAAATTGGACGAAGTCTTCTGACTTGTCTGGCAATAGTTTGTGACGGGGCAGTTGTGAATTCTGTTAAATCAGCTCCAGCACAGAAAGCTTTTTCTCCAGCTCCTTTTAAAATGATTACTTTTACTTCTAGATCATCTTTGATTGCCAAAAGTGCTTGCCACATTTCATCGCGCATTTGGATGTTATATGCGTTAAGAATGTCTGGTCTGTTTAGTGTAATAGTTAGAATGGAACTTTTTTTCTCTAATATTATTGATTCAAAATTATTAGCCACAACTTATTTCCTATGAATTTGAGATTTACGACCCTTGAAAATCAGGAGCTCTTTTTTCAAGAAATGAATTTATCCCTTCAAGTCTGTCATGAGTTGAATGTAATAGGACGTTAAAATCAAGTTCAAGAGTTAGTGCTGCATTTAGTGGAAGTTCATATCCATTTAAAATAGCTTCTTTAGTATATTGCATGGCAATAGGTGCATATTCACTCATTTGTTTTGCCAATTCAATTCCAGTTGTTTCTAATTTATTAGGTTCTGTCATCTGATGAACCAAGCCTGACTGAATAGCCTCTTCAGCATTCATATTTCTTCCTGTTAGCATTAAATCAAGACTTTTGGGGATTCCAATCAGTCTTGATAATCGTTGTGTTCCTCCATCCCAAGGTAGTTGATTCCAATAAAGTTGTGGCATTTGAAAGACTGTATTTGAGCTACAAATTCTTATGTCGGTGGAAAGACATATTTCAAATCCTTGTGCAACTATTGAACCACTACAAAGCATGATCGTAGGACATTTAATGTTAGCGATTAATTGTGCTATTTGTCGTTCTTCCATTTCTTTTTCAGTTTGGGGGGAGGGTAAATTGTTTGTTTGAAAATTAAATGAAATTTGATTACCTTCAATTACTACTATTCGTACATCAGGATTCTCATTTATATCCTGTATTATAGATGTTAATTGAGCACTTAATATCATCTGATGTTCTATTGAATCTACAAAAGGTGGGAAATGTATTTTTTGAATATAATCAATATTTGTAAAAGATATTTCTTGTTCACTCATTATTTTACTCATTAATTTATAAAAATGTTGGAGTGATTGTCTACTTTATTTAAATTCAATGTCAATGATTTGCCTAATCTTGTGGATATCTGCGATGATAAATCTAATGAATTTATTAAAATTAAAAAAGGGTTTTGTAAATGCCTGATCGTGGCGAAGAACTTATTACCAATAGGTTAGAAAAACTATCTAGAATAAAAGATATGGGTATTGATCCATATCCAATCAGTTTTGGAATTACAAATACGATATCTCAAGCGTTGAATTTATTGGATAAGAATAAGGATGGAATTGATAAAGATCCTATAAAGGTGGTCTTAGCAGGAAGATTAATTCGTTTGCGAGTTATGGGAAAGGCATCCTTTTTGGATTTACGTGACGGAACGGGTGTTATCCAAGGATATCTAAGAAAAGATCTTCTTCACGAAAACTATGATTTATTAAAAGAATTGGACCTTTGGGATCACGTTGGTATTTCTGGAGAATTAATATTTACTCAAACAGGTGAGCCAAGTATAAAAGCAGAAAATCTAACATTGTTGAGTAAATCCTTACGTCCTCCGCCTGATAAATGGCATGGATTAAAAGATGTAGAGTTACGTTATCGACAGAGAGAAATTGATTTGTCATCCAATGATGATGTAAGAGCAAGATTTATAAAACGATCGCGTATAGTTTCAGCAATTAGATCTTTTCTTGATTCCAGAAATTTTGTTGAAGTTGAAACTCCTGTCCTGGTTCCTGTTGCTGCAGGAGCAATGGCGAAACCTTTTATTACTAACCATAATGCTTTGAATAGAACTCTATATATGCGAATTGCTACAGAGTTGTACCTTAAAAGATGTATTATCGGAGGACTTGATCGTGTTTATGAGATTGGACGTGTATTCAGAAATGAAGGTATAGATTTGTCTCATAATCCCGAGTATACATTATTAGAGAGTTATCAAGCCTACACTGATCTTCAGGGTGTTATGGAAATGGTTGAATCAATGATTTCTATTGTAGTGGATTCTGTAAACGGAAATACAAATGTTGATTGGAATGACCATGTAATAGATTTTTCTACGCCTTGGGCAAAAATTCGTTTGCAAGATGCTATTCGGGAGTTTAGTGGAATAGATTTAGATGAATTTCCGGACCCTAGTTCTCTTGCTGGTCGCATGAGAGAAGCAGGAATTGCCGTTACCCAGGAAGTAAGTTGGGGAAGATTAGTTGATAAGATTATTTCAGATAAGGTTGAACCTCATTTAATACAACCAACTTTTTTGATTGATTATCCAGCTGAAATGTCACCGTTGGCAAAACGAAAAACATCTGATGGTAATTATGTTGATAGATTTGAAGCCTTTATAGGTGGAATGGAAATTGGTAATGCTTATAGCGAGTTGAACGATCCGATCGATCAACGAATTCGTTTTCAGAGTCAAGAAGAATTGAGAGACCAACATGCCGATGAAGATTTTGATAGAATCGATGATGCCTTTTTGGATGCACTTGAATATGGCATGCCTCCAACAGGAGGATTAGGACTTGGAATTGATCGACTTGTAATGTTACTGACTGATCAAAAAAATATACGTGAAGTTGTATTATTTCCTCATTTATCACTTTCACAGGAAGAAATATTTCGTTTCGTAGATGATTTAATTACTGATAATAGACAATTACCAATGAGTACAGATGAATTCACAGAATATATATATAAAGCATTAACAGAAGATTTGCGATCCCGAATTACTAAAGATGAAATTCAAAATCGAGTGGAACAGGCCAATGTCAATTAAATCTGAAGATGCTATCAAAGAGGTTGATGATCGACTTAATTCTATTGCAGTTAAAATATACGGAAACACTTTATCTAACGGATTTATGACTATGTCAGAAATATTTAATCATGCAAAAGATACGTTGAAAAATGAGCTCATGAAGGAAATACCACCATCTATTCTGGAGTGTTTAACTATTGAAACCATAATGGAGCGTGTTGAATTGTGTATCATTCATCACCAAAGCGGAGTAGGTAATGTTAAGGATTGATTTAATCCGTGATAATCCTGATTATGTGATTGATGCGCTTAAAAAGCGTGGAGAAGATCTATCATTTGTTTCAAAAATTCGAGATTTTGATACTCAACGTAGGGCGTTAATTACCGAACGAGATCTTCTTAGGTCACAGCACAACTCAATTAGTAAGGAATATGGATCACTTGTAAAGAATAAAACAGATGACTCCACACGTTTAAATGCGTTACGTGAAAGCACAAAAAATATTAACGAAAAAATTACGACCCTTCAGGATGAATTGACTGGAATTGACAAATCATTAGATGATTTGCTCCTTAGAATTCCTAATATTCCTTTGGAGTCTGTTCCAGAAGGTTTTGATGAATCTGCTAATAAAATTTTACGAGATGAAGGTATTTTTCCTGTCTTTGATTTTCAGCCTCGTCCACATTGGGAATTAGGAGAGAATTTAGGAATCATTGATTTTCAGCGGGGTATTAAAATATCCGGATCTCGTTTTTATATACTTGCTGGATTGGGTGCAAGATTACAAAGAGCCTTAATTTCATGGATGCTAGATGTTCATACCAGAGAACATAATTATATTGAAATAATTCCTCCTGTCATGGTGAAGGGGAAAACATTGGAAGGAAGTGGAAATTTACCTAAATTTTCTGAAAATCTTTATCGTGACATAGAAGAGGATTTTTGGTGGATTCCTACGGCAGAAGTAGCACTTACAGGATTACATAGTGAAGAAATATTATCAATCGATATTCTTCCATTAAATTATGTTTCCCATACTCCATGTTTCCGAAGGGAAAAGGCTGCTCATGGACGTGAAACTCGTGGAATCAAACGACTTCATCAATTCGATAAAATTGAGATGTACAAAATAACACATCCTGATGATTCAGAAGAAGCATTTTTTCAACTTGTTGAACAAGCTGAAAAATTATGTAAGTTACTGAATCTTCCATATAGGATTGTAGAGCTTTGTTCTGGTGATCTTGGTTTTCAGTCAGCTAAAACATATGATATTGAAGTATGGGCCGCTGGATCTGAGGAATGGCTAGAGGTAAGTTCGTGTTCTAATTGCATAGAATTTCAGGCTGTACGTTCAAATATCCGTTTCCGTGAGAGCAATGGAGCAAAACCAAGTTTTGTCCATACTCTTAACGGTTCAGGATTAGCAATACCCCGAATTCTTATTGCAATTCTAGAGAATAATCAACTGTCTGATGGAAGAGTATCGATTCCTGAAGTTTTGAGGCCATATATGGGTTGTGACATAATAGGATGATACTCATTCAAAAAGGAAAAAAATTTATGAGTTTAATTTTCATATTTCGAATTTCTGCACTTATTCTTATAACGTTCTCATTATTTGGAACAGTGAGAGATTTCCCAATGATTTGGTTAATTCTTTCATATGGTTTAGGGTTACTGTTCTATGGTTTCTCAATATATTTAAGAAGTAAATAATTTATTTCTGTTGACGAGTTTTCTATGAAGTATTAATCTCAACATTCAATCTGAAGTCCTAGGAGTTATATCTGATGGAATTAAATATACCTCGTATTGATCGTGCATTAAACCCCGAAACTGTGGCTGTAATTGGTGATAAAGGACCAGGATATACGTGGCTTACTAATATGCAGACGTTTTCAGGTAAAGTTTATTCAGTCCAACTCGATGAAAAAGAAATTCCTGGAATTGAAGCTATGGGAATTACTAATTATAAAAGCGTTATGGATATACCAGAACATGTTGATTATGCAGTAATTGCAGTCCCTAGGCGTGTGAGCCCTTTTGTTTTTCGAGATTGTGTTACTAAAGGTGTTTCTGGAGTAGGGATGTTTACTTCTGGATTTGCCGAGTCAGGTAGTGAGGAAGGTGTTGAACTTCAAAAAGAGATAACTCAAATGGCAGAGGATTCTGGAATTGTATTACTTGGGCCTAATTGCATGGGTTTGTATAATCCAAATTTAGGTGTGCGTTTTATGGTTGAACAAGCAACAGGATATTCTGGGGATGTTTCGGTAATATCTCAAAGTGGAGGTCATGCTGGTGGTATTGCAGCAATGGCAAATTCTAATGGAGTTAAACTTAACAAGGTGGTCAGTTTTGGGAATGGAGTAGTTCTTGAAAATGGTGATTGGTTAGATTATTTTGCTCAGGATCCCACAACGAGAATAATAGTTATGTATATTGAGGGTGTTAGAAACGGCAGAAGTTTTTTGCCAAAACTTAAAGAAGCCACTGCAAAAAAACCGGTTATCGTCTGGAAGGGAGGTCAAACTCCTGCAGGTCAAAGGGCCACATCATCCCATACTGGATCACTGGCAGAATCTATGAATTCTTGGGATGCAGTAATAAAGCAGGCAGGTGCTATTCGATGTGATGACCTTGAGGAAGTTTCAGACGCGTTAAAGGGGTTATATTTTCTACCACCTTTTTCTGGGAATCGTGTAGGTTTAGCTGGTGGAACTGGAGGTCAATCAGTTTCCATGACGGATTCTTTTTCAAAAGCTGGAATGGAAGTTCCTGTGCTATCAAATGATTCACTTGATAGTCTTGGAGAGATTATGCAAGTAATAGGTGCAAGCTATAATAATCCAATAGATATTGGTGCAGTAAATAGAGATCATTTTGATGAGATATTAGAAATTTGGGCAAATGATCCTCACGTTGATAGCCTTATGATGCAGTTTACTCCAGGAATGTATAGGCGAAGTCCAGAAGCTGCTGAAAGTCAAATCAATTCATTTATTAATCTTAAGAAAGTTGGGAAACCTCTTTTTGCAGTGTTACATTCTACTGATCCGTATAATGATGCTGAATCCTTAAATATTATAGATAATATGCTTAAAGAAGAGAATATTCCTTCTTATCAAAATTATGATCGAGCAGCGAATTCTATTTTGAAGATAATTAATTATTACCGTAACAAGCAATAGCAGAAACTTCATTATGGTTATTTCTTGAGGTTTTCGTGGATTGTTCTAGATGCAACGCAAAAAATAATTTTGATTCGGAATATTGTTGTGAATGTGGGATGACTTTAAAACGCGGTGCAATACCTGCAATGGATTTACAAGATATCATCCGATTAACGTACATTACGTATAAAAATAACTTTCTTTTGCTTTTTATGTTTTCTTTTGTAGCTAGTACCCCACTAGTTATTAGTACTGTTATTCCTTGGCCATTTAACGTTTTATCAATATTTTTAGGTTTTGCTGCTTATGTATTTTTGAAGAGTCTTGGAGCTTTAATTTTCTGTCAGATATTTGTAAAAACTACAGTAAGGATTGAGACATGTGTAGATTGGATTATTACTAGATGGCGCTCAATTTTAGTGGGAACTTTACTTTTTGTTGCAGTTTTAATTCCAGGTATCTTACTTTCTTTTTTTATTATTGGAATACCTTTACTTTTATATTGTTTGGTGGCATTTCAATTTTATATATTCATTATTATTTTTCAGAATGCTCAAGGAGCCCAATCATTGTTATTGAGTAGAGAACTTGTAACAAGTAATTGGTGGAGAGTTTTTGGGATTATCATGTTGCTGCAATTAATCCAGGCTTTTTTTCAATTAATTTTTGGAATTCCTATTGGTGAAATAAGCCAATCAGCTTCTCAATTAATGCTGGTTTTTTACGGGATACTTGAAACCACACTTCTCGCTATTCTATTTCCGATAGAATTTTTAACTACAACAATTCTCTATATTGATCTTAGAAAGAGGAAATACGGATATACTATACAAGAAATGAAGATGGAGTTAAAGGGAATCATTGACTAGGGATTGATTTGCGGATTTGGTATATTAGTTCCTAATTTGTCCTGAGCCCTTTCCAATCCATTTATAGGACATTAATGCTTCTAATCCCATTGGTCCGCGCGCATGAAATTTACTTGTACTGATAGCTACTTCCGCTCCGAGTCCAAATTGACCACCATCATTTAATCTTGTGCTTGCGTTAACAAAAACAGCTGAAGAATCCACTAGATTTAAAAATTTATTAGCGTTCACATCATTTTCAGTGAGTATAGCTTCAGTGTGACCTGATCCATATTGTTCAATGTGTTTCAAGGCTTCATCTATAGAATCTACAATTTTCACAGATAAGATCAGGTCCAAAAATTCTTGCCCCCAATCAGATTCTTTAGCTTTAGATATATTAGGTAATTCAAGAGGTGATATAATGGATAAACTAGGTTCATCGCATCTAAGCTCTACTCCTTTGTCAGCTAATTTTTCGCTAACTAAAGGCAGGAACGTTTTAGCCACTTCATGATTAACAAGGATAGTGTCAAGTGCATTGCATACTGATGGACGTTGAACTTTTGCGTTATAAACGATTTCCACGGCATCGTCTATATTAGTTGGAGAATCAATATAGGTATGACATACTCCTATACCTCCAGTTATAGCAGGCATTAATGCAGTTTCATTGACATAATTAACAAGCGTTGATCCACCTCTAGGTATTATCAAGTCAATGTAATCTTTCATTGAAAGCATTTGGCCAACTAGATTTCTGTCAGTGCTTTCAATGAATTGCACAGCTTCGGGTGGACAATCTGCATCTATAAGGGCCATGGAAATTATGTCTACCAAGGCTTTATTTGTATTAATTGATTCTTTTCCACCTCGTAAAATACATGAATTTCCAGATTTGATACATATTGAAGCAATATCAATTGTAACGTTTGGTCTACTTTCATAAATAGCCCCTATAACTCCAAGTGGGACTCTCCTTTTAGACAGTAAAAGTCCATTTTCTAACTCTTTGGATTCAAATTCTTCACCTAATATATCAGGAAGTTGAATTAAGTTTTGAATATCTGATGCTAAACCATCTAAACGACTGGAATTAAGTTCTAATCGGTCAAGGATTTCTAATCCCAATCCGTTTTGCGAGCCATTAATAAGGTCAATTTGATTGGCCTGCAATAGTTTTTCTTTATTTCTTTTCAGACCAGCTATTACGTTCTTTAAAATAGTATTTCTTTTAGATGTCGAAGTATTTGCAAGTGTTTTACCTGCAATTTTTGCAGATTTACCCATAGAAACTAATTCTTTACTGATTTGCATTAGCGGAACCTCCTGTTATTACCATATTGTCACGATGAACAACTTCATTGGACATTATTTTTTCTACTGGATGTTCATTGGGTTTTGATCTAGCAGTGATAATTTCTTCAATTTCAATATTGGTGTAGTTTACCATTCCAATTGCTATCTTGTTATTCTTATTGTCTATAATTTTGATTATTTCGCCTTTAGTGAATTGTCCAGATATAGTAATAATTCCTGATGGGAGTAGGCTTCCTCCTTTTTGAGTGATAGCCTTCGCAGCTCCACTGTCTACATGGATACTGCAATTTGATGATTCTCTCGATAGTAACCAACGTTTTCTGCTTTCGAGATTGGTAATCCGTGTTTTAAATTGAGTGCCAATTTTATTCCCGCTGATTATTCGATGTAAATTATCTGGGATAAGTCCGTTTGCAATTACTACATTGGTGCCTGATGAAGTTGCTAATCTTGCAGCATTAATTTTGGTAACCATTCCTCCACGACCCTGATTGGTCCATGAGTCTCCAATTCTAGCCTCGATATCCTCTATATTTTCTACGAAGTCAATAAGTTTTGCTTTAGGGTTTAGATGAGGATCTTCGCTGTATAAACCTTCAAGATCTCCCAGTAGTATCAGTAAATCAGCATCAATCATGTTTGAAACCAATGCTGATAAAGTATCGTTGTCTCCGATTGTTTCACCTTCTAATTCTTCTATTGCAACAACGTCGTTTTCGTTAACTATGGGAATTACTCTAAGCATTATTAAATCAAGAAGTAAATTTCTTATATTTAGGTAGCTTATTCTATCGGATATATCATTATGAGTAAGTAATGCTTGTGCTACAGGAATCTGATTTGCACCAAATAGTTCTTGAAAATGATGCATCAAAATTCCTTGCCCTATTGATGCCATGATTTGTCTCGAACGAACATTATTACTGGATTCGTTAGTGGTTATCCAGTTGTTGAGACTATGCCTTCCTGCAGCGACTGCACCTGATGATACAATTATTATTTGGTATCCTTTTTTATGTAGTCCTACAATTTGCTTTACTAAAGAAGACAGGATATCCAAGTCTAATTGATTACTTCCACCAGTTAGTAAAGTGGTTCCTAATTTTATAACTACACGTTGATTATTTTTCATATCTCAAGCACCTTAATTAATTTATTATTTCAATAATAAATTTTCGTATTAAGTCAATATATTTACGGTAGTACTATCAATTATATTTGAAGATCTATTATAACAAATAGGGATCATAGTATAATCTGTTAAGTAAAATTCTTTGAATATTTATATATTGATTATCATTCAGTTTATTTAATATGTCATTATGCAGTATTGAGTTTTTGAAATAATGCGAAATAATCTTGTTTTAGAATTGATTAATAGTTTACCCGAATTTGATCGAATAAAAGAGATAATAAGTGTAGGGGAAACAGGAAATTCCGAGAATATATTTGTTAGTGATGCAACAAAATCTTGGATATTTTATTCATTACTACAAAAGTCCAATAATCCACTTGTTCTAGTGGTAGAAGATCCATCTAAAGCTGATAACTTATTTTCCGAATTTGAATTTATTTATAATTCCGACACATCTGCAAGTTTTTCGTTAAAAATAATAGATTTATATTCCAGTTGGACTTATCCAAAACATAATGAATTAGTTTGGGATATTACAGAATCCTTCACTAGAATACGAGGACTTACACAATTACTGAATTATGATCAATCTGATGAATCTCAAAAAGTCTTAGTTATAACCACGAAAGATGCATTAATTCGCAAAACTGTAAAAAGGGAATTTTTATTAGATCATACTATGTATTTTTCTATAAACTCTGAATTTAATGTTTTAGTAAATATTGAAAATTTGGTTTCAGTTGGTTATAAGATTTGTGATACTGTTAGAATTCCTGGAGATATTAGTAGTCGAGGTGGTTTAATAGATATCTATCCCATAAATTCTGAACACCCGGTGAGATTGGACTTTTTAGGAAACAAACTAGAAAATATTCGAGTATTTGATCCTGAAACTCAATTATCCATTAGTACAATAAATGAAGTGGTGATTTCTCCTTCGAGTGAATACCCAAGTTCACTTTTTAATTTCGAAAAAGCCAAGCAATTTATATCTGAATCAGAACATTATAACCTTTGTAATAAACATTCTCGTATAATTGAGAATTTCCTTCCCATCAGAGAATTGTTACCTATAGAAAATTTAGAACCTTTTGCAGGTTTTTTTGATTCAGGGATGCTTATTGACTATTTACCCAAAAACAACATATTTCTTTTTGATGAATTTAACGAAACTCAAGTTGATGAATCAAAAATAAATTATGATGTGGTTTCTCATTCGAATGACAATGATAGCAAATGTAAGATCGATATGCCTTCGCCAGTAATGGATTGGGAGGAAGTTTATGATAAATTGTTGAAGAAAAATTTGTTAATTAACTCTGATTCATATCCTATTGAAACTGTTCCCGATAATTCTTCTATTGTTAATTTTTCTCCAACTTATTTAGGTCAGATTGATAAATTTATTGAGGATATAAAAGCAATTAAACAACGTAAAGAAAGTGTAATAATATGTTCTTCATTTCCTGATCGAATTCGAGATATTTTAATTTCTTCAGATAATGAAATAAATTTGTATCCTGAAGGTGACTCTTTACCAGAAATTGGTGAGGTCGTAATTCTTCAATTTCCATTACGAGAGGGTTTTTCAGTCTATTCTCGCTTAAAAACAACTCATATACTTACAGATAAAGAAATTTTTGGTTATTCAAAAAAGAATGTTCGTAAGAGAACCAAATCACCAAAATTTTCTTTATCTGCAGATCTCACTCCTAATAGTCTCATAGTTCATTCAGACCACGGTATTGGACGTTTTGTAGGTGTTGAAATTATAGATTCTAATATTGGTACTCGGGAATATATAAGTATTGAATATGCAGCTGGAGATCGTCTTTATGTTCCAATGGATCAAGCTGGAAAGTTAAGCTCATATGTTGCACCTAAAGGCTCGAAACCTTCTCTTTCTAGACTTGGAACCCAAGAATGGAAACGTACTAAAGAACGAGCTGCAAAAGCTGCAAAGGAAATTGCTCAATCATTGATAAAATTATATGCATCTCGGCAAATATTGCCTGGTTATCAGTTTTCTTCAGATACAGTGTGGCAAAGTGAATTTGAAGATGCGTTCATGTACACTCCCACTAGAGATCAAAAAGATGCGGTCGATGTTATTAAGTACTCTATGGAGAGTCCGCATCCAATGAATTATCTTGTATGTGGTGATGTGGGCTATGGAAAAACTGAGATTGCAATGCGCGTTGCTTTTAAAGCTGTGCAGGATGGTAAGCAAGTAGCTTTACTTTGCCCAACTACTCTTTTAGCCCAACAACATTTTAGAACCTTTATGGAAAGATTTAATTTATTTCCATTAAAAATAGAAGTTTTGAGTCGTTTTAGTAATGATATTGAACAAAAAAGAATACAAGAACAATTAGCAAGTGGACAGATCGACATATTGATTGGAACTCATAAGTTACTACAAAGAGATACTGTTTTTAAAGATTTAGGGCTGGTTATAGTTGATGATGAACAAAGATTTGGAGTTATGCACAAGGAATGGCTTAAAAGATATCATGAAAATGTTGATGTTCTGACATTAACTGCAACTCCAATCCCCCGAACATTATCCATGGCGTTAACTGGTGCTTTAGATATGGTTACTGTTCATACTCCTCCAGAGGATCGACAAGCGGTGGAAACTCATGTTTTGGAGTATAGTGATGACCTTATTCGTGAGGTCATTTCGAAGGAGTTAACTAGAAAAGGACAAGTTTTTTTTCTCCATAATAGGATTTCAGACATACATTCATGGGCGAATCATATCAAAAAAATAATTCCAGAATCAAGAGTGTGTGTTGCTCACAGTCGTCTAGATGAAAAAGAACTTGAAAGGGTTATGGAGCAGTTTATTAGTGGTGAAAAAAATGTACTTATTTCCACTACTATAATAGAAGCTGGTATAGATATCCCTAATGCAAATACTATAATTATAAATCGTCCTGAATTACTTGGGCTTGCCCAACTCTATCAACTTAGAGGAAGGGTTGGTAGAGGAGACAGAAATGGATATGCTTACCTTCTGGTCCAAATCAACAAGATTTTATCAGAAAGTGCTGAGAAACGTTTACTTGCTATGAAATCCTATCAAGAATTGGGCTCTGGATTTAGGATAGCGATGAAGGATCTAGAAATTCGTGGAGCAGGTAATATATTAGGTTCAGAACAGAGTGGGCATATGCATTCAATAGGTTTTGATTTGTATACTCAACTACTTCAGGAGTCCATAGATGAATTAAATGATACTGATCAACCTAAGGATTATCATTTTGTGCAAATTGCGGATATAAAAGTTACTATTTCTTTAGATGCACATATTCCAATTGATTATATTCCAGAATTGTCTGAACGATTAATGTTTTATAAACGTTTATCAACTCTCACCGATGAAGAGGAAATTCTAATTATACAAAATGAAATGAGTGATCGTTTTGGCGAACTTCCTCAGTCAATTTTTAATATTTTTTATGTATTGAGAGTAAAAATAATGGCTTCTAGAATAGGAGTAAAATCTATTGTTTCAGAATACGGTTCGATTGTTATTAGGTTTAAATACTCTATTAATAGTTATGGTGCAATTCTTGAGGATTCCTTAGGCCATTTAGGTGTGATAAGAAGAAATTCCATAAGAGTTAATGAGTCGATAGGGTGGCAGCAAAATCTTATCGATGTTTTAAAAACTGTTCTGGAAACCCATCAACGAGCACTAAATCTCTTAGAAATATCCGAAAATGAAAATAATGATTAAAGTTTCATGTATTCTACAGTAGCTTGTAATCCATTATCTATTGTAGTTTTGTGTTTCCAGCCGAGTATGCTGAATGCTTTTGAAGAATCTAAGGCAATTTTATATACCTCACCTTCTCTTTCAGTTTCATAAATTGCTTTTCCATTATAATTAGTGAGTTCTTTTAGTTTACCGAAAATATCATTTACATTGGTCCCTAATCCGGTGCCGATATTGTAATACTCAGATGGATGGTTTTCTAGGGACAATAAACTTGCTTTTGCAACATCTTCAACATATACAAAATCTCTTTCTTGTTCCCCAGATCCATAGATAATGCATGATTGATTTCGTAGCATTTTTTGTATAAAAATAGCCACAACACCAGCTTCCCCATAAGGATCTTGCCGAGGTCCAAAAACATTTCCATATCTTAACCCAATAAATTCTATGTCATATGTCTGATGAAAAACTTTTGCGTAGATTTCTATGGAAGCTTTTGCTGCACCGTACGGTGAAAGCGGTTGAATTGGGTGGTTTTCTTTGCATAAATTTGATTGAGGATGACCATATATAGCACCACCACTAGATGCAAATATAAATTTTTTTACACTAAATTCCTTACACATTTGAAGGAGGTTTATTGATCCGATAACATTTATATCTGCATCATGAGTAGGATCATTTATGGAGGCGTTAACTATAGCATGAGCAGCTTGATGATTTATTACGTCAGGTTTTACTTTTGCAAATATTTTTTTCAGATTCTCCAGATCCCGGATATCTGTTTCATAGAAATTTGCATTTGGATTTATATTAGTTTTTTTACCCGTAGAAAGGTTGTCAATGATTGAAACTTCATGTCCAGCATGTATTAGGGTGTCAACGATATGCGAACCAATAAAGCCTGCGCCACCAGTTACTATAACTTTCATATGCTAACTCTTAATAAATTTTATGTTCCAAAAACTCGAATATTTTTATTTGGTTGAGGTGCATGGATTTATACTTTGAATACTTTGCGTCTCGAACTTGAATCTTTCCCTACATAACATCCACCAAATGAATCCTAACCTCGTTGGGGTCTTGTTGCAAGGTAAACTCCACCTGATATTATTGCAGCTCCAATAGGCCATATACTATGAAGTTGCTCATCAATTATTTGCAGCCATATATCTAGTGTAAAGATAGGTATATCAGTCGTTAGAAGTAAAATTGGTAATAATTTTAGTATTGGATTGAATAATATTAAGAAAAACAAAAACACTATAATTTTCCAACTGCCAGCTATTTTGTTTGTTATGTTAGATGCTTTTAAAATAATAATTGATAATGATCCGGTTCCCAGGATAGCCATTACAGCACAAATCGATGTTGCAATTGTTGCGTTATCTGGTAGGTTTTCTCCAACTATCATTGGGAAACCAGGAACACTTGCTGCAGAAAACAATCCCATAAAAAAGATTAGATGGTAAAAATTCCTTTTTACTATGTATGTTGCAATTCCGATTGCAATTAAAATCCATAGAAGGCTATTTAATTCAATTATTATAGAAACTGAATTTCTTTCAGATAATAACGCATTGTTCATGGTCAGAATTCTAATTACATAAATTTCGCTCATTGATGCTATTCCATACAGTGAAAAAACTATCCACGAGTAGGAAAAAACAGTAAGACCTGAATTTTTTAAGTGGTATAATGTTCCAACAAAAATTATAAAATTAAAAAATAAGTATGTGGGAGGAAAGTTGAGTAGTAATGGTAATTGATTGGAATTCCATACCCAACTTGTCAAGAATCCGGAAACTAATAATATAGGAGGAACTATACCAATAAGCTGATTAGAGAATAATTTTGGTAGATTAATTTTTTGAATCTTTTCGTTCAATTTTTCCCCTGATAGAAATTATCGTTGATTCCCACTACTTCTTTGATTAGAAGTAGGTGTAATAACCACTTTTCTTTCTTGGTTAATTCCAGTGCTACTTGTACTAACCTTTCCATGATTAGCTAAAGTGAGATGAATAATTCTTCTTTCATTTGCAGGCATGGGTTCAAGTGTAATCGGACGACCAGAATTTGCCACGCGGCTTGCAACTCTTGTAGCTAGATTTTCCAGAATTCTGTTTCTTCGTTGTCGATATTCTTCTACATCTATAAGAATTCTGTCTCCTTCACTACGACTTATTATCGCATTGACAATGAACTGTAGACTTCTAAGAGTAGTTCCATGTCTTCCAATAAGTAGTCCTGAATCTTCCCCATTTATTTCAATTAATGAACTATCTGGACCATTATTTCGATTAGATATAACAGTGGTGTCTGCTTCAACCTCAAGCATTTTTAAAATATTGTCTAAGATCTGTTTGCCTTTTCTATTCGAAGCATTTTCAGATAATCGTGAAACACGAACCTTTGCTTCAGCGCTTCCAAAGCCAAGGAATCCAGTTTTACCTAGATCAAGAATTTCAACTTCAACCTCATTTCTGCTTGCGTCTAGTTGTATTAGGCCGACCTCTATTGCCTCTTCTACGGACCGGCCTGTCGTTTCTACGGTTTCTCTGTTTTGATTCATCTTCGGGTTCTGTTTCACTTGAAGTCTCCTTTGAATTTGTAACTTGAGTAGAGGAGGTGTCATTTTCAGGTGTTTCAGGTGTATTAGGTGCATTTCTACCAAGGAGATTTCCCCATCCTGTTACAAAATATTGAATTACTATTCCAATAATATTAGTTACGACCCAATACAAAGCTAATCCACTAGGGAATTGAAACGTAAAAAAGACAAACATTACTGGCATCATCCATAACATTATTTGGTTGGTTTGTCTTTGTTTTGGGTCTGAGCTAGGATACGTCATCATTTTTTGCTGTATCCACATTGAAATTCCTACGCAAAGAGGTAATATAGGCGTGCTATCTGGTTTGGCAAGATCTAACCATAGGAAGCCACTTTGTATTGGTATTGCTGAGTGTACAAAATTAATGTTTGAATAAAGCACTTCTGCTAATCCAGCAAGAGATTCGGGATTTGAAGGAAGAGCTCTTATTAATGACCAATACAAACCTATCCATATTGGCATTTGAACAACCATTGGTCCAAGGCATCCTAATGGATTAACTCCAGATTCCCTATATAATTTGAATGTCTCTTGTGAGATTTTTTGTCTATCGTTCCCATGCTTTTTTTGTAGAGCGAGAACTTTTGGTTGTACTGCTGCCATAGCTTTACTTGACCGTAGTTGCTTTAAGGTAAGAGGGATAGTAAGAATCCTTATAATAACTGTAAAAGTAATTATTGCTAATCCAAAGTTATTAAACAAAGACAAGTAGAGGATAATAAGACCATTGGTCATTGGTCTTATTAATCCCTCATTCCATATTATCCCAAAAATTTCCATTTATTATCTTCTTATTAATCTTCTCGTTGGCGTGACCATAAAGATGTTCCACGTTCAGCGTCTAATGACTTTATCTCACCCTCAGTAGTGATAAGATATATGCGACTTCCTTGATTAGCCATTTTGGCTCTTATGGAATCCCCCGCAGGGAAATCCCATGTTTGAAGACCTGAATCTTTTCGTAATACTGTAACTTGCCCCTCATCTGTAGCAATTACAATTAAAGATTCTAGGGTCAGCATTGGTGCGAGTATTGCTCCATTAACATTTGCTTCCCATAAAGGTAAGCCAGTATTTAAATTTAATGCCGATACTGTTCCGCCCATAGAACCCGCATATAAAACATTATTATCTAGTGATAGGGGTGCCCAATACCAGTGATCTCCAATTCTAGACCATTTTTCAGATCCTGTTTTGGTATCCAGTGCATGGATTGTTTTATTTAGAGTTCCGAAATATACGGTTGAATCATTTACTAATGGAGTTCCTACAATTGCACCATCAGTTTCAAACTCCCATAGCTTTGCACCGTTTTCCAAGTTGATAGCATAAAACTTTTTGTTTAATGAACCGATGAAAACAGAATTTTCCTCTGATAAAGCTGCAGAAGACCATAATTTCCCATCACTTTGGAATACCCATTTTGGAGTTCCTGTTTCAGGTTCCATAGCATAAAGTTTTCCATCTGACGAACTTACAATTAATAAATTATTTCCTAAAACTGGCTGTCCTACAATCGATCCAGGAAACGTTTTGGTCCAATTTGGAGAAAGTGTTCCAGACTGAAGAGAATATATTGTCCCACCATCGTTTTTACTATAAGTTCCGTAAAAGATTGTTTTCCCATTGTTTGAAAGTAAAGGTGCGCTATAGATGGGGTGTAAATTCTCTTTGTTTTGTGGGTGTGTCTGTATTAAATTTCCACCTTCAGCTCCGAGAATAATCAATTGGCCATCTCCAGAACCTATGAAAATCTTATTATTATCAAGTGTTATACCAGACCATCCGTGAGGTTCAAATCTATTAGTTCCACATCCTGTTAATAGCAGTGCCAACACAACTAAAACAGTAGTACTAGTGATGTATTTAATTATTCTTTTAAGGAACTGGATCAAATCCACTGCCTCCTAAAGGGTTACATTTAACAAGTCTTTTTAAACCAAGTAATGAGCCTTTTAGTATGCCTTTTTTTGAAGTGGCATCATAAAAATATTCAGAACATGTTGGCGTGTATCGGCAAGTAACAGGCAAGTATGGTGAAATTACTTTTTGGTAGAATTTAACTGTGATCAATACCAACTTCAACATAGTAGCCTGTCGTCTTTTATTCATCCTTAAGAACTCCTGCATTTGCTAGTAGTTCTTTAGTTTCAATTTTCAATTTAGCAAAATTTATGAATTTAGAATTTCGGCGAGCAGAAATTACGATATCCCAATTATCTTCAATTTGGATTTCCCGTACAATGTGCCTCAATCTTCTCTTGACCTTATTCCTTGTAACTGCTCCACCAATGATTCGACTTACAACAAATCCGAATCGCATGCCACCCAATTTATTTGGTCTTAATCTTAAGACGATAGAACGTGACTTGAAATATTTACCACTTCTGGCAACAATCAAAAAATCTTTGGATTTCTTTAATCGTAAATTTTTTTGAAGCATTCTTTTAAATTATTAATAATATGTGACAATTCTTTAGAATTATACTGATAGTCGTTCGCGACCACGAGTTCGACGTCTACTCAATACAGCTCTTCCCCCACGAGTTGACATTCTGTGTCGAAAACCATGTCGGCGCTGTCTTCTTCTGTTTTTTGGTTGATATGTTCTTTTAGGCATCGTTGAATCCTAATTAATTTACAGTTATTCGTAAAATTAAATTTTCACAATACGCGATTATAACATTCCTATTCAACTAAGTCATCATGTGTATTGATAAATGTTTATATTTATTACTTCAAGGTAATCATTATATGATAAGTTAATTTTTCTGTTATAATAAAACAATTGTTACTTATGGGGCTGTAGCTCAGTTGGGAGAGCACCTGCTTTGCAAGCAGGGG
>CEUS01113570.1_pt1 | contig 20817 bp, 15 predicted proteins | sample 427031 | NCBI WGS metagenome assembly CEUS01 (sample SAMEA2622837, study PRJEB7988) | marine metagenome | biome: marine biome (ENVO:00000447); feature: marine epipelagic mixed layer (ENVO:xxxxxxxxx); material: "saline water (ENVO:00002010), including plankton (ENVO:xxxxxxxx)" | depth 140 m | reverse complement strand
TGGTAACCCCGTGGCTTCAGCCAGACATTATGAGGACGCTGTGCAAGCGGCCGACGAGATTTCCGGACTGCAAGATCGAAAACTCTTCCTGGACGACCTCAAGAGTCCACCCTGGTTTGGGGCAGAGATCTAACACGTGAGAGGTATCGCGAGGAAACTTCTGGATGGCAATGTGTTTGTCAGTGGTGTCCGGCAGAGCGTTATTTGATTGGCGAAGCGTCAACCGTAATGAACTGATTGGCAACAACCCCCCGACGTTGGATCGTGGTGCCATCGAGAAAGGTGGTGACCACGTCAACGGTCGCCAGGGTACCCAATCCGAAGTGCAGCACCGGATCGTCCTGCCCCAGATACCCATTGTTGCTGCGGGATTCACGGTAGCCGATCAACTGCTCTCCGATTTTTCCTGCCCGGTAGACTCTGGTAACAGCACCGAAGGCGCCGATTTGTCCTTGTGGTGAAATCAACTCGACCTTAAGCCAGTTTCCAGTGCTGCAGTTGTTCCGTATTAACGCGTTTTGCGATCGTTTGCACGCAATTGCGAAGTCCATATCGCCATCGTTGTCGATGTCAGCAAAAGCGATTCCGCGGGGATCATCAATCTTGCCCACGGGGATCGCGGGCCCTGGTTGAAAGCGTCCATTACCGGCGTTCAACCAGCAGACTTCGTCACCGGCAAAGACCAGGTCGAGGTCGCTGTCGTTGTCCAGATCGGCAAATCCACCCATGTATCCGTTTGTTTCTTTAAATGTGCGTTGGAACGAAAAAATCCCCGCCCCTTGGTTCACGTAGAGATGCCCCTGGTCATCGCTGGCAAAGAGTGCATCCAGGTCACCGTCATTATCGATGTCCGCCATGCTGATGCCATCACCAGCACGATGCCGAATGCCAATCGCACTGGCGTCGAGAAGGACCATGTTTCCCAGTCCGTCGTTCTTCAGAATGTTGACCTGGCCGGTACGATTGGCGGCGATGATATCGATATCTCCATCACCATCAAAGTCGGTGTCAATCGCGCCCTGTCCGCAGGGTGCTGTGGACAGAGGGCCATCTGTGATGGATGAGAAGTTCCAGTTGCTGTTGTTCCGGTAGATCTCGTTTCGTTCCGCTGGCGGGTCCTCTGAACCCAGGTAATTCGTCACGCAGAACAGATCCAGGTTGCCGTCTTGGTCCATGTCGAAAGTCAGGACTCCACGGGTTGGCCAACGTCGCTCTCGGGGGATACCCGCCTGGCTGGACAGTTCGGTGAAATGGCCGATACCGTCATTACGAAACAAATTATTGTGTGCGGGGTGGCGGGGATAGTCCCAGGTTGTGCCGTTGAACAAGTCAAAGTCGCCATCGTTGTCCAGGTCCGCGAAGCAGGCGCCGTGGGACCCTCCATCGAAGTCTGCGATTCCGCGCCGTTTTCCGTCTTCGATAAACAGCCGTCCGTCGATGTTGCGAAAGAACAAATCGGCCATCGGTTGGCGGAAAATCATGGTGATATACAGATCGGGAAGTCGGTCGGCATTGACGTCGGCAAACAGGACTCCATGACCACCAGTGTGCGGACTGGTCGGGCCACCGGTGCCAGCCAGGTTGGTAATGTTGGTGAAATGAGGTTCGCCGCCCACAATGTCCTGCTGGGCAAAGCATGCCACACACACCGACAGGCAAAACAATTGGGGCAGGTGTCGCATACCGATTGCTTTCCACTTGGACTCTGGTGGATTCCGCGGCAGTTCTGGCGTCAAGAACGAACTCGGCGATTAGAGGTTGCCGTAATGTCACCTCTATTCTATGACACCGGTGCGAAGTCTGTGAAACAACACCAGGTCCTGTCGGCTGCGAGACCGACGGTGTTACTGTCTTGCGGTACGAACAAGAGATCTGGCAGGTGTGCCATTCTGTCCCGACATTGCTATAGAATGAAGAGCCATCAGACGATTTGCGTTTAGAGCACTCGCGAGAACAGGACCTGGCATGAAGACTTCGATCTCCGCATTGTTACTACTTGCTGCGCTCGGTTGTGGTTCTCAACCTCAAACCCCACAGACGTCGTCGACGGAAAGAAGCAACCCGGTGGTACCGGGCACAGTGGAACGCTCGACGGGGGCAGAGCAGGAGACAGCGCCAGCTGATGTGGGCAAGTCCGCTGACAGAGTAGCGGGTGGCAATGCTGGCCAACCACCAGCGGCGGTTGCTGAAGCGCCTGCCGGTGACCTGGAGCAAGCCGCTGGGCAAGTGCTGCAATTAATGGTCGCCGGGAAATATGAAGAGGCGACGAAGGACTTTGATACCCAGGTCAGCCAGGCCATGCCGCCCGAGAAACTCAAACAAACCTGGGAAGCTGTCACGGCACAGGTGGGCGCGCTGCAAGAGCAGACAGCAGTGCGCCGTAGTCAGAGTGGGGCTCACATGGTGATTGATGTGGACTGCACGTTTGAGAAGTCGCCCTTGGTATTTCGGTTGGCGTTTGATCAAGAGCACAAAATCGCGGGTATGTTCTTTTTGCCGCCGCAGGAAAATACAGCACCGGCAACGGAGTCGGTAGCGGAGGAGAAAGGTAGTGCTCCGCAGTCGCCACCGCGAGTGGGGGTTTGGAAACCATTCAAGGCGGAACTGGGGGGGGAGGATTTGCCAGAGGCGATTATGCAGGCGATGACATTGACCCTGACTGCCGACACCTATGCAACCCAAATTAAGGGTGGCCCAGGATCGGATAGCGGAACCTATAAGGTTGACGAACAGGCAAATCCGAAACGGCTTACGATTACGAGTACAAATGGTGCGAATAAGGGGAAAAGCCAGTTTGCGATCTACGAAATTACGGAGGGCGGTGTGCTCCGCATCTGCTACGACTTGGCTGGCAAAGATTTCCCTGAGGAGTTCAAGACCGGGCAGGGTACGCAACGATTCCTGGCTGACTATCGCCGGCAGAAGTTGCAGGGTGCCAAACCAGAAACGCCACAGTAGCGGGCATTGGCAGAGGCACCAAAGCGGTGTGTTTGCGTTCCGTCAGGTCCGACTTGGCGTCATACCAAAGTGTTGAACCTGGCGGGGAACGGATTGCGTCAGGACACGGTATTTGTCCGTGATTCAGTGCGATGTGCTGTTGGGCGGATTTCTTCGTGGCGCAGTTGACCGCCAAGATTTGCGGTGCGCGCCATTAGTGCAAAGGTAACGAGTGTGAGAATGGCGATTGCGGCAGTCAGCCAGACCGGGATGGGGCGGTTGGCGCGGCACTGGAAGAGACCATAGGCGGCGAAAAGACCTAGCAAGAAGATCGCACTGGTTGCCTGGTCCGCCGCTTGCTCGTGGTTTGCGACGAGTTCAGCAGAGTGCCATTCGCTGTCGGCGGTTGCCTGTTGTGCAAAGTCACCCGTAAACTTGATTGGGACCGACACGAGCGTCAGGGCGACGAACCAGATCAGACTGAGTCGCATCAATTCGCGGTTTTTCTTGACGAGTGCTGTTGCCAGTAGAAGACCGACAAACAGTGTACCCAGCACGGGAATGTGGTTGAGAGCCAGATGAAGATGTACCCAGTCCATAATTTCTGCAGGGTGAAAGATTGTTAGAGTCGATGGAGTTGCGTGTGGTCTGATCTTACGCAGTTTCTCTGGTGTTGTGCCAAAATATCTGAGCCAGGCACAATACCACAAAATTGTTGTGGGTTTGGTGCTCACAGTCCACAGTTATCGTCGAAACTAATGCCGCGCCTTGTAATTTGGATGTTCCAGCTGCGATGACAGCACTGCGGGAGCCGAACGAGCCCAATTGTGAACTGCGCGTGGCAATGCTGCACTGGCAAACCTGCCTGAGTCCTGCCATGCAGCGTGGTAACCAATTGGAGCGAGTGTAAATGACGACAGTTCCTGAAATACTCGTCGACCGAGCATGGGAGGAAGGGGTCCGGCATTTCTTCGGGTTACCCAGTAGCGGTGTCCTCTTGCACGTACTAGAAGCAGGACGTCGCCGTGGCGTCGAGTTCGTGAGCACAGCGCATGAATCCAGCGCGGTGATTGCGGCTGCCTACAACGGCTATTTTTCTGGTAGCGCTGGACTGGCGATAGGAATTCAAGGTCCGGGCGCGGGAAATATGGTGAGTGGTGCAGTGAATGTAAAGTTTGAACGCAAACCTGTGGTTTGCGTCTGTGAGTGTCCTGCAGCTGGCGACTTTGGAAACTGGGGTCAGCAGGCGGACCATCCAGGACTTTTCAAGAGTACGGCTGGAGCCTGTTTGCGCATCAAGCCACAGGCCGCGGCGCAAACCGTACACGATGCATTTCGGATTGCTTCTGGTACCCGCTTGGGTCCGGTACTACTAGAGCTTCCTCGCAATCTGGGGACTTCTGTGGCAGATCCGGATGTTGTTGCAGTTGCCACGCCAGGGTTGCCAGAGCCTGCCCCTGATAAAGTGGAGGCGCTCTGCAACGCGGTGGCTTCGTTTCAAAGACCCGTCATTATTGCGGGAGATGATGTGCGCCAGGAAGGACTGACGACCGCACTGGTCGAACTGGCGGACACGCTCCAGGCAGTGGTGCTGGTTACGATGGACGGACGTGGTGTGTTTCCCGAAATACATCCTCGTTTTGGGTGTGTTTACATTGGTACCGCGCCGCCGCACACGCTCTATCGGTCGTTCCTAGAGGAGGCTGATGGAGTGCTTGTGATTGGTGCAGATGGGCGCATGAAGGAAGCGCGTTGGGATAGTGATGTACCAGTTTGTGAGTTGGTCACCTGCCCAAAGTTTGCAGCGCTCAGTGATGCCCCACAATGGCGGGTGGACGGACGTCTGAGGCCAACCGTGGAGCGTCTTTTCCAAAGGCAGAGCCGGGAGGGCTTCCCGATATCTCGAATTGCCGAGTTGCGTACTGCGGCGGCACCACGATTTGCCCGGCCCCCAGCAGCACAATTTGCCGTTCAGGATGTGATTGCAATCACACGCGAACAACTTCCGGTCGATGGTCTGTTGTTTGCGGAGACGGGCGTGTTTCAATCGATGCTGGAGCACCTCTGGCCAGTGGTGGTTCCGGATACGTTCTTTGGTTCTACCGTCGGTCGTACGATGGGTTTAACGATTCCTGCGTTGTTGGGCGCAAAGCTGGCCTGCCCACTGCGACCGATGGTTGGTTTTACTACAGATGGTAGCGCGTTGATGCGACTCGGAGAGCTGGAAGTGTTTTCCCGCGTTGGTGTTGTGGCGCCATTGATTGTGATGAATGACGGGGCCCTGGGTACGATCCAGGCGCAGCAGCGGTTTCAAGGCCTGCCGAGTTACGGCTTGCAGCTACAGCGGGTAGATTTTGCCAGCATCGCTAGAACACTTGGTCTCAATGGAGTCGTTGTTGAAACACCGGAAGAATATGCAGTAGCGCTGCGGCAGTCCTGGGATGCTCAGAGTGCGACGTTGATCGATTGCCGTATAGACCCGCAGGCGTATTGCGATAGCTTCATGCCGACGACGGGGATCCGGCCCAGCATGGACTCGCTTGAAAGTAGCAGCTAATCTGACCAGGAAAGCTTGCCGGTGGGATTACCAGCAAGCTCACGCGTTTGGCGGGCTCCCCTGTAAAGGCGGTTATAATCTTGATGATGCAAATGACTTCCAGATCTCTACTGGTACTTATCCTGCTTGCCCTGTCGATTCGTTCAGCGCAGTGCCAGGTGTTCTCGGAGGTCCGGATCGACAAACAAGGGAACCTGGTATTTGATGGGAAGCCTGTGTTTGCAGCGGGCTGGTGGGCTGCCCAGGAAGTCTATGTGGGGCAGTTTTATTCTTACCTCACGGGGTGTCGTATCGTTAATCGTAGCGGTGTGAACCCTTTCTTTTATTTGCGGGACTACGGCGATGTTACGGGGCAGCCTGATGTTAATGTAATGAAGGAGTTCGCTCGCAATGTAGACGATGAGCCGTTGATGAATCTCCGCACTGATGCCGCCCGCAAACAAGGGGCGATCGATCTCAATGTTACGGCGCGCAATTACAAAAAGAAGCACCCGGGGTGTCTGGCGCTAACCGTGTTGGCACCCGCTGAGCCTTCGCCGCGCCACTGGACTGAGTTTATTGGAGCTGTCAATGAAATTGATATTTGGGTTGTTGATCCCTACGTCGGTGCTTCAGCCAATATCCTGAGGCGCAAGCCGGTTGCCTGGGTTCAGGACTATGTGCGTCAGATGATGGTGGCGGTAGCGAAATCCAATCGTCCCGAGAGACCGGTGTGGTGTTTGTTACAAGGATTCGATTCCAGCGACGCAACGGGCATGCAACCAGGTCGAAGGTTTATTTATCCCACACCTCGGGAAAACCGGGCGACGGCGTTCCTGGCCATTGTTGAGGGCGCACGTGGTGTCCAGTGGTTTCGATACCAGAATGGAAGAGGACGAGATTTCATTCACGAATCGGCACCCGACCTGGCAGAAAGCATTCGTCAGGTGTGTTTGGAGATCGCGCGGCTCCAGCCTGTACTCAGTTTGCCCGAGGAAAACGGTACACAGGTCGTAACACCACTCGTTACCGAACCTCATCCTGGTTGGGGGCGACCTTATGATGTGGGTGTCCACGTGATGCAGAAATATCTTTCTGGACAGAAGAAAAGTTACATTATCGCTGTTAACAGCGGCAGTTTGACTCGGTTTGATCAGGTGAAAATTCCACTGCATCCCCGTGTAGCTGGCGGTGTCGCACGTGTTCTTTCTGAAGGGCGAGAGGCGCAGATTGTTGAAGGCCAGATTGTCGATGATTTCGCTCCCATGGCTGTACACCTGTACGAGGTAGGAGAATTGCCAACCGACCGTGCGGTCGTGCGTTTCGATTTTGAATCAGACAGGCAACCCGCTAGACAGGATGGGAGGGGCAGGTTGTTTGACGGGACTCGCTACAAAATGACCTATGAACTGGCCTGGGATAAGGTACGTGAAGAGTCGTACGGCGGTCAGTCGTGGGACTGGCTCACGTCCGTGTCCAATCAATGGCCGTCTTATACAAGAGACGTACCAGCGTTCGTCCCGGGAAACCAGAAAGCGGTGCGATTTACTGGACAGGAGGCACTGCAATTTTCCGACCGGTCAGCGGACCTGGGCCCTTGGACGACGTTCACCTTGGACGCATGGTTCAAGCTTGCGCGTGACGTATCGGAACGTGGTGCTGCGCACGGCGTTTCGCAATCAGGTACGATCCTGCGTCTTTCGAGTTGGTCGCGGGCACACTGTTACCGTGATGGCCAATTACCCAACGTCGCGGGTATGTCCGTCAGTTCTTCTGGGCGTGTTGCTGCTGAATGGTGCAACGTGATGGGAGGCAGCAGCGAAAGACAGCGTCTGGAGTTGCCACAGCTGGTAGCCGACGGCAAATTTCATCACGTGGCGCTCGTCCGGCGTCCCAGTCAGGACCCGGAAGTAATGCAGATTGGGCTCATTCTGGACGGTCAACATGAAGCCTGGATTACCGATGCGAGTGATGGCCAGCCTATTGCCTTTAACCAGGGTACGCAGCCAGATTGGGAAATACGCAATACGGTTGGTGGGAGATGGCGAGAGAGTCGCGTGTCCAACGGGTTTCATGGAGTCATCGATCAGATCGAGATTACCGCGACCAGGTAGAGCACATCACTGAAAGTGTTGTTGGTGTGAGTGAGCAAAGTGGGTGGCAGGGAAAACTCTGCTGGACCACGTGAGCCTTACTTTCTGCAAAGTTATGTTGTTGGGAAACACGCAAGCAGAGTGTGGACACCAGCATCGGATGGGTCCAGTTCCAGGAGCAATCATGACACGACTGTACTTGATGTGTCCCATCATTGTTTTTGCGGTGACATACTGCGGGCCAATGGTGTTCGGGGAAGACAAAACAGCAAACGCAACGATTCAGAGTCCACTTTCACCGGAGGAATCGCTCCGTTACCTCAAAGTCGCGCCGGGGCTACGCGTGGAGTTGGTAGCCGCGGAACCACAGGTGATCGATCCGGTAGCAATCGCGTTTGACGAAGAGGGTCGCCTCTGGACCGTAGAGATGAGTGATTACCCTCGCGGTCCCGGACCGAATGAGCTACCGAAGTCACGAGTCCGCATCCTTGAAGATCGAGATCACGACGGGCATTTTGAGACGGGCCGCACTTTTGTCGACCAGTTACTGTTTGCGACCGGATTGCAACTCTGGAAAGGTGGGGCATTTGTCACCTTAGCCGGGAAGGTCGTGTATTTCCGTGACACAACCGGAGATGGCAAGGCAGACACCCGGGAGACCTGGTTCTCTGGATTCGCACAGAAAAATGAACAGTTACGTGCCAATCATCCGACACTTGGCCCGGATCATCGAATCTACATCGCCAATGGATTGCGAGACGGGACGATTGTTGGTCGTCCCGCAGCGGATGGCACGCCGGCTCGGCCGGTTTCTATTTCCGGTCGTGATTTTCGTTTCGATCCGTTGACTGGCGACTATGGCGCAGTAACTGGTAGCGGGCAGTTTGGCTTGACCTACGACAATTTCGGGAACCGTTTTGTCTGCACTAACCGCAATGCAACCAAACAGATTGTGTTGCAGCGTCGCTATCTCGACCGCGAGCCACTGCTGCAAGTGCCAGCATTGACTTACGACGTGACTCCAGCGGGCGCAGCAGCCGAGGTCTTCTCGCTCTCCAGGAACTGGACCGCGTACTCTGATCACGCGGGACAAATCACAGCCGCTTGTGGCGTTACGGTGTATCGTGGTAGTGCGTTGCCCGCTGAATATCTCAATAACATTTTTGTGTGCGAGCCCCCAGGCAACCTGGTCCACCGTCGAATTCTGGAACCAGATGGTGTGATATTTCGGTCTCGCCGAGCCCGTCCCAAGGTGGAATTCCTGGCGAGCCCGGATGATTGGTTTCGACCGGTTAATCTCACGATTGGTCCTGACGGTGCTCTTTATGTGGTTGATATGTATCGTGCCGTGGTCGAGCATCCACACTGGATCCCTGAAGAAGTGAGTCAAAAGTTGCCGCTGCAGGCGGGCAACGACCGGGGGCGGATTTATCGAGTTGTCCAAGAAAACGCTGCGGCTGACGCTGAAGCCGCGACGCGAAAACGATTTGGTCCTGGTGGTTTGAAGTCCCGTTCTACCACTGAACTCGTTCAAATGCTCACAGCCTCCAATGCCTGGTGGCGCGAGACGGCGGCACGCTTACTGTACGAGCGTCAGGACGGCACGGTAGAGGGCGTTTTGCGAGCGATGTTGCGCGGTGGTGACACTGCGACGGCGCGGTGCCATGCAATGTGGTCGCTGGATGGTATCAAGCGGCTCACGCTTGAGGACGTTCTGGTGGCGATGGCTGATCGTCATCCGCGCGTTCGCGAACAAGGGGTGCGTTTGGCGGAACGGTGGCTGGAAGACTCGTCCGTCGTGCTCCGGCACGTCGTTGATCTTGCGAGTGATGCAGATGCACGCGTGCGGTTCCAGGTCGCGTTGTCTTTGGGCAAGTCAGAGAATACCGCGCAGAAGATTACAGCTCTGGAACGTATTGCCTTGCACGAACAGGGTGATGCTTGGACGCAGCTGGCTGTCTTGAGCGCTGCCGGAGAATACGCTGAACCGATGTTGTTGAAACTACTGCAGCCTCGCGACAACCAGGTGGCCAGACAGTCAGGCCGGGATTTCATTAGAGGTCTGGCACATTTGGTCGGTGCCCGTCACAAGAACTCCGAGATTGAGCGGGTGTTAGACGCTGTGTTGAAATCCTCTTCCTTACCACAGTTGTCTGCACGGCAGTTAATCGTATTGAAAAACCTCGGACGGGGTATGGCCTGGAGAAGTCGTTCGTTTGCGGCGCTGATTGCGGCGCTGATAGATAACGCCGGATCGACGGGACGACGTTTGGCTGAGTTATTGGAGCAGATCGCATTTCTGGCGCGGGACAGTCACACTGCGATGCCACTGCGACGTCATTGTATCGAGGTGTTGCGGTACGCAGGTTTTTCACGTGCCGGAGAAACTTTGCTCGAGATTGTGCAGTCAACCGTGTCCCAGGAATTACGACTCCTCGCCATGGACGTTGCCAGTAGCTATGACGATCCCAGAATCAGTCGTGTTTTGTTGGCCGATTTTGCGTCTCAAACTCCGGTGGTGCGGCGGGCGGTAGTTGATGCCATGTTGTCGAACCGAGGCCGCGTTCGAATATTGCTTGGAGAATTAGAGGCCAAGAACATAGCAATTACTGAATTGAGCCCTGCTGCGGTCCAGCAGCTGGTGCGGGATCCCGATCCAGACGTAAGTGATCTGGCAAAACGCGTGCTTGGGGACATGGTTCCAGCGAATCGTCAAAAGATACTTGCTGAATATCAGGGCGCACTAACAACTCGAGGAGATGTGCAGCGCGGTCGTAAGATCTTCAGCAAGAACTGTTCTGAATGTCATCGAATTGGCGACTTGGGAGTAGCGGTTGGACCCTATATTGGTGACTTCACACAAAAACCGAACGTGCGAAATAACGCGTCTGTTATTCTGGAATCCATCTTGAACCCCAATCGCGCCATTGATGCGAACTATATGAGTTACACAATTGTGACCACTGCCGGAAACGTGTTGACGGGTATCGTGGCACAAGAGACCGGTGTCAGCGTCACACTTCAGCAGTCCAAAGGGAAACGCCAGACGGTATTACGGCGTGACATCGAGTTGATTCGTTCCAACCAGACTTCGCTCATGCCGGAGGGATTCGAAAAAAATATCTCTCTTACGCAGATGGCCGATTTGATCGCATTCCTGAAAGAATGGCGGTTCCTGGACAACCGGGTACCGCTGGAGGAATCCAGTGGGTCTCCATAGGCAATGTACCGGTCGCAATGGTAAAGATTTCTTGATCGATGCCGCGCTAGCTGTGGAAATAGAAGGTGTCTGTTTTCCGGAAGGTCAGCGCGCGATGGGGTTGAGTAGTTTCCTTACCGCACAGATTTGCCAGCCCCGCAGATATGCCAGCAATACCAACCGATGTTTTTGAGGATGCCGACGGCACCTTGGTCCGGTGCTCTTGACCGGTTCAAGAATCGTGCTGTTTGGGATCCCCGTTGCGCTGCTGAAGGTGCGCGGCGAGCATCGCCAGAGGGCGTTCCCGAGAAACCACGCTGTACGACATAAGTTAGCGCCCTGGCGGCGCGTGGCCACCAGGATGTTTGTTACGTTTGACTTTCACAGGTATCATGCTTGCAGATGTAATTTGACACGTGCCGTGACCCTGGAAGAAATACTGGTGAGCACCGTGAAGCTGTTATCCCATGTGTTTGTCGGTATGGTGATGGGCGCCTTTGTGGTGGGAGCTGCCGAGGTTTCGGCGATTGAGCCAGCCGTGGAGGAATCGGTACCGGACGGCGCCGCAGACAGTCAACACTGGTCGTATCGCCCGGTGAGCCGCCCCGAGGTGCCAGCAGTTCGTGCAACGCAGTGGGTACGCAATCCCATTGACGCATTTGTGCTTGCCCGACTCGAGGAGCGGGGCTGGACCCCGGCAGCAGCTGCAAGTCCTGCGGCGCTAATGCGGCGGCTCTATCTCGACCTGGTAGGCCTGCCTCCCACGATCCAAGAACAAAAGGCAGTCAGCGAAGACGTCTCAGCACGCGGTTTTGACAAGTTGGTCGACCAGTTGTTGGCCCGTGATGGCTATGGAGAACGCTGGGGCAGGCACTGGCTCGATCTGGTGCGATTTGCGGAGACGAACGGTTACGAGAGGGATGCGCTCAAGCCACACGTTTGGCGTTATCGTGACTATGTTATTCGTAGCTTCAATGCAGACAAACCGTACGATCAGTTTGTACGGGAGCAACTTGCGGGGGATGAGATCGAGGAAGCGACCAGTGAGACACTCATTGCAACCGGGTTTTATCGGTTAGGGCCGTGGGACGATGAGCCGGCAGACTTCGCGGAGGATCGATTTGACCAGCTCGACGACATGTTGAATGTCACTTCGCAGACTTTTCTTGGAATTACGTTGGCGTGCGCTAGATGCCACGACCACAAGTTTGAGGATTACACCCAGCGCGAATACTACCAGGTGGTTGCGATCTTCAACCCACTACAGCGTCCGCAGTCAGGACGCAGCGATCTCGATTCTCCCGCGGGATCTCGTCTCCAGATCGCCAAGGTGGAGCAACGGGATGCAGCAATTCTCCGGCAGGACGGTCATATCCACACGCTTTGCCGCGGTGCAGCAAATAGCTTTCTGGAGAAAGTTGCGGCGGAAGAGGTGAAGACGACACTGCCCAAGAATGTGATAGATGCCTTGCGGGTCGAATGGGACAAGTGTACTACCGACCAGCGACGGCAGGTGCGTAGCCACCAGTCGAAGATTGTGGCAGCACTGACTCCCTGGCTTGATCAGAATCAACGAGAAGCTTGTGAGGCCGCTCTCAGTGCGATTGCGAAGTTGCAACGCGAAACGCCTGATTTGCCGCGAGGTTATTTTTTTGTCGAGTCGTCTCCACAGGCGCCTCCAACACACCTCTTGTTGCGTGGCAAAGCCAACAGTCCCGGGCCGGAAGTACAGCCTGGCGTGCCGCAGGTGCTGACTCGCGAATCGATTCGTTTTCTGGAGCCATCGTCAACAACTTCACAACGCCGCCTTTCGCTTGCCCAATGGATTACTGATGTGGACAACCCCCTCACGGCCCGAGTGATCGTAAATCGAGTTTGGCAACACCACTTTGGTCGCGGTATTGTTCGGACTCCCAGTGATTTTGGTGTGATGGGAACACCTCCCACACATCCCCATTTACTGGACTGGTTGGCCCATTGGTTTACTCATGAAGGTGGCTGGTCTCTCAAGAAACTCCACCGCCTGATTCTGGCTTCAAATGTTTACCGTATGGGAACAGGGTGGAATGACGAGTATGCGGCTGCCGACCCCGAAAATAATCTGCTTTGGCGCAGGTCTTACCGACGCTTGGAAGTCGAGGCGATTCGCGACACAATGCTGGCGATTAGTGGAAAGCTGGATCGGTCGATGTACGGCCCCAGTATGTACCCGTTTATTCCTGGAGAAATCCTTGAAGGCCATGCCGACAAACTGAAGATTTGGCCAAAGTTCAATGAAGCTCAGGCGAATCGGAGAACGATTTACGCTTATGTCAAACGGTCAATGATCGTGCCTTTTCTGGAAGTCATGGATCTTTGCGATACGACGCGGCCAGCTCCTGAGAGATTGATCACGAGTGTGGCTCCCCAGGCCCTGACCATGCTGAACGGTGATTTCGTAAATCGTCAAGCCGGCTATTTTGCGAACAGACTGGTTGCACAAGCTGGTACCGACGCGACGGGCCAGATTCGCCTTGCCTATCGTCTGGCGTTGTGTCGGGAATCCACGGTTCGCGAACAAAACCTGATGCGTCAATTTATCGAGAGCGAGACGGCGCGTCGGTTGGGGGAAACAGAAGGGCTCAGCGAAGCCGATGCGCGTCACTACGCACTAACGCAGATGTGCCGAGTCATCTTGAATCTTAATGAATTGGTTTACACGGACTGAGTATGTGGGGAGAGCAGTCATGTCCATGCCACGTCGGCGGGTAGCAGAACATCCTACTGCGTGCGGCCACAGTCGTCGCGAGTTTCTCTGGGAAACGGGCGCCGGGTTTACGGGGTTGGCATTGCTGGACCTGTTGAGTCGCGATGGTTTCTTCGAACAGTTGCGCGCGGAGGATGTGCAGAAAGTGCAGGGTTTACTTGCGCCACGCAAACCACATTTTGAACCTGGCGCTACGCGGTGTGTGTTTCTGTTTATGAATGGTGGCCCCAGTCAGGTAGACACCTTTGACCCGAAACCGATGCTCGAGAAACATCACGATACCAAATACGACGGTGGTATTGAGGTTGGTTCCAATGGGCGTCCAATTGGCTACTTGATGAAGAGTCCGTTTCCCTTCCAGCAGCATGGTGAAAGTGGACTGCCAATCAGCAGTCTCTATCCACACCTCGCGCGTCATGCGGATGACTTGTGCGTGATCCGGTCGATGCACACCGATACCGCGGCCCACGCTTCCGGGTGTATCCAGATGAATACGGGCAAGGTTGGTATCGGTAGTCCGAGTCTCGGTTCCTGGGTGAACTATGGATTGGGTACCGAGAATCAGCAACTTCCAGGTTTTGTGGTCATGATTGACCCGCGCGGCGGACCGATCGGCAGCGCATCGAACTGGAGTAGTGGTTATCTCCCGGCAGCCTACCAGGGTACACATTTTCGCTCAGGTCAATCCCCCGTGCTTAATCTCAGCAACCCGGATGGCGTCAGCCTGCAGGGACAACGGAGCAGTCTTGATCTGCTCAAGAGTTTGAATCAAGAACATTTCGCGTTGCGGCAGAACGAGTCCGAGCTGGAGGCCCGCATCGAATCGTACGAGCTTGCGTTTCGGATGCAGGCTGCCGCCAGGAATGTGGTCGATTTGTCACGGGAAAGTAAGAAGACACACGAACGTTATGGTTTGGATAACCCACGTACGGAAGATTTTGGTCGCAAGTGCCTGATCACCAAACGGCTACTTGAAAGAGGAGTCAGATATATTCAGCTCTATTCTGGGGGCGGCCATATCGAGGATACCTGGGATGGTCACACGGACTGCATCAGCAACCATAAATTGCATGCAGAAGAGACGGATCGCCCCATGGCCGCATTGATGCAGGATATGAAAGATCTTGGCTTATGGGACGAAACGTTGTTTGTCTGGGGCGGTGAGTTTGGCCGCACACCCACCAGCGAAGGAGTTGGCAAGCCGGGGCGTGACCATGACTGGCATGGGTTTACGATGTGGCTGGCGGGTGGCGGTGTGAAAGGCGGGCAAGCGATCGGGGCCACCGATGAGTTAGGTTTCGCTGCCGTCGATCAGCCGGTGCATGTTCGGGATTTACATGCCACAATCCTCCATCTGATGGGCCTCGATCACGAGGAGCTCAGCTATTTTTATCAGGGCCTGGACCAGCGTCTGACTGGGCCGGCTGAAGCGCATGTCGTCCAGGAAGTCCTCGCATAACAGCCTGTTGTTGGTTTGGCCAGGTACCGTGGTGGTGTAGTCGGTTGACAGGCGTATCCGCTGTAGGAAACGGCGGGCAAGTTGGGTTAGCGAAAGCAAGGATCCGGGACGCTCTAGGGGTGATGACTCGTGGCATTATTGATGCGGATGGTGCGATTGCAGATTTCCAAGGTGATGTGGCGTTAGGTTTCTGGGGTTGGCCGATTGGCGATACAGCGCCAGGAATGTCTGCCGTCGTGTCAGCGTTGTCGATTCTGAAGGACTTCTCCAATGCGACAGCCGCTTCTAAGCAGCAAAGATTCGCCGGGTTGAGCTTGGGAATTGGGATTGCCACGGGAATTGGTTTGGCGGGGCAAATTGGTACAAAGCACCAGGCGAAGATTGGAGTCTTTGGGCCTATTGTGAATCAGGGGGCCCGCCTTGAAGGGATTACTAAGTTATTCGGATGTAAAATGTGCTTCGACAAGCAAACCGCCGAGCAGCTCGCTGGGGCAGAGATGTTTTCCGATAAGCCAGTTCGACAGCTTGCCACTCTGCAACCGGCTGGCATGGAAGATGTCATCGATGTATTCACGTTAGTGACTCCAGAGGACGAGAGTATGTCAGCGGAGCCCGAGGTGATTGAAGGTTATCAGCAAGCCTTGGGGTCCTTCAAGGAAGGTGCATGGCAGGAGGTGCGTCAAAGGCTGCAGCCATGGGTGGATAAAGACAGTCCATCGAGGTTCTTGTTTGATCACGTCTCGCAATTTGGGTCTCGGCCACCTGACGGTTGGCAGGGCGCAATACAACTCAGCAAGAAATAGGGTGCGTACTGTACAGTTGCGCGTACTATGACAGGTCACACACCGTGAGAGTTGATCTATGGATGTCGATGTGATTCGTTCCGGCGATGCTGTGACAAAAGAAGGGCAATTGCTATCGACATATATTGTCAATCAATGCGTTGCTATTGATGCGGGCTCGCTAGGTACAATGGTGCCGGCGGTGGAGCAGGATAGAGTGTCAGATATATTTCTGTCGCACTGCCACATGGACCACGTGACGTCGCTTCCTTTTTTTCTGGAACAACGCAGTCCGGCGAGTGAGGTTTTGCCGACGATTTATGCACATGAGGCATGCATCGATGCGTTACAGACCCATTTTTTCAATGACCTGATTTGGCCTGACCTGTTGCGTATCGAGCGGGAGGAAGGGGTTCGGTTTTGCCGATTTGAGCCAATTCGTGAGGGCTCTTCGCGCACCTGTCATCAGGTCGAGATCACGGCATTGACATTGAGCCATACAGTTCCTGCTTATGGTTTCCTGTTGGCTGATTCTAAGGCCGTGGTCGGATTTATTTCTGATACCGAGTACAGTTTGTCCTGGGTGCAGGCGTTGGAACGTCTGCCACATCTGACGGGCTTGTTTCTTGAATGCACCTTTCCTAATCGGATGCAATGGCTCGCCGAGAAAAGCAAGCATATGATTCCTCGTGATATCGAGCGGTTTGCCCACGATTGGAAAGGAAGCATGCCGCGTATCATCATCAACCACACAAAGCCCAACTTGCTTGATGAAGTGCGGGATGAACTCCGAGCCGCTTTGGGCGATGCCATTGAAATGGTAGAGACAGGTCGTCAATACGTGTTCGAGTAATACACTTTCCTGGTGGTGTCGTGCGTTTCGCTGTTGTGGGGCGACTCGAGTGCAGTGAATGCATCCCGGCACGCGTTCTTCGGTCGGTGCCCAAATGTCGACGGCAGAGTGAGTCGCACATCAGAAAGCACAATGGCAGGCTTGCTAAACCTGCTCATTTCCAGTTGTGATTGCCAGTAGGGAGCGAGCCTGTGGAGTGCTTTGCCAAAGAACGGCAAGCAATCAACACTTACTGCGTCTGGGCATATGTAACGAGCCAGTTCCTTGATGGCGCAGCGAGTTGTTGTCGGATTCGCAAGCAGCTATGGTAACAATCATGTCACGAGTGTTGCTGAAATCATTGACGAAACACTTTGCAGACGTCGTCGCTGTCGACTCTGTTGATTTGGAGGTGCAGGACCAGGAACTGTTAGTTCTTGTCGGTCCGTCGGGATGCGGGAAGTCAACGATGTTGCGCATGATCGCAGGATTGGCGGATGTGACGTCGGGTGAGATTACCATTGGAAACCGGTTGGTCAATCGTGTGGCGGCGAAGGATCGAAATATCGCGATGGTATTTCAGAACTACGCGCTCTACCCGCATATGAATGTGTTTCGCAACATGGCTTTTGGTTTGCAGATGCGCAAGGTGTCCCGAGAGGAAATTGACCAGCGTGTACGTAATACCGCGCAGACCTTGGGGATTGAGGATCTTCTCACGCGCCGTCCGGTTCAGCTATCGGGTGGTCAACGCCAACGCGTTGCGCTGGGGCGGGCTATTGTCCGGGACCCAGAGGTGTTCCTGCTCGATGAGCCATTGAGCAACCTTGATGCCCGGTTGCGAGTCGCGATGAGGTCTGAGCTGGTCAAGCTGCATCGTCATTTGAGCGCGACGATGATCTATGTAACGCACGATCAGGTAGAAGCGATGACGATGGGAGACCGTTTGGTCGTGATGCGGGAGGGAAAGATCCAGCAGGTTGACACACCACGTGTTGTTTATGAAACGCCTGCGAATCAGTTTGTAGGTGAGTTTATTGGAAGTCCCCCGATGAACATTATTCCAGGGCAAATTACCCGAGTGGCCTCAGGGCTGGAATTTGTATCGGGTTCTTTGCGTTTTCCAATTCCGGACGACTGCCAGCAGGCCTGTCGAACACGTGTTGATCAACCGATTCATTTAGGTATTCGTCCTGAAGACTTGCACTTGAGTGCGGAGGTAGAACCCCTGGCGGCTCAGATAAGCGTGTCGTGTGAGGTGTTGGTAGTCCAGCTGTTGGGATCGGACATTCTTGTTGAGCTGGACTGCGGAGGAAATGTAATCATGGCGAGACTGGATGCCCGGCATGCCTGTCGGACAGGTGAGATGATCGAGGTGTGTTTCTCCGCGCGCCGAGGTCACTGGTTTGATGCGATTACCGGACGGAGATTGTGAGTCGGGAGCTTGTTGCGGGGGGGCAGCGATCTTACGTGTCGTGGTATATCGTTGTGGCGACTGCAAAACACCGGTTCCGTGCGCGGTTGCAGCGAAGGGTTCACCGTTTCGCGACTGAAGTGAATGGTGTTGTCGTCGAATCGTGCGGTTCCAATGAACTAGAGGAGAGATGGTTATGGCCGTGACAAGTCAGGTTTCTCGACGGCGTTTTCTTCGTCAGGCACCCACGGCGGGAGCCTTTTGGGGCGGTGCCGCAGCGCTTGGACAAGAGTCGACCGAGGCGACTCCTGAAGTGACAGGCACGATTCGGATCGGTGCCCTGAATGTGGGCGCTTATTCACATCTGGCGGCGAAGTGGGGTGCTTTGATCAATGCGCGACCCGACACTGGTGAGATTCCATATACGGGAATGCGTATTACGCATTGCTGGGATATCGATCCGGACAGGGCACGTAGTTTTGCCAACGGGTACGGCTGTACCGCAGTTCCCGAATTTGATGGTATGCTCGGAAAGGTAGATGCAGTGATTTCAGGCGGCTACTACAACCATTCCCACAATCATCTGTTGCATGAGCCATATCTGGAGGCGGGACTACCGAATCTGGTGAATCGCCCATTTGCCAACTCTGTCGGTAAGGCACGTCGTTTGATCGAGTTGGCACAACGCCACAAAGCGAGCCTTCTGGTTCCTTCGGCACTCGGACACAATGACGTGGTTTCACAGGCGCGTCAATTTGTAGAGTCTTCGGATGTTGTTGGATACCACGCTGCTGTTGGTGCTGAGGACTATCCGACACACGGAATTCATGGGCTCTACATGGTTTGTCGCGCTGTGGCTGACGCGGGAAATCCGATTCAATCGGTTGCATTCCGAGCTCGTCACTGGCACGCGGCGCCGAGTCTGCTGACCTACGAACATCACGATAAGCAGGGCCGTCCCTTTTACGGTACCCTTCATTCCGGCGGTTTTGGTATCGGCGCTCTACACATTCATACTGAGAAAGAGAATCACGGTCGTGATTTTACATTGACGACAGGAACGGGAGATCCCTATGACAAAACAGAGTTTTGGGCTCCTGCAATTTGGGCATTCGAACGTATGATCCGTACCGGGAACATGCCGCAAACTTATGATCAAATTCTTCGCAAGAACCAGGCATTTATGGCCGGATGGAGAAGCGTTCTGGTCGAGGACGGGCGTCCAGTCCGGTTGGAGGACGTTCCTGCTGACTGGAATGCCCCAGTTGAACTTCCCAATATGCCGGGCGATCCAACCTTTGCGTTGTTCAGGAAGCGTTTCGGGTGAATTGTCAGCGGCGTTTCAGGATCGGGCTGCCTCGGCAGTTGCACACTGAACGTTTGACCGTTTCCCTCCCCTCGGATTGGGCGCAATCTGCGCATCCCAGGTTTTACTTCTCGTCAATACAGAAGTGGTGGGTCACTATTAGTCTGACAGCTGGTGGCAACGAGGCCGCTAACGGTTGTGTTGGAGATGTTTGGAATCCAGCACTTCGTCTTGAAGAATAATTGCATCACCGTAAAGATGCCGCTGCAAGAATTGCTTGATCCGTTTATTCAGAAATCGTCCGCTTACACCGTGTTGACCTCCACGGACGGTGATCAACGTTGACGGGACTCCTGCTTGCTTCAGGGCCGTATGAAACAAGGTTGATTGATGAAAGGGTACCAGCTGATCAAGTGTTCCGTGAACAATCAGATGCGGTGCATCACCCTGACTGACGTGCGCGACCGGCGAGGCCTGGCGGCTTAGTTCAAGAGCTTGCTGGATCGGTTTGCCAATCAATCGGCTTTCGGGAGAATCCGGCGCGTTGTGTGTAATTGATCCCGGGTGGTCGTCCATCATCAATAAATCTGTTGGTCCGAAAAAATCAATGACACAGGAAACTCGGCTGGTGTGATGCGTGTATTTTCCGAGCCTCCCTTCCAGCTGTGGATTGTCTGCCGAGACTCCCAGCATTGCACTGAGATGGCCGCCTGCTGAAGTGCCATAAACTGCGATGTTGGTTACATCGAGGTGGTATTTTTTTGCGTTGCCACGAATCCACCGTATGGCTGCCTTGCAATCGAGAATTTGTGCAGGCCATTTCGCTTCATGACTTAGACGATAGCCGACCGCAACGCCAGCGAACTGCCCTGTTGAGACAAAGGAGCCGATCCTCTGTGCACCATTATCCTTGGAACCCCCCAGCCAGGCCCCCCCATGAATCCAGACAATGACCGGCAGGGGTTGCTGGTTTGCGTTGCGCTGACGTGGCAAAATCAGATCAAGCATTTGACGAGGGTTTTGTGTATCCGCGTAGGGAATGTTTCGCTGAATCACAATTTTCTGCTGAAACTTGTCTCTCCGCTGACTCCTTGCGGGGTTACGGGTCAGGTACTCGGTGTGCTCGCGGAGTGATATCGCACCGTTCTGGTTCTTGTCAGCTTGGCGGAAGTTGTGACGCGCGGCTTCAGGTAACTCAGCTGGCACCAATTTGCCGTCGCGGTTCTTATCCCAACGAGTGAAGAGGGCTTTGACTCGCTTGCGCGCATTGCCTTGTGGTTGGCCAGTCACAGTTTCCCAAGGCATCAAGAGGCACATCGCCAGGGCGACAGCCAGTTTCCAGATGAGGTGTTTCATGAGATCACTCCGAGTGTTCTGTAGTGGTTAACCACCCCAGCGAAACCAGAAACTCGTCCATGGTCATTAATGTTTCCGCATATCGACCGTTCTTCCGGCCCCAATTGAAAAACCCGTGTGTTTGGTTTTCGTAGAGATGCAGATCGCAACGGCTCCC
>CEUS01276626.1_pt1 | contig 20844 bp, 18 predicted proteins | sample 427031 | NCBI WGS metagenome assembly CEUS01 (sample SAMEA2622837, study PRJEB7988) | marine metagenome | biome: marine biome (ENVO:00000447); feature: marine epipelagic mixed layer (ENVO:xxxxxxxxx); material: "saline water (ENVO:00002010), including plankton (ENVO:xxxxxxxx)" | depth 140 m | reverse complement strand
CCGTATGCTCCGTCGTTAAATACAAGCGTTACGAGGTTGATATTGTGTTGGACAGCGGTGGCTAATTCTTGAACCTGGAACATAAAACCTCCATCACCGCAAATGGCAACAACAGCAGTGTCAGGTTTCGCGACTTTCACACCTAATGCTGTTGAAAATGCGTAGCCTAAAGTACCAAAATATGATGACGTGAGATATGTACGAGGTTGGTAGACTGGGTAGTAGACGTGACTGAAATACCCGATTTGGGTCATGTCTTCGACAGTGATACCGTCCTCAGGCATCACTTCTCGTATGGATTTCACAATCGATGCTTGCGGTTCGGTTTGTCGTAAAATGTCCTCACGTTCTTGACGGCGAGTAGCAATTTCATCTTCACGTTTTTCTTTCGGTGCGCCCAAGCTTTGCAGTTTTTTGTGTAACTCTTCAAGGGCAGTACGGGCATCGCCAACGACACCTATTGTGTTCTGATGATTTCGGCCGATTTCGCTTTCGTCAATATCGATCTGAACTACTTTTTGGCCATCTTCAGGATTCGCTGTTGCAAATCTAGTGCCTACTGCCAAGATGACATCACTATCTTTTAGGACATCAGTAAGTTGGTCCATAGCACCACGAGCGGTACCGAGAAACATTGGGTGCCGGGCTGATACAGCGCCTTTTCCCTCAGGAGTAGTCAAGACTGGTGCTTGAAGGTGATTTGCGACTTCTTCTAACGCATCCGTTGCTTCTGATGAGATGACTCCGCCACCCGCCCATATAACGGGATTTCTTGCACTGGTAAGAACTTGAGCAGCTTCTGCCACAGCATCTTGGTCCACCGCCAATGGTGCATAATTACCGGGTTCTCGCAGTTCAATATTTGTGATTTCCGCCATCGTTTCTGGGGGGATATCTATTGCTACCGGCCGTGGCCTCCCTGTTTGTAAATGCGTAAATGCTTCATGGATTGCATTTGGTATTTCTTGTGGATCGTTTATATTGGCATCCCATTTTGTCACTGATCTAACGATGCTGAGTTGGTCTTCCACTTCGTGTAAGACTCCACGACTTTTTCCAATGAATTCGGTATTAATTTGTCCAGCGATGAGCAACACCGGTGATGACGCTGCGAATGCCGTTCCAAGTCCAGCTGAGGCATTCATAATGCCTGGCCCGGGCACTACGAGCGCGACCCCTGGGTTGCCGCTTGCACGTGCATAACCGTCTGCCATGTACGTTGTTGCTTGCTCGTTGCGGGTTGTAATGAAACGGATATCGGTTTGTTTAAACAAAGCATCCATCGTGTCCATAATTTGGACACCGGGCAAACCGAAGATAACTTTCACTCCGTGACGAATCAGTGATTGCACTAGCGCTTCTCCGCCTGTCATATCGGGCATGGAAATATCTCCTTTCGCTTCCAAACCTTGTTGCATTGTAACCGTGGACGTATTCAACGTAAATCTAGTACGTTTAAAAGGACCTCTATTTTCACGTAGCACTTGATGGTTATTGAAATATGAAGTGCACTGTCGTTACCTTTGTTTAGTTAACAAGGGAGTATCAGCGACCAAAGTCATGTACGATGTAAGTGTTACCTTATGTATTGTGAACACATTTCATGCTTTTCGTGGTTTCTTAATCTTCAACCACTGGAATTGAGCAAACTTGGAATTATTGTCTTTAAAGCGACCAAGAATCTTTTATGGTTGGTGGATTGCTTTCGCTGGCTTATTAATCAACTTTTATTTAGCGGGCACTTTTTGGTATGGATTCAGTGCGTTTTTTCAACCATTAACGGATGAATTTGGTTGGACACGAGCTGCAATTTCTGTTGCCTTTTCGATTCAATCTTCTGAAGCCGCTGTCCTTGGACCTTTCGCAGGTTTTGCAATTGATCGATTTGGTCCTCGTGGAATCATGATATTTGGGATTACCATGTCAGTCATCGGGTTCTTTTTGTTGAGCTTCGCTAATTCTATCTGGACTTTTTATGGAGCATACGCTGTCGTTTCCCTTGGTCTTTCTTTTGGCTCTTGGTTGGCGATTAGTACAGCGATTAATAATTGGTTTGATCAAAAGAAAGGTCGTGCGTTTGCCATCATGACTCTTGGTGCGGGGCTTGGTGGAATGTTGACTCCATTAGTAGTCATTTTGATCGATGTGGTGGGTTGGCGTGTCGCGCTTCAATTGATTGGAGCAGGATTAATGTTGGTTGGATATCCAACTGCAGCTATGGTTCGCAGAGATCCTGAACCTTACGGATTTCTTCCTGATGGCGTGCCTCTGGGTGACTCGGCTCAAGAAGAGTGTGATGATATTGATCCATCTCTCGGTGATATTTTACGTAGTCGGGCATTTTGGCAAATTGGTTTCGCTGTGGCATTTGGTTTTTTCATTGTTAATGCCATCATTGCTCATCAGATTCCGGCACTGGAAAGCTTCGGTGTATCGCGCGGTAGCGCCGGTTTTGTTATAACGATTATGACATTAGCAAGTTTGGCCGGTCGATGGATTGGCGGGACCACTGCGGATTACTGGGACAAAAGAAAAGTTCTAGTGGTGGCATTTATTATGCAATTCGTCGGTCTTATCATTTTCGTGAATATCCGAGTTTTTTGGCACGCTGTGGTTTTTGCTCTAATTTTCGGGCCAGGATTTGGTGCCTCCATACCGACTCGACCTGCGCTTCAAGGAGAATATTTTGGGAGGCAATCATTTGGTAGCCTGATGGGGATCTTGTATTCCATGACAGGTATTGGTGGTGCGACGGGTCCGGTCCTCGCTGGGTGGATGTTCGATACTTGGGGATCCTACCGGATGGCTTTGTTTCTAATGGCCTTACCAATGTTGGCCTCAATTCTTCTCTTTGGTCTTTTGAAAAAACCAGATTGGAGTCAAGAACGTTAAGGTGTTTTGCATACCAATTTGCGTGTTTCACGACCGAATATTTTCGGGTGCTTTAGCGGTATAATTGAAGAGACTATTGTAGATCAATATCATCATGACGAGAGCATAAAATGAATTTTCGTTTGAATGAAGAACAACTTTTGATTCGTGATTCTGTGCGGCAGTTGTCCCGCGAAAAAATCGAGCCACGTGCTCGCGACATTGATGTGTCCGAGATGTATCCAGAAGATGTTTTTCAGTTGTTCAGAGATCAAGGTTTGTTGGGTCTCACAATCCCTGCTGATGAAGGCGGTACCGGAGCAGGTGTTCTGGCATTGTGCTTGGCGGTTGAAGAGGTTGCGTGGGTATGCTCCTCCTCTGCGAAAATTCTAGCTTTAAGTCAATTTTATACTTTGCCACTTCTTATCGCGGGCACTAAGGATCAAAAACAAGAATATCTTGCTCCAGCGGCTTCTGGGATGAAACGAGGGGCTTTTGCACTTACTGAACCAAATGGTGGTTCAGATGTAGGAAGTATGGTTGCACGTGCGATTGATACAGACGAAGGTTATGTAATTAGCGGAGAAAAATTGTTTGTTTCAGGTGGTCCTCAAGCTGATTACATGATATTTTTCGCGAAATTAGGTTCCCTAGAAGGTAATGAAGGTCTAACTGCTTTTATCCTCCCTACGGATTCGCCGAATCTTTTCCAATTGCGCCAAGATCGCGGTTTGGGCGTGAGGGGCGTTCCACATCCGGATTACGCGGTTGAAGACTACCTTCTCTCTAAAGACCTGCGTCTAGGTGCTGAAAAGGGTGGTTATGAAATTGCCCGGCGAACGTTGAATGCCATGCAGGCTGTTACTGCGGCCCGAGCTTTGGGGCTCGCAGAAAGGTGTCTCACGCTTGCGATTGACTATGCTACAACACGAAAAATTTATGGAGGATCTCTTTCAGATATGGGTGTTATACGGTCTCGCATGGCGGATATGGCGCTTGAAGTGGAAGCGGCAAGATTACTGACTTACCAAGCAGCATCACTCATCGATGAAGGCAAGGATTTGCTAGAGATTGAGCCTTATTTGTCTGCGGCAAAGGTTTTTGCGAGCGAAATGGCTGTGCGTGCTGCTTCGGAGACTATGGAGATTATGGGTGGACATGGCTATATGACTGAATATCCAGTCGAAAGATGGTATCGGGATGCCCGACAACTTGTTCATTACGCGTTACCAAATGATGTCCATCGCGACAGGATTGCTCAGGCCTTGATAGACCGTAAACTATCGTATTGAATGGATTGAACCCACTTAACGATGAAGGTTTCTTGTTTTGTGTGGTTTCAGGTGGTTTTGTTTAGAGGGCTAGATTGTCGTTAAGATCATCTGACTGAATGCTTGGGACACTTTCACGGATTTTATTCCATGCTGATTTCATTTTCGTGATTTCCTCTTGCGAAGGATCTCGATTTCCGTATCTCGTGTCTGAAAATATTTGGGTGAGTGTTTGGATTTCTTCTGGTGGAAATTTTGCGATTGCCCGTTCGTAAAACTCAAGTGGTGTTTCTGATCTCCCCCGATTCAAACCGCTTCGGCGCGCGAGTATAAGAAAATAGAAATACGTTCTATATGCGATCCCTCGAGGTCCAGTTAATGCAACAGGATTTTTCTTGTCCTGAGACGTTTTGTTAACAAGATTTGATAGGACTTTACCAATTACTGTAGCGAGATCATTTTTTGTTGACCCAGTTATTGGCAATAACTCGTGTTCTTCATTGATTCCTTCACTATTCTCTATACCACGTCGCCGTTTAAACAACCGTTTCACTATGAGAGCGCCGATTAACAAGAAAATTGTGCCAAATCCCCACCGAATTGCTGTTGGGAGCCATGGTAATGGATTCGCCTGTTCATTAGTTCTTTCTTCAAATTGTCCCATCTCACTTACAGCGGTTGCCATTCTATCAAGTGTTTCGTTTATATTGTCCGATAGGAGTGGCGCAATCAGATTCACGACGAATTCTGTTAGGTAACCTAAAACGAAGGCGAGTCCAAGTAAAAGCAACCTAATCCCTTGCATGAGGAGGTCGACGGCGAAAATTGCGATACTTCCAACACCAGTATTCGCCAAGAACGTGAGTATGATGCTGCCACAAATGATAATCACTAGCGAGATTATGATTGAGCGGCCCCATACCCCCCGAATGATATGTTGGTCAAAATTTAACGCAATGACCTGGCTTAACGCTAACGCACTGAACCCAGATATAAAGAAGCTATAAATGGCTGTGGTGATTCCAATATCAGTAGGAAAGAAGGTGCTTGAGATGGCTCCGAAAAGAACGATTGGGATTCCAATTCTGAATGTTAAGACTATGTGTTGCCCAGGCGAGGAAGATAATCCGTGTCGCACGCCAGACCACCAGAAAACCGATAAAGCAACGCTTCCAACTGCCAGAGATCGAAGGATAGGTGAATTCGCGGTGATTAACTCATATACCCATCCTGTTCTGAAAACGGTTAGTCCCTCACCAGAAGAAAATCCGAGAACCAGATAAATAGTTATCAGGAGCAATAAAACTGACAATAAACGGGCTGGAAATTCCGGCAATTCCATGGAAACAATCCAGCGTGTTTGTAAATACGAAGTGATTCCCATCAATATCGCGTACGGATATGCGACGGCATTGCTTCCTATTCCCACAGCCATACTTAGGAGGCTAAAAATCACTGCGATCCAAGAGACTTCGGTGATCAAGCTTAAGACGTTTATAAACCGCTTATTCCAAATCATTTTGATGCCGCTCTTCCGCTAATTTGTCTGTGAAATTACCGACAATTGTACCTATATCATAAATTTTGATCGCTCCATTGAAAGCTTCATTTATAGGTTGTTCGCCTACCCAAAGGATGAACAATTTATGTCCTCTACGTCGCAAATCAAGTAGGGTATTTAATAAGTCATCAGGCATTACAGCTGTAATGAAGACGAGAGTCATACCGAGCGGAAAGCGGTGGATTTGTTGCCAGACCATTTCATTGATTGAAGATGAGCTGAGCGTTCCCATCATTGCGAGAGTCTCCAATAAGATGTTCAAATGGTTGGGATTACGACTCGGTGATATAACTGTTGCGGCTTCCGATACCAGAGAATGAGAATTCGTCATTAACCCGACGCTAAAGCGATTTCGAAAGGAGTCGTGTGCAAGGGATGCTGCTGTAGTCACGGCCCGTTCCAAATACAGACGTTTTTGGAATCCATAAGGGCCTTCTTGATCCATTGTTGATGCGTTAACAATCATAAACATAGAATGAGAAACAGAAGGTTCGTATAGTCGCACTTGGATGTTGGTATTCCGCGCGGTGGCTTTCCAGTCAATTTTCTTGAGAGGATCTCCCGGGCTATATTCTCGGACACCAGCGACGCGGGTTGGGTCTTCATATATTGGTTCGCCACCAAGGGTATTGCCGAATGGCTTTTCGGCTGGCAACCCTAATTCAGGGAGGGGAATGATATTTGGATAGACTATGAGTTCTTGGAAGTCTTCTAGATTCAGCTGTTTTCGGAACAAGCCAAAAATATCTCCGCTCGCAATTTTAACGGGTCCAAATCGATATAGGCCTCTTTGTTCGCATTTAATTGGGACTCGCCAGTTGACCCGTTCGTACCACGAGAGCGATGTCGAATAGTTTAGAAAATGAATGTTGGATTGATCCAACGAGAACCCCTCTTCATCGCTGTTCGATCGGGTATCAACTGGTGTGGTTTCAGTAATTTGAACCCAGGGCAATGGAAGCATTTTCGAATTTGTGAGGTGGATTCGAAATTCAATATCATCTCCGGGGAAGGCTCTTGTTTGGCTTAGCTGGCGCCTAAACTCTAGTCGTTCTAAAGCTAGATTGCTCCATAATTTTGCGATGAGCCATCCAATTATCACCAATGTGCTTAAAGTGATTAATAGGGGTTTACCCGTAAGTAAGCCGAATGCGCCAACGATTGCGAATAATGATATCCAATCGCTAGTTAAGAGGTTTCTACGCATTATATATCCTTATAATTGGTTGACCTACAAGTGATACTGCTTGCTAGTTCTCGATGTTCACTGGGACCGGGATGCTGTCAATGACCTCTTCAAGTATTGCTTCACTTGTTTGGCCTTGCAATCGACTTTGGGACGACAAAATCAAGCGATGGCCAAGTACTGGGGTCACTAAGTGTTTGATATCGTCTGGAACGATATGATTTCTCCCTCGCAATGCGGCGAGGGTTTGTGATGCATTGTAAAGAGCTAATGACGCTCTTGGGCTTGCCCCCATCTCAAGCGCAGGATGGGAGCGGGTCGCATGAATAATTTCTATCATGTATCGGCGTAACGATTCCTCTACTTGCACTTTAGGGATCTTGACTTGTGCTTGTGTGATTTCATTTGCGGTGATTACTGGCATCAATTTGGTGAGCAAGTCGCGTTCTTCAAATCGGATTAGCATTTCATTCTCTTCTTCCTCGCTTGGATACCCAATTGTTAAACGTAAAAGAAATCTGTCTAATTGCGCTTCTGGCAATGGGTAAGTTCCCTCAAGTTCGATTGGGTTCTGCGTTGCAAGGACGAGAAATGGGACAGGTAGTGGTCTTGTTTCGCCGTCCAACGTCACTTGTTGTTCTTGCATGGCTTCTAATAACGATGATTGAGTTCGCGGGGTCGCACGATTGATTTCATCAGCAAGCAATATTTGGGAAAAGATTGGACCAGGACGAAAATGAAACTCACTATCTTGATTATTAAAATAATTTATTCCGGTTACATCAGATGGCATTAAATCTGGTGTGAATTGGATTCTTCCAAACGAGCAATCTAGAGATTTCGCGATTGCTTTAGCTAGCGTAGTTTTGCCAGTCCCCGGGACATCTTCGAGGAACGCGTGGCCACCCACCAGGATCGCAAGCAGGATCATCTCTATTGTGTCCTCCTTGCCAACAAATACATTTGCAACATTTTGTTTTAAACGCGAACCAATGTTTGTTATGTCGGACACGTCTACTGGTGTAGTCAAAGGATTACCTCTCAAAGCTAGCATTCTGGCTGGTTTTAGGCGTTAATCTTACATTTTCAACTGGATACCGGTAAAGAGGCTTCTTACAGATTTCTTAACAAAGATGTTTGTCTAGCAGCAGGTTGTATTGTTATTATCTATATAGAGGGTTTTAATAAGATAGTGGATGAGGGAGGGAAATACATGCCCGAATCAGTGAATGGCTCAATGGTGAACTACAAGAGTAATGGAGATTCAGCTTCTGCATATGTCGCGTATCCCGAAAATGGAAAATCTAATCGGGCCGTGATTGTAATTCAGGAATGGTGGGGTTTGGATGAGCACATCCGGGACATCACCGATCGTTTTGCTCGTCAAGGTTTTGTCGCGGCTTCTCCTGATTTGTTCCATGGCAGGGTTGCAACCGAACCAAGTGATGCTCAAAAGCTAGCTCAGGCACTTGATCGTGATCGTGCTGCAAAAGAGATTGATGCTTTAGGTAAATGGCTTGGGGATCAAAGCTATGTAACTGGGGAAAAATTTGGTGTGGTTGGTTACTGCATGGGTGGCGGCCTTGCACTATCCACAGCAATTCGGAATTCGCAGGTTGGTGGATGTGTTAACTATTATGGAGGTGCTCCAAATCCTCCGGAATCGGCGCAGAATTTGGAAGCCCCTGTTTTAGGTTTTTTCGGTACAGATGAAGTTGAACGAGCCAATAGCCTAGAAGAAATACTTAAAGGGTATGGCAAACAAGTAGAAGTGCATATTTACGATGGAGCGACTCACGGGTTTTTTAATGACACGGGCGATGGATATCATCAGAATGCATCCTATGATACGTGGCCACGTGCTTTGCGCTTCTTTGAAACCGTTTTGTAGGCGTTTCTACAAAACATGTTGTGGTTGGCCTATATAGGATGGTTAGCGGAGCATTTTTATGCTCTCAGAGACTTGACGTACCTGCCAGTGGGTGGTACTTTCCCACTAGTGGAGTAGGGGATCGTAAGTACGTGCTAAATTCTTAACTATGGTATTTATCGGATTGGTGAAAATCTGTATAATGCGAAACCAGCATGTTAAGTGCGGGCCGCTAGCTCAATTTGGCAGAGCAGCTGACTCTTAATCAGCGGGTTGCAGGTTCGAGTCCTGCGCGGCTCACCAAAGACTAAAATATTCAGGGGTGCTTAGGATAAAAACTTAGAAACCACAGAGTATATCAGGCATGCGGGGAAGTGTCGGAACTGGCAGACGAGCATGATTTAGGATCATGTGCCGCAAGGCGTAGGAGTTCGAGTCTCCTCTTCCCCATTGTTTTGACAGGCAGTAAAGAAAACGGCAGGAGGCAGTATTGACTACGGAACAAGTACAGAAGATGCGGTCCGAGAAGAAGAAACTGCTGGAAGTTAAAGACTTGGCGACATCTTTTTTCACTGCTGACGGCGAAGTCAAGGCAGTTGATGGCATCAGCTATGATGTTCACGAAGGTGAAATCGTTGGGATCGTTGGCGAAAGTGGTTGTGGGAAAAGTGTTGGCGTGATGTCAGTTATGCGACTGATACCGTGGCCTCCTGGAAGGGTCGTTAATGGTGAGGCTGTGTTCGAAGGTCAAAATCTTCTTGATAAGACCGAGACAGAAATGCTTGAGATTCGCGGTAATGATATGGCTATGATTTTCCAAGAGCCAATGACATCCATGAATCCAGTGCTGACAGTTGGTAAACAGATGACCGAATCCATTGAACTTCACATGGGATTGGATAAGGTTGCTGCAGAAAATCGCGCTGCTGAATTATTTGATCTTGTAGGTATTCCCGATGCACATGAGCGTTTGCGGGATTATCCTCACCAATTCAGTGGTGGGCAAAGGCAGCGAATTATGATTGCGATGGCTCTCAGTTGTGATCCTAAACTTTTGATTGCTGATGAGCCTACTACCGCGTTGGATGTGACGATTCAAGCTCAGATCTTAGAGCTGATGCAGAAGTTAAACAAAGAACTGGGTACTGCAGTAATTATCATTACCCACAATCTGGGTGTGGTTGCACGGTACGCAGATTGGGTGAATGTAATGTATGCGGGTCGTATCATCGAATCAGGACCTGCTCATGAGATCTATGGAAACCCAATGCACCCTTACACTCGTGGCCTCCTTGCCTCTGTGCCGAGGCTTGATGAAGAGACGAAAGCAAAACTGGTACCGATTGAAGGTATTCCACCAGATTTGATTTATCCGCCCGACGGTTGCTACTTCCGACCCCGATGCACGTATGCGGTTGATCAATGCCGCGAGTCGTATCCGCCGATGGAGCAGGTGGGTCCCATGCAACACAAGGCATGTTTTGTGACTGGTACAGACGTGGAGGTGAAAGCATGACTACTGAAATTGGCGAGACACTTTTGGATGTTGATGGCCTGAAGCAGTACTTTCCGGTAATGTCAAAAGGAATCATCCCGCGTCATGTTGCTGACATTAAAGCGGTGGATGATGTTTCTTTTACTGTGAGACGAGGCGAGACATTCGGTTTGGTTGGTGAGAGTGGTTGTGGGAAAACAACTACGGGCCGAGCGGTCATGCGTTTATACGAACCGACTGCTGGGACTGTAACCCTTGACGGTGTCAACATCTCTGCACTTGATAATAAAGGCATGCGCGAAATGCGTCGGCGCATGGCGATGATTTTCCAAGACCCTTATGGATCGTTGGATCCACGTATGAAGTGCGGAGATATTATCGGTGAGCCGCTGGTGGTACACGGTCTGACAAATAGCAGAACGGAATACCGAGATCAAGTACAAGAATTGCTAAGGGTTGTTGGACTAAGCCCGTACATGTATGACAGATTCCCACACGAATTTAGTGGTGGACAACGCCAACGTATCGGTGTTGCGCGTGCACTTGCATCGCGCCCCGACTTGATCGTCGCGGATGAACCTGTCTCAGCTTTGGATGTGTCAATTCAAGCACAGATAATTAATTTGTTGGAAGAACTTCAAGAAGAATTTGATTTGACATATATATTTGTGGCGCATGATCTTTCGGTTGTTCGTCATATGAGTGATCGAATCGCTGTTATGTATCTGGGCCGAATTGTTGAAATCGCGACGAAAGCTGATTTGTATGAGAACCCCATGCATCCGTATACAAAAGCGCTTCTATCAGCGGTCCCAATTCCTGACCCAGTTGTTGAAAGAGAGAGGGAGCGGATCGTGTTGCTCGGAGAAGTGCCTAGCGCGATGCGAATTCCAGGAGCATGTCGTTTCCACACTCGATGTCCGATCGCGATTGATGTATGTCGTGAGGATGATCTGGGTCTTGAGGAGAAAGGACCTGATCACTGGGTTGCTTGTCACCGTGTGTAGTTGAGGTTAAAAAAGTAACTATTGGAAGAGCCCTTGTCAGATGCTGGCATGGGCTCTTTTCTTTGACATTTAGGACAGTGTTGCTTCATTTTTTCGGTCCGTTCACCGAAAGTTCAGCTTATTGCCGGTTTGCGTGACGAAGAGGCATGTTAAATATGAAAAGCCAGATTTTAAATCAAGTATTTGTCTCTTTGGACCTAGAAACTACAGGGCTTAATTTAGATAATGATGAAATTATCGAAATTGGTGCCATTAAGTTTCAAAATGAAAAAGTTCTGGGGACATTTAAATCATTTGTTAAGCCCCCTCGCATGATTCCTGCTTTTGTGTCTTTGATGACAGGTATCACGAATGATGACGTAAATGATGCTCCTGAATTAGACGAAATATCAGCTGACCTCACTGCGTTTGTTGGAGATTCTGCGATTGTAGGGCAGAACATTTCGTTTGATCTTTCCTTTTTACAAAAACGGGGCATTCTCTTTCGAGGGCCAGCATACGATACGCTTGAAATGTCACTTATTCTCTGCCCACGATTTCCTGAACATAATTTGTCGGCTCTAGCTCGGGAATTAGGCATAAATGTTAGTAGTGCGCATCGTGCTCTTGACGATGCGGATACAACGATGCAAGTTTTTAACAGACTGCTTAATAGGGTTGAATCCCTGCAAGAAGAAACGGTACACGCAATGGCTCCATTGGTTCAGGACCAACTCTGGCCATTTGGAATGTTGCTTCGGTCACGGATTGACTCTCATCTTGCAACAGATTCAGACCAATTTTCCAAACATTTCGTACAAATAATTTCAGAGCGTATGGATGAGAGTTTTGCCACTCACCCGCGTATTGTTCCGAATTCCACAAGGGAACCGGTAAGTCTTGATGATTTAGGTGCAATTTTCGACGGGGACAGCAAATTCGCGTCTGCTCGTCAAAACTATGAAATGCGCCCACAACAGAAGAAGATGGCTGTGTCTGTCGGAGAAAGCATCAATGATTCTACAAAATTAGTTATTGAAGCTGGGGCTGGTACAGGTAAATCATTGGCATATCTGGTTCCCGCATTATCATATGCCCTGAAAAATGATGAGACTGTCGTTGTGTCTACATCTACCCGTGGTTTACAAGAGCAGTTAATGACAAAAGACGTTCCTGACGCATTGCTTGCGCTCGGCAAAACCGAAGCGGATGCTCACGTAATCACGATAAAAGGGCAAGGTAATTATCTATGCCTCCAAAGATTGATCGAACGTATTCAGGCGATGGTGCAGAGTTATTCTTCAGAGGAAGCAAAATTTTTGATTCGTTTGATTGTTTGGTTGGAAGAATCAATCACTGGTGACCAAGGGGAATTAACGCTGTGGGCCCACGAACGAAAATTATGGGACGCAGTTTCAGCCTGGGATTCAGAAAAGGGAGAGGATTGCTTGTTCCGGCGTCAGGGCAGATGTTTTGTCGATGTAGCTCGTAGACATACTCGTAGTGCACACTTAGTTCTAACCAACCATGCTTTTCTCCTCGCTGATGCGGCACGGAATAGCGGTTTTTTGGCGCATAGCAGCCATCTAATTGTCGATGAAGCTCATAAATTGGAAGATGAGGCAACGAATCAGTTTGGTGGAACCTTGGACCACAACGATTTAAGCGAATTGTTTTCTCCTTTTCTACCGCAAACACAAAAAAGAGACTCTTTTGGAGACCGCATTCAGCACAACATAAAAGGTAACGAGAATTTATCATTGCGTTTAATGGATGTTCAAAAGAGTATTACATCGATAATTGCGTTAGCGGAACGGGGAAACAATAATTTGGATGTATTGTTTGACGGTCTCGCAAAATCGCTGAAATTACAAGCAAAAGAAAGTAATAATTATCAGCAACGTCTTCGGATTACAAGTGCCACTCATAATCGTGATGAGTGGCATGGGATTGTGAGCACGGTTGAAGACCTAGCTATTCAGTTCAGTGGTCTTCATACTGAACTAGAACGTCTTGAGCGTATTATGGTCGGTGATGGCATGGCAGATGTTAACGCCGAAATTGTTTCGTTGCGACAGCAAATTGTAACGAAGCAAGAGATCCTCGTTCGCGTATTGATTCACACGACAGTAGAAGACATTCGTTGGATCTCCCAAAATCCACGTGGCGGATTGAGCTTGAATTATGCTCCACTTGACGTTGGGCCAACGTTAAATGAAAAAGTGTTTTCACAAAACAAGAGCACGGTTTTCACTAGTGCGACTATAAGTCTCGGCAGGACATTTGATTACTTTAAGGGACGATTAGGATTAGATGATGCGCAGTCGATTTTACTAGATGAATCTTTTGATTATCGCGATGCAGCGGCTGTATTCATTCCTCGCGATATGCCGGATATGGATACATCGGAATATGATAATTCTTTGGGTAATGCTGTGATTGATCTTGTTGAAGCATCGCAAGGTCATGCTTTAATGTTATTTACGTCTCATGCAGCGCTAAGGCGCGTGCACAAAGTGGTTGCACCTTCGTTGCAAGAGCTAGGTTTTGATGTACTTGCGCAAGGAATTGATGGAAGGCCGGGACAATTAGTTGCGATTTTTCGTGAAAGTGAAAAAACCTTGCTATTAGGAACAGGAACTTTTTGGGAAGGCGTTGATTTTGCTGGAGATGCTTTGCAATTGTTGATGATGGCTCGTTTGCCTTTTCGAGTCCCTAATGATCCGATATTTGCAGCGCGATCAGAGATTTATGAAGATCCTTTTAACGAAATGGCTATCCCTGAATCGATCTTGCGTTTCCGCCAAGGATTTGGACGATTGATCCGTACTAATAAAGATCACGGGGCCGTGGTGCTTTTTGATAACCGCTTGATTAATAGGCCATACGGGCAATTGTTTCTTGATGCCTTGCCTGAGACAAATATACAGATGCCAACACTTGATGATCTCCCTGATTTCGTAGGTGGATGGATTCATGACTCAACCGGTTAAGTTTATTCATTTTGTATTATGATGATTAGTCTTCACCATCCGCTTGATTTAAAGCTGTCCCTTGACAGTGGACAAGCGTTCCGTTGGCGTGAAATTGACGGATGGTGGTGGGGAACTATGGGCAATGCAGCAGTTAAGATGCGTGTCTTTAGAAATAAGCTTGAAATATTTTCTGATCATGTTGACCAGGTGCAGCTAGGTACTATGGCGACGAATTATTTCTCTCTTGATGAGGACCATTCAGGGATTATTCAATCCTTTGGTAACGATCCATATTTGGTTCGTATTATCGATCAGTTTGCCGGGCTGCGTATCTTGCGACAAGATTTTTGGGAATGTTTGATCTCCTTTTTGTGTTCCGCCGAATCCTCTGTGGCGCGTATTCGCCGTATGACTGAGGATATGTCCCGTGTCTTTGGCAAGGAGGTGCGGCTCGATGGTCACACACTTTGGACATTTCCTGAAATAAATGTACTGGCAAATGCTAGTGAGCAGGAATTACGTGATTTAGGCCTTGGGTTCCGTGCCCCCAATATTGTGGAGGCGGCTGAGCGAGTTGTTAATGGGGACATCAATAAAGCAAAATTTCAGAACATGACTCATTCTGAAGCCATGGGGGAGTTGATGAAATTCAAAGGGATTGGTCCCAAAATCGCTTCTTGTATCCTGTTATTTTCAATTGGTAAGGATGAAGCATTTCCTGTGGATCGATGGGTACGCCGTAGTCTTGAAAGGGTTTATGGGTTGCCCGAAAAAATGTCTCATACAGCGATCGAAGATTGGGCCCAAAATCGTTTTGGTCGCAATGCAGGTTTAGCCCAGCAATTCCTCTTCCATGCTGAACGAGATGGGGTGAATTAGTTCTTGTGTCGAAGAAGGTAGGCCTTATGGGAACTAGATTTTGCAGCAAGCACATCGATTTTACGGTGCGGTTACCGCTTCTCTTATAACTGCGCCCCCTAGCACTCTGTCTTTATGATAAAAAACGACTGCTTGGCCAGGAGTAATCGCACGTTGTGGTTCTGAGAAATCTACCCGGATATCACCATTTTCTTGTGCTTTGATGATTGCTGGTTCTTCGCTAGCCTTATATCGAACTTTAACAGTTGCTTCGATTGGATCTTCTGGAATAGTACCAGAGACAAAATTCGCTCTATCAGCCACTAGTGATGAGTGATATAAGTCTTCGTCACTTCCAATAGTCACAGTCGCCAGTTCTGGGTTGATATCAATGACATAGACTGGCTTACCTTGGGCTGGGATCCCAAGATTGCGTCGTTGCCCGATAGTGTAATCGCTAACCCCCTGATGCATTCCGAGAATTTTCCCATCAGCATTCATAATCGCCCCAGGCCTTTGATCGGTTCTTGAAGATAAGAATTCACGGTAATCGCCTGTGGGGACAAAGCATATATCTTGACTGTCCGGCTTGTCCGCAACAGGCAGGTCCAATTCTCTAGCGATTCTTCTTATATCTGATTTGTGGAAATCACCCATTGGAAATAGTACCTGAGACAACTCTTCTTGTCCCATTCCGTAAAGCACGTATGTTTGGTCCTTATCATCATCGACTGCTTTTTCAAGGTAATGCTCACCTTTATTGGTGGTGACCTTACGCGCATAATGTCCGGTCGCAATAAAATCTGCTTCTAAAGCCTGTGCACGACGAAGGAAAAATGCGAATTTCATTTTGTCATTACAAGCAATACATGGGTGGGGTGTTCGCCCCTTGGCATATTCACTTATGAAATAATCGATAACGTGTTTTTTGAATTCCTTTTCAAAGTTCAGTGTGTAATGGGGGATGCCTAACAATTGACAGACACGTTTAGCATCTAGCGCATCTTCAATAGAACAGCAAGATTTATTGTGTTTGGAAGCGTAAGGGTCCTCGGTACTAAACAATCGCATTGTTATTCCGATGACTTGATATCCCTGTTCTTGCAATAGATAGGCCGCAAGTGAGGAATCAACACCACCGCTCATAGCGACGACGACTCTTTTTTTCTCATTCATAGTGATTTCAGGATAGCAGGAACCTACGGAATCTCCAACTTTTATATATCAGCATCATAAATATGATCGGTTTTTTCAAACGTTTTATATACAAGCAGGCCATCCCTCAAGAGCAAGGATGGCCTGCTTATTGTCGTGCGAGTATCGTAACCTAATTAGCTGTCCACTGGTTTAAATACGGGGACGCTGATTGCATCAGTACGATCCTCAAAAGCGACTTCAACTGCCATGCCATGTGTTATGTGCGCAGCCATTTTTTCTGGATCCGGATCTTTTGGTATACCAACTAGATTTGTCGGTATTCGACATCCTTCTTCAAGATCAACAATAGCAAGTACAAAAGGGGCATCTTCTCGAAATGCGGGTGTCGGTGGTCGTACAGTTATACCCCATGTATAGAGTGTTCCCTTGCCACTGGCCTTAATCCATTCAGTGTTTCTGCTGAAGCAGCAAGGACTGATATCGCGTGGATAGAAATAGACTTCGTTACAGTCCGAACATTTTCGGAGCCACAGTTCGTGCGCTTTGGCTTTCTCCCAGTAAAATTCATTGTCTTGCTGTGGTATAGGAGTCGGCTTTGGTGGTGGTGTTGATTGTTGTTGACTCATTGTTTAATCTCCTTCATGCTTTGTTGTTGTAATTTTTCTTTAGTCAATGCCGAGAAGGGTAGTTCCACCCGACGACAATGATCCACCCGTCCCGTGAACCAAGGCTGTGTTGCACACGTCCAATTGCCGGTCGCCTGCTTCGCCTCTTAGCTGCGTGACGGCCTCAACAACAAGGAACATGCCATACATGCCTGAGTGGGTGTAAGAAAGCCCGCCACCACTTGTGTTCATTGCAAAGTCGCCGCCTGGACCAAGCGTCTTTGATTTGATGAAATCGGGGCCTTCCCCTTTACCACAAAAGCCAAGGTCTTCAAGGGTTAACAAGACCGTATATGTAAATGAATCGTAGATCATTCGCAAGTCAAGATCGTCATGTGTGATTCCAGCCATGTCGAAGGCCTGTTTGTGCGTTTCCCTTGCAATTAATGAGGTCACACTTGGCATCTGGCTAATAATGCCATGATCGTGTCCTTCGCCGAATCCAAGTACCTTCACGGGTTTCTTAGGAAGGTCGCGTGCTCGGTCAAGTGACGTGATGACGAAGGCGCCTCCTGCATCGGTAACGACGCAGCAATCAAAGAGATGAAATGGATACGTAATCCATCGAGAGGCATCGTAATCCTCCCGAGTCATATCACCTCGTTGGTAAGCTCGTGGGTTTAGTTGAGCCCATTTTCTTGTCGACATTGCTATTTCTGCCCATGCATCTCGTGTTCGTTCTTGTCCAAACTCGTGCATGTAGCGATTGCCTGCCAAAGCATAATTTTGAGGAGCGCCGATGAATCCGTATGGTGATTCGTATTGAGTTCCCATGGCTGTGGGGTCGCCCCCGGCTCGTCCTCGGCTTGATTGCCCAGCCTGACCGTGCGTGACAAGCGCGACGTCAATAAGGCCGTTAGCGATTGCGCTTACCGCATGACCGATGTGGATTACAAAGGATGATCCCCCAACAGATGTTGAATCCGTGAATCTTGGATGGATTCCCAAGTACTCTGCTAACTGTAAAGTTCCAGGTCCTGCGGTGAAAACTGCGTCAACGTCGTCTTTTGTTAACCCTGCGTCTTTTAGCGCATTATGCGCCGCTTCCGCATGATGTTGCATTGACGATTTGTGTGGCACTTTCCCCATTTCGTCTGACAGTGCTGCTCCTACTATAGCAGCAGCATTTTTCAGCTCAGCCATCTTGCCCTCCTAATATGCCGTTAGAAACGACCAATTTGTTTGCTAAATACTCTGTTCACGCAACGTGATTGTAACATGCCCGTAGTGCCAGAGGTGACGGTTGGATGTATTACGAAAATTTTTAGAGTAGACTCGCATGCTACGGAAGATTAAACTGTTTCATAAATAAAGTGACACAAAATCTGCTTAAGGAGAGTCCTCTGGATTCACTAGATCTCGCTCACAAACTCGTTGAAATTGCATCTGATAGACAAGCATCGGATGTGAAATTGCTTGATGTTCGAGATATTTCTAGTTTTGCTGACTATTTCGTTATTTTGACAACGTTGTCGGCGAGGCAATCTGAAAGTGTTGTGGACCAGATTGTTAAATATCTCAAGGGCTCAGAGCTATCACTCATGCATCGTGAAGGCGATAATAATTCCGGTTGGATTTTGATGGATTTTGGAGATATTATTGTCCACGTTTTCGCAGCTGAAGAAAGAATGTTCTATCGCTTGGAGGAATTGTGGAGTGATGCGCCGACGCTGGTTACGATTCAGTGATCCAGCGCTGTCCATCTCTTGGATAACTGACCAACTCGTCTTCGTCAAAGAATAGCGCTAATTCGGTCGCGGCATTCTCTTGAGAATCAGAACCATGAACTAAGTTCCGTCCAATATCCAAACCAAAATCGCCTCTAATTGTACCGGGGCTTGCCTCCAGTGGATTGGTAGAACCCATTGTCTGTCTCGCTGCTTCAATCGCATCTTTTCCTTCAACCGCGAGAGCAATTATTGGGGAGGAGGTAATAAAATCGACTAACCCCTGGAAAAAGGGTTTGTCTTTATGAACACCGTAATGCTGGTGAGCTAATTCATTAGATACTTTGAGCATCTTGGCACCAATGATTTGCAGTCCGCGCCGCTCGAGCCGCGTTATGATTTCGCCAGATAACGCGCGTTGTACTCCATCCGGTTTTACGAGAATCAACGTTCTTTCCATGACAACTCCTGTGAAAAATTTCGTCTAGATAGTGTATCCGAATACGTTCTCATAATGAAGTCTGAAGGATGACGGATGCTTCAACAGAGTGTTTTTCAATCTCCAACAGGTGGTTTTCGAACGTATATTGGAGCGAGACTCGATGCATCTTCCGTTACTCCGGCTTTGATTTTTGCGTATCCGATGTAAGCGAGATCGCTAGCGTTTCGATATGGCAATGGGCCTCTAGGGAAAAGTGCTAAATCACCTAAGTGTGATTTGATGAGGTTAAGCATATCTGACGATATTGTTCCGCAGAAATTGGTTGGGGTGCTGATTCGGTCTGGTAGCACATCGGGGGAAAGCAGTTCAGGTTCAATTCTTGAATTAACGATGGAATGATCTTGATGGAAAATGACCGTCGCGATTTCTCCTCTTCCCATTTCGATTACGGAACATACATCATTGCCGGTGTTGAGGTAAGGGAAGGCATGGATTTCTAAGGAAGTCGCACTAATGATGTCAATGTTCAAAGTGAGTGCGAGCCCTTTTGCGACGCTCATTCCGACTCGTATTCCGTTGAAACTTCCCGGTCCTTTTGCGACGGCAATTCCTTTTAGATCGGTTTTCTGCACATCATGCTTCTCAAGGAGATACCCTAATGATGGTGTCAATTCACTTGTTTGATTTCTACCTGCTATCCATATAGATTCACCGACAGTGCGCTCACCGTCGAAGAGGGCGATGCCGGCAGTTTCGGTACACGTGTCTATCGCGAGGTACATTCAGTCAAAGCTCATTTCTTTTAGTTTATTTACAATAGTTATCGATCTTTGTCCTTCACCAATAATCCGGAATCGTCTCTCAGTATCTGATCCTGAATCTAGCTCTACGATTAGTCGATCATCAGGGTAAATGCGCGGTGCGCGGTCTGCCCATTCGATCACGGAGACCCCATTTCCAGTCAGATATTCTTCTATTCCAATATCCCAAGCTTCGAGGTCACCTTCGATACGATAAAGGTCTATATGGTTCAGATGGAGGCGCCCTTGGTATTCATGGACAAGAACGAAGGTCGGACTTTTTGTGTATTCTTCGATCCCGAGTCCCTTCGCGATACCCTGGGTCAGCGTTGTTTTGCCTGTACCTAACTCTCCGATTAATAGAACCGCTTCGCCACCTGATAAAATGCCTCCAATTGATTTCCCTAGTTTCTGCGTTTCCTCAGGTTTGTTTGTATTTAATTCTAGTATTGATTGATTCAAAAGTGTGTCCATCCCATATTTGATATCTCGAGTTCCTGATCATTTGCCCCGATCAATAATATTCGTTTTTCTGTCTTATTAATCAACTCTCCGACTACTGTAACAGGACAATTGATTTTGGTCTCGATAATTGAAATCAAATCTGACCGTGCGGTGAACAACAGTTCATAATCTTCACCACCGTTTAGAGCTAGATCCATCCCAGTGTGTGGGAAATGGTGCTTAATTTTTGGATTCAAGGGGACTTGTTCAACAAAAATTCGTGCACTTAAGTCACTTGCTTGGGTGAGGCGCTCAGTGTCGATTAACAGGCCATCACTAATATCCATTCCAGTTCGTATACCAGATTCAATCAGCAGATGAGCGGCATCTACCCGACTGGGCGGATTGAGGAATAGTTGAATTAAATCCGATCCTAGATCCACTTCTTCTTCATCAAACAAAAGTGATCTTCCCGCAGCCGCACCGCCCAGGGTTCCCGTGACTAATATTTTGTCTCCTACCTGTCCTGTATTACGTTGAAGCGTTTGTTGTTTCTGGCCGCCTGATTCGATGGACTCCCCAATCATTGTTACCG
>CEUS01273088.1_pt1 | contig 20848 bp, 19 predicted proteins | sample 427031 | NCBI WGS metagenome assembly CEUS01 (sample SAMEA2622837, study PRJEB7988) | marine metagenome | biome: marine biome (ENVO:00000447); feature: marine epipelagic mixed layer (ENVO:xxxxxxxxx); material: "saline water (ENVO:00002010), including plankton (ENVO:xxxxxxxx)" | depth 140 m | reverse complement strand
GCTGTGGAAATCCTTGCAGGAGTTTTCTCAAGTTCCCCATCGGACTCAGAGGGGCATCAGAATTGACAGATTACACCTTGATGATTGCCTACGCTGTTCTGGCGTTAGGTGCATCGTTTCTATGCAGTATTCTTGAGGCAGTTTTGCTATCGACATCGCATGGCCACATAGTAGCACTGAAGGACACGCATAGGAAGGTCAGCGCAACTTGGTCGAACTGGAAAGAGGATCCAGAGGGACCACTTACCGCAATTCTGACTCTGAATACCATTGCCCACACTGTTGGTGCCTTGGGTGTCGGATCAGAAGTAGAGAATAATTTCGAGGGCCAGTATGTTATTGCTGGTTCAGCAGCCATACTAACAATCGCGATACTCCTCCTAAGTGAGATACTCCCCAAGACCATCGGTGCTCTATATTGGAGGAAGCTTACAGTCCCTTCATACCACGTCCTTAATGGCCTCATGTGGATGCTATGGCCCATAGTCAAGATGATTGAGCTGTTGAGGGCCCCATTCCCGCAGGTTGAGACCGAGACCGTAACAAGAAACGAGCTTTCTGTTCTGGCAGATATAGCCGAGGAATCCGATGTGATAGAGGAGGACGAGGAGGCAGTCATCCAGAACCTGCTGAAGCTTAGGGAAATGCAGGTCAGTGCAATAATGACCCCTAGGGTGGTCATGACCACAGTTAATGAGTCGGAGACAGTCAGAGAGGTGGTGGATAGAATCCCAATAATGATACATGGCAGGATGCCCGTTTATTCGGACAATGTTGACGAGATGATCGGGCTCGTACTGAGGAGCGAGATTCTCAGAAGAGCAGCTGATGACGACTTCGAATCTACCATGGGCGATCTCTGCAGGGAGCTTGTCACATGCACAGTAGACACTTCTGTGGACAAGGCACTGGACATACTACTAGAGAGGAAGGAACAGCTTCTAGTTGCCAAGGACCAGTTCGGGGGAACCGCTGGGATTGTCACAATGGAGGACATCATAGAGACTCTGCTGGGCGTAGAAATCGTAGATGAGTCGGACCAAGACGCAATCGACGATGGAGTGCTGCACGAGGACATGAGGGAGCTGGCTAAGATAAGGTACGACTCCGATGGTGAGGAATGAGGGGGGGTTTCGTCCCTATTCAGTAGCCTCAGGGGAGTCTTCATCCTTCTCCTTGAACCATCCCTGTGAGTCAGAGTAGTCCCCTAGTTGCTCCAGCTTCTTCAGCCATCCCTTGGCTTCGGCTGTCTTAGTCGTCCTGACCATCCAGACCCCGCCGTATAGGGTGTCCCATAGCCCCAGATTATCCTTCTTGAACCGGTAGAATAGGTAGTCTAGGAATGGAGGTATCACCATTAGAAGCCCGAATGCCAACAATACCTGTCCATTTGTCTTCCCGAGGCCGGTTGACGTCGCCGTAAGAATCAGCATTATTCCAATTAGGACTAGGGGGAAGGTGAGCCCCTTGAATAGAATATACGACTGATGGGGCCTTTCCGACTTAGAATTAACGTACGTGGTCCTGCTAATCCAGTTGCCTACCGTCCTGCCAGTGCTGTACGGCATGAATCCTAGATTGAACCCGATCAGCAATATGCCCAGCACTACGAAGTATGTTGGATCGAAGTATGACCCCCATGCGCTTACCACGACCAGGGGTACGCACCAACCCCATGAAACTGCGAAGTCGGAGAGCCTCCTAACTGCGATCTGGCCTCTTGTTCCGGCCTCGAATCCTTCGGGTAGCTCCTTGGGTGTCCTGGCCCTCCTCTGCCTAGATTTCTTCTGTCTCCTTTCCTTCCTCTTGGATTTCTTGGGCTTAACTGGCTCTGGCTCAGTGACAGTTACGGGCTCTGGCTCAGTGACAGTTACGGGCTCTGGTGTCAACGCATCGGGCGATTTCTGGGAGTCTATTTGTCCTGCCTTCTCTAGAAGCCCCATAATCAACCACCATACCTTTCTGCTATCTGCTTGTAGAGATCAAAGTCCTGTGACTCTGTGAAGCTCTTCATCACTGGATCTGGCAAGTCGACTAGCAGTTCATTAACCATCTTGAAGAACTCCGCCCTAGTTTCTAGTTCGGTTGCCTCGGGGCCCTCCCCGACTTCCTTGAACATCTCGAATCCGTCTGATTCAATGAATGCGTTCGCTTTCTCGTCTGGGAGCTCACCCAGCAATCCGTTCACGACAGTAAAGAAGTGGGAGAAGTCCTCGTCTCTACTCCTGAAGCTCTGAATGATGCCATTCACGAATTCGTCGAAGTCCAACGTTCCGGAGTTGTCAGCATCGGCTTTCTCGAAGAATGACTTCATCGAGTTGATGTCAAGCTCGTCAATTTTGTCCACAGAAACCCCAGTCTTCATTGCCACCCTATTGACAAAGTCGACGTCGTCCATAGCCTCCATGAACTCATTGAGGGACATTTCCGTGTTGCTATCCGATGAGATGAGCTCCACTGTGGGCTTAATGGAAGTTAGATCCTCCTGCTCCTTCTTCCTCAGTACGATAATCTCTCTGTCCAAGTCTGAGCCGAACCTGTCAGAATACCTGTCCATCAGACTGTCACCCTTCCCAGAGGAAATCCTGTTTATCCTGTTGTATATGTTGTCCCTTGAGCTTCCTGCTATGGATGGGTCTGTGCTCTTCCTCCTGTCCCAAACTGACTTGAAGTCATTAGGAGAATCATCCGAGACATGGGTAGTTTGCGAGGACAATGCGCCAGCGGCGTCGACTAAATCTGAGTCGCTCCCGGTTTCCGGAGAAAATCCAAACTGTGGCGATGTACTCTCAGGGGGTGGAAGGTTGAATTCTGGTGGTGGAAGGTCAATACCAGTAGGGGGGACTGAGATTCCTGGTGGAGGGGGCGGTAGTGGTTTTGCGTCCCCTTCTGAGTCCGAATCTTGCTCGTCAAGCGGGTCAATCACGCATGGCTTCCGCAGTCCACTACTATTCAATATTCTGTGGCTTCGTAAACAAGATGTTTCGTTTATACCCGAATTTTACTATAACGGGCTATTTGACTATCTCTGCCCACCCTTTTAGGCACAGGAACATAGCCATTGACTCCTCGACTTCCATTTCATCTCCGACAGAGGGATCTAGCCTGACGCCTGAAATCTCGGCTGTCACGTCTTCGGCAATAATTCTCACACCAACATTTCCTCCTTTGAATACCACTGCCTCATTGAGTGGATCGAAGGGCCTACTACCGTCTGGATCTAGCCGTTCTAGGGGGAATTCCGTCACCCTGAGTCCAGATTTTCCGTGTAGGCTTCCGACCCATCTGATTACGCGCTTAGTGTCAACAGTTACTGCTTCGTCAGTCTCTCCAGCACTTCCCATTACTACGGAAGAGTCGCCCTTCACTAGTTCCCAGAACATGGGTGTGCATACATCACCAAATACTGACAGTGTTTGGTCGTCCCTGAGCCTAGATATCCGGTCTTCCGATGAAGCCAGATTCGCCAATTCGACAATTTTTGCTCTGCTAGAGGATTTTAGTTTGGTAGAAGGTGACTTGGCGCGTGATCGAAGAATGTCGTGGTATCTGCCCAGAATCTGCTTACCATTTTTATCTCCCTTTTCGATTTCCCTAAGCTCCTGAATCACTGTATCCATTGCATTCCTGGCTCTCGATCCCCAGCCTATATCATGTCCTGTAAGTACTGATTGTACATCGATTCCCTCTCCCCTGATGTAGTTCACAATCTCTCTCCTAGCATTTGAATCCATATGAAGTAGTTTTGGATCTCGAACGTGTATGTGGAAGCCCCTGTGACCTGAGAACGTAGTCTGGGTGTATTCGGGTTTGAATCCGAACTCGGGTTCTAGGAACTCATTCCATAGCCTCCATGCTTGGGCCTGGATGACTTCAATCATTCCAGGGAAATCGTTGTCGGAAATACCGGGCAAGTGATCTCCGTCTAAATCGAAGATTAGGTCCGCCCCAAGCCAACCCTTTTCTGACATTTTCCTGTTTGCCGGATCCTCGTAATAGGCAGTACTATGGAAACAAGAGTGTGGTGCTCTGCTCCTTAGGTACGAATGTAACGAACCCTTGTCAGAAAAGGATCGGTGTCTGTCTGGAAAACCCCCTCCCCAAGGTATGAACATCCACTCCCTATTTCTTAGCCTGGGGGGGACCCAGAGTGATTCGGTTGAGACTGAGTCGTAGTATTCGGAGAACCTCAGTGCGAACCTGCTCCAGCCTTCCGCCATGACCCATCAAGATAGAGGGGGGAAATAAGGTTTCAATCAGCTGAGTTTCAGTCCGCCGACTTCTTTACCATCGGTGGACGGGCTTGCTCCCGTTGCTTCTACGTAGGCCTCCCAGCAAACGTACTCATTGTCCAATACGATCGCTTCAGAGAACTTCAGAGCCTTGCCAGTAATGGCGCATACTGGTCCTAGTTGCCCTGATGCGGTTGACAGCTTATCTGGGTCTGGCACGAATTGGCCAATTTGGAAATGCACTTCATTATTCCGTGGCAGGAATCTGGAAGCAAATGCATTTCAACTAATGTTCTACCGATAGAACGTGAATGACACCGAAGTGAAGATCAGGGTTGGTCACTCTCCGGATCCAGATGACGCGTTCATGTTCTATGCTCTGACCACGGGGGCAATAGATACCCCCGGAAGGGCCTACGAACACGTATTGGTAGACATTGACACCCTGAACCGAGAGGCTAGGAGAGGGACATACGAAGTTTCAGCAGTGAGCATCCGATCATTCCCGGAGATATCAGATTCATACTCTCTAATGAACTGTGGAGCCTCAATGGGAGAGGGGTACGGCCCAATCCTTGTTTCGAAGAGAGAAATGAGCTTGGACGAGGTAGCAAGCTGTGAAATCGCAGTTCCCGGAACCAGCACTAGTTCATACATGGCTCTTGTCATGGCTTTGGGGGAGGTGGCAACAATAGAGGTCCCTTTCGATAGAATACTACCCGGGGTCATCAGTGGGGAGTATGATGCCGGCGTTATAATTCACGAAGGGCAGTTAACATGGAATAACGAGGGCGCAAACCTAGTTGTTGACCTTGGGGTTTGGTGGAATAATGATACTGGTCTGCCGCTACCTCTCGGTGGCAATGTAGTAAGGAAGGACCTGGGAGACGAAATGTGCGAACAGATATCCATTGACATTAGGAATAGTATCCAGTACTCGCTTTCTAACCCTGATTTGGCATTAGAATTTTCTAGACAGTGGGGTAGAGGGATAGATGAGGACACTAACGAAGAATTTGTCAGGATGTACGTCAATGAACGAACGGTTGACTATGGACCTGAAGGTCGGGAAGCGGTTAGGCTATTCCTCGAAAGGGGAAAGGAAATAGGACTAGTTAGGGCAGACTTCGACCCGAGGTCAATGAATTTCATTGGGGCTGAGAGAGATGAGTGAGAAAAGGCCCGAAGTCAGCGAGTTCGGGTCTGTAGACCCTGCCCCGGCCAGCGACGATGCGCGAGTGAGCACACTGGGCGAGACCCTATGCAATGAAGAGGAGAGGATGTTCCACAGGATGAGGGCACTATTCGCTCTGAGGAATATCGGGGGCAAAGATGCAGTGGACTATCTGGCTAGGGCATTCAGCTCGTCATCGGCACTACTCAAGCACGAGATTGCATACGTTTTGGGGCAGATGCAGGACGATCATGCAGTCCCCCACCTGATAGAGAGACTCGAGGACCATGAAGAGGACCTGATGGTCAGGCATGAGGCGGCTGAGGCTCTAGGAGCTATTGGTAACAGAGTAGCAATGTCTACCCTGGAGAAATTCGTCGATGACAGTCAAGTAGTGATTGCTGAGTCATGTGAGGTTGCGATCGATTTGCTTAATTGGGTGTCAAACGACAAGCTAGATTATTCAGATTGACTGACGATCCATGAAATTTCGGAGTCTACTCCGCATACGTTGACCAGAAATGTCTCTAGACCCTTGATGGAGTCTTCATCCAGGATGTTGCTGACTTCATCTTCGAAGTAAGCAGACACTCTGTCGGGCGGAAGGTTGATCTTCTGGGAAGAGGTTGAAATTACTGACTGCCTGACTTGTTCGTCCTCCAGGAACGAGTAGTACTGTTCAAGCATCACTTCGCGGGCCTCTCTTACTAGGCTGATTTGTGAGTCTCTCCGAGCTGCGAATACACCGAATACCATTGGAAAACCTGTAATCTCAATCCATTCTTTTGCCAGGTCCATTAGCACCATAGAGGGATTAGAGTTGGCAGCGGATATTGCCCTGTCACCGATAATCAATGCTCCGTCGCACTCTTCGAGCATCGAGTCTAAATCTGGCCCCATCTCTACAAATTTTGGGTCTACTCCCCTTTCGTTCAATAGCCATCTTAGTAGCATGCTGGATGTGGATGAGTCCGAGGGAAGAGCGATGTCCCTCATCGAATCAATAGGTCTGTTCCCGAACAATAGCACGGAACCTACTTTCTCCCTGCCCACAATGCCGATATCAGATATCAGGTCGAGTTTCTCTTGGTGATTTGCGTAGTCTGCAGTTGGTATTGGTGCTGTTATGCAATCTCTCCGTAGAAGATGCCCAGTCAGCCATGAGGGGGGTGCCGATAGAACGTCCCATCCTTCGTCAATCGAATGGAAAACTGGATCGCAGTTGATGAACGAGACCCTCCCAAGAACCCTCTCCCAAGACATCTCACTCACTGTCCCGAGATTGGAAGGCTTAGAGCATGGCGGGAGTTTTGGAAGTTGTTTATGCTGAATGACGAGTAAGTGGAGTTCCTCCTCACTGGAGTCAATCCTGAGGACTCGACAAGCTTTGACAGTCTGTCGCTATCGTAGTCAACCCTAGTGGTGCTGCCGGCCTCATGCATTATCTCCTCATGGCCAACCGTGCCATCGATATCGTCGGCCCCAGAGTTAATCGCTATGGCAGATAGGTGGTCCCCGATATTCATCCTATAGGCCTTGATGTGGGGGATGTTGTCTAGCATAATCCTGGATATTGCAATTACTCTAATCACGTCGCTTGGTGATGCAATCTTGGCCTCTGGAAGCCTGGTGTTGTCCTTCAAAAACGGGTATGGCACGAAGCACTGGAAGCCATGTGACGAGTCTTGCTGTAATCTTAGCTTATTCAGATGTGTCATACGATCATAGACAGATTCTATCGTTCCGAAGAGCATGGTACAGTTTGTTGGGATTCCTAGCGAGTGAGCAATCTCATGTATCTCAAGGTATTCATCTGATTTCTCCTTGCCCCTGCATATTCGGTCCCTGATAGAATCCACAAGGATCTCGGCACCCCCCCCGGGTAGGGAATCTAACCCCGATTCGAGGAGGATACGGAGGGTTTCAGAAATGGAAATACCAGATCTGGAGGCTATATGCTTTACTTCAACCGCAGTTAGAGACTTTATGCTAATATGGGGGAATTTCTCCTTGGAGAGCCTATACATTTCCGAGTAATGATCTACGGTCCATGTCGGATGAAGGCCCCCCACCGCATGAACCTCGTCAATTATGCTGCTGTACGGGAGTATTCTAGAGACGAAATCCTCAGGCGACAGGGAATACGCGTCTTCGCTTCGGTATCCTCGTCGAAATGCACAGAATCTGCATGCAAGGGTGCAAACGTTTGTCGTATTGACGTGAAGATTCTCGTTGTAGAATACGTTGGAACCGAATCTTGACCGCTTTATGCAGTCAGCAAGGGAAGCTATCCCAGTTAGGTTTGGGCTCCTGTGCAATTCCGCGCCAAGTTCGGTGCTAATTCTCTCCCCACAAATGATCATGTCCAGAACATCAGTTAGCAGTACATCTTTTTTGACCGATAATGGAACATCCATATCGGACAGCTTTTCCCTCCAAAGAGGATCCGTATCGTACAAGCCGGACATCAATTGTTATCTCCGACTACAACCAAGATTTGAAACATTGTCATTGAAAACTATCAATAGCCCGCACGTGCGAATGATATTTGTGAGGGGAGACTTGAGCAATAGCGTCTCTGAGTTAACTGAAATGGCCAAGCAATGCAGGATAGACATAGTCAGGATGACGCATGCTGCAAAATCAGGCCATCCCGGGGGTTCTCTATCAGCTATTGACTGCATGGTTGCGCTTTATGGATCGACTCTAAGGTTCGATACTAGCGATCCGGATTGGGAAGACCGTGACAGGTTCATCATGAGCAAGGGCCATGCTAGTCCAGCAATGTACGCCTTACTGCACCAGATTGGGGTATTGAATGAAGAAGACATCATGGGATTCAGGTCTATGGGATCGGCATGCCAGGGCCACGTTGACATGAACTGGACAAAGGGGGTAGATTTCTCTGCTGGTAGCCTAGGTATGGGCCTATCCTTCGGCCTGGGCTGTTCCATTGCTGCGAAAATGGACTCAAGTGAGAGGTCTATTTGGGTTATGATTGGGGATGGCGAGACACAGGAAGGGCAGGTTTGGGAAGCTGCTATGGCCGCCTCCTACCACAGTGCTTCTAACCTCAGAGTCATAGTAGACCGGAACCGCATACAGAATGACGACTTCATGGAGGTCCAGATGGAAGTTGGAGACATAGGCGAGAAATTCTCCGCATTTGGTTGGACAGTCAGGGATGTTGACGGACACGACATGGGTGCCTTGGTGGATTCATTCAGATGGGCAGATGCCGAAGAGTCTCCAGTTGCGATAATTGCGCATACCACCAAAGGAAAGGGTGTTTCATTCATGGAGGACAACCCATCATTCCATGGAAAGGCGCCTAGCGATGAGGAGTTGGCGTTGGCGTTGGAGGAGCTATCATGAGCGCACCATCAACAGGAGGAGCATCCAGAGATGGGTATGGAAAGGGGCTATTGAGATTGGCAGATGACCCTAGAGTCGTAGCATTGGAAGCTGATCTTGGGAAGTCCACAAAATCATGCTATTTTAGGGACCAATTCCCAGAAAGGACCGTCTCTCTGGGCATTGCTGAACAGAACATGATGCTCGTCGCAGCAGGAATGGCTTCATCTGGGAAGATTCCCTTTGCAAGCACGTTCGCCATTTTCACAGAGCGGGCATTCGAGCAAGTCAGGAATGGGATTGCAAGACCGGGTCTAAATGTGCACATTTGCGGAAGCCATGGTGGAATCCACACAGGTACCGATGGAAGCAGTGCTCAGTCAATAGAGGACCTAGCGATATATAGAACCATACCAAAAATGACAGTTATTCACCCATGCGACGATATCTCTGCAGAGAAGTTGACTGTGCAATTATTAGATCTTGATGGGTCCTCCTACATGAGGACTGCAAGGAACAAAACCCCCCGGGTCTATGACGAAGATAGTGTCACTGAGCTAAGGATTGGGTCTGGGAGCACGATTCGTGAAGGGAGTGATGTGGCAATTATCGCATGTGGTGTGATGGTAGAGCAGGCAGTGATAGCTTCCGAAGCACTATATTCCGAAGGTATCGGTGCATCGGTGATAGATATGCATACAATCAAACCTCTTGATGTGGATTTAATCGGGGAGCTTGCAGAGACCTGCGGTTGCTTTGTTTCGGCCGAAGACCATTCTGTTATGGGCGGCCTAGGTAGTGCCATTTCCGAATGGCTCGCCACTAACCATCCCACTCCCTTGGAGATGGTGGGTGTCAAAGACAGGTTCGGTGAAAGTGGAAGCACCTCTGAACTAATGTCAGAGCTAGGATTATCTGCTGAAGATGTCTGTTCTGCCGCCCGAAAGGCGATTCAGCGTAAAAACACGACTTGAGCTAGCCCATAGTAGGGTTCATTTGATAGGGGTCACGATTGCCAGATTCTTACATAATGCCTGACTCTGATGCTGTTAAGAGGCTGCTCTCGGGAGAAATCAATCCTACAGAGATAGAGGATGATGTGAGCCTATACTCGATGGCTGAGAGGATATATGGTAGCGAAGCGCTGGAGGAAATGGGCGTATCTGCTCCGGAGATTGGGGCTGTAGAGCTACCTCCGCAAAGTGCTCCAATCTCTACTGATGTCAGCCTTCCAGATTTTGTTCCTGACATGTCAGATTCCAAAGAGAATGAGATTTCCGAAAGAGGGGGTCGCAGGTATTTTGTTCTGTTCACAGGACTATTCGGACTCATTGGCGTTGCAGTAAATTCACTGATCGGTGGTGGACAGGTATTATGTTCGATGGGGGTGGCCGACTATCCCTACATTTGTAATCCAGATTATGGAAATTACAAATTGGTAATGGAGGAAGGTTACACGTGGGAGAGACTCCATACAGAAGTCGCATGGACTCAACCCATGGATCTAGGAATATTCGATATAGGATTGCTCGCAGTTTTCTCCATCATTACGCTAATAGGATTTCTTTTCAGGAAGAAATCAGTACATTCTGGCGATGTATTGCCTCTTAGTAGTTGATTTGCCTGTAACTACACAAGGCCTGGGTGCTTCGAATTGATTGTCGCATTCGCCCAGCAATGTTAGGCCGGTTTTCTTCTCTAATGTCTCGGCATCCGAGTCGTTCCCATCGAAGGCAATTTCGTAAACCGTTCCATCGGGAAGGTCAGCCCCCATGTCCATTACTGACTGCCCATTTCCAATGGGAAATGGGGAGACTAACTCAGAAAATAATAATTCGGAACGTCTTCTCAATTCATCGGAAACGTTGTTGAGTAGATTGCGTATGTCGCCTGATGCACCATCTAAATCTATTTCCGTCTTACCCCCGGTCCTTAGTGTAACTACGCATTTGCCCGCTGAGAGATCCCGCGGGCCCAGTTCTATCCTAATAGGGACGCCCTTGATCTCCCAGTCATAGTGCTTGACTCCAAGTCGGACGTCTCTGTCATCCAACTTCACTCTGAGCCCGGTGGAAGAGAGCTCTTCGGCTAGCTGTTGCACTGCAGGGATTACCGTGTCATCTGAATGAGCGGCTACAGGCATTACAACTACTTGGAATGGAGCTATCGATGGCGGCATGATTAGGCCGTTGTCATCCCCATGCATGCCAACTACTGCCCCTAGGAGTCTCTCTGACATTCCGAATGTCGTTTGGTGACACATCTGCGTGTCTCCATTCCTATCCTCATACGAGAGATCGAAAGCCCTGGCCCATTGGTCCCTGTAGTGGTGGTATGTTGCGACTTGCAACGTTCGACCATTCGGCATTACGACATCCGCGGCCTTGGTGAACCAAGCCCCGGGGAATGTATCCCAAACAGGCCTCTTTGATACTATAGATGGTAGACATAGCTCATGCAGAATCCTCCGCACCATCTCAGCGTCTTCTTCTATCTGGATGTCGGCACCCTCTTTGTCGGCGTGTGCTGTGTGGGCTTCGAAGAAATGTATCTCCCTTACTCTGATGAATGAGCGTGTTTGCTTTGTCTCGTACCTGAAGGTGTTTACAATTTGAAAGGTCTTCAGGGGTAGGTCGGCGTGACTCCTGACCCATAGGGAGAACATGGTATACATTGGAGTCTCAGAAGTAGGCCTTAGGAACATGGGAATTTCAAGCTTGTTTTCCCCCCCGTGAGTCACCCAATAGACCTCTTTCTTGAAGCCAGACTCCTCGTCATCTATCCTTAGCTCTGAGGGGTCGACTCCAGCTTCTCTTGCAGCCTTAAGCCTAGAAACCAGCTTGTTTTCCTTGTCTAGAAGATCCTCAGGAACGAGTAGCGGGAAGCGGTATTCCTGATGGCCGGTTCTAGACATCTCCGAACGAGCGAGTGAGTCGATGTTGCTCATTGCTGATAGCCCGTAGGGCTTCCATACATCCATTCCCTTGATGGGATACCTCTTGTCAACTAGGTCTGAGATTTCAACTATCGAAGGGTACCATGAGTTGAAATCAGACTTTGGAGGTATTCCTCGCTTGGCCTTGTCTGGCTCCGTCACGTTTCAACCCCCAGTGGCAGTTCGCTTCAATCATTCGTTCCAATTCTGGTCAATCTGCCGAAATGAATTCTTCCAATGTTTTGCACAAATCTGCCAAATCGCCTATCTCACTTGCCTCGCCGTCTGGTAAAACTATCCGACACCTAATCTCACCTTCCCCAGAAGACTCGTGTAGTAGGTTAGCAACGACTGCGTCTAGGTCATTTTCAACCATCAAATCCATTGCCCTCTCAATCAAATATTCATCAGGTCCTACTTCTAGCTTGAAGCCAATCCTCTTTGACCCTGCAACGAGTGTTGAAAGTTCTCTGATATGTTTCTTTGATGGTTTAAGATTAATTTGCCAATTCTGATCTTGGCTAGGATGCTTGCCTTCACTGAATTCTGGCACATAATCTAATACGGCCGCGACATGGATCCAGGAGTCGGGTTTTTGTTCCGAGCAAGCCAGGTCGATTGAAAGTTCGAGCATTCCATCGGGTGTAGGATTGTGTCTGACGTCAGGTAATTCAAATCCGGGTTCTGTTGTCGTAAAACCTGCTATACACACAACGGTGTGGCCCATTCGGTGAAGATGCTCGGAAATTGCCCAACCCGTCTTGCCTGTAGAAGTATTCTGGACGTACCGGATTGAGTCGATAGGTGCCCGATTGCCCCCCAGAGTAACTGCTACGGATTTCCTACCCGGCAAACCGCTGTTCAACAAATGGCAGAAGTTTCCAACTATTGATACTGGATCAGGTTGCTTTCTTCTTCCTTCCTTGGAGTCATCAACAAATGCATCAACCCCCATTTCAGTGACAGATTCCAGCAATTCAGTGGTAACTCGGTCGTCGAAGAGATCATCGTGCATAGAAGGGACGAACATCATTGGCGTATCATTCCCCGAGGCTGCAGAGAGGGCCATCATTGCAGGTGAGTCGATTATCCCGTGGACGAACTTTGCAATGGTATTCCTAGTCGCCGGGGCTAGCAATAACCCATCAAATCCTCCGAGTTGCGACATCTTTGGGTCCCATTCGGTTAGTACATCTAACCCCGATCCCCACGATACAGCCAAAGGGGTTACGACTTGCTCTGCTGATTTTGTCATGACTGCGAAGACTCTAGCTCCATGCCTCCTCAACTCTCTGGCGAGTTTGATTGACTCGGTCGCTGCTATGCCTCCGGAAACTACCATGACGATTTGCTTTCCAAGTAAACATCCACTGAGCGTTCGTACGCCAATGTCCTCACTCATGGGGGCCCCATATCTAGCTCATTCATCAGTTCGTCGGATGAATGATTACGGTAGAGCTTCAAGGGCTATAGCGATTCCCATTCCGCCGCCTATGCACATTGTAGCCAGGGCCTTCTTTCCGCCGGTTCGTTTCAATATGCTGGCTGCCTTGCAAGCAATCCTAGCTCCAGAGGCCCCAAGGGGATGGCCTATTGCCAAGGCACCGCCATCAATGTTTACCTTGTCCGAATCTATGCCGAGCTCGTTAATGCATGCTATGCTCTGAGATGAGAACGCCTCGTTCAATTCGAACACATCTACTTCACCAATTTCCCACCCGGCCCTGCCCAAGGCGATCTTAGTAGCAGCAATAGGCCCTAGCCCCATTAGTTCGGGGGGACATCCCGAAACAGCACCTGTTACGATTGCGGCCATAGGCGACAATGAATGAGATTCTGCGAAGTCGTCACTGCATACTAGTGAGAATACCGCTCCATCGGTCAATGGCGATGAAGTCGCTGCAGTAACTGAGCCATTCTTTACGAAAGCAGGCTTCAACGCAGACATAGAATCCAGTGATGTATCGGATCGGATGCACCCGTCGGAATAAACCTCAGAGCCACTAACAGAAATGGGGACTATCTCTTCCGAGAATCTCCCCTCTGAATGAGACATTGCTGCCTTTCTATGAGACTCGAGTGAGTATGACTCCTGATCCAATCTGGAAATCCCGTGTAGAGAAGCTACATTCTCTGCTGTAACGCCCATGTTAACGTATGCCTCGGGGTATTCTTCCACTAGTCCGGGGTGGGGACTCCAATTGAATCCCCTTCTCTGTATTCTGGACATCGACTCTACTCCTCCGCAAAGGAAGCAATCCCCATATCCTGCTGAGATATTAGCAGATGCGCTAAGGATAGCTTGCATAGAGGATCCGCATAGTCGATTTACGGTGTATCCAGGAATTTCATGTGAGAGCCCCCCCAGAAATGCCAATATTCGCCCTATATTGTATCCCTGCTCACCTTCAGGATATGCACACCCGACAATTATGTCATCTATTAGGGAGGGTTCTAAGGATGATTTGCTCATGAGAGATCGAATTACTTGGGCACCCAACTCATCGGGCCTGACGTTCGAAAGCTCGCCCTTGTGGGCCCTAGTGAATGGCGACCGGCACCAATCAGCAATTACCGCTCTCACGCGCTCTCGTCAAGTGGCGAGCCCATAACGGTTCCCAGAACCCAAACATTCGAGACCGTTGGGTTCTTCAATAATCGTCGACGGGGGGGAGACATGATCAGGGAATGCTCTATGCACGGATATTTTTCTGACGACGACCTATGTCCAGCATGTAACTCAGAAGGAAAGTTCGTGATGAGTACAAGGGAAAGGGATAGCATGGCAAGGAAGCTTGCTCTGGTGCTGAGGCACGCCCCAGAGAAATTCGATCTTGAGATGGACATTAATGGCTGGATCGATGTGAGGGACATAGTAAGGAAGTTCAAGGATGGTAGGAGAAGGCAACATTGGCTAAGACCACACCATCTTTCGGCGATCTCTGAGACCGATCCCAAGGGCAGGTACGAAGTACGTGGAAATATGATGAGAGCGACATACGGTCATACTGTTGAGATTGAGTTGGATCTACCGTCTGCCAACATTCCAGACTCACTATTCTATCCATGTGACCCCAATGAGTCTGAAAATCTGCTAGAAATAGGCATTAGTCCGGGAGACAGGTCTCATGTTCATCTTTCGGCTACAATTAGGTCTGCAGCAGAGGCTGGACGCTTTCACCACAGCGATCCCACAATCATCGAGGTTGATACGGCAAGAATGACAGCATCAGGCGAGACAATTTGGCACGCCGGAGTAACTGTTTTTCTAACGGACAGCGTAGCAGGCGAGTTCCTGAGCATTGTAGACAGCGAGGATCCCGAGTTGTCACTATTACGGGAATCTTGGAGCGAAGAAGAATAACTAGAATTCCCCGCATACCGGGCAGAATTCTATGTCATTACTCCTTGAAGCCCCACATGCATGACATTCCCCGGATTTTGTGTTGGGTTTTACTTCGGAGTTGCTAGGGTCCCTGACAGTATTCTCCCTCTCGACAAATGGAGATGAGACGAGAGCTAGGCTGCTTACGATATCCCGGTACCTGATAATCTCCGAAATAGCTATCTGGATCTGGATCTGCCTCCTTTCCCTCTCCTTCTTATCCTCAATAAATGAGGCTTCGGACAACTCGGATTGGAGCCACCTTTGAAGCCTCTCCAACTCAGATCCACCTTCCACGGTCGAACCACCTAGCGTTACTGATTAAACTGTACGCATTAGTTTGAAAATATTAGAATACATGTCCATTGACAATTGGCATAAGATGGACGCCAGGGTTGTAATCAAGTTAGGTGGAGGGCTAATTACTCAGAAAGACTCCATGAGGACATTCGATGCTGAGAGCATGGAAGCAGTGTCGATTGCGATTTCTAAGTTATCTGGCTTAGGTGCGTCGATTGTATTAGTCCACGGTGCGGGTTCGTTCGGACACATTCTTGCTAAAGAGTGGTCAATTGTAGATGGGCTAGTCCCCGATATCGCGTCCAGTCAGAGAGAAGCGGTTCAAAAAATAAGATCCGATATGAAGGATTTGAATGCATTCGTGGTATCAAGTTTAGAAGATATGGGGCTTGAATGCGAAAGCCACCCCCCATCAGAGTGGGTCACGGGGACTGGAAGGGATTTCAATGGGAATCTGGCTAGATTCAATCGCATGTCCGATAAGCCGATTCCGATTACTTTTGGTGACGTAGTAAACATGGAAGACGGGTCGGAATTTGGGATTCTTTCAGGAGATGACCTGATGCTTCGGTTATCCAAGGAACTCCCCGAGGTTACACACTCAATATTCTTGATGGCGGACGCTCAGGGAATAATGGACAGACCGCCTAATGAAAGGGGTGCTAGACTTCTGCCTACATGGGGGCCCAGTATGGATTTCATGTCAGAACACAAATCTGAGATAGACGTCACGGGCGGAATATTGTTGAAGATTAAGAGGGCTGGCGAGATCTCGGAATCTGTCGAACAGGTCTGGATTTTAGATGGTAGAGAGCCTGAGAGGATCATAGAACTGGTGCAGACAGGAGAAACTCTGGGGACCAAGATATTACCCGGTTGAGTGTTCATATACACACCTCCTCCCCATCTGTCTAGAATGGTCCCAGACATGGACTCCCTAGAAAAGCACGACGCGGCCCAGTCTCTGATGATGAAAGAGATGTGCCTACTGGTCGATGAAAAGGACAATGTGGTGGGAACAATGTCCAAATTAGGATGCCATAAGGGCCTAGGAGAACGCCATAGGGCGTTCAGTGTTCTAATTTTCGACACCGAAGGGCGCCTCCTGATTCAGAAGAGGGCGTCTGAGAAAATTACCTTCCCGGGCGTCTGGGCAAACAGTTGTTGCAGCCATCCACTTGACTTGGTGGATGAGGTAGGCGGTGAGGAGGGGGCAATAAATGCGGCAAAAAGGAAGCTAGAGCAGGAGCTCGGGATATCGAGAGAGACCACTGATTCTTGGGACTTCCACCACATCGGGTTGATGGAGTATTCCTGCAGGTGGAGTGAGGAATGGATCGAACGAGAAATAGACCATATCCTCGTAGTAATCAGCGACACCGAAGTGAATCAGAATGAGAACGAGATCTCTGATGTGATTTGGGCTGATGGGGCAAACATTGAGCGTATGATGTCGGGAGAAGGAGAGTGGGAAAACGAGATTGTGGCACCCTGGTTCAGACTAATCTGGCGGAATTTCGCCATGCCAAATGACTGCATTCCCGATTCAATCGCAAATTCGAAGAAGAATGAGATAGTGTATTGTGGTGAAGTCGACATGAATGGCGATTCAGTATACTCTGGGATAAGTTTGCTTGATACACTTGCTGAACACCGAGATATAGTGGAGGGGGTAATAATGAATAGCTTGAGCAAAATGGGTCAGGATACACTCTATTCGGCCATGACACACTTGTTCAAAGGAGGGGGGAAGAGGCTCAGAGCTATTTTGCCCAGACTGGTAGCGGAGGCAATTGGTGGGGAGAACGAAGGGCACTATATCCTAGGCGCATCGATTGAAATCATCCATAACTTCACCCTCATACATGATGACATTATTGATCAGGATCCCATCAGAAGGGGGCTTGATGCAGTACACATTGCATATGATGATGCGACTGCAATAAATGCAGGAGACGCGATGCTTGCTGTTGGGTTCGAGATTCTAGCCGAGTCCGAACATATTCCTAGCAGCAACCTAGGACAACTGATTACCTCCATAGGGGAGATGGTGAGAAAGGTCGCTGAAGGTCAGCAAGAGGACATTGAATTTGAGAAACGAGCTACAGTCACCGAAGACGAGTACATAGCCATGATAGCTGGAAAGACCAGTGCAATGTTCGAAACATGCGCTAGGACAGGGGCGATTCTGGCTGGAGCAGAAGGGGCTGTAGTAAGCAACATGGCAGATTGGGGGTTGAACCTAGGGCTATGTTTCCAACTAATGGATGATCTTATTGACATTACAGGAGATACGGAGACTCTGGGTAAGCCTGCTGGCTCAGATTTAGTTCAGGGCAAAAGGACACTGATTGCTATTCATGCATTGCAGTGCGATGAGGAGTTACCATTCTTCAACAGGGTTTACGGTTCTGGGGCTTGCAGTGACGATGACCTAGCAAGTGCAGTCGAGGAATTGAGGGGGTCCGGCTCTATCGAGTATGCCAGAGAGAGGGCTCTCCACCACCACTCTATTGCTCATCAATGCCTAGACAAATTAGTCGAGAGTAGTGCTGTGGGTGTTTTGAGGGAGTTGACTGACTTCCAGATTACAAGGGTCAACTGATCAATCTGTGTATTGTGACTCCCCGGGGATTTCTTCCTTCAGTCCCTTCCTCTGTCGTATTTCCCCCACCGTCTTATGGAAAAGATCAGGCGGAACTTGCTCGTAACCGGCATTCTCGGTGTTCCAAACGGCCCTCCCCTGAGTGGCGGCCCTGATGTCGTTAGAGAATCCAAAAGATTCCGCGACCGGCATTTTGCCTATCACACACGTAACATCCCCCTCCACGGGCATGTCCTCAATGACCCCTCTCCTAGTTATCAGTTGACGTGTGATTCCCCCGGCCCACTCTGTGGGGGCATCGATCCGGATTTTCTGAATTGGCTCGAACATCACAGAGTTTGCCCTAATCAGTGCGCCTTTAATCGCGTTCCTGACAGCGGGTATAGTCTGTGCTGGGCCCCTGTGGATCGCGTCTTCGTGCAACTTCGCATCCACCAGGCGTACCATTACCCCCGTGAGAGGCTCGTCCGCAATGGGTCCCTTCTTGCAGACATCGTTGAATGCTTCAATTATCAGCTCCCTAGTCTCGTGGAGGTTCTGGATACCCTTTGTATCATTAACTAGGACGGATGTTGCGTTTATTGCGTAAATCTTCCTCATTAGATCCTTGTCCATCCCATATTCCGCGAATTTGTTACCCGTCTCTTTGGCATCCTTTGTTCTAACCGAGCCATCCCCAAGTATTCCTTCCCTAAGTGCAGAAACAACGTCTTCGGGCAACTGCTCAACCTCGACATAGAAACGGTTGTGCCTGTTAGGAGACTTTCCTTCGAATGCTCTTCCTTTGTTATCACTTGAAATCGACTCTCTGTAAACAACAATCGGATTGCTCTGGTTAACCTTGATTCCTTGCTCCTCTTCAAGCCTGTAAATTGTAATCTCCAGATGGAGCTCGCCCATTCCAGAAAGAAGGGCTTCTCCGGTCTCATGATTTGTGTCCACGGAAAGCGATGCGTCCGCCTTAGCGAGACCACGCAATGCTCCAATGAATTTGGGGAGATCTTTCATTGATTTTGGTTCAATTGCTACGGTGACCACGGGCTCTGAGTAGTGCCTGATTGCCTCAAATGGAGTTGCGTCCTGCTCCATAGAGATTGTAACGCCTGCTGCAGCACTCCTGACCCCAGTCAATGCAGCAATGTTTCCGGCTGAAACACCTGGGACCTGTATCCTGTCCCCCCCCACCATCATACTGACCTGCTGGACCCTCTCAGACTTACCAGACCCGATAGCCCAGACTTTCTCGCCTTGCTTTATTGTTCCGGAATAGACCCTGCCAACTGCAACCTCGCCAGCATGGGGATCCATCCATATCTTCGTTATCATCAAAGACAGGGGTCCGTCTGCATTACACCCTACCATTGACTTTCCTACTTCCGATTCAAGCTCCCCTTGCCAGATGTTTGGGATTCTGTATTCCTGAGCTATTAGTGGCGAAGGTAGCTTCTCAACTGCCATATCAAGCAGCACTTCGTGGACAGGAGCTTTCTTGGCAAGCTCCTTTTGTTCCTCGTTGTTGCAGTACTCGAAAATCTGGGTGAAATTAACACCCGACTTCTGCATGTACGGAACAGTAATCCCCCAGTTGTGGTATGCGGACCCGAAAGCCACTGTACCCTTCGAAACATCGACCTGCCAATCCGACTTGTGCTCGTCTGGTGCGAAAGCCCTGATTAGGTCGTTAACCTTCTTTATCTGGACCTGAAACCTTGCCATCATGTCCTCAGGAGTTACTTGAAGCTCGTTTATGAGGCGGTCAACCTTGTTGATGAAAAGGACCGGTCGTACCTTCTCCTTCAGGGCCTGCCTGACAACTGTCTCCGTCTGAGGCATTGCTCCCTCAACGGCACACGTGAGGATGATGCACCCATCGACAGCGCGCATGGCACGAGTAACGTCTCCACCGAAGTCTACGTGGCCGGGGGTGTCAATCAGATTGATGAGATAGTCCTCACCATTCACACCGTGCACCATTGAAGCGCTGGCCGCATTGATTGTGATCCCTCTGGCGCTTTCCTGGTCATCGAAGTCCAAAACACGAGATTTACCAGCCAGTTCCTCCGACATCATGCCAGCGCCAGCAATGAGATTGTCCGAGAGTGTGGTCTTTCCGTGGTCTATGTGTGCTGCGATTGCGAGATTCCGGATCCTTTCCCGAATGTGCATTACCTCTGTGGCACGCTTAATGTTGTCCTCCTTGCGACCCATCTTATCACCCTGATATTTTGCCGACCTGAAAACGGTTCATAAAGACGATTGAAAAGCGGCTGGGGAACGGCTGAAGAATGGCAGATTAGGCTCATCGGGCAGAGGCGGCAATTCTCTCCACCTCATGCCTCTTTCCGACGGCGAAGGAGTTAACGTCCCCCTCCGCTGCCTTGGAAATTTCAGAGATTATACCCTCTGTTAAGGACTTCTTACTCTTCATCGTAGCTGATGCTGATCCTATTGCGAGATTTCTCAGTGCGACGTCGAGCCTTCTGCTAGGGGAGGAATCCACAGCCTTTGGCTGGCTAACTGCTCCGATTCTCACCCGGGTTGTCTCCTCACATGGAGCAGCTTCAGTTATTGCATCAATGAACTTCTGCAGCGGGTTTTCGCCGCTTTTCGCGTTTATCCTATCAAAAGCCTCTTCCAGAGACTTGGCGCAATACTGCTTCTTACCGCTGTACTTTCCAGATCTCATCAGGTTGTTGATGAATCTCTCGGTAACCGACAAATCTTGCTTTCCAAACCATGCATTTGCATGCCTCCCCCCGGTGTGAGGAGCACCTATCATCTTCAGGTTCACGTATCTCGAAATTCCCGGGTCGCTGCAAACAACTTCGCTAGCGTCCCACTTCTCGAAAACCATAGTGCCAAT
>CEUS01256378.1_pt1 | contig 20850 bp, 19 predicted proteins | sample 427031 | NCBI WGS metagenome assembly CEUS01 (sample SAMEA2622837, study PRJEB7988) | marine metagenome | biome: marine biome (ENVO:00000447); feature: marine epipelagic mixed layer (ENVO:xxxxxxxxx); material: "saline water (ENVO:00002010), including plankton (ENVO:xxxxxxxx)" | depth 140 m | reverse complement strand
CTCACCCTCAAGTACAGCCGCCAGTTCACGGCCTGGGGATGGTAGCCGTCGGGACGGTGTGGAATCTGGTGTCATGGATCAATCACCATCTCAGGCCGGACCTTCCCGGTCGGCCAAGTTGAGGTTCCACCGGTACAGCCTTGCCACTAACGCCTGTACGGGGCGAGCATTTGAGTTAGCCGGTCCCTGCTTTGGGGCCGTAACAGGGTGGAACCGACCAACGAGGAGCGAAGCGTGGGCGGAGCGAAGCGAAATACCAAGGCCAAAATTGCGATCCTGGGTGGTGGGAACCTGGGACAGGCGCTGGCGCGTGGGTGGACATCGGCGGGAGTAGTGGCTGCGGCGGATCTGCATGTGGTGCGCCGCCGGCCTGAACGGCTAGTCGAACTGGCTACCTTGGGCATCACGACCGGGGCCGATAATTGCTCGGCCGTCGAGGAGGCCGATCTGATCGTGATCGCAGTGCAGCCCCAACAAATCGAGAGCCTGCTCAGGGAGATCGCGTCTACGCTTGACCCGACCCGGCACCGCGTGGTCTCGGTTGTCTCGGGTGTGTCCATCAACGTGTTGAGCTCCCACCTCACTGGGATACCGCTGGTACGCGCGATGCCTAACACCGCGGTCGTGATCCGCGAATCGATGACCTGTCTGTCGGCGCTTCCCACGCACGCCAGCGCGCTCGCGGAAGCACGCGTGCTTTTCGAGGCGCTTGGAAAGACACTGGAAATCGAGGAGGAAATGATGATCCCCGCGACTGCGTTGTGCGCGTGCGGGGTAGCGTTCTTCCTGCGCGCCGTGCGCGCCGCCTCCCAAGGCGGGATCGAGATCGGTTTCCACCCCGACGAAGCGATGTTGCTCGCGGCTCAGACCGCCCGTGGGGCAGCTTCATTGATGTTGCGCGAGGGATCGCACCCGGAGTCCGAGATTGACCGGGTGACCACGCCCCGTGGATGCACAATTGTCGGCCTGAACGAGATGGAGCACCAAGGGTTCAGCTCGGCAATGATCAAGGGCATTCTGCTGTCGGCGGAAGAAGCGGCGGGACTGTACGGGGAGTGAGGAGCGTGCCGCTCACCGCGGCGTGAGTCGGGCCACGGGGACGATCATTTCCTCTGGGCTGATGCCCCCGTGCAAGAACGAATTGCGGTAGCGCTGCTGGTACTCCCGAAGCTTAGTGGGATAGACAAAGAAGAAATCCTCGAGCGCCACCACGTACCCGGTTCCAATGCGACCCTTCGGAAAGCGCAGGTCCATGTGGTTCCCAGTGCCGAAGGCGTGTGAGGAAGTCTCCGCTCGCAGGTCCTGCCCGAACTTGTAGCGCAGGTTAGAAGTGGCATCCTTCCTGGCGAACACGGTCGTCGGCCGCTGGCAGAGAAGCGATCCGTGGTCGGTGGTAAAAATCACTCTATGACCCCTGGCCGCAGCCTCCATGAGGACCTGATAGGCCGCAGAGCGCTCGAACCACGACTTGGTCAGACTCCTGAGCGCCGCTTCGTCTTTAGCGACTTCCATAAGGATCGGTGATTCCGAGCGCCCGTGGGTCATCAAATCCACGAAGTTGAACACCATGGCGATCACCGAATTCCGGATCCGGAGGGCGGAATTGACGCGCGCTCGCACTTGGTTAGCTTCACGGTCGGAGAAGATTTTTTGGTAGTGCACTGGCACGCTGCGACCCGTTAGGCGCTTCAGTTGATCGAGCAGTAGTTCGTCCTCGAACGCGTTCAAGCTGCCCTCGTCGTCGGACTGGTTCCACCACTGGGGTCGGTCCCGCGCGATCTGGTCCGGGAACCGACCACTGAAGATCGCGTTACGGGCGTACGGCGTGGCCGTGGGCAGTATTGAATAATGCCAGCTCTCCTCCACCTCGAAGAAGGGAGATAGCAGGGGGCTGATCACGCGCCATTGGTCCAAACGCATGCAGTCGAGAACCACGAGGAAAATCGGGTCCTCGCCCAACCACGGAAGCACATACTTCTCGACGATGTCAACCGACAGGTCCGGACGTGGCACATCCTCCCGCATCCAACGCGGGTACACGTCAATGATCCACTCACCAAAATCCCGCCTCAAGTCGATCAAGAGCTGGGTGACCGAGTCCAGCAGCCCGGTCTCGCCACCCTGCTCCAACCTGATGTGCCAGTCCACCAGCTCGGTGTAAACGGCCGCGAATTCTTCTGCGCTAGACGCTTCCTCCCGCATCATGGCGAGAGTGCCAAAACGGTCGGCGAAGTCCTGCGCTACCTGCTGCTGGCGAATGGAGGCCCCTTCCAGGATACGGGTCACCACAGAGAGGACCTGGCGTGGGCTGGTAGGCTTGACTAGGTAATCTTGAACGCGTCGACCGATCGCCTCGCGCATGGTCTGGTCTTCCTCGGACTTGGTCACCATGACGACCCGGACGTGCGGGTCCGTCCGGCACAGCGACTCCAGAACCTCTAGACCAGAACGACCGGGCATATGCTCGTCGAGCAGAACTAGGTCGTAAGGGTTTTCACGCAGCAGTGCCAACGCGTCGTCGCCGTTGGCGATGGCGTCGACTTTGTAGCCTCGCTGCTGAAGAAAGAGCACGTGGGGACGGAGCAACTCGATCTCGTCGTCCGCCCACAGGATGCGTTTCGCTTGATTCATCCCGGTCATCTGACAAACGTAGACCCGCCCGTCGGGGCTAGCAAAGGCGTCAGCCCTGAAACCAGGGTTGACCAAATCGCTGGTCGACGTCAGTTGCGGATCACTAAGTCCCCACTAGCCTCCGCGCCCGGTCGGCGCGTCCTCCCGTGAGGTCCGTCAATGGATCGGTAACCCGGCGCAGGAGCAGGCCTCCAACGATGAAAAAGGTGGCAATCGCCACCACTGCCACTCGTTGGTTCCCGCCTGTCACCCGCGAAATCGTGCCGAAAATGAGCGGGCCGATAATCGAGGAAGACTTTCCGCAGAAGGCATAGAAGCCGAACATCTCAGCTTCTTTCCCCTCCGGGATGAGCGCGGACATGAAGCTCCGGCTGGCAGCCTGAATCGAACCGAGTCCGATGCCAGCAACCACCGCTACCGCGAAGAACACAGATTTTGAGGTGATGAAGTACGCGCTCACAGCAACGGAACTCCACAACACGAGCATCGTAGTGATCACCTTCTTGGGCCCTAGCACGTCAGTTGGCCGGGCCATGGCTAGCGAACCTAGTAACGCTGAGATCTGCACCACCAAGAACAGAATGATGGCCTCGTCCTGCCTGAACCCCAGCGTCTCCACGGCGAAGATAGCGGCGAACCAGATAACCGTGAGTACTCCGTCGATGTAGAAGAAAAACGAGAGCAGAAAGCGCCGCAACTCGCGCTCAGCCGACACTTCGCGGAAGATACGACGGAAGTCCGTAATTCCCCTGATCGCAGCATCGAGTACCGATTTGCTCGATCCCCGCGCCTCCGGCAACGCCATGAACGCCGGCAGGCTGAACACCAACCACCAGCTGGCCACAAATAGCCAGAGCAGGTCGAGACGTTGGGCTCTGGCGAGAGGGATAGCCACAAGTAGACCGACAGCCGATCCAGCGTATCCCAGCCCGAACCCCCATCCCGATACACGACCTTGGTGGCTCTTGGGCGCAATGTCTGGGAGGTAAGCGTTGTAGAATACCAGGCTGCCCTCGAACCCAATGTTCGCCAGAACCGCGAGTGCAAAGCCGGCCCACACCATCCCCGGGTTAAGCATCGTGAAGGATGCCACCGCACCAACGCCGATGAGCGTGTACAGCATCATCAACCGCTTGCGCACACCGGCCCGGTCAGCAATTGAGCCCAGCAAAGGCGAGGAAAACGCAACGATCGCAACCGAGAGCGAACCCACCCATCCCCACACCTGGTCCCCACGCCCGTCCTCGTTGCCAACAATAACGTCAGCAAAATAGACGTTGAACACAGCCGCGACGATGACGGCTGAATAGATGGACCCCGCGAGATCGTAGAGCGTCCAGGCGGCGATGTGCTTGCGGTTCACGAATCCACGCTAACCGGCCGCATCGCATGGTCGCCAGGGCAAAAGTGATATGGGGGGTCCGGGGTAGGCCCACGGCGCCGCCGTTGTGCGGGCCTCCCCCTGCCACGAATCCCCCCGCGCCTCGGGAGGATTCCGGGTGCCCCACGGTATTCCTTCCCGTTCACTAGCTCCCATTAACCTCGTCCGAGGAATAACTGTCCTAGTGACCGGATATTTCTCTATGTCACGCGTGCCTTTCTCCCCCACAATGGCATCTGCCGACCGTGGCCACGTCGTCAACACCGGGAGCACATCCGGGCACCTGGTGTACCCCCGAGGGAACGTCTACAGCACTACCAAGTTCGCCCAAATGAACGCATACGTGCCCCCCAAAGAGGAGAGCTGAGGATCAAGCGTCCCTCCCCCCAGTTGGTCGTATTCGCACTCTGGTTGCTCGTGTTCAGCTCGGCCAGCCAGACCATGATCCTCTCCCCTATCCTTCCCCAGATCAGGACGGAGATAGGGATTGAGGCGGCTGTGCTAGGCACTCTGGTGTCCGCCTACTCCCTCATGGTGGGCATCTTCGCCGTCATCAGTGGACCAATCTCCGACCGCATCGGCCGACGACGCATCCTTCTCTTGGGCACGGGCGTGATGACGCTAGCCCTTTTCCTGCACGTGTTCATCGCTGACTACGTGTCGTTTCTCGTGTTGCGCATGCTGACGGGAGTCGCGGGAGGGGTGCTCTCGGGCTCTGCCGTCTCATACATAGGGGACTGGTTTCCATACGACCGTAGGGGTTGGGCAACCGGATGGGTAATGAGCGGTGGGGCGTTCGGCCAGATCATCGGCATACCGCTCGGCATCGTGCTGGCCGGGAGTTGGGGATTTCGCGCGCCGTTCTACATGTTCGCGGTGACCATGGCACTGACTTTTATCCTGATCTGGTCGCGCATCCCTCAACCCCCTGTCCGTCACCACGACGCTCCACTCAGCATCCAGGCCGCGGCGCAGGATTACTGGACGATGCTGCGCCGGAAGGAGATCGCCCTGGCAGCTCTCGCATTCTTCATGATGTATGCGGGCGTGTCCGTGTACTTGGTATACTTCCCGACCTGGATCGAGAACGCTCGCGGCGCCACCAGCGGCCAGATCGCATCCCTCTTCCTAGTCGGTGGGATCGCCAACGTGATCGCGGGACCATGGGCTGGTCGGCTTTCTGATCGGATCGGGCGCAAGGGGATTATCCTGATATCCTCTTGCGGCCTGTCACTCGTGATGCTCCTCACCACCCCTCTGCTGGGCACTCTGTGGGTCGCCTACCTTATCTTCTTCCTGTCCATGGTCCTGGTCGCGATGCGGGTCAGTCCCTTCTCCGCGCTCCTCACGTCCCTCGTAGACGACCGCCGCCGCGGCTCGCTCATGAGCTTGACCGTTGCACTCGGGCAGGTGGGCTTCGCCGTCGGGGGTGCGCTGGCCGGACCGCTCTACGCCAAGGTCGGTTACGGCTCCAATACGATCCTAGGCGCGATCTTCGTGTTTGGCATGGGGGTAATCGTGTGGCGGTGGGTGCCCGAGCCTCGGGCGGACACGAGCGCAGCCTACGGAACGGTCACTTCGACCTCGACGGTCGACGGCACCCCCTAGGTTTCGCCTCCGCCCCGCCGGCCCGTTACAATAGGAATGCTTGCCCCAACCACTTGGAGGCCTTGCCTTGACCGCATCTCCACATCTGGAGTTTGAGCGGGACATCGCTGAGATCGAGGAACGTATAAAGAACCTCCTCAGTGTCGCAGACGGAAAGGGTATCGACGTGACAAGCGAGCTGGACGTCCTCAGGGATAAACTCGACAGCCTACGGGAGGAGACCTACCGGAGCCTCCGCGCCATCGAGCAGGTCCAGGTTGCTCGCCACCCTAGACGACCCTATGCCCTGGACTACGTCGAGCGCTGCTTCACCGACTGGATTGAGATGCATGGGGACCGTTCCTACCGGGACGATGAGGCCATGGTCGGGGGGTGGGCGCGCCTGGGCGGAGACTCGGTAATGCTAATCGGGCACCAGAAGGGCCGCGACATGAAGGAGAATCTGCGCCGTAACTTCGGCATGCCGCACCCCGAAGGATACCGAAAAGCGCTCCGGCTGATGCGCCAGGCGGAAAAGTTCGGTCGCCCCGTGGTGACCCTGATCGACACCCCGGGCGCGTACCCGGGGATCGGTGCAGAGGAACGGGGACAGGCCGAGGCGATCGCGATGAACCTGCGCGAGATGGCCCGCTTGCGGACGCCTCTGGTGTCCGTGGTCATCGGTGAGGGCGGCTCCGGCGGCGCGCTAGCGCTCGGGGTTACCGATCGAATCCTGATGCTCGAACACTCGATCTACTCGGTTATCTCGCCAGAGGGTTGTGCCGCCATCCTATGGCGCTCTGCCGAGCACCGGGAGGAGGCTGCCGAAGCCCTCCGTCTGACGTCCGAGAACCTGGTGGAGCTCGGTATCGCCGACGAGATAATCCAAGAACCCCAGGGCGGGGCACACCAAGACTGGGACGGGGCGGCCCTAACCCTCAAGGAAACACTCCTCCGTCACCTGACTGAACTGAGCGGGCTGGGGACGAATGAGTTGCTCCGGCGTCGTCAGGCCAAATACGAAGGAATGGGCGCGTGGCGCGAAAACTCTGCCGCGCACATCACCGGGGAGGTTTCCGCCGGCACCTGAACAAATTCACCTAAAAGTGTCGGCTCCAAGCCGGCGAGAAGGGATAGATTGATGACCGGGACACAAGGATTCGCTGAGATCCGATTCAAGGGTACCCACAAGGACTACTTCACCTACGAGGCGATGGATCTCGCGCCCGGGACCCACGTGATCGTGGAGGCCGACCGGGGCGAGAACCTCGGTGAAGTAGGGGCGCTCGGAGCCATCGCTCAGCGCAAGTGCTCCTCCTCCGGAGGGTGCTCCACCCCGACCCCCGAAAAACGGATCCTACGCACCGCACGCCCCGACGAGATCAGCCGTGCAGAGTCACTCCGCGACGACGAACGGCGGGTATGCACCGAGACGCGTAAATTGGTCGACAAGCACAACCTCAAGATGAAAGTCACTGAGGCCGAATGGCAGTTCGACCGAAACAAGTTGCTCATCTATTTTACGGCTGAGCAGCACGTGAATTTCCGCAAGCTCGTGCGCGACCTGGCCCGCACGTTCCGCACCCGGATAGAGCTTAGGCAGATCGGAGTGCGGGATGAGGCCGCACTGTTGGGTGGGGTCGGGCGTTGCGGACGCGAGTTGTGCTGCTCCACTTGGCTCCCCGAGCTCAAGCCCGTAAGCCTCCAGCTGGCCAAGGACCAGCGGCTGTCGCTCAACCCCGCCCAGATCTCGGGATGCTGCGGTCGACTTATGTGTTGTCTGATGTACGAGCACCGCGCGTACGTGGAGGCCCGGCGACGCTTCCCCAGGGAGGGCAAAATCCTACACACTCCACGAGGCGAGGAGCGGGTCGTAACGGTTGATATCTGGCGCGAGACCGTAACTCTCCGGGACAGCGAAGGGCTGCGCCGGTCGGTGGCGCTGGAGACACTCAAGCGTGAGGTATCGTCGTCTTCGAGCGCAGTGGAAGTTTCGACCGAGGATTGGTCTGCTGAGGGAGAGGAATCCCGTTCGTGAACGCCTCGGCTGGGTTGGAGTTGGGACTGTCCTGGAGTTCCCGAGCGACCCGATTCGTCGGAGGCCACGGGTGACCGGCACTCGACGCTATCTCACAACTCCTATCTACTACGCCTCCGGTGACCCCCACATCGGCCACGCGTACACCACCATCCTAGCCGATGTCCTCGCCCGTTTCTGGAGACAGGACGGCGCCGACGTGTTCTTCCTCACGGGCACCGACGAGCACGGACAGAAGATCTTCGAGGAGGCAAGTCGCCGGGGGATGACCCCCCGTGAGCTGTGCGACCAGATGGCGGCCCGTTTCCGCGCTGCCTGGGAAGATCTTGATATTTCGTTCGACCGCTTCATCCGGACGACAGAGCCCGAGCACGTGGCCGTGGTCACAGCCTTCCTCCAGAGGCTTTGGGACAAAGGCGTAATCTACGAAGGGATATACCGGGGCTGGTACTGCGTCCCTGAAGAGCGCTACTGGACGGAGAAGGACCTGGGACCCGACCGAACCTGTCCGGTCTGCAGCCGGCCTACGCGTGAGATCGAAGAGAAGAATTACTTCTTCCGCATGAGCGACTGTCGGGACCGACTCATTGACCACATCCGAGGAAACCCGGACTGGATCTGGCCAGACGTGCGGCGTAACGAGGTGCTCGGTTTCCTAGATCAAGATCTCGAAGACCTCTCGATCTCGAGACCCAAGGCGCGCGTGCCCTGGGGCATCACGCTACCGTGGGACGACGAGCATGTCGCCTACGTCTGGGTAGACGCTCTGATCAACTACGTGACCGCGTCCGGCACGATTCATCCCGACAACCCACCATCCAGACGGGGGTTCGACAACACGAGCGGATCTTGGTGGCCGGCCGACGTACACCTCATCGGAAAGGACATCCTCACCACCCACGCGGTCTACTGGCCCACTTTGCTGATGGGAGCAGGGCTGCCTCTACCGCGTGCGATCGTAGCACATGGGTGGTGGCTGACGGGCGATCACAAGATGTCCAAATCGATGGGCAATGTCGTCGATCCGCTCGAGCTGGTCGGACGCTTCGGCACCGACGCTGTTCGCTGGTACCTCGCGCGTGAGATGCCCACCGGTCAGGACGCGTCCTTTACACCGGAGCGTTTCCTCGCCCGGTACGAGGAGCTGGCCAACGTGCTGGGCAACTTGGTCTCTAGGACGCTGGGCATGACCGACAAATACAGGAAGGGACGGATTCCGGAAGCGCGCGGTGCCGGGCTCGACCGGGACGTCAAAGCCACGTTGGCAGCGGTCCGCACTGCGGTCGAGGGCTATCGGCTCAACGAAGCGCTCGGTGCGGCCATGGACCTCGCGCGCCGAGCCAACGGCTACGTGGAGCAGCGGGAGCCCTGGGCTCATGCCAAGGACCCTGCGCGCGCCGCCGATCTCGACGAGACCCTGGCTACCCTCGCCCGCACCCTGGCTACCCTGGCGGCGCTCTTCCAACCTGTTTGCCCTAGCAAGATGAGGGAGCTGGCGGCCCGGCTGGGCCTCGCCGAGGTACCCACCCTCGATCAGGCAGGAAAAATCGGACTGGGCGGAAACACGACCCGCAAAGGAGAACTCCTGTTCCCGAGAGCGGACCTGCTCCCCGACCAATCCGACGGCAGCACCGCCTGAGCCCGGTGGACCGGTCGCTCCAAAGGCCGCTCTATGCTTGACACGGGGGTAGAGCCGGGGGAGATTTTGGGGTGATCGTAAGGATTAGTCTCCAGGTCCCCCCCATCCCACCCGGCTTCGTCTCCGGCCGGACCTAATCATTTACGCTTGTGGAGAGGACTGCTCATGACTGGAGGACGCTGGACGCTCCTGCTGCTTAGAGACGAGCAGAGCCCTATCCGGCAGATCTCCGCTTCGAAGCGAGCCCTCCGCTTGTTCGTTGGCGGATCGACTGCCTTGGTGGTCATCCTGGTAGCGATCGCCGCCATCGTCGGAATCGACGGTGCCGCCCATATTCGCGCCAGCCGACTGGCTCTCGAAAACGAGACCCTCTCCCAAGAGATCTCATCGATCCAAGCGCGCGTGAACGGCATGGAAGAGCGCTTGGGCAGCCTCTCGAAGATGGACTCGCGCCTTCGCCTTCTGGCTGGGCTCGACTCGATCGACCCCGAAGTGCTCCAGGTAGGAATCGGAGGTCCCGGCACGTCCAGCCCGCAGTTAAACTCCCTATGGTCAGTCGATTCGACACTGAGCAAGGCGGCGTTCGCGGTACGCTACGATCTGAACGTGCTGGAGCGAAAAGCTGGACTGCTGCGAGAAAGCATGGACGAGGCCACCGACTCGCTCATGGCCCACACGGACCTCCTCGAGTCCACCCCATCAATCCTGCCCACCGCCGGCATCATTTCGAGCCCGTTTTCTAAGAGCCGATACCACCCGATCCACCAGTCCCCCCTCCCCCACGAGGGCGTGGACATCGCGGCCGTCATGGGGACTCCTATCTTTGCGGCCGCGAAAGGCGTGGTCACCAAGTCGGAGTGGGCCCCGGGGTACGGTCAGATGGTCGAGTTGGATCATGGCTTCGGCTACACGACCCGGTACGGTCACGCATCACGCCAGCTGGTCCGCGTAGGACAGCGGGTGACGCGGGGCGACGTTATCGCGCTTGTGGGGAACACGGGGATCGCGACCTCCCCCCACCTCCATTACGAGGTGAGGGTGCAAACCAAGCCCGTCAACCCACTTAACTACGTGATATCAGGGGCGATTCCCTAACCGACCCGACGATCCAGTGCAGGAATCTGGGCGCCCACCGGGCCGCCCTTTTTGTTTTCCCGGGTACCCACACGCTGACCCGGGACGTTGATGCCCCCCCGGGGGGACCGGGGGACCGGCACCCTGCACACGGTCGAGGGTTGGTAACGCTCGCTACGCTTGAGAAACCGGAGCCCATCGTGACGCGCCCGAACTCTTACCTCCAGATCGACAAGCACGACATCGGCTGGCCCAGCCTGAACGACCCCGAACGGCGCCTGAACGTCCTCACCGAAGCGGTCATACGTCGACTGGCGACGCTGGTCGAGGGAACCAACCGATTGGTGACAGCTGGTCATGTGCTCACCATAATCATGGGGACCGGCTTCCCCCCATTCCGCGGGGGACTCCTCCGTTTTGCAGACGCGCTCACTCCCACCTCGGTCGCCGCCAACCTAGAGAAACTGGCCGACGTTGGGGGGCCGCTCTTCGATCCCGCTTACCTCGCGATCGAGCTGGCGGCTGAAAGGTGCACGTTATACGAGGCCTTCAGCGGGTGATCCGGGCCGCCTGCGCCGTACAGACCGTAGGCGCAGCGTAGGCTGCCCCGGGGTGTCACCACCGCCCCTGGTCCGGATCCGTTACCGCCGCCCCCCGGACCGACTCGAGATCCACGAACAGTACCTGGTCCACGACACTTCCGACCTGAAGGTGACGTTCGCGCCGTCCGTCGTTCGGCCTGGTCCCCTGCGGATCGACAGCCGCACGATCCTCGAGAACGGATCACCCGTGGTGTGGTTCACCTTCCCGGGCGCTTGGCACGACATCGGCCGCTTCCACACTGCCGACGGTGTCTTCACCGGATTCTATGCCAACATCCTTACACCGGTGGAGCTGGGCCCTGGGCACGTCTGGGACACAACCGACCTGTTCCTCGATCTGTGGCTGGACAACAGCGGGGTGCGGGTGTTGGACGAGAACGACTTCGATGACGCCATCGCCCGAGGATGGATAGACGAAGCCACTGTCCGACGGGCACAAACCGAGATCGAGCGCTTGCTCTCAGAGGCACAGTCAGGCGTCTGGCCAGCGGCGGCGGTAAACGAGTGGACGCTCGAACGAGCACGGCGCCGGATAGAGGAATGGCCGCGAGGCGCCGCCCGGAGGCGGCGCCTCAGCGATTACTGAGGATCGAGCGTCACCGTGTCCCAGATGCTGTCTTGGACGAAAAAGATGTTCCCATCCGCATCGCGCGAGACGACTATCTTGTAGTTACCGCTCACCCGGGTGGCTTCCTTGGTCCGAGGATCAAGCGTCCTCCTGATGAACGTGCCCTGATCTGTGGCCATGTCTCCACTCGCCTCATACGATTGCGAAACGAGACCGAGCGAATCCATCCCCGCCTCCATCATTGCGGTGAACGCAGCTTCGATCTCTGCCTTCCCGCTGTACACCTCTCCATCCGCACCGTACATAACCGCGTCGTCTGAGTAGAAAGCCACTGCACCTGGCGCGTTCTTGCGCATGTACGCGTCTATGTATGCGTCCCGCATCGCCGCAGTGCCTGCCTCGCTGATCGGCGGGGGCGGGGGCGGAGCTTCTTCCGGCGGAGGCTCACACGCCAGCAGCGCGAGGGGAACAGCAGTGAACAGGATTCTACGAATCATCATCGACATCCCCATAGGCACCTCCGCCCGAGTCTCCGCGGATCTCGACTTTCGGAACGAGCCGCGGACAGTAATAGAAAGGCCCGAAAGTAACGGTAATCGCGGCCCGCGGTGACCATCTGTCAAGAGGCTTAGTCATCCACAAGCCAAGCAGCGCAAAGACGTGTCACATCCACGTGTAGCTGGAGGAGCACTTCGGGCTCCTCCCGAAGGCAATCGATGAGACGCTCATACCCTGCCAGTGCGTCGCCCGGGATGCTCACGTCTTCATGGTGATACAACCCGCAGTCGACGAACAACAAGCGAACGCGTGCGCGCCCGCTCATCGGCGCTGCACAGCACGACCAATCTCTGGCAGAGAAGCCAGGAAGATTAGCGTCATCAGCACGGCGGACGTCACGCACCACACACACCAGGCCTTAATCACAGCTGCCTCTAGGTATGTAAGAAACGCGGTATACGCCACCCCTACCGTGGCAAACCCGAGCATGAGAAGACCAATCCCCCAGGAGTCCTTCCAGAGGGGTTGGACCCCCAAGAGCGCCAAGACCAAGAGCGACCCGTAACCTGCCACACCGATCAGCGGGACGGGTACCCGACCGACCTTGGCCCACTGACTCGATTGAACGGTCTCGCACGACCCGACCCCACAGATCAACGGGATCAGCCCTATACTGTGGGCCAGCAGATACAGCGCCACGAACACACCCATGAGAGCCAGGACGGCCACCACCATGCGGTTGCGTGGTGGTGGCCGCAGCAGCGGTCGCTCAAGAGCACCCACCGACGTCGCATCCCCAGGGGTCACTCGCCGGACTGGAGAAGCGCTATCCCCTCACGGATCCCCTCTAAGTTGGGGGTGACCCGACGTCCGATGCCCTGACCCTTCGTCACCATGACCGTCGGGGTGCCTTGGACCTGGAGCTGAAAGCCCAGCTGCATGTTCGCGCTGACCACATCGGCGTGGCGGTCACTCTTGAGACAGCCGGAGAATTCATCCTCGTTCAGCCCGAGGTCCTCTGCGTAGCCTTCGAAAAGGCTGGTTGGATTCTGGACTGTCGACCAGCGCGGTTGGGTACGGTAGAGAGCATCGTGATACGGCCAGAACTTCTCCTGGTCTTCCGCACAATGCGCTGCACGCGCAGCCAGGAACGCGTGATTGTGGATGCTTACAACAGGGAAATCGTAGTAGACAAACTTAGCTTTCCCCGTCTCCACGAACTCGGCGTACAGCAGGGGCTCGACCTGGGTAGCGAATCCGCCACAGGCAGGACACTGGAAGTCCGCGAACTCGATGATGGTGATGGGTGCGTTGGGATCCCCCTTTTCCACCCCGCGTGCCACCTGCATCAGCTCAGCCGGATCGTCCAACCCTGCCATCTCAATGGGCTCGGAAACAGTTGGGCTCAGCGCCTTCGACCCCACCGAGTAGCCGACGATGCCAACGCCGAGTACAGCCACCGCCCCAAGGATCCAGTAGAATTTGGTCATCTCCGCCCCACCTGATACCACCTTCCCGGACCCGTACTTGCGCTCCCGATTTTTCTTTGACACTCGTCCTACTCCTGGCTTGTGGAAGAGCATGACGTGGGCAGGGCCCACCCGGGGATAAAGATGATTCCTAGCCAGCCCGGCCGCCACCCTGAAAACAGCGGGCGCCACCGAGAAAGGCTAACCCAGGAGCGTCAGGAGCGCCCCCTTTATGTCCCTAAAATCCTCAACTACCACGTCCGGATGGCAGGCCTCCAGTTCTTTTAGCCGATGCCGGCCGGTCGCCACGGCCATTGTGCGCACCCCTGCGTGGCGCCCGCACGCAACGTCCAGCGGCGTGTCACCGACAATCCATACTTCAGTGCGCTGGAACTCACGACCCCACACCTCGCACGCCCGGCCGATGGCGATGCCAGGAAGATGGTTTCGCACCTCGCTGTCGGACCCGAACCCTCCCACCCGGAAATGTCCTGCGAAACCAACCGATCCGAGCTTGAGTTGGGCGCCGGACGCGATATTGCCCGTGACCAGGCCAAGGGCCACCCTCTCGTCTCCCTCTAGCGCCGCCAGCAGCCCACCTACACCTGGTATCATCTGCATCGGAGAGACCGCGAGTCGGGCCTCTAGTTCCGCGAGGTAGTGCTCCCAGAGGCGGGGGAGGCCCTCCTTCACCCGATCGAGCGTCAAGCCGTCCCCCAGAAGCAGCTCACGGGCAATCTGAGGGTCCGTCTTGCCAGAGAAATCGTGCCCATCGATCGCCCCCGTGGTCCCGAACGATGCCTCGAGCGCTATCCCGAACGCCTCGCGAGCTGGCCCGCCCCGAACCAACGTGCCGTCGACGTCGAAGAGGATCAGACGCTCGGGATGGCGCTTCATCGCCCCGCGGTCACCACGCAGGTGATCGCCTCCCCGAGCTCCCGGATCCCGGGAACTGCGGTGAGGGTGGTGTTGTCCCCAAGTATGGTCACGTCTTCACTGCCAGATCGACGTTGCCCCCGGAGATGATGACGGCCGTCCGGCCGGGAGAACCCACCACGCCCGACAGCAGAGCGGCCAACGCCGCGGCGCCGCTACACTCAACCACCAGCTTGGCACGCAGCAGCAGAAAACGAACAGCCTCGCGGATCATGCCATCATCCACCGTGACCACGTCGTCTGCCAATTGCCGCACATGTTTGAAGGTCAAGTCGCCGACGCGCACCGGCGCGAGACCGTCAGCGATAGTGTGCGTGCCCGGAAGTGTCACCGGGCCATCCGCGTTCAGTGCGGCACGCATGCTCGCGGCTCCAAACGGCTCGACCCCGACCAGACGCACGTCCGGACGGAGTCGTCGCAGCGCTGCGCACACGCCGCTCATCATCCCACCACCCCCGATGGGCACGAGCACGGCCTCCACCTCGGGCCAGTCCTCATAGATCTCGATGCCCATGGTGCCTTGCCCTGCGATGATCCAGGGATGGTCGAATGGCTGCACCATGGCGAGGCCATCCGCCTGGGCTATTGCCTCCGCCCTGATCTTTCGCTCGATCGAGGTGGTGCCCTCTAACACGACCTCTGCCCCGAGCTGCTCCGCACCGCTGACCTTGATCTCCGGAGCGGTGGTGGGCATGACCACCACGGCGTGGACTCCCCTGAGCCGCGCAGCGAGCGCCACAGCCTGACCGTGGTTACCGGACGAGTAGGTGATCACTCCCTTGGCAAGCAACTCATGAGGAAGCTGGAGGACGAAGTTCAGGGCACCGCGAAACTTGAACGACCCGGAACGCTGTAGGCTCTCGCACTTGAACCGTACCTCGTGACCGACCCGTTCCGAAACCTCCGGGGACGCCAACAACGGTGTGCGGACGATCATACCCTGCACGCGCGCAGCGGCCGCACGAACATCATCAAGGGGCACCAACCCATCCACACCGACAGCCGGAAAAAGAGGCGCGCTCGCGCCTCGCGTCATTCGGGTTCCTGGGACTCAGGGTCGTCTTTATCGACACCGGCCGACCCCACGCTGACCTGCGTGGTAGCCTCCTTCAGGAAGTCGTCGCCGTTCTCCAAAACCACCCGCGCGACATCCATCACCAGGTCACCCTCGTCTAGGTTGACGAGACGGACCCCCTGAGTGGCGCGCCCGATGACGCGAATCTGACCGACCGGCTGACGGTTCACCACTCCGTTCCGACTCATCACCATGAGCTGTTCGGTGTCGCTCACAGCTTTGATCGTGACCACCCGCCCGGTACGGTCGGTCACGCGCAAATTGATCACCCCCTTACCTCCCCGTCGCTGCAGGCGGTACTCATCCACGTCGGAACGCTTGCCCATACCGTGCTCGGTCACCACCAGCAGTGTGCAGCCACGATATACCACGACCATGCCCACGACCTGGTCGTCACCAGCGAGTGCGATGCCCCGCACACCCTCGGTGGAACGACCCATCGGCCTCACGTCTCCCTCCTTGAAACGGATCGCCAGCCCGCTCCGCGTCGCGAGGATCACCTGGCTGCCTCCACCGGTGATCTTCACGTCGATCAGTTCGTCGCCTTCACGCACGTTAATCGCGTTGAGCCCGACCGCGCGGATATTTCGATACGCGGACAGCGCCGTCTTCTTGACCACACCTCGACGGGTGCAGAAGAACAGATAGAGGTCGTCGCTGAAGTCGCGCACCGGAACCAGCGCTGCCACCTCCTCACCCTGGGCCATGTTGAGAAGGTTCACGATCGGCTTGCCGCGAGCGTGCCGACCGCCCTCGGGGATCTCCCAGACCTTCAGCCAGTGGCACTGTCCAGATCGGGTAAAGATCATCAGGTAGTCGTGCGTGGAAGCCACGAACAGGTGCTCCACCCAGTCCTCCTCCTTGGTCCCCATCCCTTGGAGGCCCCGACCCCCCCGGCGCTGGGCTCGATAGGTATCCACCGGCACCCGCTTCACGTAGCCCTGGTGTGACACCGCGAGGACCATGTCCTCGTCAGCTATCAGGTCCTCTACGTCGAGGTCCGAGGAGGCGCTGGTGATCTCGGTCTTGCGCTCATCCCCGTACTTCTCCGCCAACTCCCGTAATTCGTCAGAGATTATGAGCGATCGCCTCGGTCGGCTGGACAGGATGTCCTCGAGGTCGGCGATCCTGGCCCGAATGTCTAGCAGTTCCGCATCGAGCTTCTCCATCTCCAGTCCGGTCAGGCGCGCTAGCCGCATGTCCAGAATAGCCTTGGTCTGGATCTCGGAGAGCCCGAAGTGCTTCTGCAACTGTGCACCGGCAATCTCCGGGTCGCGTGAGGCCCGGATGAGCTTGATCACCTTCTTGATGTTGTCGACAGCGATCTTCAGCCCCTCCAAGATGTGCTCCCGCGCACGCGCCTTGTTCAGGTCGAACTCACTCCGCTTGAACACCACTACGTGGCGATGATCGATGAAGTGAAGGAGCATCTTCCGCAGATCCATGACCTTGGGAACGCCATCCACCAGCGCTAGCATGATGGTGCCGAAGGTGGATTGCATCTGCGTGTGCTTGTAGAGACGGTTCAGCACGATGTAGGGAATCGCGTCACGTTTCAGATCGATCACGATGCGCATTCCGTCCCGGTCCGACTCGTCGCGCAGATCCCGGATTTCGGTGATCTTCTTGTCCCTTACGAGCTGGGCGATCTGTTCTATCAGGCGAGATTTGTTCACCATGAACGGGATCGCAGAAACGATGATGCGATCGTGCGAGTCAGCCTCTTCAATAACGGCCTCCGCCCGCATAACCAGCCGACCCCGCCCCGTGCGATACGCTTCCTCGATGCCCTCCCTGCCACAGATGGATCCGCCGGTCGGGAAGTCAGGCCCCAGCACGATGGCCTCCAGCTTATCTTGGGACATATCGGGATCCTCGATCAATCCGATACAGGCGTCCGCGATCTCGCGCAGGTTGTGCGGCGGGATGTTGGTCGCCATCCCCACCGCGATGCCCGAAGAACCATTCACGAGGAGATTGGGGAGCTTGGCCGGCAGAACGATGGGCTCGTCGATGCGGCCATCGAAGTTGGGGGTGAAAAGGACCGTCTCCTTGTCGATGTCCTCCAGCAACTCCATCGCCAAGGACGTCAGGCGCGTCTCGGTGTAGCGGTAGGCCGCAGCGCCATCGCCGTCGATCGACCCGAAGTTCCCCTGGCCATCCACCAGCGGGTAGCGCAGCGAGAAGTCCTGCACCATTCGGACCATCGCGTCGTATACAGAGGAATCTCCGTGCGGGTGGAACTTGCCCAACACTTCGCCGACCACGGTCGCACTCTTCCGGTAAGGGCGCCCGGCACTGAGACCCAAGCCGCTCATCGCGTACAGGATCCTCCTGTGTACCGGCTTGAGCCCATCTCGTACATCGGGCAGGGCACGTTGTACGATGACGCTCATCGAATAATCGATGAACGACTCCCTCATCTCGTCCTCGATCATCCGGGCCATCACACTCGGACCAGTCTCCTCACCTACGCCCGTCTCGCTGTCGATCTCGTCGTCCATCTATCGCTCCGTATGTGTCACGTGGAGAGCCCGCTCCAACCACAGCGCATACAACTCTGTCGGGTAACGTCGATTTTCAGGATTCGAGGCAGGATCCGGTCCCACCTGCGGCGCTTAACCCGCCTCGTTTGGACACCGCAATTGGGGCAGGCCGACCTCTTGGTCCAGATCCCCTCCCTGAATCGGTCAGCCCAGAACATCACCCCGCCCGTGAGAATGAGCAGGACACCGGTTAGGTAGCGCGGCCCTGAAACAACGAACTCGCTCCCGGTGAGGGAGGCGGTGAGCCCCGCCCACAGACGAACCACGACCACTGAGACAGCCCCCGTCGCCACCTCGAGCCCGAACAGCATGAGGCCGATCGCGGCGAGGGTGCGAGGACGACTCAAAGAGTGGGCTCCGAGAGGCCAACGGCGGGCGGGGATGACGGTCTCATAAAGCTTGTAAATTTAACCCTTTGGAGGGGCTGTGATCAACCGCGCTCACCCCCCCTGGGACCACCCGAAAGCAGCTCTTACAGGAATCGCAAATCAGGTACGTGCACCACCCTGTTCGGATCAGGCCACGGCCACGAAATCGGGACCTTCTCGCCACCCCAGTGCAACCAGCGACGCACGGATTTCCTCCCGGGCTCCCAACCGTCCTACCGCCGCCACGCAGAAGGCATCCCGGTATTCCTGGATACCGGCGGGGAGGAGCACCGGAGCACCCCGGATGTACTGGCCCACTTTCCTCGGGTCCAAGTCCACGAACGCTCGGATGCGGACCCCCTCACCCTCGAGCGCGCGAGCAAACGACTTCCCAGTGGGCCCCGCGCCCCACACGACAACACCGTCCCTCCCAGACAACAGAGACGCAGCCAGGTGGTGCGCCTTACAGCGTCGGAATGCTTCGTGGCTGTAGGAAGGGTGGGTTCGGGAAAGGCGCCGCTCCCCCTCTCGCCAATGGAGCAGAACCTCGGGAACCGTCCCGAACCGACCGCCCGCGCGCCACAGTCGCAGGATCAAGTCATAGTCCTCGGGCCAGCCAAGGTCCCGATACCCGCGGACGGCCGCCACGACATCGGCGCGCAAGAAAAAGGCCGGGTGGGCAAGCGGACACTCTACGAACATGTCGCGAGCCAGCGCATCGGATGTGGTGAGGCTGTTGAGCCAGCGTTCGTAGCGAAGCGCCCCACCCCGCACCCGCTCGCGCGGAACGTAGCGGACCCCACATCCGCACCCGACCACAGAAGGATCGCTCTCCATGAGCGCCCGCTGGGCCCCAAACCGGCCGGGAAGCGCAGTGTCATCCGCATCCATACGCGCGAGCCAAACACCACTCGCGTGAGCGCGGGCCCGCTCTAGCGCCACGACCAGGCCGGATGGCTCCTGCGCGATTACCCGCACGCGAGAATCTGCGGAAGCCCAGTCATGCAGTAGGTCCTGTGTCGCATCTTGTGAGCCGTCGTCCACTGCCACCACCTCGAAATCACCATCTGTTTGGGCGCGTAGCGACGCGATGCATTCGGGCAGGTGCTCTGCCCCGTTCCGGACGGGGAGTAGAACCGAAATCGGCGCAGCCCGGCAGCGCCGAGGTGCCGGGTGCGCACCGCTGGGAATCATGAAGGGGACCTACAGACTGAGCAGAAGGGGTTTCCATGAAGCTATGGTAGCTGCGACCCGAAACATCAGGCCGCCCATCCCGCCCCTAGAACCTCCCGGAGGTAGCGCCCGGTGACGCTCTCGGGAACCCGCGCTACATCCTCGGGCCGGCCCATCGCAACGACCTCGCCACCGCGGCACCCCGCCCCCGGACCCATGTCGATGACCCAGTCCGCATTCTTGATAACGTCTAGGTTATGCTCGATGACGAGCACGGTGTGGCCGGCATCTAGGAGGCAATCGAGCACGTGCAGAAGCTTGCGGACGTCGGCGCCTGACAGACCGGTAGTCGGTTCGTCCAACAAGTAGAGCTTGCGTCCCTTCTTTCCAGCCGCGCCCGCGAGCTCACGTGCGATCTTCAGGCGCTGTGCCTCGCCTCCGGACAGGGTGGTCGCCGGCTGACCGAGCCGCAGATAGCCGAGCCCCACCTGCTGGATTTGCCAGAGGATCTTCCCTAGCCGGTCCTCACGTAAAAAGAAACGGATAGCCTCGTCGACGGTAAGCTCCAACACCTGAGCGATGCTGCGCTCTCGGAATTTGACCTCCAGTACCTCGGGCATAAAACGAGTGCCGCCACACACCTCGCAGGTGACGAACACGTCCGCCATAAACACCATCTCGATCTCGACATGGCCGCACCCCTTACAGGCCTCACAGCGCCCTCCAGTAGTGTTGAACGAGAACGTGCCGGCATTGTAGTCGCGCTCCCTCGCGAGCAGCTGGGACGCGAAAATACGCCGCACCTCATCCCACGCTTTGATATACGTGACCGGGTTGGAGCGGGGCGTGCGACCAATGGGGCTCTGGTTAACCAACACCACGTCTTCGATCATGGTCGCGCCCACCAGAGTGTCATAGCCGCCGACCACCTCGCCCAGATGGGCCTTGGCGCTAGTCTCGCCACCGCGCAACTCCCTCTCCAGTGCACGATAAAGGATGTCATGCACCAGCGTGCTCTTCCCCGACCCCGAGACGCCGGTCACCACGGTGAGCGCACCTATGGGAACCTCGATGTCTGCCCCCTGCACGTTGTGCAAGCGCCCCCCCCCCAGAGCCAGCGTGGCTCCATTGACAATGCGGCGGCGATCGGGAAGTGAAGCGTCACCCCGTCCAGACAGATAGCGACCGGTCGCCGTGTCAGCGCACTCGAGCTCGGCGGGAGCACCTTCGAACACCACCTCCCCGCCCTTCTCGCCGGCCGCCGG